>Ga0134126_10013341_pt1 | contig 10382 bp, 1 predicted proteins | sample KB31752_FD_96881 | JGI IMG/M metagenome (GOLD analysis project Ga0134126, IMG submission 96881) | Terrestrial soil microbial communities with excess Nitrogen fertilizer from Kellogg Biological Station, Michigan, USA - KB3-175-2 | ecosystem: Environmental > Terrestrial > Soil > Unclassified ...
CACGACGGATGTTGCTGCGATTCCCGGCACTACCGATGGCATCACCGTCGGGACGGCGGGGGGGCCGACGAGCATCTCCTGCGAGGACAGCACCAACACCATCGCCGTCACGACCGCTTCGGATACGCTGGGCATCACCACCGGGCTTGGCGATGACAGCATCACCGTCACCACCGCCAATGGGGCGAGCACGATCGATGCTGGGGATGGGGATAACACCATCGGCGTGGGGACGTCTACTGCAACTTTGAGCATCACCACCACGCATGGCGATGACAGCGTCAGCGTCGGGTCGGCGGGTGGGGATACGACAATCGATGCCGGGGAGGGCGATAACACGGTTCATGTCGGGCCGTCGGCGGGGACGCTCTTGATCACCACTGCCGGTGGAGATGATCTAGTCACTGTCGGCGCGGCCACTGGCCTTACGACGATTAACGCCGGTGAGGGACACAACACCATCAGCGTCGCCAGCGATACCGCGGCTTTGTCGATCACCACCGGCGCGGGAGACGACTCGATCACCGTCGGTCCGGCGGCGGGGGTGACGATTACGGCCGGCGCGGGGAACAACACCATTGCGGTGGGGGATAACACCGGCGGCGCTGTTGTGAGCGCGGGCGCTGGCGATGATCAGATCACCCTCGGCGCGGTTGACGGGGATCTGACGCTCGATGCCGGGGATGGCGATAACACGGTCCTCGCCGCCGACATCGGCGGCGCTGTTTCGCTCACCAGCGGCGATGGCGCGGACCACATCACCCTCGGTACCGTCGGCGGGAATCTGAGCCTGGGCGCCGGCGATGGCGATAAGGTCATCAGCGTCGGCGATATCACCGGCGCTGCCTCGGTCAGCGCCGGCGAGGGGACCGATCAGATCACCCTCGGCGATGTCGGCGCTACCTTGATGCTGCTGGCCGGCCAGGGGAATAACACGATCTATACCGGCTCGATCATCGGGAGCGCCTCGCTCACCACCGGCGACGGGAATGACTGGATCAACCTGAGCAACCTGGGCGCTTCTCTGACCATCGCGGCGGGCCAGGGGAATAACACGATCTACACCGGCGACATCACCGGGATCACTTCCATCACCACCGGCGACGGCGCCGACCGGATCGTCCTGCTCAACGTCCTGGCCACCTTGACCATCGACGCCGGGCAGGGCGATAACGTCATCCTCACCAGTGACATCACGGGCGATACGTCAATCACCACCGGCGATGGCGCTGACGAGATCAACCTCGGCAACGTCGGCGCCGCCTTGACCCTCATCGGTGGCGCTGGCGCCAATACCATCAGCATTGGCGCGATCACCGGCGATGCCACGCTCAGCACCGGCGACGACGCCGATCAGATCGCGATCGCCTCGGTCGGCGGCGCGCTGATGCTGGCGGCGGGAGATGGCGCTAACGTCCTGCACGTCGGTGCGATCACCGGCGATGCCTCAGTGACCACCGGCGACGACGCCGATCAGATCACCCTCGGTGACATCGGCGGCGATCTGGTGCTCCATGCCGGCGATGGCGATAACACAATCCAAGTTGGCAACATCACCGGCGCGGCCTCCGTCACCACCACCAGTGGCGAAGACGCGATCACCCTCGGCACGGTGGGCGGCAATGTCACCGTCGACGGCGGGGCGGGGAACAACACCCTCAGCGTCGATGCCGTGGCCGGCAATGAATCGGTCACCACCGGCGATGGCGATGACACCATCACCCTGGGCAATATCACCGGCAATCTCCTGCTCGCCGCCGGCGCGGGCGTCAATCATGTCACCACCGGAACCGTCGGCGGAGCCGAATCCGTCACCGGCGCTACCGGCGGCGAGAACATCACCCTCGGCAACGTCATCGGCGATCTCACTCTCAACATCGGCGACGGCGACAGCGCCGTCAGCGTCGGCGATGTCACCGGCACCGTCTCCATCACCGCCGGGACGGGAACCGACACCTTCACCTTCGGCAACATCGGCGTCGACTTCGTCCTCGCCGCCGGCAATGGCGACAACACGATCAGCGCCGGCGCCATCACCGGCGATGCTTCGGTGACCACCGTCAGCGGCAACGACTCGATCTCGCTCGCCTCCGTCGGCGGCCTTGCGACCATCGCCGCCGGGGACGGCGACAACACAATCAGCGCCGGCGCCATCACCGGCGGCGCCACCGTCACCTCCGGCAGCGGCAACGATCAGGTCACCATCGCCTCCGTCGGCGGCCCCGCCAGCATCTCAGCCGGCGATGGCATTAACACCCTCCATCTCGGCGCCGCCTCTTCCACCAGTTCCATTACCACCGGCTTTGGCGCCGATTCGATCACCGTGGATCACGCCATTGGCGCGCTCACGATCTCCGCCGGGGATGGCATTAACACCATTCACGTTCTCACCGCCTCAGGAACTTGCAGCATCACCACCGGCCGCGGCAACGACTCGATCACGCTGGACAATGCCATTGGCGCGACGACGATTGTCGGTGGAACCGGCAATAACACCATCCACGTCGGCACCGCCTTGTCCACCTCGAGCATCACCACCGGGGCAGCGCCGATCATGCCGGGCAACTCGGTGACGCCGGCCACCATGCTGGTCGGCAGCGATGACTCGATCAGCATCGACAACGCCGTCGGCGCCACCACGATCTCGGCCGGCGATGGCAACAACACCGTTCACATCGGCGCCGCTTCGTCCACGGCAAACATTACCGCCGGCAGCGGCGCGGATTCGATCACGATCGATCACGCCAACGGCGCGGTGACGCTCGATGCCGGGGCGGGGAACAACAGCGTGACGGTGACAGCGGCCACCGCGCCCTTGTCCCTCACCACCGGCGACGGCAATGACACCATTATCGTGGGAACCAGTTCCGCTCCCGTTAGCGTCACCACCGGCGCGGGCACCGATCATCTGACCGTCACCAGCGCCGCCGGGGCGACGATTGTCGCCGGCAATGGGGACAAGAGCCTGCTGCTGGGCAACGAGTCAGGGCCGGTGAACGTCAACGAGGGGACGGGAACCGATATGCTCAGCGTGCTCACCTCCACGGGCGCGATGGTGCAGGCCGGCAACGGCGTCAACACCATGACCCTGGGCGTGGTTTCGGGGCCGCTGAACATCACCAGCTGATCAGGCAACGACACGATCACCGCCACCAGCGTCTCGGGGCCGGCGATCCTCAACGCTGGTTCGGGCAACAACACCGTGCACCTGGTTACCGCATCGGGCACTTCCTCGATCACCACCGCCGGTGGCAATGAGGCGATCACGATCGACAATGCCGTGGGCGCCACGACGATCTCGGCGGGGGATGGGAACAACACGATCAACATCAGCGCCGCTTCGGCCGCGGCCAATATCACCAGCGGCAACGGGACCGATGCCATCACCCTCCCTTCCGCCGCCGGTCCGACGACGATTGTCGCAGGCAATGGGGACAAGACGATCCATCTCACCAACGCATCCAATGCCACCAGCATCACCACCGGCACGGGCACGGATTCTGTGCTGATCGATCACGCCAACGGCCCCACGACGATCGCCGCCGGGGATGGCAACGACACGCTGCACATCGTCAGCGCCTTGAGCACGACGCAGTTAAGCAGCGGCGCCGGCAGCGATGTGATCCTGCTGGACAATGCCGCCGGGGCGGCGAACATCTCCGCTGGGGATGGCGCCAACATCGTTCACGTCGCCAATGCCACGGCCAGTGTCAGTGTCACCAGCGGCGGGGGCAACAGCGCCATCGCCATCGATAACGCCGGCGGCGCGGTGAACGTCAATACCGGCAATGGCAACAACACCGTGGCGGTCGGGATCGCCCGCACCACCTCCAGCATCACCACTGGCAGCGGCAACGACGCCATCACCCTGGGCAATGCCATCGGCGCCACCACTATCAACGCCGGCGATGGCGCCAACACCGTCCATGTCTCGGTCGCGTATTCCACGTCAAACCTCAGCAGCGGCGGCGGCAATGACTCGATCACGCTGAATAACGCCGTCGGCGCAACCACTGTTTCCGCCGGAGATGGCAATAACGCCGTGCAGGTCGGCAGCGCTTATTCCTCCGCCAGCGTCACCACCGGCAGCGGCGCTGACGCCATCGTCGTTGGCAGCGCAAGCGGCGCGGTGGGCATCAACGCCGGGGGTGGCGCCAACATCGTGCACCTGGGCAACGCTTCTTCCAGCCTCACCTACAGCGGCGGCAGTGGCAACGATTCGCTGACCGTCGATCATGCCGGCGGGGCGGTGACGATCAACGCCGGGGATGGCAATAACACCGTCAATATCCCCGCCGTCCCGGGCCAAGCCTCGATCACCACCGGCAGCGGCAACGATTTAATCAACATCCCCATCTTCCACGGTGTCACCGCCATTAACTCCGGCAACGGCAACGACACGATCTACCTCCGCCAAAGCGACGCCGCCACCACGATCATCACCGGTAGCGGCATCGATACGATCACCGCCGGCAGTCTCTCTCCGGCCACCACAGGCGGAACGCTGGACAACTTCCCCTCAGGCATGACCGTGCAATCGGGCGGCAACACCACGCTCACTCTCGACGACTCGGCTTCCACCGCCGCCAAAACCATCACCCTGGGCGGGGCGGCGATCACCGGTCTTACTCCTGGGCCGATCAACTACAGCGGATTGTCGAACCTCAACTTGAACCTGGGCCATGGCGCTACGCATCTCAATGTCACCGGCGCCAGCGCTACCACCGCCGTGTCGATGGGCGCGGGCGGGGATGATGTGAGCATCGCGCCGACCGCCGGTGTTGCGGGATTGCCGTCCACACTGCTCGGCAGCCTCTCGCTTATCCCCTCCCCTTCGACAAGCTCAGGGCAGGCAGGCGCGGGCAACACCCTGCTGATCGACGATACCTCCAACACCCGTTCCACCCCGGTGAATCTCACGCCCACCGACATCACCGGTCTTGGCGGCGACATTCATTACGTCAACTTCGCCAGCCTCACCGTTCATCTCGCCGGCAGCGACATGCTCACCGGCAACGGCATCAATCCCGCCACCAACACCACCGTCACCGGCGGGAGCGTCAACTTGAATCTCACCGGCAGCTTCACCGGCGCTTTGGCCCTGGGGAATCTCACCGGCGGATCGGTCGCCATCGCCCATGACCTGGTTGGAACCGTCACGGTGGCCGGGACACTGGATCACTTCAGCGTCGGCGGAGCACTGGCCGGCTCACTGTCACTGGGCGGAAGTTTGGGAATGCTCTCGATCGCCGGGCATCTCACCGGCTCTTTAAGCACCGGCGGGAATCTCACCAACGCCACGATTGGCGGAAGTTTAGCCGCCACGGGTAGCATCAGCGTCGGCGGGACCATTGGCAATCTCGCCATCAGCGGCGCAGACAGCGGCCATATCACCGCCAACTCTGTCAACAATCTCTCCGTCGCCGCCGCCACCGTTGACGCCGCCGGCCATCTGTTCACCCTTACCACCGCCGGGATTGATCGCTCGATCACGGCAAGCCACGCCGACGGCTCGGCCGCCGTGGATGGGATGTTCGCCCTGGATTACAACGGCACCTTCAATCCCAATCCGCAGGTGGCTCTGCGGATACTGCACACCAGCAGTTCTCCCTATGACCTGACGCTCAATGCCCCTTCCTCCGACTGGCTCGATCTGTCGCGGCTGGACGCTTCGACGCACGCGGCCTTAAACCTCCGCAACATCCTCGTCGAGGGAAGTCTTCTCGGCGGCGTCACCCCCGCGGCCGGCGGCTTTTTCTCCCTGAGCGGCGGACTCAATGGCGGCATCCAACTTCCCGCCGCCAATCTCGGCATCGTCGCCGTCCGCGACCAACTGCCCGCCAACTCCATCCTCGCCGCCGGCATTCAGGGCCTGGCCTTCTCCGGCCTCACCGACTCGACCAACTCCCTGCACACCGCCAACTCCCTGATCTTCGCCCCCAATGGCAAACAGCTCTTGCTCTCGGCCCTGGCGGTCAACCCGCTGACGCATAAGCCCTATGCCAAGCTCCTGTCCCCCAATCAGAATCTCGAAGCGGTCGTCAGCACCAAGGCCACGGTGGGCCTCTTCACCACCAACGGGCCCAATGGCAAAAAGTACTTTGATCCGCGCGGCCTGCTCCTGTCCGATCAGGCCTCCGATGGCTCAACCCTGAGCGCCTCGGCCACCTTCGCCGCCGGTGTTCATCCACACCCGATCGTCACGCAGCTCTCCTTCTTTGGCGACGGCGGATCGGTCAACAGCGGCCTGCTCGTGCAGAACATCACCAGCAACGGACCGCTGGGCGACATCCAGCTCTACGCCGGCAAAACCGAGATCCTGCAGAGCCTCACCGCCCCCAGCATCTTCGGAAACATCAACCTCTTCGGCGGCACATTGATCGGCACCCTGCAAACCACCGGCGTCGCGGGGCAACACGCCGTCGGCGCGGACCTCGGCAGCATCAACAACGGCATCGCCACAGAACTGGATCTGAAACTCGCCCCCGGCGCGATGATCGTCAGCCGAGGCGAGTTGCTCAGCCACGTGCAGATCGCCGGCGCCCTCGATGGCACGATCGCCTCCGCCGGCGACATCGGACAAGGAGTCGGCGCTACCCGCGCAGGCGGCATCACCGTGATGGGCCACGCCAGCAGCACCGGCAGGATCATCTCGCTGGCCAACATCGTCGGCGACGTCAGCATCGCCGGCAAATTCGCGGGAAGACTGGCCGCCAAAGGCGTAGGCGACGCCCAGGGCAACTCGGGCATCTTAGGCAACGTCACCCTCATCTCCGGCCTAACCCCCACCGCCGCCATCCTCAGCGGCGGCCAGATCGGCGACCCCGCCACCGGCGCCATCCTGACCCTCCTGCAAAACAACAAAGGCCTCATCGTCGCCGCCGGCGCCATCAACACCCACCCCACGACTTCCCCCACGGTCGGCGCCACCCCCGGCCCACAATTCGACAACGCCGGCAACGCACTCGACGCACTCTGGAACAACAACGGAACGCCACTGGGGATTGATTCGCAAAAGGGGACAGGAGATCTGCAAGGCTTGGCGGAACTGACAAAGAACGTGAACTCGGCACGCATCGCCGCAGGCGGAACAGTGATGACGTGACGCATGAATTTGAGAAGTGACGTGGCATGGGCGGCTCGCCCATGTCTCTGCTGAAGAAAGACGGGCGCGCCGCCCGTGCCACAGTTAAACGGCCGAGGCGGATTTCGCCCGCCGGAACAGGAGTTGGGTTTGCGCTGGCTCACAGACATTATCGAACCGGTAATTGATCGGCTCATCTCTGGCCGAAAGCGGACGGACCGCACGCGGACGGCGAGCATTCGCGAGTATCATCGCTCGCGCAAGTGGGTCGAATCGCTGGAGGACCGCAAGCTCCTCTCCGATGCCACCTTCGCGGGACTCACGTTTCATCTGAGCACGGCGGACAGCACCACCGACACCAACCTGGCCGACCTCTTCGCGCATGGCACCGGCGCGACCCACACCACCGTTGCTTACACCGGCGAAATCGACGGATTCAGCCAGACGCTCACCGGCACCTTTTCGATCACCGCCACCAGCACTAATACCTTTACGATCACCGCAACCTCAGTCGGCCTGACGCTCCCCAGCAGCCTGGCGACACTGACCAACGCCAGCGCGTCGCTCACGCTGAATTCCACCGGATTCACCGGCAGCATTTCCAACACCAGCAGTTTCGCCCTAGGCAGTGTGGCAGGGGTTTCGATTTCTGCCACCAGCGCAACGCTGGCGTGGAACACCGGCAGCGGGGACAACAACATCAAGGTTGGCGTCAGCGGTTTGCTGACCGTCGGCTCGGGGCAGTCGCTGGCCAATGGCTCGTTTACCTTCGAGCAAAGCGGCTCAAACGTAAGCGTCGGCGTCAGCGGCGCGAGCATCAGCCTTGGCGGCGGGGTGTTCGCCATCTCAAATCTCAACAGCACCCTCACGCTTGCTTCGGCCGGGATCTCGGGCAGCGGATCAGCCAGCGCTTCCTCCAGCTTCACTTCCGCCAACGCCACGTTCAGCGGATCCTTCGGCTTCTCCCTCGATACTTCATCTTCCAGCGACAAGAGCCTGAAAGTCACCGGCACGGGCATTCACGTTACCGTCGGCGGATTTCAATTCTCCGCCGACATGCAGGTCGAGCAGTCGACGCAGAACAACACGATTGTCAACGGCCTGATCTCCAACGTGTCCGTCGACATCAACGACGGCACCCATCACTTCGCCACGCTGACCAGCCCCTCCAGCGGCAGCGCTCAATACGGCAACTTTTTCTTCGAGAATGGAAGCTTTGCCGGGGTGATTCAAGGCGCTGCCACGATTGCGGCGCCCAATGGCGTCAGCGCAAGCGGCACCGCGGTCCTGCGGATCAACACCGCCAACAACAGCTTCACCTTTCCCGACCCGAACAATGCGATGGGATCGGTGAATGTCCCGGCCGGCACATACGTGCAGGTCTATCTGCGCGGGATCGATTTCAGCGTCTCGGCTTCGCAGACGCTGCACGGCGATTTCGGCTTTTCGTATGCGAAAGATGGCAGCAATAACACGATACTGTCCGTCTCGGCAGCCAATGTGACGGGAACGTTCGGCTCGACCTCGCTCACCAACGCCTCGGGCACGCTGATGGTGGGCGCAGGGGGAATCTCCGGCTCAGTGACGGGAACGGCGGCGTTCAGCGCGGGCGGCGTTTCCGCGTCCGGCGGATTTACTGTGACGCTCACTCCGAGCAGCTTTGCCCTGAGCGGCACCAACGTCACGCTCAATGTTCTGAGCCAGTCGTTCGTCGGAAGCTTCTCGGTCGATGCCCAGAGCAACCACACCACGTTCGCCATCACCAACGCCTCGCTGGTCTTTGACAGCGGGCTGCTCATGGTTGACAACCTCTCCGGCAGCTTCACCATCACCAGCGCCGGCGCGGCCAGCGGCACGGTCAGTGGCTCGCTCGACACGACGATTGGAACCGCCGCGCTCAGCGGCAATGTGGGCGTCACCTTCGGCGCCAGCGCCATCACCCTTGCCGGCACCAACGACACCCTCAGCGCCGGGGACCAGTCGATTTCGGGAGATTTCTCCGTCTCGCAATCCGGGGCCAATGTTGCGCTGTCGGGAAACAATGTAAACGCCTCGCTGGGCGGCGGAGTGGTCGCGGTCAACAACGCCTCGTTCACTGCGACCATCGCACCCGGAAGTTTCAGCGCCAGCGCGACGGGAACTGTGGCAGCGGGGAATAGCGAGACGGGCGTCTCGTTTGCCGGCCCCCTCGCCGTCGCTGTTTCGCCCACGTCATTTACCGCGGCCACGACCCCCGGCCACACGGATACCTTCACCGTCAACGGCCAGACCTTCACCGCCGGCTTCAGCTTTTCTGAAGACAGCGCAGGCCTTGAGCTTGGGATCAGCGGCGTCTCGGTTTCCCTGGCCGGCGGAGCGCTATCGATCACCAATGCCTCGGGAACTCTGCTGGTCCGTTCCGACCACACCGGCGTACAGGGAAATGTCGCCGCCACCTTCACCTCCAACGTCGCGAATTTCAGCGGCATGCTGCAACTGGCATTCGCGCCGGGAACGTTCACTTTAAACGCGACCGGCGTGAGCCTGAGCGTCGGAAATCAGTCGATTTCCGGAGACATGGCGATCACGGTCAATGGATCGGAACTCGGTCTTTCCGCGACGAATCTGGCGGCATCTCTGGGCGGCGGATTGATCACGGTGCAGCCGCCGCCGGCAAATTCCGGAGCGCCGGCCAGCACGCTCAAGATCCTCAATGGCGTCATCAGCGGAAGCTTCAGCGGAGTGGTGACCGCCGGGACAGCGAGCGGCGTTGGATTCAGCGGCCTGGTTTCCGTCACGGTCGATCAGACCAACGGCATCACCGCCAGCGGAACCAACGACACGCTCACCATCGGCGGGCAGCCCATCACCGCCAGCTTCGCGATCGCTGAATCGGGAAGCAACCTCGATCTGCAAGTGAGTGGCGTCAGCTTCGCGCTGGGCAGCGTGCTGTCCGTTTCCAATGCCAGCGGCACCCTGGTTGTCACCAACGCCGGTGTCACCGGTTCGGCCAGCGGAACGATCACCAAGGGAATCGGAAATCTCAATGGAGATCTGGCGGTCAGCTTCGCACCCGGCGTGATTCAGATCCAGGGGACCAGCGACAGCCTGAGTTTCGGCGATCAATCGATTTCCGGCAGCTTCACGTTCACCAAAGACTCGACCGGCCTGCACCTGTCGGCGAGTAATTTCACGGCGTCGCTGGGTGCCGGGCTGGTTTCGGTGACCAATGGCTCGGCTTCGCTGAATGTCGATCAGGCCAGTGGGGTGATCACGGGTTCTTTCGGCGGAACAATTGCCGCCGGCAGTTCTCTGGTGA
>Ga0134126_10013342_pt1 | contig 10382 bp, 8 predicted proteins | sample KB31752_FD_96881 | JGI IMG/M metagenome (GOLD analysis project Ga0134126, IMG submission 96881) | Terrestrial soil microbial communities with excess Nitrogen fertilizer from Kellogg Biological Station, Michigan, USA - KB3-175-2 | ecosystem: Environmental > Terrestrial > Soil > Unclassified ...
CTTGTAAAGTACGCCCAGACGATTGGTGTCCGAGTCGCGAAACACCACGAATTGATCGGTTTTGTCCGTCAACTCCAGCGCGGCTTCTTCGGCTGTCATCGGTTTCACTGAGTAACGGCGCGCTGGAATAATGCGGACCGGCGGCGGCGTTGCCTCGAGCTGGCCATCGGGATTCGGCGCGACTACTGAAGTTTTGCGAGCGTGCTGTTTGCGATCGATGATGCGTTTCTTTATCTTGACCGCCTGCTTCTCGATCTTATCGACCGCGCGCGTCAACGCCATGTACATATCGGCATTGGTGTCGGTCGCGGTTAAGGTGTGTTCGCGCCAGTGCACGATAATTTCACCGATTTGACGATTCTTCTCGACTTCAAGAATCACATGCACGCGCGGTTCAGTTCCGTTAAAAATGTTGTCTAATTTTTTGAATTGTTCCTCAACATGGCGGCGAATTGCTGGGGTTACCTCAACGTGGCGTCCGGTGTATTCAAACGTCATTCTGTTTCGCGCCTCCTGGCATCTGACACAAGAACGGATCAGAGCATGCGGTCCCGGATCCGCGGCGGACTGCGGTCAAATAACCGCCCGGCGTTCCCGCGAGCCCGGAATACTCATCTGGTCGCGATACTTTGCCACCGTTCTGCGTGAAAGTTTAATTCCGTCTTTCACTAGGATTTTTACCACTTGATCGTCGGTAATTGGGTTGTGAGAGTCTTCTTCTTCTATCAATTTTTTGATCTTAAGCTTGATAATGCGGGTGGAAACTTCTTCGCCTTCTTCGTTCAGCATGCCTTCGGTGAAGAAGCGGCGCAGCTCGATGACGCCCTGTGGCGTGTGCGCGTACTTGCGATTCACCACGCGCGAAACAGTCGACAGGTGCATGCCGATGTCTTCCGCGATGTCTTTCAGCATCATAGGCTTGATGTGCTGCACGCCGTGATCGAGAAAATCCCGTTGACGATTGACGATCGACTCGACTACGCGATAGATCGTCTGGCGCCGATGTTCGATATTGCGCAGTAAGTCCACCGCCGACCGCATTTTCTCTTTGATAAAATCGCGCGTCTCTTTCGTTACGCCCTGCGAAAGCATCTGTTGGTAGCTGGGACTGATTCGCAGACGCGGGCTGCCATCATCGGCGAAATAGATCACGTACTCGCCGTTCTCGTCCAGCTTCTCGATATAGATTTCGGGCGAAATAAGAATCGGCTCTTCCGATGAATAACGACGCCCCGGATAGGGATCGAGCGTGCGAATAAATTGGGTTTCGGCGGCCAGGGTTTCAATATCGACGCCAGTCTGCTTCGCGAGATGGGGCAGTTTGTGCTGCTGCAAACTCTCCAGATGATCGCGAATCAGGCTAGCGGCCAGACGCTCCGTCTCTCCACGCGCCTCGAGTTGCGCTAACAGGCATTCGCGCACATCCCGTGCGCCGCAGCCAACCGGCTCAAGTCTCATCACCAGTTGCCGCGCGCGTTCGACGACTTCTTCCGACCACCCACCTTGCGTCGCGATTTCTTCGTTGGTCGCGTTCAGTCGTCCATCGTGATCGAGGTTCCCGATCACCGTTTCCGCGGCATCGCAAACTGCACCGTCCATGCAGTCCATGTGGAGTTGCCACTCGAGATGTTCCGCCAGCGAAGGCGCCTTGGTCAGAAACTGCTCGAACGTTGGCGCATCTTCCTTGTATTCGAATTCCTGTGTCTTGTAGCCAGGATCGAGATAGTCCTGAAACTCGCGACCAAAATCGACCTCTTCAAAAGGATCGCGAGCCGCTTCCGCGGCGTTTTCTTCGCCGGCCTCGGCCGCGGCTGCCTCAATATCGCCGTCGGTCTCGCCGCCGGAAGTAAATTCAGTCTCGGCTTCAGTTTCACTGAAACCTGCTTCGGCTTCTCCGGAGCCATTCGACCCGGGCGATCCAAGCTCTGGCGCCGATCCCTCGACAGGTTGCGCCGGCAAATTTTCTACATCACCGCCGCTGGCCATGTGATCGAGGATCTTCTCAGCCAGTTCGCGCGCTTCTTCCTGCGTGGCAACTTCTTCCAGCACGGGGTTCTCGTTCAGTTGCTGCTGAATTAAGTCCGCCAGTTCGAGGGTAGTCATCTGCAACATCTCGATCCGCTGGCGCAGCTGTGGCGTCAGCACGAGCCGTTGCGAAAGACTGGTGGTTAACCTAACTGACATAGTCGGTGACGTTGCTCTCTAATGCCGGGGTTGCATTTTGCGGGAATCCCGCGTGGAGAGATTATAACTCAATCGCGCAGCAATGGCGCATGTTGTCACATTCGGAATTTTTCGCCCAGATAAAGTCTTCGAACCTCAGCATCTTCTGTCAAGTCGCGCGGCGCGCCCGAGCGAAATATTTTTCCGTCAGCCATGATGTAGGCACGATCCGTCACGCCGAGCGTTTCGCGCACGTTGTGATCAGTGACCAAAATTCCAATGCCGCGGTTGCGCAGATAGAGGATGACATTCTGAATATCATCGATCGCTTTGGGATCGATTCCCGCAAATGGTTCGTCAAGCAGGATGAACTGCGGCTCAGTCGCGAGCGCCCGGGCGATCTCTGTACGCCGGCGTTCACCGCCAGACAGCGATTCGCCGCGCGTGTTCCGGACTTGCGCGATACCAAATTCCTGGAGGAGCTCTTCGACGCGCTTCAGCTGTTCACGCCGCCGCAATCCCATCGTCTCCAGTACCGCCAGCAAGTTTTCGGCGACCGTTAGTTTGCGAAAGACAGACGGCTCCTGCGGTAGGTAACCGACACCAAGGCGCGCGCGCAGGTACATCGGCAGCCGCGTGATGTTTTCTCCCGCCAGGAGGATGCGCCCGGCCTCTGGCGCCTCAAGTCCGACGATCATGTAAAAGGTCGTGGTCTTGCCCGCGCCGTTCGCGCCGAGTAACCCCACAACCTCACCCGGCTCGACATGCAGCGTGACATCATCGACCACGCGACGCCGGCCGTAAGATTTTCTCAGGCTGAACGCAGCCAGGGCGCGCGCTGAAGGCGCCGGCGCTACGTGGCGGGACGCTTCGAACGTGCCAGGCGCAATAGTCGGTGCGTCGATGAGCTGTGACAAGTTCGTTTTTCCTGGTCTTACGTGGTCGCAGATTCCGTTTGCAGTTTACTCGCCCGCACGGCCGCCACAAACTCTTTCATGCGCGCATGGTCTTTTTTACCGGGCGAGATCTCCAGCGAGCTACACGCGTCGACACCGTAGGGGCGAACCGCCGCGATGGCGTCGGCAACGTTCTCTGGAGCAAGTCCGCCGGCGAGAAAAACGCGCGGGAGTTTTTGCACAAGTTCACGTGCCAGCGCCCAATCGGCCTTTCGGCCGGTGCCGCCGCGCAACTGGGGATCATACGCATCAATCATGAAAGCGTCGACGGAGTACTGTTGATATTTCGCGGCGTCGATAGGCTGGTTGCTGTTGATGGCCTTTATCACGAATTGCTTGAGTTGCCTCTGTTTCAGTCCGGCACAAAAATCCAAGTCCTCGTCGCCATGGAGCTGGATTCCATCTAACTGAGTTTCTGTAGCTATCCGCGCGACCTCATTCATCGACTCGTTGACGAAGACACCGACAAGCTTAACCGTAGTCTCATTGCCTGATCGAATTACCTGGACGATTTCGCGCGCAGCTTTGGGTTCGATAAATCTCGGACTGCGACGATAGAAGTTAAATCCCAACATGTCCGCGCCCGCGTCGATCGCTGCGCGAGCGTCCTCTAGACTAGTGATGCCACAAACTTTGGTGAAGACTGTGCGTGACGCTGGTAGTTCAGGACCGCCAATGAAATCGCGCACGGCTTGAACCGGATCAGGCGCCCGCATCAGGGCCTCACCGACCAGAAAACCTTTATAGCCAAGCGCTCGCAGCCGCTGAACTTCACCGGGAGTCAATCCGCTTTCGCTCACGAGAATCGCGTCGGCGGGTGCGGTGCGAGCAAGCAATGTCGAAGTCTCAGTCGAGACCTCGAAAGTTCGGAGGTTGCGATTGTTGACCCCTATCAATCGCGCGCCGCATTTCACCGCACGATCAAGCTCGGCTTTGTCGTGGACTTCGACCAGCGCATCCATGCCCAACTCGTTTTCAGCAAGCGCGCGCAGAGTCGAGAGTGTTTCGTCATCCAGCGCGGCGACGATCAAAAGCAGCGCATCAGCGCCCGCGGCTGCTGATTCATAAACCTGATATTCGTCGACGATGAAATCCTTCCGCAGAATGGGAAGGGAAGTGCCCGCGCGGATTTTGTGCAGGTCATGTAACGAGCCGTCGAAATAATCTTCTTCGGTCAACACAGAGAGGGCAGTTGCGCCACCTGATTCATAACTCTGCGCGACGGTTTCGGGATCAGCCTGGTAATTGATTCTGCCTTTGGAAGGCGAGCGTCGCTTGAATTCGGCGATGATGTTTGGCCGGCTCGAATCGCGCAGCGCTTCGGCCAGACGATGAGGCCGCAGGTTGCCAGCACCAGCGAGTTCGCGCACGCGCTCTAACGGCAAGCGTCCTTTTGCCGCCGCCACGCGTTGCCGCTTCGCTTCGATGATTTCGGAAAGAAAATCCATTTTCAATCTTGCGTAAATCGAATTAATTCGGTGAGTTTCTCGCTGGCGCCGCCGCTATCGATGCTTTGCTCAGCCAGACGCATTCCTTCTTCTAAATCGGCAGCCACTCCACCGACATGCAGAGCCGCAGCTGCGTTGACTAAGACCAGCAGTCTGGCCGCGTCGCGCCGCGTTCCTGCCAAAACGTCGCGAATAATCGTCGCGTTACTGGCGGCGTCGCCCCCGCCAACACTGTCAAGACGTGTTCGTTTGATATCGAAATCTTCCGGCGTGATCTTAAAGGTGCGGACATTGGCGTTGCCGGCTTCCGCAACCAAAGTCTCTTCCGCGATCGTAATCTCGTCCAATCCATCAGTACCGTGCACCACCCAAGCGCGTTCCGTTCCCAGCAATGACAGTGCTCGCGCCATCGGTTCGACCTTTTCACGATCGGAAACCCCTATGATTTGTCGCGGCGCTCCGGCCGGGTTTGTGAGCGGCCCGAGCAGATTGAATGTCGTCTGCACGCCTAGCTCGCGCCGAATTGCCGCCACCCGCGCCGTCGCCGAGTGATAGAGCGGCGCGAACATGAAACAGATTCCTAATTCGTTCAGACAAGCTTCGGAAACTTCGGGTGCGACCGAAATATTTACGCCTAACGCCGTCAGCACGTCGGCGCTGCCGCATTTGCTGCTCGCGGCGCGATTGCCGTGCTTAGCCACCGGCAGTCCCGCGCCGGCGATCACAAAGGCCGCCGCGGTAGAAACGTTGAAAGTCTTCGCGCAACTTGAGCCGGTCCCGGCTGTGTCAATGAATCGCTCATGCCGAGCTTTGATTCGCACCGCGCGAGCCCGCATGCCTTCGGCAAACCCAGCGAGCTCTTCAACGGTTTCGCCTTTTAGTTTTAACGCGATGAGCGCGGCCGCGATTTGCCCGTCGGTAGCGTCGCCATCGAGAAACCAGTCCAGCAACTGCGAGGCTTCCGACCGCGAGAGATGTTCATCTCGCATTAATCGCGAAAGAAAATTGTTGTTCAATCCCGACATGATTGTAGGGGCGGGGCTTGTCCTCGCCCGTTCATCTCACATTGCGGCGGGCAGGGACAAGCCCTGGCCTTACAGTCACAGCCTCAAAAAATTCGCGAGAAGTTTTTTTCCTTCAGTCGTCATAATCGACTCAGGATGAAACTGCACGCCTTCGATCTTCAACTTCTGATGGCGCAATCCCATGATGGTGCCGTTTGGCGTCGCCGCAGAAACTTCAAGGCAATTAGGCAAGCCTTCGCGCTCTACGATCAAAGAATGATAGCGGCCGGCGCTGAAGTTTTGCTCCAGACCTGCGAAGATCGTTTTGCTGTCATGCTGGACGGTCGACGATTTTCCATGAACAAGATGAGGCGCCCGGACCACGCGGCCGCCGAAGGCCTGGCCAATCGCCTGGTGGCCGAGACAGACGCCCAGTAATGGCACTTTGCCGCCGAAAGCCTCAATTACCTGCAACGAAACCCCAGCTTCATTAGGCGTGCCGGGTCCCGGCGAAATAACAATTCGGTCGGGCGACATCGCCTCGATCTCGCCAATTGTAACTTCGTCGTTGCGGCGCACCTCGATTTGCGCGCCCAACTCGCCAAGATACTGCACGAGGTTGTAGGTAAATGAATCGTAGTTGTCGATGACGAGCAGCATCTAATTCTCAATTTTCACAGCGCGCGACCGTGGCGCGCTTAATGCGCACCGGCACTACGGGCTTTTCGTCTGTAGTCTCGCCCCGGTTGATGGCGTCGGCGACTTCCATTCCGCGGAGCACGCGACCGAACGCCGCGAATTTCCCGTCAAGATGGGGCCCATCGCCGACCAGAATAAAGAAATGTGTGGTCGCAGTGTTTGGCTCGTCTCCGCGAGCCATCGAAACAATGCCGCGCACGTGCTTCACGTCGTTGGGCTCGTCCGGCAGCACTCGTTGCATGCGAGCTGATAACTCGCTGCCCCAGTGTTCGCTGGTGGAAAGATTTCCGCCCTGAATCACAAAACCTTTGACGATCCGGCTGAATGTTGTCGTATCAAGCGCTCCCGAAGCTGACAGGTTGAGAAAACCACGCACGGTCTGCGGCGCTTTGTCCGGCAGCATTTCAATGACGATCGCGCCTTGTTCGGTGTCGAGCGTGACGCATTGGCCTGATAGCTGAGCTACCGGCGCATTATCGAACGCGTCAGCACTCGTTGACGGCGACGGCGACGCGGACGGTCGCGCGTTCGCTTTCTTCAGATTGTCGGAAGCCGGCGGTGGATTCTGCGCAGAGATGAGCGCCGCAGCTAACAATAGAACGCCGACGGCAACCAGGTGTTTTGAATTAGCGCGCATCACAAGCCTTTCTCAGCCAATTCGATGGCGCGAAACAGCGCGCGTGCTTTGTTTACGCACTCTTCATATTCGCGCTCAGGGATCGAATCTGCGACGATGCCGGCGCCGGCCTGCACTGTGGCAACGCCATCGCGCAAATGAATCGTCCGGATCGCAATGCACGAATCAAGATTGTCGGCATAGTCGGCGTAGAGTACTGCGCCGGCGTAGATGCCGCGCTTGACGGGTTCAAGTTCGTCGATTATTTGCATCGCACGAATTTTCGGAGCGCCGGTGACGGTGCCCGCCGGAAAGCAGGATTCCAGCGCATCGAATCGATCGAGATTGTCGCGCAGCCGCGCGCGCAAACTGGTCACCAGATGCTGCACATGCGAAAACCGCTCGACCGTCATCAGTTCGTCAACTTTGACGGACCCGTAGTCCGAAACACGGCCGAGGTCATTGCGGCCCAGATCCACCAGCATGGTGTGTTCGGCGACTTCCTTTTCGTCGTTGCGCATTTCTTCGCCGAGCATCCAGTCCTCGGGCTCCGTCGCACCGCGGGGTCGGGTGCCGGCGATGGGCCGATAATCAAGCCGCTGCCCGTGACAGCGCACCAGCATCTCAGGCGACGAACCGACGACAGACTCGTCGCCCATGCGCAGAAAAAACATGTAGGGCGATGGATTGGTGGCGCGCAGCGCGCGATAAATCGCCAAGGGATCGGCGGCTGTCGGTTTGGTGAACTTTTGGGCGATGACCACCTGATAGCAGTCTCCGGCCGCAATATGTTCCTTGACTTTCTCAACCGCAGATTCGAAAAGCGCGCGCGGCCAGCTCGATTGAAAGTGGACTGTGGCTTGTCCCGTCGTGGCGGAATTCACGGGTGCCTGGGCTAACTCGCTGAGGCGTGAAGCGATCGCATCGATCTCCTGCACTGCTTGATCGTAAAGTTCGCGCAGCCGCGCGCGGTCGCCGCCTGCTTCATCCACGAAGACCACCGAGGTGATTTCGATTTGTTGCTGCACGCGATCCAAAGCCAGCACGTTGCGAAAAAACATCCAAGCGGCATCGTCGCTTTGCGGCGCCGCTGTCCCATCGCGAGCCAGGACTGGTTCAAACCAACGCGCGGCGTCGTAACCGAGATAACCCACAGCGCCGCCGCTAAATGGGGACACGCCGGGACGACGGGCGAGTGTTTGTCCGCGAAAATACTTGCGCACGAATTCAATCGCATTCTGCTCGAGAACTTCCTCACGTCCGTTCTTTTGAATTGTTGTCCGGTTGCCGCGACCGCGCACAATCATCCATGGGTTTGCGCCGATGAACGAGTGACGCGCCAGGCGTTCGCCGCCTTCGATTGACTCTAACAAGAACGCGTGCGGCGCTTCGCCGGCAATCCGAATGAAAGCTCCAAGCGGAGTTTGCAGGTCTGCCAGCACCGACCGTGTGACCGGCACCACATTGCCGCGGGCGGCTTCGCGCTCGAATTCTTCGAATGTCGGGGGCGTTAATTCCAACACGATGCGTAGATTATCAACTTTGAGTAAACGGATAAACCGGTCGGCCTATCGTGACACCCGAAAGCATCCTATAACGTTGATATGTTCGAGACCGACGAGGCGTTACCACCTGATCCCGTAATCGAGTTCTATAAGAGGCGAATTGATCGCGCTGTGATTCGCGAGAACTTGAACTTACCGTTCAAGAGCGCCTCGACAGGTTAATGGAATTGCAAGTACTCGCTGAAGAATGGCGCAAGGCTGGCCGGACCGAAGATGAAATAGCGCAATTGACGTTCGCTGATCTCACAGCAACCGATTAGCCGCCAGCCAATGCCCGCCATCCACAACCAGCACCGCGCCGTTAATGAAACTGGCGGCGTCTGAGCACAGGAAGACAGCAGCCGCTTCGATGTCCTTGATCAAACCAAAGCGACCGAGCGGAACGCGTTGCCGCAGCTTTTCTTTGATGGGTTCGGGCACGAGTCGCTTCATACCTTCAGTGTCTTCAATCGGGCCGGGCGCAATCGCGTTAGCGCGAATTCCATAGCGGCCCCATTCGACTGCCAGATTGCGCGTAAGCGCGTCGACGCCCGCCTTCGCTGCCGAGACATGAAGCTGCATGGGAGTGCCCAGATAATGAAGTGTCGCGCTGATATTCAGAATCTGACCGCGGTGTTCCTTCAGTTGCTCGAACGCAGCGCGGCAGACGTTGAAGGTGCCCTTGAGGTCGATGTCTACAACAGTTCCGAATCCGTTTGGCGAAAGCTCTTCAGCCTGACAAAGGAAATTGCCCGCCGCACCATTGACCACGACGTCAATCTTGCCGAAGTGTTCGACCGTGGCGGCTATCGCTTTCTGAACTTCTTCTGGATTGCGAACGTCGGCGGCTACGGCGAAGGCTTCACCTGTCGCGCGCGATGAACCCTCCCTCACGGTCGGGTTTCCGCCACGCGTGTCGTTGATTGCTTTCGCAGCCGGTTCAAGATGTTCGAGACTGCGACTGACAAGGGCAACATTTGCGCCCGCTTCGGCCAGAGCGCGCGCGACACCGCCGGTGATGCCGGTGCCGCCGCCAGTCACGAACGCGACGTGTCCGCGCAGAATGCCTTCAGTGAATATCGAATTCATAAGTGGCAAAGACTTCAGTCTGTGATGTCGATTCTTACGTTCAGGGTTGAGACACAGACTGAAGTCTGTGCCACTCTCTAGCCTCCCGCGATAAATGGCCGGGCCTGAACGATGTAAACCTGGCCTTTCATGTAAGCCCATTCAATGTCCTGATCGCGACCATGAAAAATCTCTTTGATTCGGGCAGCGGCCGCTGCTAAGCGACGAGCGACATCGTCAGTGAGCACTGCGCGCTCGCCGCTTATGGGAATTTCTCTAATGCCGCCGCTCTCGTCGAAGGTGAGCAGGCTGTCCTCTTCAGATCGCGTCAGAACCTGCACCGCGTTAGCGACTGGACGAAAGATAACTTGTTCGGCGACTTTTTGTCCTTCCACGACTTTCATGCCCAGACCGCGCTTGGCGCTGATGTAGATCGATCCTTTGTTCACCGGATTGTTGTCGCGATTAAAAGGATCGGTCGTGATCATCACACCTGAGCTTTCGGAATTTATTCCTTCCTGAATCAGCACCGCCATAAAGACTTTGGTGTGATCGATGCCGGCGCGTTCGCGGGCTTCGTACGCTTCGAAATTCCACACGGACGCCCAGACCGTCTTGATGCCTTCGATTAGTTGCTCGTCTGTTTTTAGGTTCGGCATCGAAGTGTAAATGCCCGCGCCGTTGAAATTCGGAAGGTCCTCGCTGTTGGTCGAACTGCGGGCAAATACTCCGCGATTCCCGAACTCTGCGTGCCAGCGACGCAAGATCTCTGCACGAACCTGCGGATCGATCGGCGCCTTTTGAAAGTCTTCGCGCAACCGCGTCAGGAACGCCCTGCGATACGCCGGATCGTGAACAAACTTCTGATCGTTCAGCAACGCGTA
>Ga0134126_10013343_pt1 | contig 10382 bp, 8 predicted proteins | sample KB31752_FD_96881 | JGI IMG/M metagenome (GOLD analysis project Ga0134126, IMG submission 96881) | Terrestrial soil microbial communities with excess Nitrogen fertilizer from Kellogg Biological Station, Michigan, USA - KB3-175-2 | ecosystem: Environmental > Terrestrial > Soil > Unclassified ...
ATCATCATTCCTGACCTCACCAATCCTTTCTTCACCGAGACGATCAAGATCTTCGAGGAGCTGCTGTTTCAAAATGAACAGGAACTGCTGGTGGCGAATACCGATTTCCACTCCACGCGCACGCAGCGCTCGGTACGTCGAATGCTGCTGCGGCGGGTAGATGGCGTGGCTTTGCTGACATCGGAGTTGGAAGCGGCCCCGCTGGAATCGTTGGTTCAGAACCGGATTCCCGTGGTGACTACAGATCACTACCGCACCGGCCCCGGGGTGAGCGATATTGTGATCGACTTTGCGGGCGGCATGGCGCTGGTGGTGCAGCACCTGAAAAGCCTCGGCCACCGACAGGTTGGCTTCATTGGCGGTACCGAGGGCCTGGTAACGTCGCGCATTCGCCGCGAATCGTTCCTGGATGCGGTGGTCAAGCAGGGCATGTCTTCGCGGGAGTCATGGATTGTGGAAGGGGACTTCAAGATTGACGGCGGATTCGCAGCCATGCAGAATATTATCGCCCAGGCGGAAATTCCCACGGCCGTTGTGACGGCCAATGACCTCACTGCGATCGGCGCTTTACGAGCCGCTTACCACGGCGGATTGCACGTGCCCGGCGACCTCTCGATTGTGGGCTGCGACGACATTGAACTTAGCGACATCGTCTTCCCGCCGCTCACCACGCTGCGCATATCGCGCCGCGAGTACGCAGAGCTGCTGTTCACGGCCCTGCGGGCGGGCGGAGAGGATCTGGGGCGTCCCGGCCGGCAGTACACTTTGTCCACCAAGCTGGTCGTCAGGCAGTCCACAGGCGCCGCCCCGCAAGCCAAGGCGAACGCCGGCAAGACGGCTCGCAAGCAGAAAGCGTAATCGGCGACTGCCAGAATCCTCACTGGCCTGGTGCATCGCTCAGAAGCTCTGCATCGTCACCCGCACCACGGTTGGCGACTGGTGAAAGCACAATCCGCGGTCCGTCTCGTCACCATTCCATAGGCGCAGCGGCTTCCAAAGGCCGTCATTGTACCGGCCTTCTTCCGCCGTAAGGATCTGGCTGCGGATCCACGGCAGCTTGCCGGGCAGATGGAAGCTGACGCTCGCATCCACGCCGGTAACCACAAACTCATTCGGGCCAAGCTGTGCAATGAGCGCTGCGCCATGTGCATCCCTGGTCCCCGGAGCGCGCCGCCCGTCCTGCTGCGGGAATCCGAACTGCACGGTCGCTTGCCAGGTTCCGAAGTCCACTTCCTGCGTTGCGCTTCCGGGCTCCTCCACCGCGGTCATGAGCTTGCCATCGAAAGCAAGCTGGGCGAGCTGGCGGTCCATGGGAGCCAGCAGCGCGAAGTTGCGCGCGTGCGCCGTCCACGGTTCATCGCCGAGGATGTTCCACCCGGTCCGATCCACTCCAAAGGGCGAGAAGCCTATTGCGCCATCTCCGAGGGCATAAAACAGGAACTTGGCGAAGCTGTCGCTCCGGCCCGTCTCAGGGATCCACAGCGGATTGTCGGGCCGTGCATAGGCCGCAACCGTGGCGCGGTATGACGGAGAGTCGTCCGTGTAGATGTCGGGTCCGATCAGGTCGATGGATGGCGCAAGCTTGCGCCATAGGCCGACGAGCTTCTGCACAGCGCCTCCGCTTGGATAACCGATTCCAGGCTGATCGAGTTGCCTTTGGGGCAATTGAGCGGCGGGATAATCGATCCACACGTTGATGTAATAGGGGATGTCGAAGGCGCGCTTGCCCGCCGCGGCGATCTCATTGATGTATTTCGCCTGGTAATAGGCCTGGAAGATCTCGTCAGCCTCGTTGCCAAAAACGTCACGCCAGGTTCCGGGTTTTTCCCCTGTGGCATCCAGCAAATCAGCGGGCACGGAACCTGCGAATGCGCGATTCGCGTCCGGGGAGAAATCGCGCACGCTGCCGATATTGCCGGATTCATTTTCGACCTGGATCATGAGGATCGTGTGCTGCTCGCCATCAATCTGCCGCAGGTGTTCCATGAGCGAAGTGAATGCCGACTTGTCCGCGTCCAGAGTGTTATGCGACATCGGCGAAAGCACGTCGATCGGCTGCCCATCGGCGCGAATCACACGGGGAAAGCGCGCGGTATCGGACTTGACCCAACTCGGCGCGTAGTGCATGTTGCCGTTCTTCCACGTGCCGAACCAGAGCAGGACCAGGTGCAGGTGGTGGGCCCGCGCACCATCGACGAGCGCATCAACGCTGGTGAAGTCGAAGCGGCCCTGCTGCGGCTCCAACTGTTCCCAGTAGACCGGCGCCTCAAGGGTATTGGCGTGCAGCTCCGCCATCGATTCCCAGACCTGCGGAAGTTCGCTGGGCCACGCGCTGGAGTTGTGGATCTGCCCACCGAAGATGAGGAAGGGCTTACCGTCGACGATCAGGGCCCACCGATCATTGCGGTGCACAATTCGGGGCGCCTCCGCCGCCGAGGCAGCAACAGGCAACGTCAGCAGGAGGATCAAGGCAGAGAAAAGGAGAGACAAAGCCGTCGTACGGCTGGCACGGGTGGGATAGGACATTTTGGTTCACCTGCAAGGAATGTAATCGTGTACATTGGGTGATGGCAAGACCGTTCTTTCAAGAACTCCCGCACCGCGTATCTGATTCAGGAGCCGACCAGAAGATGAATCCCCTCGCCGAAATCCTCGAAGCCGTCGCCCATGCCCCCATCCGCAAGCGCGCCATTACCAATCATGCAGTGCTCAATGAAGCTTACGATTACGCCCGGCCCAGTTCGTTCTCCCGCGGCATGCGTCTCGATCTGGGCAGCGTCATCATCCTGCTGATTTCAGGTACGGCGTCGATTGACGAGAATGGGCGCACCGTACACAACGGCGACTTCCGCGCGCAGCTGCGGCGCACCTACAGCAACCTCACGGGCCTGCTGGAGAGCGAAGGCGCAACGTGGGCGGATATCGTTCGCACCACCTGCTACCTGCGCGATATCGACCGCGATTACGATGCGTTCAACGACGAGCGCACGCGCTTCTTCCAACAACTTGGCCTCGATCCCCTGCCGGCATCCACGGCCATTCAGGCTCACCTTTGCCGTTCCGACCTGCTCATCGAAATTGAGGCCATTGCCATGTTCCGCGCGACGTCTCCGAGCGAAGCAGCTTCATCGCATTAAGCCGCGAGTTCGCTCCGATTCGCGGCGCTACCGCCAGATATAGTTCAACGCTGCGCAGCACAGCAGCAGTATCCCCGCCAGCACCCACCAGAGGATTCCCGGGTTCTTGCGCAGGCCGATTGCCGGATCGAACACCAGCGAATCCATCTTCGCGCGCGTCTTTTGACTTTCGAGGCGGCTTGCCGCAATGCCGACCAGGAGCGACGTGACGAAGCCGGCGATCGCTACGTAGAAGTTGGCCGTCATGAGCGAGCCATAGTGCAAAACGTGCGCCGCGACTAGCACGTGGTGCGCCAGTGCCAGCAGGAACCCGCTTGAGAGACCGGCCAGGGCTCCGTTGGCGGTGGTGCGGCGGGTGAACACTCCCAGCAAGAAGACGGCAAAGAAGGGCGCGCCGAACAGCGAAAAGACTAATTGCACGTATTCCATGAGGTCGTGGAAATAGAAGGCAAGATACGAGGAGGCGATGCTCAGGACGACGGCGACAATGGCAGAAGCGCGCCCGATCTGGATGTAGTGCCGCTCCGGGCCGGCTTTGCGCAGCATCGTCCTGCAGATCTCCTCAGTCCATACCGCGGCCGACGCAGACACGTTTGCGGCGAGGCCGGTCATTAGGCTTGCGAGCAGCATGGTCATGCCCAGCCCCAGCAACACGGGCGGAAACGACGCTGCCATGAGTGTGGGAAGGGTCTGGTCATAACTGGCGGGCATTCGCACGCCCAGGTACGCAGCCGCTCCGAGCGATGGAGACACCACCAGAAGTGAAAAACCCAGCTTGCCAAATCCGGCCAGCAGCGGCACCATGCGTCCGGATTCGACGGTCCGCGCAGCCAGTGTGCGCTGGATCATGACAAAGTCGGTGCACCAGTAACTGAAGCTGAGTACGAATCCCAGGCCTACTGCCACACCCAGTCGGTCGAGTGGTGAATGGGGGGCAACCGCGGGAATGCCGGACCACAGATGCCAACGCGGACCCGCGAGCGAATGAGACGTGTGGAATACGCTCGTCTTGAGCATGACAAGCGGCAGCAGTCCCGCGACAATGACCGCAAGTTGGAGTACCTCGTTGTAAATGGTCGCGCGCAGTCCCCCCAGCAGCACATAGATCAGCACTACGGAAGCTGCGAGCAGCGCGCCCGCGGAAAACGGCCAGCCGAAGACCACCTCGAGCACCTGCGCCATGGCATACAGACCAATCCCGGACAGCGCCGTTCCGGTGATCAGCACCAGCGACGCATTGGCGAGGCGCACGCGGCTGTCAAAGCGCAGTTGCAGATACTCCGGAAGGCTCTTCACTCCGCTGCGCATGTACACCGGGATCATGACGCCGGAAAGGAAGATGAGGCCGGGGATGGCGCCGATCCAATAGAAGTGAAATGCGCCTGCGCCGTATTGCGCGGCGACCGCGCTCAGGCCGACGATTTCGAGGGCGCCGCAATTCGCGGACAGAAAGGCTGCGGCGACAATCCAGATAGGGAGCGACCGACTGGCATTGAGGAAGTCATTGGCCTGGCGGGTGCGGCGGCGCGAGAGCCACCCAATGATGAGGGTGGCGAGAATATAGAGTGGAAGAACCGCAAGGCCGCAGATTCTCGCCCAATGTTCTTGCACGTGTTCCCGCCCAATTCGATTTGCAGTGTCGAATGTGCCTGTTCAGACGCCATCCCGCGTGCACAAAGCAGGCGGATGAAGGGATTCGAAATCTCGCTGAAGCACGCGAGAATGTCACCGCATTCGAAGATGATACCGTCCGCTGCAGGCAGTCTGAAAGCGACTTGATGAGTTCGGGCTTTGTCGGACGTGGGGATCACGGCGAACCCCTTCTGTTCGCTCGATTCGATCCCCAGATTCGTCGGGAGCCTGCTTCCGCAACCCATTGCAGCTCGCGGCGCCCTGGTATTTCCACTCGCGCTTGCTCTGACCCGTTCTGCAATGCGGGCAGATCCTTCCACTACCATTCCACGCCTAAGGTGTCGCGGCTCCAAAGCGATACATCGCCACAATCGCGAGTACTGTAATGAAGCCGGCGACTTCCGCAACGAGATTCATGTCGACGCGGAACAGCCGGCGGCCGATCGTCAGGCGGAGAGGTGGAATGCCGCCGGGATCGGATAGCGTGCCGCCATAGAGGCCTCGCGCGACCAGAGCAGCGAAGAACCCGAAGATCGGCAACAGGGCCAGGAGTGCCGCAAGGTAGAAACGTTCAGGTTCCAGGGGTCCATGGAACCATAACAACGCGCATTCCACAATTGCCAGCGCGGTCACGGTTGCGGTTTGCCACACGACATGGAAGCGCGCATGCCCGAGCCACAGCGGGTGGGTGGCATGCGTGCGATTCAGGTCGAGCGCAATCGTGGCAGCACCCTGGATGGCGCAAAAAATGACCAGCAGAGTTCGAGCTATCGACTGGGAATTCACGAAATCTCAACCTGCATGTGCGGTGTGGCTTTGGGGGGACTCACGAGGCGCGAGCGGAAGCGTCAGAACTACCTTTGCGCCGCCGTCTTCATTGTTCTCAGCAGTAATGACGCCTGCGTGCGCGCGCACCACGGCGTCTACAAACGCGAGGCCGAGTCCGTGACCGGTCGACTGCCTTCCTTTCACCGCCTTTGTAAACAACTGCGCGCGGACTTCGGGATCGAAGCCGGGCCCGTTATCTCGCAATACCAGCTGGACCACGCCTCCTTCCAACCGCAAATATACGTTGACGCTGCAGCCGGGTGCGAGGTGTTTCAGCTCGTTATCGAACAGATTGGCCACCATGCGATGGATGAGTCCTTCATCCCCGACAATGAGAACGGGCCCGGCGCTGTGCAGGCGGATGCCAATGCCCCGGTCGTTCATCGAGGGCTCGTACAGATCGATCATGGCTCGCGGCAGTTCATGCAGATCGATTGTGGTGGGGCGCAGCCGAAGGGCGTCGGCCTTGGCCTCAGCCACATCCAGGGACTTGTTCAGGAAGTCCGTGAGGCGGTCAAGCTCTTCGATCGCGGAAACAATCGGCTCGGCCTGCTCTGCTTCGCGCAGCGCAAGCGAAGTCTCGAGTTTGCCGCGGATGGCGGTGAGCGGGCTGCGCAAATCGTGCGCCAGCGAATCCGTAATCGTATGCAACTGGTGCACGCTGATTTCGATGCGGTCGAGCATACGGTTCAGGGTGAGCGCCAATTGGGCAATTTCATCATTACCAGTCGTGGTAGGGACGCGCATCTTCAGGTCCGACTCGCCGATGTGCGAAGCCGCTTCCGCAATATTCCTTACATGGCTCAGGGTGCGGCGCGATGTGAAGAAAACAATCGCGAAGCCCAGCAGCACCAACGAAAGCCAGAGTACGAAGAAGCGAGTACGCAGATTAAAGACAACGCGCCGCTGATCTCGCTCCGAAAGTCCGAGGTAGACGCGGCCGCCGTCGTTCACCGTGTCCATGGCAACGCGAAAGGGACTGGCATATCCGCCCACTCGGACACTCAGAGGCCTATCGGAATCGAACGCGTGCACCTGGATTGCCTGCAGGTGTGCCTGCCCATCGCCATCTCCCACCCACAATTTGAGTGCACCGTCCCTCGCTGTCTGGATGAAGAACACGGAATCGTTCGGCGTTTGTTGGGAGAGTGCTCTGTTTGGCACTTCGCGAGAAGCCAACTCGGCTACTTCGCCCACGACGCGGTTATAGAGCGCATCATTGGGGGTGCGTTCGGCCACATCGCCGAGCACTCCCACTTCTCCGCTGAGCCACGCATCACTGCGGCGCTGAATGTCGTTCGCAACAAAGCGATCGAGAAAGATGAAAACCACAATCGTTCCGCAGGTGAAGGCCAGCGTGGCCCACAGCGATATGCGCCATGCCGCGCTGCGGACCGCGGGCTTACTTGTCCTGGAGGACATAGCCTACTCCCCGCAGAGTCCGAATCAGTGGCCACTGCCCGTTGCCGTCGACCTTGCCGCGAAGGCGATAGATGTGGACATCGACTACATTTGTGTCGGGCTGAATGCGCATGCCCCAAACCTTGTCAAGGATCATGGAGCGCGTGACCACCCGGCCTGCGTTGCGACACAGGTATTCGAGAAGCACGAATTCCTGCGGCGTAAGTTGCAGCGGCTGGCCCGATCGCGTGGCTTCGCGCCGCAATAGATCCAGTTCCAGATCTTGCACGCGCAGTCTCGTGAGCTCGCTACCCTGGGGCGCGTTACGCTTCAGCAAATTCCGCAGGCGGGCCAATAGCTCGGCCAGAGCAAACGGCTTCGTCAGGTAATCGTCACCGCCTTGTTCGAGCCCGCGCACGCGATCATCCACCGACCGCCTCGCCGACAGAATAAGCACCGGCGCCTGTACGCCCATTTGCCGCAAACACATGATGAGGTTTATGCCGTCCTGGTCGGGCAGACCCAGATCGACGATCAGAATGTCGTAGGCGTTGACCTTGGCAAGGCCTTCCGCCGTTTTCCCGTCACGCGCCAAGTCTACGGCGTATCCAGCCTCAGAAAGTGCCTGCTTCAGGAAGGCTTGGATATCGTGCTCGTCCTCAACCACCAGGAGCCGCATGCACAAGATATTAGTCGATGAGACGCAGACCCGTGCCTAAGAGCGTTCTCATTTCAACTCATAGATGAACAACTTGTCATGGCGGTGTACCAAAAGATCGCCCTAAAACCGCTATGCTCCTGATATGGAACGGCTCTGAGCAGGCAACTCTCCGGGAATGAACAAATTGTCATGGTCAGGCATCCTGTATTTCGCTTCCAATTGGAAAAGCATAACGTCTCAAAAATACGTCCTGCAGCACGATTGCGGAGAAGATATGGCACGCGGGGAAGCTGTCGATATACGAGACTGGAGACACACTATTCATCAGGAAATTATTCCGGCAGGCAGGCAGGACGCCGCCATGGCGCAGTTGTTGGGCGCATTTGGCGAGCGTCTTCATATTTCACCCCAGCTTGAGCCCACGCTCGCCAACGCGCTGCGCTATCTGTTGGCACACGCCGGCAGCATGGTGCGGCCCCGCATCGTCTACCGTCTTGCCTCGGCCTATGGCATTCAAGAAGAACCGGCAACCGATCTGGCCATTGCCCTCGAGTATTTCCATACTGCCTCTCTGGTGTTTGACGATCTGCCGTGCATGGACAATGCCAGCATGCGCCGCGGGGCTCCGTGCGTGCATGTTGCGTATGGCGAGTCCACCGCGATTCTAGCCGCGCTTGCGCTTATCAACCGGGCCTATGCGCTTGCCTGGCGGGCGATCGCATCCTGCGATCAATCATTCCGCGAGCCAGCACAGAACTATCTGGAACAGTGCCTTGGCACCCAGGGCTTGCTGAACGGACAAAGCCTCGATCTCAACTACTCCAAACTTCCGCACACGCTTGACTCCGCCGAACGTGTGGCTCAAGGCAAGACCGTTTCTCTCATCTCGCTCACCCTCGTGTTGCCCGCTTTGGCCGGCGGCGCAACCAGGCGCGAAGTGCAACTGCTGAACAGGATCAGCACCTGTTGGGGCCTGAGCTACCAGATCGTCGACGATCTAAAGGACATCCTCGAAAGCTCCTCCACTTCCGGCAAGACTGCAGCGCGAGACCTGCATCTCGGGCGGCCGAACATGGCGCTGGCAATCGGTGTCGGCGGGTCTGTCAACCGCCTGCTTCGCCTATTGCATGCCGGCGATCGCAGTCTGGAGATGCTGGTCAAAGTCCGTCCCACGCTATCATTCCTGAGAGCGTTTCGCGGAACACTGAAGGACGAATTGAATCGCGTGATTGAAGGGGCCGGAGCGATTCCGATCGACAAGAGACGATGATCTTCTTCCGATTGATTCTGGTCAATCTAATGAGGCACCGGATCCGCACCTTCATCAGCATCGCGGGCATCGCGTTCAGCGTTGCGGCCATGTTGACGGTGGTAACCGTGCTAGAAGGCGCGGTGGGCATGTTTTCAAGCATCCTCTCGAGCGGCGCGGAGATGATCGTCTTTGAGCGCAATGTCTCCGATCTGTTCTTCAGCGATGTGCCGTCCGCTGCCAAAGATGACATCTCCGGGTGGCCGATGGTGAGCCACGCGGACCCCGTTCTTTTCGGCGTGGTATCGAGCGCCGATCACGCCATCATCACGTGCTTCGGAATCACCGGGCAGGACTCTCGGCTTCGCAATGCAACCTGGGACTCAGGCAGCGCGACTGGCTTCAGTGCGGAAGGAAACGCGGTGGTGCTGGGCGCGCGCGCGGCCGAATTCCTGGGAACGTCGACGGGAAAAGACGTGCCCATCGGTCATGGAACGTTCCACGTCATCGGCGTCATCCGTACCCAGAACGGGTTCGAGGACGGCGGGGTCTTCATGCCTCTTGCCGAAGCGCAGAAGTTCTTTCACAAGGAAGGCTCGTCGGTCATCACCATCAAGTTGCGCAATAAGCAAGACGCCGCCGCCTTCAAGGCGCAGGTGCACCAGCAGTATCCGAATCTGATCGCGCTGGAAGATGCGGAGTTCTCGCGGTCCTACTCGCAATTCAAGATACTGAAAGCGACGGCGTGGGCTGTTGGAGCGTGCGGGCTTGCTCTCGGCGGCCTGGGCGTCGCCAATACCATGATCATGTCGGTCTTTACGCGCATCCGGGAAATTGCCATCCTGCGCGTGAACGGCTTTGCCAACCGGCAGATCGCCGGCACCATCTTTGGAGAGTCGGCGGTAGTTTCGCTGGCGGGTGCGGTGGCAGGGCTGGTTATCGGAACCATTGCGCTGTATGCATTGAAGGCAATTCCCGCACTGCACGGATACGTGGATGTGACGATGCATCCGTTTCTCATGTTGATTGTCGTGCTGCTGGCGCTACTCACAGGGGTAGCCGGTGCACTCTATCCGGCCGCTTACGCCATGCGCATCCGTGCGGTGGAGGCGCTGCGTTTCGAATGACGACTGACCGCCAATCCGCCGTAGACTCCGTAGTCATCCAGGCGTCGGGTGTCTACAAGAGCTACGATCAGGGCACCATTTCTGTGCTGAATGGGGTCGAACTGGAAGTGCGTCAGGGCGAAGCCGTTGCGCTATGCGGACCCTCGGGATGCGGCAAGAGCACGCTGTTGCACCTGATTGGCGGGCTCGATCAGCCGACGCATGGAAGCGTGACCGTAAACGGAAAGGAGTTTGGCGCCGGACGCGATATGGTGCACTTCATGCGCCACGAGGTCGGGTTTGTTTTCCAGTTGCACAACCTGATTCCCGACCTCACCATGGAGGAGAACTGTCTTCTGCCGGCCATC
>Ga0134126_10013345_pt1 | contig 10381 bp, 9 predicted proteins | sample KB31752_FD_96881 | JGI IMG/M metagenome (GOLD analysis project Ga0134126, IMG submission 96881) | Terrestrial soil microbial communities with excess Nitrogen fertilizer from Kellogg Biological Station, Michigan, USA - KB3-175-2 | ecosystem: Environmental > Terrestrial > Soil > Unclassified ...
GCACCGTCGGGCCGTGGAAGACGAGCATGTTGCCTGCGTCGGTACCGGTGATCAACGTGACGCCGGCTTTCCAGGCGCGGAGGAGGTTGTCGCGGGCGATCTCCATGTTGACGGGATATTCGCCGATGGCTTTTCTCGATCCTTCGATCTGGGGCGAGTCGATCTGCGATTTCGTCGCGGTCAGCATCTCTTTCGAGACCGTTTGCTGGACCAGCGAACGACTAAGTAGATCGAGAGTGCCTGCGGCGTAATCGGTGAAGGCTTCACCTACGCTCAGCGTGGGATCGTAGGTCACGCCGTTTTTTGCCATGAGTGCAAAGTCAGCGTCCGGAATGCGTTCCCGGAACGAACCGTGTTCGATGCCGTTAACGCCGGCTTTGAGCGCATCTTCGATGTCGCGGACGTCGCCGGTGTGGACGACGATCGGGAGAGTGTCGGCGCGCGCTTCGGCGGCGATGGCAGTGAGGATTTGCGGGTCGAGGCGATTGTAGTGAAGGCCGCCCGCGCCGGATTCCATGACGGCCTTGATGCCATCGACGCCCATTTGCTTCAGCGCATCGACCTGTTGCTTCGCTTCGTCGGGCGTCTTGGGCAAGCGGAGGAATTGGGCGTTCACCTGATCGCGAATTGAATCGGGCAGGCTGCGCATGATTTCCGTGCCGTGGCCGCCGGGCGTGGTGAAGAGCGGGCCGACGAGGAACAATTGCGCGCCCAGCTTTTCGCCGCTGTTTACGGTGGTGCGGATGGCGATGATGCTATCGACCGGGTCGCCGACGCTCTTCACAGTGGTGACACCGGAGTAGAGATACGCGGCGAGGTTGCGCTGCATCTGCTTCGTCGCATCGTACTTGCTCCAGTCTTCGAGCAGGCCACCGGGCGCCGCGAGGTGGATGTGGGAATCGATCAGGCCGGGCAAGATGGTTTTGCCGGCGGCTTCGATGGTATCGGCATTGACGGTCTTGTCGTCCGGAATATTGCCGTCGAACACCTGCGCGATTTTTCCGTTGCGGACGAGCACGGCGCCGTTTTCAATCACGTGCCCATCGCCGATGAAGATGCGCGCGTTGCGGATGATCCATGAGTGGGAGCGGGACATTTGACGATCGATCAGTTTCTGCTTGAGGACGTCGGTTTTGGCGTGCGCCTGCCATGTGCCGAGCAATGCGAAGGGCGCGAGGATGGCGATCAGCCAGAGCTTGGCGGAGGGCTTCATTTTCTCTTCTTTTTCCCAACGGAAGAGTTTCACGCAGAGCAGCAGCCCGACGACGGTTGTCAGCGCGAGGGCGCCGGCCGATTGCCAATTTTGCGCGAGCGATTCGTTTTGGACGAGGATGTTCTGGAGTCCCGAGACGATGTGGGTGGCCGGGATGAATTGCGATGCGGTCTTCAGCCAGTCCGGAAACATCGAGACCGGGAAGGTGGTGCCGCTGAGAAAAAGCATCGTCATGTAAGCGATCTGGACGAGAATGTTGCTTTCCTGCACGGTGTTTACGACGGACGCGATGATGAGGCCGATGGAACGGATCGCGATCAGCCCCAGGACAATGAAGATCAGCAGCGCCATGGAATTCTGCGGGATGTCCATGCCATAGTTCGTGTGCGCGAGAACGAGCGTCACAATAACGAGAGGCATATAGACGAGCAGGCCTGTAAACGTGGAAGCGACAAGCAGCGGTAACGGCGAGATGGGCGCGACTTTGTAGCGGCGCAGGATATTGTTCTCGCGTTCCTGCACAGCGCGCATGCCACCGCCGAAGAGGCCGTTGCCGAGGATGCCGATGACCAGCACCATCGTGATGACCTGAATGATGGCACCGCCGCGCTCGGCATGGCTGGTGCGCGCGAACAGAAAGAAAAAGCCGAGCGGCATCACGTAGTTGAAAAAGATAACAGCCTTCTGGCGGAAGGCCAGGCGCACATCATTGCGGATTAACGCGATGTAGGGTTTCATTCGCGGAGTTTCTTTCCTGTAAGTTCAATGAAAACGTCTTCGAGGGTGGGGCGGCTGAGTTTGACATCTTCGAGACCGATTGACTGCGCGTCAATCCACTTCACGATTTCTACGAGCGTGCGGGGCGGCCGCGAAGATTGCACGGTGAGATGGCGACCGTCATCGCTGAGGGATGAACTGATGGCGTCCGGGAAAGCAGGTAGCTCGCGGTTGGTGAGCGAAACGTCGCACGTGATTTCGATGGTGGATTTGCCGGCGCTGCGTTCCTGTAATTCGCGCGGGGTGCCAATGGCGACAACTTTGCCGGAATCGACGATGGCTACGCGGTCGCAGAGGCGCTCGGCTTCTTCGATGTAGTGCGTGGTCATCACAATGGTCCGCTTCTCGGCGCGGAGTTCCTGGATGAGCGCGTGGATTTCGAGGCGGACTTGCGGGTCGAGGCCGGTAGTGGGCTCATCGAGGAAGAGTAAGGCGGGATCGTTAATCAGGCCCATCGCTATCGCCAGGCGCTTTTTCTGGCCTCCGGAGAGCGTGGAGTAGAAGGCTTCGCGTTTCTCCCAGAGCTGGAGACGCTTTAACAGCATTTCGGAACTGAGCATGCGGCTGTAGAGCGCGCCGAAGAGATCGACGGCTTCCTGCACGCGGATTTTGTCGGGGAGATTCGTGGATTGGAGGCAGACGCCGATGCGATCTTTAAGATCGTTCTTCTGTTTGTCGGGATCGAAGCCGAGGACGCGGACATCGCCGGATGTGCGCTGGCGAATACCTTCGAGGATTTCGACTGTGGTGGTTTTGCCGGCGCCGTTGGGGCCGAGGAGACCGAAGACTTCACCGGTCTGGACTTCGAAGTCAATGCCGCGAACAGCTTCTACTCCGCCGTCGTAAGTCTTGCGGAGGTCGCGGATGGAAATGGCTGGGGCGGTGGTCATAATTGGCCGCCGATAAACGCCGATGGCCGCCGATTCGAACGTTGTGTGAGTTCCACTGCCTGAGGATAACGGACCGGAGGCCGATTTCGTTCGGATTTTCGACGATTGGTTGATTTCGGGAGCCGGGCGGTGAGCTAACGCTTTCGTGAGGCGAACGTATCACGGACGGCATGAGCGGGAAGATGAACCGAAGAGCCTTTATTGCGGCGGCAGCTATTTGCGGGATGGCGCGAGCGCTCGAGGTCGACAGCGATGACGCCATCCGCGGAATTCTCAAACAGCGTATTGACGTGGAAAAGCGGAGCGTCGGGATGGCCGTCTGCGTCGTCACGCCCGAGCGTAAGCGCATCGTCACGTGGGGTCGCGAGCGTCTTGGCGACAACCGGCCCGTCACGTCGGAAACTCTTTTCGAAATAGGCTCGATCACCAGGATATTCACTGCGCTTCTGCTGGCGGACATGGTCCGCCGCGGTGACATCGGGCTGGATGATCCCGTGTCCCGCCATCTCCCAGGCGACTTCAGACTGCCGCTGCGAGATGGCCATGAGATTACTCTCGCCGACCTTGCCACGCATACTTCCGGCCTGCCACGGTGGCCGTTGCCGCCCAGTGATGTCCCGCCGTCACAAGCCGAAATCGACGCGGCAATGCGGATCAGTCTGGGAGACTTCAAGGTCTGGCTGGCGAATGTTCACCCGCAGAACCCACCGTCCGCGGGTGGATGGTGGTACTCGAACGCGGGGTACGCACTTCTCGCGTTGGCGATGGCGTATCGCGGAGGTAAGCCATATGAAGCCCTGTTGCAGGCGCGAATAATCGATCCCATTGGCCTGCGTGACACCACTTACCATCCGACGGCTGCGATGGCCTCCCACCTGGCGGAGGGGCACGACGCGGCCCTGAAGTCCTTGCCGCCGACCGACGTCGGCATCTACATCGGAGCTGGCGGCCTTCACTCAACGCCGCGCGATCTTGCGCGCTTCGCCGCGGCGATTTTGGGATCCAGCTTCACGATTGCTCAGGACAATCAACGATTACTCACCGTGCGGCGCGCGGCTCCGTGTGGCTCGGCGGAGTGCAGGCGCTGGGCTGGGAAGTGCTGAACGCCCCGGGCGGCACTTTCGTGAGCAAGGACGGTGTGACCTCCGGCCAAACTGCAGCGATGGTGTATGACCCCGGAAAACGGAAGGCAATCATCGCCTTCTCTAACACGTTCCCGGACATGACCCGCTCAACCCTTTCAGGCGGAGGCGTTGGAGTTGCGGACATTGCGCGCCACCTGCTGCGTCCGGGGATCCCCCTGAACGGCGACGGCGGAACAAGTTACTAAGATTCGGCTTTCGCTGCGATCTCGGCTGTGACGATCGCGACGAATTCGTCGAGCGGAATCGCGCCTAAGTCTCCGCGCTTGCGATGGCGAACGGCTACTTTGCCGGCTTCGGCTTCGCGGCCTCCGATGACGAGCATGTACGGAACTTTCTGGAGTTGGGCTTCGCGTATCTTCAGGTTGATTTTTTCGTTGCGGTGATCGACGGTCACACGCACGCCAGCAGCTTTTAAAACATGCTCGATGTGTGTGGCGTATTCGGATTGCTTGTCGGTGATCGGGAGAACGGCGGCCTGGACCGGCGCCAGCCAGGTGGGAAATGCCCCGGCATAATGTTCGACCAGGATGCCAAAGAAGCGCTCGACCGAGCCGAAGAGCGCGCGGTGGACCATGACGGGGCGATGCTTCTTGCCGTCTTCCGCGACGTATTCGAGCTCGAAGCGTTTGGGCAGCGTGAAATCGAACTGCACGGTGGAGAGCTGCCATAGACGGCCGATGGCGTCGACCAGTTTCATGTCGATCTTGGGGCCGTAGAAGGCGGCTTCGTCCGGAATGACGGTGGCCTTGATGTTGAGACGATCGCAGGCCTTGCGTAGCGCGCCTTCTGCGAGTTCCCACTGCGCGGGCTCGCCGTCGTATTTGCCGCTGGCGCCCTGGTCCCAAGTCGATACTTCCGCTTTGTATTCGGTGAAGCCGAAAGTTTTCAGAGTGTCGATCGCGAATTCCAGGCAGTTGACGATTTCGTCTTCCACCTGTTCGGGCGTGCAGAAGATGTGGGCATCGTCCTGCGTGAAGCCGCGCACGCGGAGCAGGCCGTGCATGGTGCCGCTGCGCTCGTAACGATAGACGGTGCCGAGCTCGCCGAGTCGCACGGGGAGATCGCGATAACTGTGCTGGCCATCCGCATAGATAAGGATGTGGCCGGGGCAGTTCATCGGCTTGAGCTGGTACTCGGCGTCATCGAGTTCCATCGTCGCGAACATGTTTTCCGAATAGAAGTTCGCGTGGCCGGATGTCTTCCAGAGATCGCGGCGCATGACGTGCGGCGTGTAGACGAGCGAGTAGCCGCGCTTCAGATAAGCGTCACGCATCCAGTCCTCAAGCTGCTTACGGACAATACCGCCTTTCGGATGGAAGAAGATCAGGCCTGGGCCCGCGAGTTCCTGGATGCTGAACAGGTCGAGCTCTTTACCGATCTTCCGATGGTCGCGCTTCTTCGCTTCTTCGAGGCGGGTGAGGTAATCGTCGAGATCTTTTTTGGTGAACCAGACGGTGCCGTAGATGCGCTGGAGCTGCTTGTTCTTTTCGTCGCCTTTCCAGTAGGCGCCCGCGATGGAGGTGAGCTTGAACGCCTTGATTTTCGAGGTGTCCGGAAGGTGCGGGCCACGACAGAAATCGATAAAGTCGGGGCCGAGAGTGTATTCGGTGAAGGGGTCGTCGGCTTTCTCTTCGATGAGCTGGACTTTCATGGGCTCATCCATGGCCGAGTATTTTTTGAGGCCTTCGGCTTTGCCGGTCAGGCGGCGCTCGAAGGTCAGGGCCTTCGCCTGGAGCTCCCACATTTTGCCTTCGATCTTTTCGAGATCTTCCGGGGTGAACGGTTCGGCGCGGTCGAAGTCGTAATAGAAGCCGGTTTCGATGGGCGGACCGATGCCGAGCTTGGTTTCGGGGAAGAGCTCGAGGACGGCGGCGGCGCAGAGGTGAGCGGTGGAGTGGCGGTAGACTTCGAGGGCTTCTTCGTCCTTGTTGGTGAGGATCTGGAGTTTGGAGTCGTGTTCGAGCGGACGCTTGAGGTCGTAGAGACGGCCATCGACTTTGGCGACGAGGGCGGCGTCGGCCAAGCGGGGGCTGATGGATTGGGCGACATCGTAAGCGCTGGCGCCGGATTGGACTTGCTGAACACTGCCGTCGGGCAGGGTGATTTGTAGGCTCATGGCGGGAAGTTTCAGGTTAACATTTGGTGGCAGGAGACTTGACCGCGCGGGTCCGCCGAACTGTCAGAACATCGAAGGTGCCTCACATAGTCCGAATGCAGGAGGCCTGCGGGCGGTTGTGGATCCGAAAACTTTATTTCGCGGGAACGTAGAATCCCCATACCCCGTTGGATAGTTCGCCCGCAGCGAACCGAACTGGATGTTCGTTGCTTCCAATCTCGTAGATGCCGTAGTTGTGCGTCTGCGCTTGGTAGTGCGGATGCGGAAGGCTCAGGTCAGGCTCATACACTTGACGCCACTCATTTCGCCAAATCTCGAGGCCGCCGATTTCAAGGCCGTCTCCTTCGACGCCAACGTGAGCGACTCTCCAATCCGTCATCTTGGTTTGGCTTTGCGTTTCGCTGGATTGCCCAACTCTTGCTCCAGCACGCGCCGTTCTTACCGGGCGGCTAATAGGGCCCGCAGCCGTCTTGCGCGTTCCGGGGCTCTTAGCTGGCGTAGCGCTTTTGCTTCGATCTGGCGGATGCGTTCCCGGGTGACGTCGAACTCCTGGCCGATTTCTTCGAGCGTGTGCTCTCGTTCGCAGCCGATGCCGAAGCGCAGGCGAATCACCTTCTCCTCTTTCGGGGAAAGAGTTTTCAGGATGCCGGCGGTTTCGTCCCGGACGTTCGTTTCGATGACGGCGTCAACCGGAGACCCGACCCAGCGGTCTTCAATAAGATCGCCAAGAGCGGATTCGCCGTCGCGGCCGACGGGCGTTTCAAGCGAGACGGGGTCGCGCGAAATGGTCTTCAGCTTCTGAACCTTTTCGACCGGGATATCCATACGGCGGCTGATTTCGTCGTTGGTGGGCGTGCGGCCCATTTCCTTTTCAAGCTCACGCGACGCGCGCAGGAACTTGTTCATGCTCTCGTTCATGTGAACGGGAATGCGGATGGTGCGCGACTGATCGGCAATGGCGCGGGTGATCGCCTGGCGGATCCACCAGGTCGCATAGGTGGAGAACTTGTAGCCGCGGCGATATTCGAACTTATCGGCGGCGCGCATCAGCCCGATGTTGCCTTCCTGAATGAGATCGAGCAGATGCAGGCCGCGATTCACGTACTTCTTTGCAACGGAAACGACGAGACGAAGGTTGGCTTCGACGAGATCTTTCTTGGCGCGTTCCGCTTCCTGCTCGCCGTGGCGGATGACGGTGATCGTGTGCTTGAGCTCTTCGAGCGAAGCACCGGCGGTGACTTCACGCTTTCGGATTTCACGCTTCAGCTCGCGGATGCGCGGCTGCTGGGCGGCGCTGTTGCGCGCTTCCAGCTTCTTCAGCTCGCGATCGAGCTGATTCATTTCTTCGACAGCGCGTTCGATTTCGCGCGTGAGATCGCGCCAGCGCGTGGAAATCCACGGCACTCTCCGAATCGCGACCGAGGTATCGACGTAAGCGCGCAGCAGCTTCATGCGAAGCTTCTTCCGCGCTTTCTTATTCGCGGCAGGAGCGTCGTCCAGCTTTTCCTGAATCTGGCCCTGCTTGCGATGGAAGGCCTGGATGGACGCGAAGATTTCGCGGATATCGGCGCGGCGCTTCAGATCGGCCGGCGAGCCTTCTTCGATCTCGACACCGCCGACGTCGACCAGAGTGTCGAGCTCTTCGGGATTCTTCTTGAGATTTTCAGCAACTTCAACAACGGCGAGCTGCACCAGGGCGGAACGGCTAATCGCCTTCTGCATGCGGAGCTTCCCGCGCTCCATGCGGCGCGCGAGCTCGACTTCACCCTCACGGGTGAGCAGCGGGACGGCGCCCATCTCGCGGAGGTAGACGCGGACGGGATCGTCAGTATAGATCGACTCTTCGACCTGCTGCTGTGGCTGGAGGAAATCCTGTTCAGCTTCGGGATCGAAGAACTTTGCTTCTTCGTCGAAGTTGATGGCTATCGGAGCAACAAACTGGTCATCATATTCCATGGAGCACCTCCCGCGCGGGAAGACAGGCCAAAGCTACAGGGTTACCGTTCATGTCTTGTGTTTTGTTGTCTTTATGGGTATCGGACGGCAAAGGAAAAAACAGAGCCGATTGCACAAATTGGGAGTTTTCCATAGCTGGGGGCCGTGGAAAACTCCCGAGATTGTATGTTAACATGAATGCCCTGTTATCGTTCCCGTCAATTGAGTAGATGCTGCCGGGACGGAAAAGTTACGGGATGAAGGGGGCCTTAACGATGGTGAACGAGCCGTTCCAGCTCGCTCATGAAGGCCTTTTCGTCCTGGAAATCCCGGTAAACTGAGGCAAATCGGACGTAAGCGATCTTGTCCATGGTCCGGAGGGCGTCCATCAGGAATTCGCCGATTTCGGCGGTGGTGATTTCGCGGTCTGGCGATTCGGTGACCCGGACTTCGACCTGGCTGACCAGATCGGATAGCTTGACCATGCTGATGGGGCGCTTTTCACAGGCCCGGATCAGGCCGTTCAGGACCTTGGCGCGGTCGAACTTCTCGCGGCGGCCGTCCTTCTTGATGACCATGTAGGGAACTTCGTCGATGCGCTCGTATGTGGTGAAGCGCTTCTCGCAGGCGGTGCACTGGCGGCGGCGGCGAATGGAATCGCCCTCGCGGCTTTCGCGGGAGTCGACGACGCGGTCCTCGATATTGCCGCAAAACGGGCAGGTCATTTTTTGAAACGCCCTTCGGTCATTGGCCGTGAATCCTCATAAGTCGATCAAAATACTAGAATAACAGGCTTTCCGCCGGGTTGGTGACTGGTTCACCCCCGCGGGATGGACTTTCCCGAAATAATGAACCTATGATGGGAGAGCCTCGTTTCCTCTTTTGAAGGCGTTACGGTCCGGGTTGGAGTGGGGCCGGCCGGGCGTTTTTCGAAAGAGAGGCTAAGCGTGGTTGGAGCGGCGACGGCGAACTGGGTACATCCGCACTGGGTACAGTCAGGCGCCATGGGGACCGGAACGGCGGCAAACAGCCTGGATCAGGACAGCACAGTCGTCGAGCGTTGCCTTTCGGGGGACGCCAACGCGTGGGAGGATCTCGTCCGCACGCATACCCGACGTGTGTACGGGCTCTGTTATCGATTCACCGGGCGCGATTCGGAAGCGCAGGATCTGACGCAGGATGTTTTCCTGCGCGTTTATCGCGCGCTCGGAAGTTTTCGCGCCGCCGAAGGCTGCTTCACGACCTGGCTGACGCGCCTCACGCGCAATTTGCTGATCGACCACTATCGCCGGACCCGGAACCAGCGGGTCACGGATTCGATTGAAGATCAATTGCCGCGCGTGGAACAGGGTTTCGTTTCCACGCATTCCTCACACCAGGCGCGACCCGATACGGCGCTCGCCGGACGCGAGGCCAGTGAAATGCTCCAGGGCGCTCTGGGCCGGCTCTCACCGGAATTGCGGGAGACGATTATTTTGCGCGATCTGCAGGACATGGAATATCGCGAGATCGCCGACGTGCTGGAGATTCCCGAGGGCACGGTGAAATCACGGCTCAACCGCGGGCGTGCGGAGCTCGCGAGAATACTGAAGAAACACAGAGAAGCGTTTTAAGAACGAAATGATGAATTGCGCCGAGTTCGAGATTTTGCTGGCCGACTTCATAGACGGGACGCTCAACGCGCCCTCCATGAACCAGCCGCTGAACGCGGCTGAGGAAGCGAAGTGGAACTCGTTCGCGCAGCATAAAGAAACGTGTGCGGATTGCGCCGCGCTTGCGGAGGAAGTGCAGAGCGCGCTTTCATTCATGGAGATGGCGGCGGAGCCGGAAATGCCGCAGCCGCTGATCGGAAAGATTCTCCATGCTACAAATTCCGGTTGGGAACTGAAGCGGCACGCGAAGGGATTTCGCGGCTGGATCAATCGCGCCCTGGGACCGATCCTGCAGCCGCGCTTCGTCATGGGCGCGATGGTGACTGTGATGTCATTGACGATGCTGACTCGCTGCGCGGGCGGCGAGAAGAGTATGACAGCGGCGAATCTGGATCCGGTGCGGCTGTGGACGTCGCTCGATACCCGCGTGCATCGCGTTTGGGACCGAACGGTGAAGGGTTACGAGAGCATGCGGGTGGTTTATGAGATCCGAGGCCAAATTGACGAGTGGAATGCGCAACAGGCCGCGAATGACGAAGCGGCTGCCGATGCGAAGGCCAACAGCAGGCAGCTGCCGGAGAGCGGCACTCAGGTCGGCACTCAGGTCAATCAGCAGAATCAAGACGGGAAGAAGTAACGAGGAACGTATATGA
>Ga0134126_10013346_pt1 | contig 10380 bp, 11 predicted proteins | sample KB31752_FD_96881 | JGI IMG/M metagenome (GOLD analysis project Ga0134126, IMG submission 96881) | Terrestrial soil microbial communities with excess Nitrogen fertilizer from Kellogg Biological Station, Michigan, USA - KB3-175-2 | ecosystem: Environmental > Terrestrial > Soil > Unclassified ...
GGAGCCTGTTGAAATGATTGCTGTTGTGGGGCTTGCATATACTGTTGCGGAGCTGCTTGTTGATACACAACTTGTGTTTCATTCTTTTTACCGGTTAAAGTTTTTATTACAATTTTAACCTCTTTGGTTTCAAGCTCTACTTCACTTACACCCGATTTGGCAACAAATTTTATTAAATCTTGGATTTCGGTTAGTTTCATGATTATTTGTTTTACTTGTTAGTTGATATGTTGTTTTGTTGTGTGTTCTCTATTCTAAAATTAATAAGCCCATTTTAACCAGATAGCTCCCCATGTAAATCCTCCGCCAAAAGCAGAAAGGATAAGGCTATCTCCTTTTTTGAATTTTTTTTCGTAGTCCCATAATAAAAGCGGAACGGTGCCAGCTGTTGTGTTACCATAACGCTCTATATTCATTAGCACTTTATCAGAACCAAGCCCCATACGCTCGGCAGTAGCCTCAATAATGCGTTTGTTTGCCTGATGCGAAACCAAATAATCAATATTTTCCGACTTTAAATTATTGCGTTTCATAATCTCTACCGATACCTCGGCCATATTATAAACGGCATGTTTAAAAACAGGTTGCCCTTCTTGGTATACGAAGTGCAATTTCTTATCTACCGTTTCATGCGAAGCAGGCATTAATGAGCCACCCGCTTTCATGTGTAAATGCTGCCTTCCGGCACCATTTGTTTTTAAAACAAAATCTTGTATGCCATTCTCTTCAGTAGTAGGTTCTAGTAAAACAGTTCCTGCTCCATCTCCAAAAATTACGCAAGTAGAACGGTCTTCATAATCTAAAATAGAGCTCATTTTATCAGCACCTACAATTACTACTTTTTTGTATGTGCCGTTTTGTATAAACTGCGCACCCGTAACTAAGCTATATATAAAGCCACTACAGGCAGCTGAAATATCATAACTCCAAGCTTCGATAGCGCCTATTTTATCGCAAATAATATTGGCTGTTGCCGGAAAAACCATATCAGGTGTAACCGTAGCGCAAATAAGTAAATCTATTTCTTTTGGTGAGATGCCTCTTTTTTTGCATAATTCTAAAACAGCTGCACTCGCCATATCTGATGTAGCCTTTCCTGGTTCTTTTAAAATGCGCCGCTCTTTAATTCCAGTACGGCTTATAATCCACTCATCAGTAGTATCAACCATTTTCTCCAACTCTTGGTTGCTTAAAATATAATCGGGCACGTAGCCTGCAACAGCAGTTATAGCAGCTCTTATCATAATTAATTAAATGCTTCTTTTATTTTATCAGGCAGGTTGGCCTCCGAAATTTCTTTTGCTAATATTAAGCTATTTTTAACAGCAAGTGGAGATGATATACCATGACAAATAATTACTGTTGAATTAATACCAAGTATAGGTGTGCCACCATATATTTCGTAATTAAATCTATCAAAAAACTCATCCGATTTATTTTTGCGTTTAAGCATACCGTAAAAAGATTCGCAAGCTTTTAAAACAATGTTTCCTGTAAAACCTTCGCACACAATTACATCAGACTTTTCATTGAATAAATCACGTCCTTCAACATTACCCACAAAATTAAAATCTTTGCTTTCTTTCATTAAATTATGAGCTGCCTGAGAAACCAAATTGCCTTTTTCGGCTTCTTCGCCAATATTTAAAAGGGCAACTCTTGGTTTTTTTATTTTATAAACATGTTCAGCAAATAAAGAACCCAAAATACCAAATTGATATAATACATCGGGTTTACAATCAGCATTAGTGCCGACATCAAGCATAAAACCAACTGAGCCATTTAATTTTGGGAGAATGGTGCCAATGCTTGGGCGAATAATGCCCGGTACAACTTTTACCGAAAACATAGCCCCAACCATCATAGCACCTGTGTTACCAGCGCTAATGAAGCCTTGTATGGCATTTTCTTTAAGATATTTAAACCCTAAGGCTATAGTTGAATTTGGTTTTTGACTTAGGGCTTTGGTAGGATGTTCGCCCATTTGGATAACATCCGTTGTGTGAACATATTCGAAAATATTGGGATCTGCACCTTTTTCAGTAAAATATTTTTCAGCTATACTACTATCTCCAAAGAGTACTATTTTTATATGAGGTGGTAATTCTTTTGAGGCTAAAACGGCTGCTTCAAGCTCGTTATTTGGGGCAAAATCGCCTCCCATTATATCTAATCCTATCTTCACTTTTTAATGCTAAATAAAAATTTTAATCGGCGGCTAAGGAACTAATTTTTTTATAAAAAACCTACCAAAAAATATTAAGTTTTTAACAGGAATTTGAGTATTTTTTGTTAAAATAAACCATTTTAAAGCAAAAAAACAGGCTTTTGGCCTGTTTTTTGTTGATTTTAGCTTTTTCTATTTTACAGCTTTTTCCATTACAACTTTACCTTTATAGTAAAGTTTGCCTTCGTGCCAATGAGCACGGTGCCATAAATGGGCTTCGCCTGTTGTTTGATCAACGCCAAGCGTTGGGGCTGCGCCTTTATAAGTAGATCTACGGCTACGAGTGCGGGCTTTTGAGTGGCGTCGTTTAGGATTTGGCATGACTTATTTTTTTAGTTATTATTAAAATTTATGTTTTTTAGTTTATCCCAAGTAGTATTTTCCGGTTTTTTTTCGGTTTCATTTACTGAAATGTCGTTTAATTTATTTAATGTTTCATAGTCGCATTTAAAGTTTTTATCTTCTTCGCAAGGCACCAAACGTGTGGGTAGTGCAAGAGTTATAAACTCAAAAAGCGGTGACGATATATCCAGTTCATTTTCCCCATGTGGCAAAACAAAAACATCTTCGGCATGTGGTTCATCAGGGTCTCCAAAACGCAAGTGCATTTTTTCAACTGAATCAATCTCTACATCATAAGGTTTTATACATCTGTCGCATAAAACATGTAACGTTCCACTAATGGTAAAGGTTAAGTTTATAACTGAGTTTTGCTTTAGCAAATCAACCGAAACTTTTACGTTAGCGCCTTGTATGTCTGAATAATCGCGTGTATCAAAGAACGAGTCTGTTACCTTAAATTCATAAAGATGGTTTCCAACTTCTAATCCGTTTAAGCGGATAATAAACTGCTTATCTGCCATCTTTAATCCCAAAAAGGGAGGGCAAAGATACCATTTTAATTAAAAATGACAAATTTTTTATGCTTTTATATAGGAGATTATAGTTAAAAGCAAAAAAGCCTGCTAAGGTTAATTTAGCAGGCTTTTTTAAAAAACTTTCCAAGATTTAAAAATCAAATTTTGCTTTATGATCTTCTATTCCTGCAAGTGTTTTTTGAGCCTCATAAGCCTCATAATCTACTCGTGAAGAAAGAGACATGTTAACACCCGCCTGAACTGCTTTTGAATAAGCAGCCTGACTTGGTTTTCTTTCTACCACATAAACCGCATAAACTGCATTTTGTCCTTTTAAAGCTTTAGATAAGGTAGTTGGCTTCAATGCATTTGCAGCGCCGCACATAACATCTTCCTTGCCAAGTCCTGGTATGCTATAACTACCAAATACCAGTCCATCCATTTTTTCTACAACAAGTTTCATTTTAGATGCTAATTCATCAGGTGTTTTAGCACCTGCTAGGTTTGTATCAAACTCTTTCATAAAAGTTTCAGCCTTTTTATCTTGCTTAACTTTTAAGGTTACCTCGTCTTTTACTTGCTCAAGTGGTGCTGTTCCTTTTTCTTTTGTGTTGCTTAGTTTTGCAACAATAAAGCGGTTACCAAATTGATAAGCCTGAGAGATATCTCCCTTTTTAGCTTGATAAATCCAACGGATTAGCTCTTTAGGGTTTTCTAAGCCTGGTACTTGTTTATCGCCTTCTTTAATATTATCAGCTAAACGCTTATTTAATTTTTGTTCTTCTAAACCTTTATCAAAAAGTTCGCCGGTGTTGTATTTACCTGCAAACTCACTAGCCTTAAGGTTTATATTATTCAACGTTTTTTCGCTCGGTTGTATTTTACGTTGAATGGTTGCCAATTTGTATTTGGTCATAGTGCCTTTACTAACATCCATAACCTCAATAATATGGTAACCAAATTGAGATTCAACTACTCCTAGTTGTCCTTTTTTGCCTTCTAAACCAAAATTTTTAAAAGATTCTACAAAACCACTTCTTTCGTTTAACCAGCCATAGTCACCATCTTTACCCATATAGGTTTCGCCTTCTTTTTTGGTAGGAGGCATTTTTTTACCACCATCGTCAGAGAAGTTTTTTACATACTCAGGAAATTTTTTAACGTCTTTTTTAAGTAATGCTAGTAAGCTATCTGCCATTTTTTTAGCCTGATCTTTAGTGCGTTTAACTTCTGGTGCAGCACCAGAACCTGCATAAGAAATAAGAATATGGCGAACTTTAGCAGAATCAAGCATGTTAACTTTATCTTCTAATTTAATAACTTTAATAACGTTATTCTCTTGAAAAGGCCCATAAACAGAACCCTTTTCAGCTACAAAAATAGAAGAGTCAACTTCTGGGCTAATCATGTTCTTTTTAAATAAACCTATATCAACTGTATTATTTTCGTTTTCTGCTTGCATTAAAGCAGAGTCTTCAGCCATTGTTTTTTTGTTTTTAAATTCGGTTGCAATCTCAGTTAATTGACTTTTAATGTCAGCTATATCTTCAGGTGTTGCATAAGCATCAAAGGCTACATAATCAATTTTACGGGTAGTTTCAGGGTTTTGAAACAGGTAGGTGTGATTGCTATAATAATTTTGTATATCATCATCGCTTACTTTTACTGTTGAATCTGACACAGTACTGTAACGTTTTGCTACATAAGTTATATTATACGAAGTGCTTTGTTTTTCATATTCTGCTTTACCTTCAGCTTCAGTAACATACAAACCTTTTTTAAGAAGGTTGTTATATTTTTCAGCCATACGCGTGTCGTGTACATAATCTTCAATTTTTTTCCAATAAGCTTCTTGCTCAGGCGTCATTTGCTGTGCAAAGCCAGCTAGTTTAGCAGGGTCAAGAGATCCATCAGGTTTTGCAAAATTAGGATATGCTTTACCTGTTTGTTTATCAGTTAACTGACCTACTACAATTTGATGAGGGTGTGTAATCATTAAATCATACAACTCATCATCGCTAATATTTATTCCAGCTTTAGCATAGTTTACTTTTAGTACATTATTAGCTAAAAACTCGCCCCACACTTGATCTACAAGCCCTTGTTTGGTTTGCTCGTCTACCTTTTGTCCGTTTTGCTCATAAGTTTGTATAGCGGCATTTAATTTTGCCTGAAACTCATTATAATCAATATTTTTACCTCCAATTGTACCTACTGTACGCTCATTGGTTCCAAATAAAGATCTGCCCGAATTAAGGGCACCCTCTAACACAAAAATAACTAGGGCAACGGCAATGATACCAACTAATAGACCTGTTTTATTACGAATTTTTTCTAATACGCTCATACTTATATAAAATTAAAGTGTGCAAAGATAAAAAACCGCTTGAAATGCGAAAATTTAATTAACAGTGGCTTTTCTAAGAAAAAGTAATGTTAAATGTGGTTCCTTTTTGGGTTTCAGTCTTTAAAATACCCCCTAATTGTCCTATTAAAGAGTTAACTAGTTGTAATCCTAATGTATCAACCTCTTTCATATTGCCCACATTGGCAAAACCCACTCCGTTATCTGATACAATAAGGTTATATCGCTGTTCAACTTCTTTAAAGAAAATGTTTATGATGCCGTTTTTTCTGCTTTTAAAAGCATATTTAAAGGCATTAGATAATAATTCATTAATAATGATACCACAAGGAATAGCCTTATCAAGTTCAATAAATTTTTGTTTAACCTCAACTTTTAAATTAACAGCAATATTTCCATCTACATTGTAAGTATTAGTTATATACGATACTAATTCATTTAAGTAATCTTTAATTTTTATGGTAGATAAATTTTTTGAGCGATACAACAACTCATGAATGATTGCCATTGATTTAATACGACTAATGCTTTCGGTATACTTTTCTTTAGTTAGGGGATCATTAATACTTTGAGCCTGCAGGTTAAGCAAACTGCTTATTATTTGCAGATTGTTTTTTACCCGATGATGAATCTCTTTTAACAGAAATTCTTTTTCAGCCAATGATGTATTTAGTTCTTCTTCGATTTTTTTTTGCTCGAGAAATGAAGGAACCTCAATAGCATATTTATTATTGTTTTTTGTGTTTTTTGGAAGATAACTATCAATTTTATGTGGCGGTGCCATAATAAATTTACAATGCTTATCCCCTTTTGCACGACAAGAAATTTCAACTGACGTAAGTGGCATATTAAAACTAGCCTCTGTCCAACCGCTTGAATAACCAGCATTCATAATACAAACAGACGTTTCAGATTTTTTACCCGATTTTATCCAAGAATCAGCTTCGAAAGAGTAAGGGTGCTTGTATTTAATAAAAAAATTATCATCGGGGGTAGGATGGCTTTCAGGTAAAATATCTACAAAAGCCCAACCTGTATAAGCAAAATGTACCGGACCAGCAGATAACTTACTTATAGGGTCTTTAAGTTTCATTTTTTATGGAAACTACGCGCATCTTCTAAACCTAAAACGTGCGACAAATCGAATAAAATATTTTTACCAATGCTTATAGCCTGCTCCTCGCCTCTATCTTTATACAAATGCTTAATACTATTTAAAAATTCGTGCGATAAAGCTGAGGCACGCACTAAAATATAACGTTCGTTATTAATTTCAATTCGACCTCCGGATGGATTAAATTTTAAAGAACTAAAATAATCTCCTACTAATTTTTCAGCTTTAGTAAAAACTGGTTGTATAGGTTTTGGAACTTTTACCATTGGCTTATTGGTAGTATGTGTTAAGGTTTTGAGTTTTTTATTTTCTTTTTTAAGAAAAGTTATTTCCTTTTTAAGTTCTTTAATTTTATGTTGGCTAGATAAATTCATTGTAATTACTCTTCAAACAGAATAACTACTTTTCTATTTAAACGAGTTAAATAGTTTTGATACTGCCAATCGGTATAATTTTGTGTGGCATTAATACATTTTGCAAATTGCTTAACGCGGTATTTTATTTCTTCTTGCAATAAATGTACAAGCTCGGTACCTTCTTCAAAACAAGAAGCGTTGTCTTTTATTTTTCCGTAATGCTCTTCTAATGACTGATCTAAAACTACCTGTGGTTTTAAACCTTTTTTTAAGCAATACATATATTTATCGCGTACAATAAATTCTTCATCATGTGAGTTAATAAAGCGCTGCTTAATTTCTTCAGGCATATCGTAATCGCGCTCGGTTTCATAGTCCCACTCATCTTTATAGCGTTGCTCTAAATACATATGCGGCGCTATAAACACATGGTTCCAATCAATTGGCATTTGCCACAAACCAAAACGACGCGAGTTATTTCCTAAATCAATAATTTTAAATTGCTTTTTGCCAGGCGTAATTCGGCTACCGCGGCCAATCATTTGATGATACAGGGTAAGCGATTTAGTAGCACGGTTAAGCATGATGGTTTCAACCTCGGGCTCATCAAAACCATGGGTAAGTATACTTACTGAAGTAAGGATGGCATCTTTGGTGTTGTGAAACCAATCTAAAATTTCGTAACGCTCTTTATCGCTATACGTACTATCTAAATGTTTTACAGGATAATTTTTCTTTTTAAAAGCTTCGTAAACTAAACGACTAGAAATAATTCCACTATTAAAAATAAGTGTTTTTTTCCCAAGAGAAACTTCTTCGTAAGCCGACACTAATTTGCTTTGCATCATGGCATTGCTATACAGCATTTCTAACGAAGCTGTTGTAAACTCACCCGTGTAACCAACTTTAAGCGATGATAAATTTACATCGTATGAATAAGTAACTCCTTCACACAAATAACCGCTTTCAATTAGGGTAGGAATAGTTTCACCAATAATAAGTGCATCATAAGTGTCCATTAACGGCAGTTTTTTATTACTACTTAATGGAGTTGCTGTTACACCTAAAATGTTTACTTCTTTAAAATGTTTAAATACTTTTCTGAACGAATTATTGTGTGCCTCATCAACAATAATTAAACCAATGTCATGTAAAAATTCTAAATTATCTTCGTCGTGTAAGCGATTATTTAACGTTTCTATAAGAGCAGTATATACAAGAAATGGTTCGTTTTTATCTAATATTTTTACACTACTGTTAATGGTTTTGTTAGGGATATTTATAGAACTTAAAACAGCTGATGTTTGTTGAGAAAGCTCAACACGATGCGTTAGTATAAGAACTTTTTTATTGAATTGCTGAATGTATTTTTTTGCTATTTCAGAAAAGATGATAGTTTTTCCACCACCGGTTGGCAATTGAAAAAGAAGATTAGAATGCGGAGGCAATTCTGCGAATTTTTTATAGATATTATCTACAGCTAATTGCTGATACGGGTATAATTTCCGTTCGGTGGTTTGCTCCGTAATTTCTTCGCTCATAAAAAAAAAGTAACCTGCAAATATAGGGCTAATTTTTTATTGAAAAAATCATTTACAGATATATTTCGGCAAGTGCAATATCAGTTGTTTTTTGGGCAAGTAATACTAATTTTTCATTTGCCTTTTCTTTACTAATAAGTACTATATCGCCTTGGTTTATATATATGCTTTGAGATGATGAATGCTCCATTACAACCTCGCCAGATGAAACATAAATAGCCATAATATTGCCATTTAAAATTAGTTCTTTTCGGGATTTTTCTGTTAGCAAGACCCCTGATACAATAGCTTTTACTGGGTCTTTTGTCATTACATTAAAATCGGTTACTTTACCAATAGAGGTTGTTTCCCAATCTCCAGAAAAAAAATCGGTATCAAATTTTTTAAGCTGTTTTACATATTGGTTTTTATGTTGAATTGTAAGCTCTCCATTTAAAACCATAATAACACGAGAAATATTTGGTAAACTGGTAAAAGTAGATTCTTCTACCTCAATCGTTGCCGTACTAATTCTGAAAATAAAATCTAAGTTTTTGTAAATGGCTTCTTTAGGATAGATGGCCAATTGCGTAGTTATACCACCTGACCAAGTGGTAGTGTTTAGCTGTTCTTTTTTAGTGAGATTTATTTGCATCCGTTGATTTCATTTTCTCATCTTTCCACTTAAATGTTTTTATCATTTGCATAATATCTACTCGCAAATAATCAATTACAATTTTTAAAGAATCGATATTAGGGGGGCAATTAAAATATAATGAACCACGTAAAAAATGCTTAGTGCTATCAGTTATATAAAATTGAATAGCTGATGCACTATTACCCGAAATATCATACAGCAAACCATACACATGTGCCGAATCGTTTATTAAAACCTGTTCATCTAAACCACTTGCTTTTACCTGGTGACGTATGGCAAGCTCGCGCGAATCATTAAGGTGTTTAGGTAAATCATTTTTAAGTTCGTTATAACTAATGTAAAGTTGTGCTTTGTAAAGTGGGTATATTATGTTTAACCAGCAAGGTTGTGCGTTTTTACTTTTATCATTTTCTACAAAAGAATAAACCGGAGTTTGGAATGTAAAAGGGCAAACGCTATCGTAGGTTTTGTATTTTTTTTCGGGAAAATTTAATTTATAATATGCCGTTGGCTTAGGAGCCGACGTGTTTTCCTCATCATTGCCAATGCAAGAAGTTAAACAATATGTAATAACCAGAAGACAACAGAAAATCAGTTTTTTCATCTTTCAAAAATAAAAAACCCCAACAGATAAAACAGGAGCTTGTAAATTTATTATCAACAGCTTATTTAAAAGGGTAAATCGTCGGCTGGAGTTGGCTGGTTTCCTCCACTTGCAGGCTGGCTCGAAGCCCCTTCACTTTTTCTGATTAATTGAAAAGTTTCGGCAACTATATCGGTTGTGATTCGTTGTTGGCCCTCTTTATCCTGCCATTTGCGAGTTTGTATTTTACCTTCTAAATAAATAGTGTAACCTTTTTTAAGGATGCGTTCGGCACTTTCAGCAATGGTTCTCCACATCATTATATTATGCCATTCGGTTTGTTCAATGCGGTTACCATCTTTATCCTTATAATATTCGGTAGTGGCTAAGCTAAAACTTACACGCGCCACTCCCCCATCTAAACGACGCATTTCTGGGTCTTTACCCAAATTACCTACCAAAATAACTTTATTTACACCTGCCATATCCTCAAAAATTATTGTCAAACAAATGTAAAGATTTAATCAGCTTAATTGTTTTTACAAATGCTTATTTTTGTTTGATTGTGAAAACAAAATCAAATACCAAATATGCAAATTTTAAGCAGGCACAAATTGCTTTTACTGTTAGCGGAAAAGGAAGAGCCGTTGTTTTACTGCATGGTTTTTTAGGCTCAACAGATGCTTGGGAGCCCATAAAA
>Ga0134126_10013347_pt1 | contig 10380 bp, 10 predicted proteins | sample KB31752_FD_96881 | JGI IMG/M metagenome (GOLD analysis project Ga0134126, IMG submission 96881) | Terrestrial soil microbial communities with excess Nitrogen fertilizer from Kellogg Biological Station, Michigan, USA - KB3-175-2 | ecosystem: Environmental > Terrestrial > Soil > Unclassified ...
CGCGAGCCCCGCGCCGACTGCCAGTCCAAGCACCAGCCCGGCTCCGAAGACTGCCACGCCCGAGCTATCCCGTTCCACCTCGATCTCCTGCTCTTCGACGTCATCTGCCTCATCCGAGGTTACTTGAGACACTTGAGCCTCCGCTGCTTGTGGGTCGCCGTTTTGGGTTGGTGAAGAGAGCGAGTCTGTTGGGCGAGCCATCGTTAACTCCTCCTACTTTTGAAGCTACCCGTGTGAGCATGGCAAGAAGCTTGCTTAACGCTGCCATAGCTGTCGAGGTCTCACCTCGTGCGCCGATCGACGCGCACTCCGCTCGAGGACACGAATGACCAGCATCAGATTGAAGACCGTGCTGCTCGTCGAAGACAACGAGGACAACAGGATCGTGTACTCCACGATCTTGCAGCACTTCGGCTATCGGGTGATGGAAGCCTTGAACGGTGAAGAAGGCATCGCGAAGGCGCGCACGGAACAGCCCGATCTGATCTTGATGGATATCTCGATCCCGGTAATCGATGGCTGGGAAGCAACGCAGGTGCTCAAGCGCGACCCGTCGACGCGTCGCATTCCGATCATCGCGCTCACCGCGCATGCTTTGGCGTCGGACCGGGAAAAGGCCATGGAAGTCGGTTGCGACAGTTATCTCGCCAAGCCGTGCGAGCCTAAAACGGTGGTGAGCGAGGTGGAGCGGTTCATTGGGCGAGGCGATGGTCGGTGATGTTCGGCGCGCCCCGCGGGTCCTCATCGTCGATGATAGTGAGGACAGTCGCGAAGTACTCCGCTTGCGGTTCGGCGCAACCGGATACGAAACGGCGTGTGCCTGCGACGGCGCGGAGGCGTTGAAGCTCGTCGCCGAATGGCCGCCCGATGTAATCGTGCTCGACGTCATGATGCCCCGCATCGATGGACACGAAGTCGCGCGTCGCATCAAAGGCGATCGCACGCTGCCGTTCATTCCCATCATCATGCAGACGGCGTTGGACGAGGTCGAGCGCAAAGTCGAAGGCTTGAGCGCGGGCGCGGACGATTACGTCACCAAGCCGGTGGAATTCGCGGAGCTCGAGGCACGCGTGCGTTCCATGCTCCGCATCAAGGCGCTGCAGGACGCACTGCAGCGTCGCGAATCCGAGCTCGAGAAGGCGAATGCGCGGCTCCGCGAGCTCGCGGTGTCGGATCCGCTCACGGGTCTCGACAATCGCCGCCGGTTGGACGAGCGCTTCCACGAGATGTTCGAGCACGCGGTGCGGCTCAAGGAGCCATTGGCCGTGGCGATGTTCGATCTCGATTGGTTCAAGCACGTGAACGACGATTTCGGCCATCGTGCCGGCGACGAGATGTTGCGGCAGATCGGCGCGGCGCTGCGCGCATCGATGCGCGAGATCGACAGGGTTGGGCGGTACGGCGGCGAGGAATTTCTGGTGCTGCTGCCGGGCACAGCGCTCGACGCGGCGGTGACGTTCGCCGAGCGGGCGCGTCTCAGGGTAGCGGCGCACCGGTTCTCCTTCGAGGGACGGTCATTTCAAGCGACGATCAGCTGTGGCGTCGCCGCGTGGCCGGACCCGCAACTGCTGAACCGCGACGAGCTGCTGCAAGCCGCCGACGACGCACTGTATGTGGCCAAGCGAACGGGACGCGACCGCGTCGTCCGTTACGCCAGCGCCGAGTTCACCGCGAACGTCAGGAACTTCCATGACCAGCACGGCAGTGGAGCGCCCGCGGGAGGAGGATTCGCCCTCGGATAACGGTGACACGACCGCCGCACTTCGCGCGCGCGTAGCCGAGCTCGAGCGCGAGCGCGACCATCTCGTGGCCGTGGTCGACATCCTCACCGAGATTTCCGCGTCTCTGCACTTCGTCGACATCCTCCAGACCATCGCCAAGAAGTTAGGCGACACCTTCGGCCTGGACCGCTGCTCGATCTATCTGTTAGGCGAACAGCGCGACGTGCGCCTCATGGCGACCTACGAAGCGCCGGCGATGAGCAACCTCATCGTCGACCTCGACCGCTATCCGGAGCTCAAGCGCGCGTTCCAGAGCGGCGAGACGGTGTTCATTCCCGACGCCCAGGTCGATCCGATGATGCAGCACATGCAGTCGGTGCTCGCGCTGCGCAACGTCCGCTCGATCGTGGTGGTGCCGATCCGTTGGCGCGGCACGGTGATCGGCGCGATTTTCCTTCGCACCGAACGCGATGGCGCCGCGTTCTCCGATCGCGACGTCCGCTTCTGCCAGGTGGTGGCCGCCCTCACCGCAAACGCACTCCGCAACGCACACCGCTTCGAAGCGCTGCAACGCGGCCAGAAAGAAGCCCAACGCGCGAACCGCCAGACTGAGCTGCAACGCATCGCGCTCATCGCCTTCGTGCGCCGCCTGCTCGATCGGTACACGAATACCGAAGACCACATGTGGGCCGAGACGCTGCTGGCCACGTCCGCCGACGAAGAGCTGGAACGCCTGGTGTCGGTGACAATGGAAGTGGTCGGAGAAGAAGCGAAGAGCTGACGACAGGGAAGCGCGCGCTGGCGCGCGCTGAGGGAAGCGCTCCGCTTTGGGCATCGGCCGCTGACGCGGCCTTGGGGAATGGGGGAAGTCCATTGATGTTGTTCCTCCCCTATTCCCGGTTCCCTATTCCCTAAGCGCGCGCCAGCGCGCGCTTCCCCGTCTCATTATTTTTTCGGCGTGCCGACCCCCGCCCCCGCCCCCGACGCACGCGCCCGCGATCTCCGCCGACTCCTCGAGCGCGCGAACTACCTCTACTACGTGCGCGACGCACCCGAGATCTCGGATCGCGAATACGATCTGATGATGCGGGAGTTGCTGGAGCTCGAAGAGAAATTTCCCGAGCTTCGCACGCCGGACTCGCCCACCCAGCGCGTCGGCGCGCAGGTTCAAAGCGCCCTCGCCAAATCCGTTCACATGGTGCCGATGCTCTCGCTCGGCAACGCGTTCGATGACGACGAGCTCCGCGAGTGGGAGGTGCGCGCGGTACGCGTGGCGGGCGAGGAAGTGCGCGCGGCGGGATACACCGCGGAGCTCAAGATCGATGGCAGCGCGGTCAATCTCACGTACGAGCGAGGCATGCTGGTGCGCGGCGCGACGCGCGGCGATGGACTGGAAGGCGAAGTCGTCACCATCAACCTCCGCACCATCCACGACATTCCGCTGCGGCTCAATACGCCTAACCCACCCGACATCGTCGAAGTCCGCGGCGAGTGCTACATGACGTTCGACGGATTCGAGAAGCTCAATGACCGGCGGCGCCAGGAAGGCGAAAAAGTCTTCGCGAATCCCCGCAACTCGGCGGCCGGGTCGCTCCGGACGCTGGACCCGTCGATCACGGCCCAGCGCCGCCTTCGATTCTTCGGGTACGCGGTAGCAGCGGGACCCGGCGTGCGCCTGCCGTTCACCACGCAATGGGGACTGCTCGATACGCTCGAGCGCTGGGGATTCCCGGTCGAGCCGCATCGGCGGCGGTGCGCGACGCTCGAACAGGTCGTCGAGTTGGTGCAGGAAGTGGAGCACGTGTTGCGCGCGAAGCTCGCGTTCGGCATCGACGGCGTGGTGGTGAAAGTCGATTCCCTGCACTTGCAGGATGAGTTAGGCGATGTCGGGCGCGAGCCGCGGTGGGCGATCGCGCGGAAGTTCGCGCCGGACATCGAAGTCACGCGGCTCAATGACATCAAGGTGAACGTGGGACGCACGGGCGCGCTCAATCCGTACGCGGAGCTCGAGCCGGTCGAGATCAGCGGCGTGATCGTGAAGCTCGCCACGCTGCACAACGAAGCGTTGGTCCGCACGAAAGACCTGCGCATCGGCGACTGGGTGCAGGTGAAGCGCGCGGGCGAAGTCATTCCACAGGTGATCGGTCCCATCCCCGAGCGGCGCGATGGGTCCGAGGTCGAATGGCACATGCCCGAGCGCTGCCCGATCTGCGATACGCCGGTCGAGCGCGACGCGGATCAGGCCGCGGTGTACTGTCCTAACGTCGCATGCCCCGGACGACAGCTCGAGGGGCTTGTGCACTTCGCGTCGGGCGGCGCGATGGACATTCGCGGACTCTCGTACGCGCGCATTCGCCAGCTCATCGACGCCGGCCTCGTACACGATTTCGCCGACATCTTCGCGATCACCGCGGAGCAGCTGGTGACGCTCGAACGCTTCGCCACGAAAAGCGCGGAGAATCTCGTGGCCGCGATCGATGCGGCCAAAAAGCAGCCGCTGTCGCGCCTGCTCAATGGTCTCGGGATTTTGCACGTTGGCGAAATGGCGGCCCAACTGTTGGCGCGACACTTCCGCACGCTGGACGCGATTGCACAGGCCACGGAAGAACAGATCACGGCGGTCCGCGGCGTGGGCGAGATCATCGGACGGTCGGTCTCGACGTACTTCGCCAACGACACCACGAGGCAGCTCGTCGAAAAGCTGCGGGCGCACGGGGTCAACTTCGTCGAGCCCGCGGGCAAGCACGGTGGCGACGGCACCGGTAGCCTCGCGGGCAAGACAGTCGTCATCACCGGTACGCTCCCCACGCTCGCGCGAAAGGCGGCCACGGAGTTGGTGGAGAATGCCGGCGGACATGTGACGTCGGCGGTGTCCAAGAGCACGAGTTTCGTGGTGGTGGGGTCGGATGCCGGCAGCAAACTCGATCGCGCGCGCGAGCTCGGGGTCGAGGTCATCGACGAGGCCGAGCTCTTGCGCCGCACGGGAGCCGCGCCTAAAAACCAGTAACGCTGGCGCGCCGAGTAGTCCGCGCCCGGACTCGTCCCGACATACGAGGCACGTCATGGCCGACACGATCAATCTCGCCGATCACGCGCTGGTGGCTGTGAGCCGACCCGCGATTCACGCGCTCCGGGCCGCGCTGCTGCGCGACGTGGGACCGTCCGCGGCCGGGGCGCTGCAGGAAGCGGGGTGCGCCGGCGGTGCAACGGTGTTCGAGGCGTTCCGCGCCTGGCTCCACGAGCGCGGCGACGGTGAGCCGGAAGATCTCGACTTCGATGCGTTCCAGCTCCGTGCGTCGGAGTACTTCCACCTCGCCGGCTGGGGCACGCTCGAAATCGGCTCCCTTCGCGACGCCGTGGCAACAGTGGACACCGACGACTGGGGCGAAGCGGATCCCGATGAGCATCTGGACCAACCGGGGTGCCACTTCACGACGGGAATGCTGGCGGACTTCTTCGGCCGGTTCTCGGACGTGCCGTTGGCGGTGCTGGAAGTGGAGTGTCGCTCGTCGGGCCACGATCGGTGCCGTTTTCTCCTGGGCAACGGCGACGTGATGCGGTTTCTGTACGATCGGATGGAGCAGGGCGAGCCGTACGACGCGGTCGTCGGCGCCGTCGAGTAGCCGGCGACTCGATCTTCCGTTAGGCAGGCGGGCGCGCGGCGCTGCTGCCTAACGGAACGGCGCGGGCTATGTTCCCGACCCGAGCAGGTCTTCGTCCCACGGGAGCACGATCGTGCTCTCCGTTTCCAACGCCGAAAAATCGGGCTCGTAGGAGCCGGTGCGGAATCCGACGGCGGTGCGCACGTCGGCGGCGCCCGCGTTGACGATCGCCGCCACGGCCATGCGCAGCGTTTCGCCGCTGTCGCAGGTCTCGTCTACCACCAGCACGCGGCGATTCCGCGCTTCCGCCGGCGCCGCGCCCAAAATGGCCGGCGTTTCCCGCACCGACTCGGCGTGGTAGCGGCGGCTCACCATGATCGAGTGGAATTCGCGTCCCAGAATGGCGGCGATGACCGCGCCGGGGATGACGCCGGCGGTGGCGATGCCGACGACGATCTCGGGGTCATAGACGCGGGCAACCTTGAGCGCGAGCGCGCGCGAGAGCTCGCCGAACAGCGGCCAGTCGACTCGGAACACGTCGCGCGTGAGATCTGCGGGTTTGCGTCGTGGCGCCACCAAGTCCTCCCAAGGTTCGCGGCCGACTTCGCCTCGTGTCGCGTAAGCTACCGTCGCGTCATTGCAGCCGACAGCGCGGTTGCCGCAGTGCCGCGTGCCGCGTAAGTTTGCCCTCGACAGGTACGCCGGGTGCGCATCCTGCGCTGCGCCGCCCAAGGTGCGTCCATCCCACCCACGTTCCCGACTCTAGACGCAATCGCATGTCCTGGTGGAGCCGCTTGACGGGTGGTGGAACGGCGCACACGCCGCGACCCCAACGTGTCGACTACTTGAGCGAAGCGCTGGCGCTCGAACGCCAGGGAGACTACGACGCGGCGCTCACGTCGTACCGGCTCGCATTGCGCGATCAGCCCAACGATCAGCGTATTCTCCAGAACATGGCCATTGCATACTCGCGCACAGGCCGATTGGATGATGCCATTCGCTGTTATCGCCGGGCACTCGAGATCGACCCGCAGTTGAGCGGCGCGCATTACGGCCTCGCGTACCTGCTGCTCAAACGCGGCGATGGTCAGGGCGCCGAGCGTCATCTCACGGCGTTTCTGGAGCACCCGCCGTCCACGCAGGAGGCGGAACGCTGGGTCCAACACGCACGCCAGACGATCGACCAGATCCGGAGCGGCACTGGCGCGGACCAAGTCCCTGGAACGGAATAGCGAGTGGGAATCGTCCTCGCGGTAGTCAGCCAGAAAGGCGGTGTCGGCAAGACGACGACCGCGGTGAATCTCGCGGCCGCGTTCGCGCGCCGCGGCATGAAGACCCTTCTCGTGGACGTGGATCCGCAGGGTGCCGTGCGATACGGCGTCGGTCTCAAGTCGGACCATGTCACGGTGGGGATCTCCGATTATCTATCGGGAGAGAAGTCGCTCCGCGAAATCATCCTGCCGACGGCGCTGCCGTGGCTGCGGGTGATTCTCGCCGGCACGGTGAGCGCGGCCACGAATCACGTCGCGTATCAGCATCGCATGGAGGAGTCGACGGTGCTTCCCGATCTGTTGGCCATGGCGCGACAGCGTACGGACGTCGTGGTCGTCGACACGCCGCCGGGCTTGGGCCCAACGGTGGAGCGGGTGTTGTCGGCGGCGCAGCACGTGATCGTTCCGCTGCAAGCGGAGCCGCTGGCGCTCCAGACCACGCCGCAGATTCTGCGCGGCATCCAGGACATCGTCGCGACTAACGAAGAGCTGACGCTGGATGGGCTCGTGCTCACGATGTACGACGAGACGAGCGAGATGAGCGTCCGCGTATCCGAGTACGTGAGGCGGCATTTGCCGCGCAACATGGTGTTCGACCTCGTGATTCCACGCAGCACGGCGGCAGCCGATGCGTTTGCGGCCGGCCAGCCGGTGGTGTTGCGCTCGCCTGCGGACCCGGCGGCGCAGGCGTATGTGAACCTCGCCACCGAGCTCGCGTCCCGGTTCGAGTGATGACGCGCGCGCTCCGGGCGGCGGGCATTGGCCTCCTCATCGCCGCGGCTGCCGCGGCGTGCACCGAGGTGGGCACCAACCCGAACACGCCGGTCGCGATCCAGCTCGACCCACCCGCGTCGCCGTCGGTGCTGTTGGGCGACACGCTGCGCGACAGCGTGGGCCTGGTGGCACCGCTCCGGGTGACGGTGTTCAACTTCAAGAACGACAGCATCCCGGGCATTCCGGTTTCGTTCCTCGCGGCCGATTCGACGGGTTCGGTGTCGATCGATTCGACGTTAGGCATCGTGGTCGGGCACAAGCTGGTGAGCCAGGTGCTCGTGGTGGCTACGGCCCTGAGTCTGCAATCGATTCCCGACACGATCACGGTCGTCGACACGCCGTCGGTGATGATTCCGCAGGATTCGGCGCGCGACAGCGTGGACTACAGCTTCGCCGGCGGGTTGCGCGACACGTCGCTCACGTTGCGCGTCCGGTTGACCCACCTGCCGGATGGTGCGGTGGTACCCGACTATCTGGTGCACTACACGATCCTGCATCCGGCGCCGTACGACAACACGGACTCGACCAACGTGCAGTTGGTGAATCCGGCGGCACGGCCGGAGCTCGTGGATACGACGGATGCGACGGGCACGACCGCGCTGTCCCTGCGCATCACGCCGTTCACGCATGCGTTCAACGACTCGCTCGTCATCGAAGTCAGCGCCCGTGCCCCGGGCGGTTTGCCGAGCGGGAGTCCGGTGCGGTACGTTAGGCGGATCAACATCCACTGACCGGTCGAGCCCCGACGCCGGGGCCGGCACCGGGATGACGAGGTGTCCATGACGGTGACTGCCGAACCGTCCGCGGCGGCGGGACGGGACCCGCGACTCGCGCCGACGACGCTCACGCGGCTCTTCTTCGACGCCGTCGAAGGGTACGACCGGCCTAACGCGCTACAGGTGAAGGCCGGGGGCGCGTACCAGCCGATCTCGCACCGCACGATCGCGGCGCGAGTGCGGCACGCGGCGTTCGGGCTGCGCGCGTTGGGCCTGCCCGAGGGCGCGGCGATCGGCATCTTGTCGGCGAACCGGCCCGAGTGGGCGATCGCCGATTACGCGTGCCTAACGGCGCGCTATCTCGACGTCCCGATCTACCCCACCCTGCCCGCCGAGCAGATGGCGTACCTGCTCAAGGACTCGTCGGCGGCGGCGATCTTCGTGTCCGATCCCGAGCAGGCGAAGAAGGTGGCGGCGGTGCGCGCGTCCCTGCCCGCCCTCAAGTGGGTGATCGCCTTCGACGACGCGAGCGGCGATGGCATCGACCTCACGCTCGCCGCGCTCGAGGCGCGCGGCGCGGCAGCCGAGACGCCGGACACGGCGGCGCGCTATCGCACCGAGGCCATGGCCATCGCGCCCGGTGACGTCGCCACCATCATCTATACGTCGGGCACCACGGGCGAGCCCAAAGGCGCGATGCTCACGCACGGCAACATGTCGTCGAACGTGGCCGCGGTGGCGAAGGTGATTCCGATTTCGGACGAGGATGCGTCGCTCAGCTTCCTGCCGTTGTCGCACGTGCTGCAGCGCCACTTCGACTACCTCATGTTCGCCACCGGCGTGTCGATCGCGTACGTGGAGTCGATGGACACGATCACCGTGAACATGACGGAGGTTCGCCCAACGCTGGTGGTGGCGGTGCCGCGCGTCTACGAGAAGATCTATGCGCGGGTGTTGGAGAACGCGCTGGCGAGCGGCGCGCTCAAGAAGCGCATCTTTTTCTGGGCGCGCGCGGTGGGGGAACGCTGGGCGGACGTGCGCCTTGCGGGCCGCGAGCCGAATCCGTTCCTCGCCGCCCAATACGCGATGGCGAAGCGGCTCGTGTTCTCGAAGTTGCGCGAGCGCGTGGGCGGCCGGCTCCGCTACTTCGTGTCGGGCGGCGCGCCGCTGGCGCCGGCGATCAACAAGTTCTTCTACGCCGCCGGGCTCGTGATCCTCGAGGGCTACGGCCTAACGGAAACGTCGCCGGTGATCGCGGTGAACACGCCCGACCGGTATCGCATCGGGACGGTCGGTCCGCCGATCTCGGGCGTCGAGGTCACGATCGCGTCGGACGGCGAGATTCTGGTGCGCGGGCCGAACGTGATGAAGGGCTACTTCAACAAGCCGGACGCCACGCGCGACGCCATCGACCAGGAGGGCCAGTTCCATACCGGCGACGTCGGCGTGCTCGAGGATGGCTTCCTGCGCATCACGGATCGCAAGAAGGACATCATCGTGACGGCGGGCGGCAAGAACATCGCGCCGCAGCCGATCGAGAATCACATCAAGATGAACAAGTACGTGTCGCAGGCGGTGATGATCGGCGACCAACGCAAATTCCCGATCGTGCTGGTGGTGCCGAACTTCGAGCAGCTCGAGAAGTGGGCGAAGCGCAAGAATCTCTTGTACGCCGATTACAAGCAGTTGCTCGCCCAACCGGTGGTGAAGGCGAAGATGGAGAAGGAAGTGTTAGGCAAGCTCAGCGGGCTGGCGAGCTTCGAGACGCCGAAGCACGTGGTGCTGATCGATCGGGATTTTTCGCTGGACTCGGGCGAGCTCACGCCGACGCTCAAGGTACGGCGGCGGGTGATCGACAAACGGTACAAGGCGGCGATCGACCAACTGTACGCCGAGCACGAGGGCGAGCACCACGAGCACGGGTGAGCACGCGCGCCGCGGCCGCGCCGCCGCGGCCGCCCGCCTAACGCGAAGGCGCGGCGGCTCTGGCGAGCGCGGTGAGCGTGTGTTTTTCGCCTAACCAGTCGTGCGCGTCGCGCGCGCGCTCGAGCACGCCGGCGGGAAGCGGCGCCTGCGCCGGCGCGAGGAGCCGTCCAGCGGCCTTGAGCGCCGCGGCGCTGCTCTCGAGGAACGGGCCGGCGGCATGCGCGGCATCCAACGCCACGCCGCGCACGGACTCCGGTCTCAGGGGCAGCGTCCTGCCGGCGAGGGCGACCGACACGCCGAATCCGCCGGCGACGAGGCCGGGCGGATTGATGGCGAGCACGTGGATGCCCTCGACGAGCGCGCTCACTTC
>Ga0134126_10013348_pt1 | contig 10380 bp, 9 predicted proteins | sample KB31752_FD_96881 | JGI IMG/M metagenome (GOLD analysis project Ga0134126, IMG submission 96881) | Terrestrial soil microbial communities with excess Nitrogen fertilizer from Kellogg Biological Station, Michigan, USA - KB3-175-2 | ecosystem: Environmental > Terrestrial > Soil > Unclassified ...
GGAATTTGACCTCGCTGTGGGCCGCTTGAGGCAGAAACCGCGACTGATTCAATCGTTCTTCGCCGCCGCCGGGCTGTCCTTGGGAGGACGAAAAGTTTAGTTTCGAGCGCAGCTGTCAGTAATTGCCTAATGGAGTTGCTATGACAAGGTTCAAAGCGTTGATGACCGCTGTGATTGTCGTTTCCTTCACCGCCACAGTCGCCGCCGATGCTCCAAAGCAGGACGACGACAAAGGGGATGTCAAAAAGTTACAGGGCACATGGCAGGTGATCAAGCTCATTGACTCCAACGAGAAAGCGACTCCCGCAGAGGAGGCCCCTCGCCTCAAGATCGAGTTCAAGGGCGATCACCTCATCTTTCGCAATGACAAAGGTAATCGAGTCAAGAAGATGAAATACAAGGTGGATGCTGCGAAGAAGCCCAAGGCGATTGACATCATCGATATAGTCGGTTCCGTAGAATCCGAAGGCATTTACAAGCTCGACGGAGAGGAGTTGACAATCTGCTTCACCGATAGCCGTCCGGGCGAAAAGATGGCAGCGCGCCCCACACAGTTCAAGGCGAGCAAGCGAGACAAGTATTCGCTGTTCGTGCTGAAGAAGGTCAAGAAAGCGGACCATAGGCCCGAGACAGAAGTCGGCAAGAAAGAAAAAACCAAGCCGGACAATGAGGCTATCCAAGGGGAGTGGCAAGTTGTCTCGCTTGTGTCGGACAAGGGAATGTCCAAGGAAGAAAGGGAACGAATCAAGAGCTATTTTTGGGTCTTTGAAAAGGAGAAAATTCTCTTGAAGCTCGAGATGGCGCTTAAGGTCGTTGAGGTGCCCTACAAACTTGATACCACCAAGACACCAAAAACTATGGACTTGACAATCCCCGTCGGGGATCGGACACAGCACGTCAAATGCATTTACAAACTCGAAGATGGCGGCCTGGCCATCTGCATGCCTCTGGGGCAGGATAAACCTCGGCCGACGGAGTTCAAAGCCGGCGAAGGCAGTAAGTGCTTCATAATTCTTCTCGAGCGAAAGAAATGACGGTTTGTTGTCAGCAAACGAGTGGGCCGAAAACGCTTTCCAACCCAATCGAACCATCGGGCCGAGCGTGCAGGCTCGTGGCACCAGGACTCCGGTCTCGGATGGCTCATCTCGATGGAGAAGTGACATGGTGAAGCCAGCAAAGAACACGATTTGCCTTTGGTACGATGGTGACGCCGAGGACGCGGCGCGGTTTTACGCCAAGACCTTTCCCGATTCGTCCGTCGGCGCGATGCACCGCGCACCGGGAGACTTTCCGTCGGGGAAGAAAGGGGACGTGTTGACCGTCGAGTTTACCGTGATGGGCGTTCCGTGCCTCGGGCTCAACGGTGGACCTGCGTTCAAGCACAACGAAGCGTTCTCGTTTCAGGTCGCAACCGCCGACCAAGCCGAAACGGATCGCTACTGGAACGCTATCGTCGGCAACGGCGGCCAGGAGAGCGCGTGCGGCTGGTGCAAGGACAAATGGGGATTGTCCTGGCAGATTACGCCGATCGCCCTGACGAATGCGATCCCGATCCCGATCCCGCTGCCGCCAAGCGTGCGTTCGATGCGATGATGCAGATGAAAAAGATCGACATCGCTGCAATCGAGGCGGCGCGCCGCGGCTGAGGTTGCATCTTCGACGCGTGCATCTCGGAAGCACAAGGGGCACATGACGGGCGGAGCCGAACCCGCGCGGTCCTGAGCTGTCCCCCGCCAGGGAGGGGGAGGTTGTAGACGTGTCGGGCGAATTGCCGTACAAAACCGCAAGAGATGCCGCTCCCGCAAAGGGTATGTTCCTTGGGAGCTTTATCCTTTGGGTGCGACACGAAGTCTGGTGTCACCCGTTCACTACCATCTTACTGCGTCTGAGGCCGAATTGCTTCCAAACTCTTGCCCAATTCTTCAAGCATCTCCTGCTGCACCGTCAGATAATCCATCGTCGCTGTCCAGGCGGTGACGATCAGGGTGCGCTTCTCGGTGGTCCATTCTTGCACGTACAGCTGCGGCGCAGGTTCCTTGTGAATGCGCGGCTCGGCCTGCAAGCGCGATCGCAAGGCACTCTTGACCGCGTCGAGGTCATCCCGGCCGCCCAGAGGCAGCGTCCATTGCACGCGCCGCGCGGGCAGGTAGGTGTTGTTGCGCACCGGCCCATTGGTCAGCAGCGTGTTCGGCACCGTGATGCGTTGATTGTCGGGCGTTTCCAGAACGACATGGAAGGGCAACATCTCGCGGATCTGGCCGCGCACGTCGCCGACTTCGATGGAGTCACCCACGCGCACCGTGCGGAAAGCCAGCAGTAACAACCCGGAGGCGAAATTAGCCAGCGATCCTTGCAGCGACAAAGCGATCGCCAACCCCGCCGTTCCCAGCAGAGTTAGCAGCGAAGTGGTTTCCAGGCCGAATTGCTGAAGTACGGCGAGCAGCACGACAATGAGGATCGCCGTGCGTGCCGTGTTGACCAGGAACGAGGCGACCGACACGTCCAATCGGCTGCGTGTAACGAGGCGAGCCAGCGGCCCGATGAGAAGGCGATTCGCCACCCAGCCCAACAGCACGATCAACACCGCTCCGGCGAGGCGGATGCCATAGTCGCGTAACCACGGCGGTATGTGCTGCCACCAGTCGCCCATGCGTCACGATCCTCGCCAAGCCGCAAGCGGCTACTCGTTCGCCGCCGCGCGGCGGACCCAGACGCGATTGCTGTGAAACGTACTCTGTCCCGCCAAATCCGCCAGCGCATCGGAAGTCGTCCAGTTGACATTGCGGCCGCCGTCGCGCTTCGCCCAACGTCCCTTCGGCGAAACCACCACGCCAGGCCGCGCCGCCTCCGTCACCACGGCCCGCAAACGACACCAACCGCGGCCATTGATGATAAGCACCACGTCACCCGATTCGATGCCGCGCCGCGCCGCGTCGGTCGGATGAATCTCGATGAACGGCGTTCCGGCGTTCTTCAACAACCCCGCTTGATTGGCGAAACTACTGCTGACGAAATGGTGCGATGCGGCTGTCAGTAGTTGCAACGCCTCATCGGGCGGAAAGGCGGCATCGTCCGCGGCCACGCCACCATCATCGTCCTCGGTGATAAATCGGCCGGGCAGGGGATCGTGGCCCGTATCGGCTAACGCTTGACAATACAACTCGACCTTGCCGCTGGGCGTGGGGAATTGGCCATCGGCGAAAGGCGTCGCATCATCGAGATGGATCGGTATCCCGCCTTCGGATCGCAGTCGCTCCAACGAGATTCCGCGCAGGGCCGGCAGTCGCTCGGCCGTCGCCGATAGAACTTCCTCAATCACCTCGTCGGCGCTCTGGTGCAGCCACGGTTCCTCGAATCCAAGCGCGGAAGCGAGCAACCCCATCACCTCCCAATCGCTCTTGCATTCGCCCAGCGGCGCGATGGCCGGATGATTGTAGGTCAGCAGCGCGGTTCCATACGCCTTGTGCAAATCGGTCTGTTCCAGCTGCGACGTGGCCGGCAACACGATGTCGGCGTAATCGGCCGTGTCGGTAAGGAACAGTTCGTGAACGACCGTGAACAGATCATCGCGGCGCAATCCCTCGACGATGCGGCCGGCGTTGGGACTGGACGCCGCCGGGTTCGCGCCGAAGACGTAGAGCGCGCGGACGGGCGGATTCGTGATCTCGCCGAGAAGGGCAGCGCCGAGGCGGTTCATGTTGACGCGGCGACCCGGCGGAGGACAATCGCCCCAGTGATGGACGGCCCCTTTATCCCAGGGAACGTAATCGCTTGTGCTGTAGGACAGCCCGCCGCCACGGACACCGTATTGTCCGGTCAAGGCCGGCAACGTGCAAATGGCGCGCACATTCTGTCCGCCGTTGCGATTACGATTGATGCCGTCGGCGATTTTGATGAGACTCGGCCGGCATGTACCGTAGAGACGAGCCAATTTCGTGATGTCTTCTTCCGCCAGCCCCGTGATGTCGGCGACGCGCTCCGGAGGATATTCCTCCAATCGTTCGCGCAAGCGCGGCCAGCCGACCGTATGGGCATTCAACCACGATTCATCGTAGAGTCCCTCGGCGACGAGGATGTGTCCAAGTCCCATCGCCAATACGCCGTCTGTGCCAGGTCGTGGAGCGAGATGCCAGTCGGCTCCGCGGGCGGTCTGCGTGCGGTGTGGATCGATGACAACGACTTGACAGCCGGCATGCTGCGCCTGGCGCAGAAACGGCATGAAATGCGGTGCCGTGCAGATTGGATTGTGTCCCCAAAGGATGACCAGCCGGCTCTGCACGACATCCTCATAGGGCGGACTCCAGCGTTTGCCGACGGTGGATTCAACGGCGGCGGCCGCCGCCGCGCCGCAGATGCTTCGCTCCAACCGGCTCGCCCCCAGACGGTTCCACAGACGAGCGCTCGTCACAATCATCTGCACGAGGCCCAACGTGCCGCTGAAGCTATACGGCAGAATTGCCTCCGCGCCCGACTCGGCGATGATCGCCTTCCAGCGCGTGCCAATCTCCGCGAGAGCTTCCTTCCAGGTGATGCGCCGCCACTGCCCGCCGCCCTTGGGACCGACGCGGCGCAGCGGATAGAGCAAACGATCGGGGTGATAGACGTGATTCAGGTAGGGGCGAACTTTGGCGCACAGCCAGCCGCGCGTGATGGGATTGTCCGGATCGCCGTGAAAATCGACGGCCTTGCCGTCTTGCACTTCCGTGATGACGCCACAGGTATCGGGACAATCGTGCGGGCAGGCCCCGCGAATGCGCAGCAATTCCATGTCTACCGGAGCCTCGCCAGGATTGGAGAGCAAATCTCCCTGCTATCCAACTCGGCTCGCGTGGGCGCGTCAAGAGCGCTCGCCTTATCCCGCCATAAAGTCCTCAATTGGGATAGCTACTATCCTGAGTAAGAACCACCTTGTCGGGATACATATCGATGACCGCTTGACTCCAGGGCAGGGTGACGGCATGGCCGTCGAGGTAGAGATAATTGGCAACCGATGTGTGCCGCCCGTAGGCGATCCACGGCTGGATGATGCCGGTTCCCAACCAGATGTCGTAATCGTCTTGACGTGGATCGCCGCCGGCGGCGACCGTGAAGACGGCGGCATTGCGTTCGGAGAAACAAACGAACTGCGACGTGCCGACTTCGTTGACGAAACGCATCAAGTCCCAACCCCCATAGCGGCGTGTCTTGTGACTGAGGAGCGAATTCATCAGGTAGCTGGTACGATGCTCGATGCCATCGGTCAAACCGCTGTCGGCGACATACGGCCGGACTTGCGACGTATCGGAGGGGCAGCGATAGATTTTCTGGCTGGACGTGAAGATGCCGTTCTTGGCCAGATCCTCATTCGCTTCCGGGTTGCCGCCGATGAACGGCATGATCTTGTCTTCCCAGTAAATCTCGGCGAACGAATTGCTCGGCCCCACATTGGTGATGACATCAGCGTCGAAAGGGTGATGCAGAAAGAATTGGCCATTGTAGGCGTCGTAGTATTGATGCACGCCGAGGGCGATCTGCTTCAAGTTCGACTGACATTCCGCCCGTAGCATGGCGTCGCGCGCCTTCTGCACGGCCGGCAGCAGTAGCCCAATCAGTACCGCGATGATGGCGATCACCACCAGCAATTCGATGAGCGTGAACCCAGAAGAACGAAGCCGTTGTCGCATGTCGGTCCTCCCTTTTGGCGCACCGGCTGAAGCCGTAGGGTAACACGTTATTGAAAATTGTAATAACGATGAACGCAAGAACAAGAGGGGAGACTCGCCCGATGAGTCGGCATCAGGTCGCCGACCCCAAAGTAACGGCAAGCTGGAGACGCCCAGCGAATGCCCCGACACGTTGAAAACGTGTCGCCACATTCGGTTAGTGCTTCCAAGTCGCTTGCCAGGCCAACCTGGACGGCCAACCCGCAACCGCTACAATGTCAACAACGCTTCGCCCGATCCTTTACCTACACGAACGCCTCCGCCTCCAACGCTTTCTCGACATTCTTCTCCTGCAAAACCCAGCCTCCTCCCTATGATCGCCGTGACTCATTTCGCTGTTCGGGCCGGCGTCTTCCGGTTGGAAGACATCTCCTTTACGGCGGCTGGGGGAGAATACATCATTCTCATGGGCAAGACCGGCACGGGCAAGACCACGCTTCTCGAAGCGATCTGCGGTCTCAAACCCGTGCATTCCGGCTCGATCCATCTGCATGGCCACGATGTGACGCACCTCAAACCCGCCGAGCGCGGCATCGGTTATGTGCCGCAGGATCTCGCTCTGTTCCCCACCTTGACCGTGCGCGAACATCTGGCCTTCGCGTTAATGGTGCGGCGCTGGGACAATATCGCGATTGGACGGCGCGTGGATGAACTAAGCGAACTGCTCAGTGTGCGTCACCTGCTGGAGCGCAAGCCACAAGGACTTAGCGGCGGCGAGGCGCAGCGCGTCGCCCTGGGACGCGCCCTGGCGTTTCGGCCAGCGGTTCTACTGCTCGATGAACCGCTCAGCGCCCTTGATGATGAAACGCGCGCCGACATGGCAGCGTTGTTGCACTCGGTGCAAAAGTTGACCGGCGTGACCACGCTGCACGTCACGCACAGTCTGAACGAGGCGAAAAAGCTGGCCGATCGCCTGCTGATACTGAAAAATGGCAAGATCGAGGAAGCGTCGCTGACCGGCGAAAGAGAGGGTCTGTGAGAATTACCGTGCATTACATGGCGCAAGTCAAGCACGCCGCCGGGCGCGCGGTCGAGCAAATCGAGTTGGATCGCTCTTGCACCGTGCAGGAACTCGTTATTCAACTGGCTGAGGGCGGCGCGGAGCCGTTACGTCGGCTGCTGCTGGGCGATCGGGGAGCGTTGCAAACGGCGCTATTGCTCTTCGTTGGTGACAAGCAGGTGTCAGCGGGACAAACCATGCCCTTGCACGACGGCGATGTGGTCACGGTGTTGTCGCCCATGGCCGGCGGATAGAGACGCACATGGAACCCAAACAATCGCTCAGCGACGCCGAACGCAGCCGTTATGAATGGCAATTGTGGGTGCCGGGTTTCGGCGCGTCCGGTCAGGAACGACTCAAGCGTGCCTCCGTACTCATCTCACGCTGTGGCGGCGTCGGCGGCATCGTCGCTTACGAGTTAGCGGCGGCCGGCGTGGGCCGCCTCGTGCTGGCGCACGCCGGCGACGTTCGCCTCAATGATCTCAATCGTCAGTTGCTGATGACGACCGATTGGATCGGCAAGCCGCGTGTCGAGTGCGCCGCCGCGCGGCTGCGTGAGTTGAATCCACTTGTCGAGGTGGAAACGGTCGCCGAGAACATCCGCGCAGACAATGCCGAACGTCTGGTTGGCCGAGTGGATCTCGTTATCGATTGCGCACCGATATTCAGCGAACGGTTGTTGCTCAACCGCGAGGCGGTGCGGCAAAACAAGCCACTCGTGGACTGCGCCATGTACGATCTGGAAGCACAGCTCACGACGATCATTCCCGGCAAGACGCCGTGCCTGGCGTGTCTGTACCCGGAGGAACCGCCGAGTTGGAAACGCGAGTTCCCGGTGTTCGGGGCGGTGGCGGGCGTCATCGGCAGCCTGGGAGCGATGGAGGCTATCAAGGTATTGGCGGAGTTAGGAGAGCCATTATTGAGACGAATGCTTTTGTGCGATCTGCGCGACATGAGCTTTCGGCAAACGCATCTCCAGCAGCGAACGGACTGCGCGGTGTGTGGACATCTCGGCAAAGAAGTTCGCTAAGAGCCTGTAACGGAAGGTGTAGGTGCCGCGAGCCGAGCGGCACGTTTGGGTAGGTGCCGCGAGCCGAGCGGCACTTCTTCCCGTCCGGCTCGGCTCGCCGGACCTACTGCATGCGGTTACAACCTTATTTTCCGTGGCGAGACGCTTCATTCATGGAAGAGCGACCCGCCCAAGTCAATCAGGCCAAACGCGATCCCACCGAGTACCAGCCCACCCAGGGCGAGCAAGATCCAGTTCGGCAGACAATGAAGATACAGCGGGAACGTGTAGACGCCGCTGAAAAACGGATGCGGCGGCGCGGGCGGTTCGGCACGCTCGCGCTCGGCGATCCGCTGTTGTACTTGCTGGGTGAACAAGCTGTCCGGCTCTTCACGCGACGGCGTCTCGACCTCGGACACCACCTGCATGTCAATCGGCTCGTATTCTTCCGGCGACGTGTACATGGGATGTTTCGCCGGCTTTTCGGCGGGGGCATCTGGGACAATCGATTGCTCGGCGGCAATGCCGTAGCCTTCGATGTCCTCGGCATTCGGTGGCGTGTAGGCGGATTTCGCCTTCGCCGGCTTTTCCTCGGCCCAGGGAAATCGTTTTGGCTTCGCGCGAGACGGCGCCTCTTCCGGGACGGCCCACGGGTCTTGTGCCTTGATCGCCGGCTTGCGTTTCTTTTTCCCGTGCGACTTTATCGGCGGATGCTTCTCGACTGGCGGTTTCGCCACGACGCGCTGGCGGGACGGCAAGCGCTGAATGAGCCAAGCGACGCGACCAATCAGGCGAGCATAGATAAGGACCACGGCGGCGCTAACCACGGCGGCCACCGGCAGCAAGATCGTCTGATGTTTGACCAGGGCGAAATACCAGGGCGCGACGCCCACGGCCAGCAGAAGAGCGGTGAGGACGTAGAAGCCGACGGCGGCGGGAGCGATGCGCAGGAATTGGCAAAAGATGGTCCAGCGAAACGGCACCCAGCGCGAGGAGGCGCTCAGCGACGACAACAGACCGATGGGGAAGAAAAGCCACAAACCCGGTCCCGCGAGTAGCAAGATGCGCAACATGCCTTCATCGGGCAGCCAGACATGGCGCAGCATTCGCGCAATCAATCCGGCCGGCAACAGCCACAATCCCAGCAATTCAACGAACAGTACGGCATGGCCCAGCCAATCCTGGATCGGCTCCGCCGGCCAAGTGACCTCGTCCTGCCCCAGTCCGGTTTCCTGCACGACCACGAGTACACAGCGGGCCACGAAAGCCAGCACGTAAAGGCCGACCACGATCGACGCCACGAACAGCAGCATGAAGATGATGGCCGGGCCGGCGTTACCCATGATGGAATCTCCTCATCAGTGTTCAGTGTTCAGTGTTCAGTGAAGAACTCGTGACTTGTTACTGAACACTGAACACTGAACACTGAACACTGATTTACGACACCACCGGCAGCGCACCCTCGGTCGCCAGCTTGCGGATGTCCTGGGTGATGCGCATGGAACAGAACTTGGGACCGCACATCGAGCAGAACTTGGCCGACTTGAACACTTCTTGCGGCAGCGTCTCGTCGTGCATGGCGCGGGCCGTCTCCGGGTCCAGTGACAGATCGAACTGCTTCTCCCAATCGAACTCAAAGCGTGCCTTGGAGAGTGCATCATCACGGTTCCGCGCGTTCTTACGGCCGCGCGCGATGTCGGCGGCGTGGGCGGCGATTTTGTAGGCGATCACGCCCTGACGCACATCGTCCTTGTTCGGCAAACCGAGATGCTCCTTCGGCGTGACATAACAAAGCATGGCCGCGCCTGCTTCGCCGGCCAGGGCGGCACCGATGGCCGAGGTAATGTGATCGTAGCCCGGCGCGATGTCCGTCACCAACGGCCCCAGCACATAGAACGGCGCATCGTGACACAACTCGCGTTCTTTCTCGACGTTCATTTTGACCAGGTGCATCGGAATATGGCCCGGCCCCTCGATCATGGTCTGCACGTTATGCTCCCACGCTTTGAGGGTCAGTTCACCTAGCGTCTTCAACTCGGCGAACTGGGCGTCGTCGTTGGCGTCGGCAAGACAGCCGGGACGCAGACCATCGCCGAGACTGTACGTGACATCGTAGGCACGCAGGATTTCGCTCAGTTCATCGAAATGGGTGTACCACGGGTTCTGTTCGTGACGAGCCAGCATCCAGGCTCCCATCAGCGAGCCGCCGCGCGACACGATGCCGGTGACGCGGTTGGTCGTCAGCGGCAGATATTCCAGCAAAACGCCGGCGTGAATGGTCATGTAATCGACGCCCTGCTGCGCCTGATGTTCGACCATATCGAGCATCATCTTCGGCGTGATGTCGCCCACGTCCTTGACATTCTGGATGATCTGATAGATGGGCACGGTACCGATGGGCACCGGCGAGGCGTCGAGAATCGCTTGGCGAATGGCGTCGATGTCGCCGCCGGTCGAGAGGTCCATGACGGTATCGGCGCCGAGATGGACGGCGGTATGCAGCTTCTCCAGCTCGTCGTCGATCTTGCTGGTGACAGCGGAGTTGCCGATGTTGGCGTTGATCTTGCACTTGCTGGCGACGCCGATGGCCATCGGTTCAAGGCGTTTGGTCAGATGAACCTTATTGGCCGGGATGACCATGCGACCGCGCGCCACTTCGTCGCGGATCA
>Ga0134126_10013349_pt1 | contig 10379 bp, 6 predicted proteins | sample KB31752_FD_96881 | JGI IMG/M metagenome (GOLD analysis project Ga0134126, IMG submission 96881) | Terrestrial soil microbial communities with excess Nitrogen fertilizer from Kellogg Biological Station, Michigan, USA - KB3-175-2 | ecosystem: Environmental > Terrestrial > Soil > Unclassified ...
CGTCAAGCGCCGCGGCGAAGTCGTCCAGCACGATCGTCGGCTCGGTGACGCCGACCAGCTCCATCGCACGCGTGATGAACTGCTCGATCCGGCCGAAGGCAGCTGCCGCCTCTTCAAGCGCGGCCTCGGAGTACTCGATCATCGAGCGGTAATGCGGCGTACCGAGGTAGTACCGCAGCACGATCGGCCGGTAACGCTTCATCATGTCCGCGACCAGCACCGAGTTGTCGAGCGACTTCGACATCTTCTCGTTCGCCATGGTCACCCAGGCGTTGTGCAGCCAGTACTGCGCGAACGCGTCGCCGCGCGCCTTGGACTGGGCGATCTCGTTCTCGTGGTGCGGGAAGATCAGGTCGAGGCCGCCGCCGTGGATATCGAAGCGCTCGCCGAGGTACTTGCGCGCCATCGCTGAGCATTCCAGGTGCCAGCCCGGCCGCCCGGGCCCCCACGGAGTGTTCCAGAACGGCTCGCCTGCCCGCGCGCCCTTCCACAGGGTGAAGTCCTGCGGCTCGCGCTTGGCGTTCTTGGGGTCCGCGTCGTCTGCGCTCAGCATGTCCTCGACCCGCTGATTGGACAGCGCACCGTACCCGGGGAAGCTGCGCACGTCGAAGTAGACGTCGCCGCCGGCCGCGTAGGCGTGCCCGTCGAGGATCAAGTCCTGCATCAGCTCGATCATCTCGGGGATGTGGCCGGTGGCCCGCGGCTCGATGGTCGGCGGAAGGCAACCGAGACCTGTATACGCGGCGGTGAACGCGCGCTCGTTGGCCTGCGCTACCCGCCAGAACTCGACGCCCTGCTCGGCGGCCTTCTTGAGGATCTTGTCGTCGATGTCGGTGACGTTGCGCACGAAGGTGACCCGGAAGCCGCGATATGCCAGCCAGCGGCTGAGGATGTCGAAGTTCACGCCGGACCGAACGTGCCCGATGTGCGGAGGCGACTGCACGGTGGCGCCACACAGGTAGATCGAGACCTTGCCCGGCTGGATGGGGACAAAGTCACGCACACTGCGTGTGGCGGTGTCGTACAGTCGAATGCTCACGCTTACCAGGTTAGCGGTTTGGGTAGATCCCCTCGTTCCCGATTCGAGCGCTTGTGGATAACTTTGCCGCAGCGGCCCCGCAGCTGCGGCCGGGAATGTCGGCCCTCCGGAATTGGTTGAGTAGTCAGGAAAGCCCGCCCAGCAGCGAGTCTGCCTTCGCTGACCGGGTCAGAACCTTGAACGTTTACCCGGAGGAGCGCCGATGCCGCAGGCTGCGCCGACAGATGCCGTTGCCGATGCGTCGGACGGCGGCTACGCGCTGCGTGCCGCCCGGTTGAGGTCGGTGCTCATCCTTGGCGCGCTGTCGGCATTCGGGCCGTTGTCGATCGACCTCTATCTGCCCGCGCTGCCGTCGCTCCAGTCGCACTTCCACGCTGCGGCGGACAGCGTGCAACTAACGCTGACCGCCTGCCTGGTCGGGCTCGCGGTCGGACAGGCGCTCGCGGGACCGCTCTCGGATTCGCTCGGACGACGTAAGCCGCTGTTGATCGGTGTAGCGGCGTACGCCCTTGCGTCGTTGCTGTGTGCGTTCGCGCCGTCGGTTAGTGCGTTAACGACTGGCCGGCTGGTTCAGGGTTTTGCGGGCGCGGCAGGCATAGTGATCGCCCGAGCCGTGGTTCGTGACCTGTACTCCGGCACCGCGATGGTCCGGTTCTTCTCCACGCTGATGCTGGTCAACGGCGTCGCTCCGGTGCTCGCGCCGATCCTTGGCGGCCAGCTGTTGAAGGTGACCGCTTGGCAGGGGCTGTTCGGTGTGCTGGCCGCGATCGGGGCCCTGCTGCTGCTCGCGGTGTTCTTCGGCTTGCCCGAGTCCCTTCCGGTGAGCGCTCGACGCGCCGCGAGCCTCAGCGACACACGGCGCACGTTCCAACGACTGGCTGCCGATCGGCACTTCGTCGGATACGCGTTCGCCGCTGGGCTGAGCTTCGCGGCGATGTTCGCGTACATCTCGGGCTCGCCGTTCGTGGTCGAGCAGGTATATCGGCTTAGCCCGCAGCAGTTCTCGTTCATGTTCGGCGCGAACGCACTCGGGTTGATCCTGCTGGGGCAGCTCAACGGACGGCTCGCCGGGCGGGTTCGCACGATCGTGCTCCTGCGCGCCGGGCTGGTGCAGTGCGCGGCCGGCGGGGTCGCTCTGCTGCTGGTGACATTGCTGGAACTGGGCTTCTGGCCGACCGCGGTGTGCTTGTGGTTCGTCGTCGCCTCGATCGGCCTGGTCACGCCGAACGCGACGGCGCTGGCCTTGGCCGACCATGGCGGCAACGCCGGGACGGCCTCGGCGTTCCTCGGCGTGACCCAGTTCCTCATCGGCGGGGTCGTCGCGCCGCTTACCGGGCCGCACGGCACATCCGTGTTGGCCAAGACGCTGCCAATGGCGATGGTGGTCGCGGTGATGGGCGTGGCGGCGCTCGGGGCGCACGCGATCCTCGGCGGTAAGCGCGAGGCCGACGTTAGGGCAGCCGATACCGTCCATCAGGCAGCATGACCGCGAGTCCGTCTGCGAGCAGACCGGCGAGCGCGCGTTCGCGTTGCTCTGTGGCGCGCCACGCTGGTTCGAACGCTGACTTGTCGACGGGGCCAGTTGCGTCGCGCAATACCGCTAGCAGCCTTCCACGTGCCTGACGATCGGTGCCTGCGTATGTCTGCCCACGGCGCGGCGGACCGTCATGCGGCGGCCGACCGAGCGCATGCCAGGTGCAGAGTTCGGTAACCGGACACTGGCTGCACTTGGGTGTCTTGGCGGTGCAGATCAGGGCCCCGAGTTCCATCGACGCGGCAGCCCAACTCGCGGCGTCCTGCTCGGCTTGCGGAAGCACCATCGTGGCTAATGCACGCTCGGCTGCGGTAAGCGAATCCGGTGGGAGCTCGACGCCCGAGAAGGCGCGGGCGAGAACGCGGCGTACGTTCGTGTCGAGAACCGTAGCGCGGCGTCCGAAGGCGAATGATGCGATGGCCGCGGCGGTGTACTCACCGACGCCTGGCAGCGCCCTGAGTGCGTCGTAGTCGTCCGGTACCTCGCCGCCATGACGCTCGACGATCGCGGTAGCGGCGGCGTGCAGGCGTAGGGCACGGCGTGGGTAACCGAGGCGGCCCCAGGCGCGTACCGCCGCGCCAGGTTCCTCGGCAGCGAGCGCGGACGGGACAGGCCAGCGGGCGATCCAGGACTCGTACACCGGCAGCACCCGAGCGACCGGGGTCTGCTGGAGCATGAACTCGCTGACCATGACGGCCCATGGCCCCGCGTCCTTGGCACGCCATGGCAGATCCCTGCGATGGATGGCGAACCAGGCCCGGATTCGCTCGGTGACCTCGTCGGCGGCCGCCTCGTTGAGAGCGGTGGCGTTGACAGCTGGGGCGTCGAGAGCGACAGCGCTAAGCGGGGTGCGGCCGCCGGTGGCGGACGCGGACACAAGCTCGGACACTTGAGCGGCGGCGATGGCTGGCTGACTGGGCATCGGTCCTATGGTCGCATTGTCAAACACGCTCGTGGTGCCAATGCGTCTGACGGTGTCTCGCATGCCATAAGGTGGCGTCCCGTGGGATCCTTCCTCCGACCTGTCGGCCCTCAGCAGCCCGCGGTGTACTGGCGGCGTCGGATTCTGGTGCTCGGGATTCCTCTGGTGCTGATCGGGTTCTTGGCGTATGCGTGCTCCGGGTCAGGTGGCGGCGGAGGCAAGGGTGGCGCCAACGCTCACCCGAGTAGTAGTTCCGCGATAATCACACCTGGACCGGTGCCGACCGGATCCCTGCCGCCCATTAATTCGTATCCTGTGACCGGTCCGACCGGTTCGGGCGCGCCCACGGCCGGTGGCGGAGCCAATGGCGGAGTTGGTGGTGTCGGCGGCGCTGGTGGCGTTGGCAGCGGGGCGACCGGTGGCAACGGCAGTGGCGGCAGCGCGGGTGGATCAAGCGGTTCAGTCGGTGGTGTGCCCGTGGGCTCGACCGGCTGCGTGTTGTCTGTTCAGGTGCAGCTCGACAAGACCTCCTCGAGTGGCCCGCCGACATACCCGGCAGGGCAGAACCCGATCTTCAACGTGATACTGCGAAACCTTGGCACGGGGAACTGCCGGATCGACGTATCCGGCAAGGGCGTCGTCGTCACGGTGTCGTCGGTGGCGGACAGCTCGACGGCATGGACGACCGCTACCTGCGCGGGCAACCAGGACTTGCGCGTGCTGGGACCGGGCGATGGCTACACCGAACCGGTGAAGTGGAACCGCGAGCGGTCGGTCACCGGCTGCCCGACGAATCCGCCGACGGTCGGCTCGGGTTCGTACGCGGTGACGGCGATGGTGAGCGGCGTCAACGCGGCCTCGGTGCAGTTCGGACTTCAGTAGCCTGATCAGCTACGGGATCAGACGTAGCGCTCCAGGATCGAGGATTCGGCGAGCCGGGACAGCCCCTCGCGCACGGTTCGCGCCCTGGTCTCGCCGACGCCGTCAACCGCCTGGAGGTCCGCGACGGAGGCCGCGAGCAGCTTCTGCAGGCCACCGAAGTGCTCCACCAGCCGGTCGATCACCGCGCCGGGCAACCGCGGGACCTTGGCCAGCAGCCGATATCCGCGGGGGGATGCGGCCGAGTCCAGGCTTTCCGCGCCGCCGGTGAAGCCGAGGGCCTTGGCGACCGTGGCCAGTTCCAGCAGTTCCGGGCGGCTGAGCGCGTCGAGGTCGTGCAGGGTGTCCTCGACGGTGCGGCTGCGACGGCCTCGCTCGGGCAGATAGTCCCGCGCGACGAGTTCGCGCTCCGGCTCGACCCCGGCGACCAGCTCGTCGAGTTGCAGTTCCAGCAGCCTGCCGTCGACGCCGAGCTGCACCACGTAGCCCTCGATCTCGACCGCGATCCGGCGCACCATCTCAAGCCGCTGCGCGACCTGAGCCACGTCGCGCGCGGTGACCAAGTCCTCGATTTCCAGCGCGGAGAGCGTGCCGGCCACCTCGTCGAGCCTGAGCTTGTACCGTTCGAGGGTGGCCAGGGCCTGATTCGCCTTGGACAGGATGACCCCGGAGTCCTCCAGCACCGTGCGCTTCTCGTCGTGGTAGAGCGCGATCAGGCGCATCGACTGGCTGACCGAGACAACCGGGATACCTGTCTGCCGATTGACGCGTTCGGCGGTGCGGTGGCGGGTTCCGGTCTCCACCGTGGGGATGGCCGGGTCGGGCACGAACTGCACGCCGGCCCGCACGATGCGGGAGCAGTCGCGGTCGAGGACCACGCCGCCGTCCATCTTGCAGAGCTCGCGAAGCCGGGTCGCGGAGAACTCCACGTCGAGGACGAAGCCGCCGGTGCAGATGCTTTCGACCGTCTTGTCGAAGCCGAGCACGATCAGCGCCCCGGTGTTGCCGCGCAGGATCCGCTCCAAGCCGTCGCGCAGCGGGGTGCCGGGGGCGAGCGCCGCCAGGGTGGCGCGCTGCGTCTGGTCCGCAGCGCGTTCGTGGGCAGCCATGGCGCTCCTGGTCGCAGAGTCGGTCGTGGATGCGACGGTCGTCGCAGGGTCGGTGTTCGGTGTGCGGTTCTCGGTGGGTCGTTCGTCGACGGCGCGCTCTCGACGGCTCGCAGTCTTGTGGTCAAGTTTACCGGTTGATCATCTGATGAAGGGTCGCGAGCGCGTCCGCGATGTCTGCGACCTCGACGATCCGCATGCCGTCGGGCACCTTCGGAGTCTCTTCGCCGTCGGCGACGCGCGGTACCAACGCGATGCGGAAGCCGAGCCGAGCCGCCTCGGACAGCCGCCGGGCGAGCCCGGTGACCGGTCGCACCTCGCCGGCGAGCCCTACTTCGCCGAACGCGACGACGGCCGCCGGCAGTGGACTGTCCACGGTGCCTGTGGTCATGGCGAGCGCTACGGCGAGGTCGGCGGCCGGATCGATCAGGCGCACGCCGCCGACCGTCGCCGCAAACACGTCATGTTTCCCGAGCGGTACGCGGCCGCGGCGTTCGAGTACCGCCATGACCATCGAGACCCGGGAGGCGTCGAGGCCGGAGGTGGCGCGGCGCGGCTGCGGGAGGTTTGACGGAGCGACGAGCGCCTGCACCTCGCACACCAGCGGGCGGCGGCCTTCGAGGGTTACGGTCACGCAGGTTCCTGGCACCGGCTCCGAGCGGCGGGAGAGGAAGAGTCCGGACGGGTCGGCCAGGCCCCTGATACCGGAGTCGTGCATCTCAAAGCAGCCGATCTCGTCGGTTGGGCCGTACCGGTTCTTCACCGCGCGCACCAGGCGCAGCGGCGAGTGCCGGTCGCCCTCGAACTGGAGCACGACGTCGACCAGGTGTTCCAGGACCCGCGGTCCGGCGATCGAGCCGTCCTTGGTGACGTGCCCCACCAGGATCACGGCGAGGTCGCGTTCCTTGGCGACCCGGATCAGGGCCGCGCTGACCTCGCGCACCTGCGTCACGCCACCGGGAACGCCGTCGATCTCGGCCGAGGCGACGGTTTGCACCGAGTCGAGGATGAGCAGGCTCGGCCGCACCTGCTCGATATGGCCGAGCACGGCGGCCAGATCGGTCTCGGCGGCGAGGTAGAGGTCCGGCGAGAGGGCGCCGATCCGGTCGGCGCGCAGTCGCACCTGCGCCGTGGACTCCTCACCGGTGACGACGAGCACCGGCCGTTCCGGCGTCGCCCCGGCGGCGGCGACCTCGAGCAGCAACGTGGACTTGCCGACTCCCGGCTCGCCGGCGAGCAGGATCACCGCGCCGGGCACGACGCCGCCGCCGAGCACCCGGTCGAGCTCCGGCACGCCGGTCGTGCGGGCCTTGGCGGTCGCGGCGTTGACCTGGTCGATGGGACGCGCGGGTGCGGTGACCGGACCGGCCTTCGTGGTGCGGGGCTTGGGGATCCCGATCTCCTCGACCGTGCCCCACGCCTGGCATTCGGGGCAGCGACCGACCCACTTGACGGTGGTCGCGCCGCATTCGCCGCAGCGGAAGCCGTCGCGCGGCGCAGCGGAGCGAGCTGATCTTGTGGTGGTCCCCATGGGCAATGACGGTAGCGGGTCGAGGGGACAGTGCGGCCGCTGAGACGGCGAACCTGTGGATAACTTGGGAATGGTGGGGCTAGAGAGACGATTTATCCGTTTTATCCGGTGTTTTCGCACGGAGTTTCAGTGACTCAGTGGAAGTCATATCACCTGATGGCTTACCTTGCCTTCCGTGACTGACCGCGAATTGGTTACCGCGCTGCGGGCTGGAGACCGGCTCGCGGCCGGCCAGATCTACGACATATACGGAACGCGACTGTACGCGTACTGTCACGAGCTGCTGGGTGATCACAAAGCAGCCGGTGACGCATTGCGCGACGCGTTCCTCGTCGCGGTGAATCGCGTGCGTGAGCTGCGCCAACCCGACGAACTCGGTGCCTGGCTCTACGCGTTGACGCGCGCCGAGTGCGAGCGCATCGGGGTCAGCGAGGAGATCCCGTCGGACGCCGGCGACGCCGCGCGCGGTGATCGGCTCGCTCGCCTCACCCTCGACTGCTACGCGATGCTAGCGCCGGAGACGCGTGAGGTTCTCGACCTGGCGTTCCGGCACCGACTAGTAGACGGCGACCTCTCGCGAGTGCTCGGGATCACCGAGGAGCACGCGGCCGAGCTGGTGGGCGCGGCGCAGGCGGATCTCGAGCACGCGCTGCTAGTGGTGCTCGCGGCCCGCACCGGCGACCCGAAGTGCCCGGACGCGGCGGAGCTGGGCCGCAGGTTCGACCAGCTCGACGGTCGCGGTGTCGATGCCTGGGTGCAGTCGGCGACGAAGCACATTGAGAAGTGCACCATCTGCAGTGCCACGGTGAAGAACCGCCGGCCGCTGCGGCTTTTCGAGGAGTTGCCGCACTCGTTCATGCCGCCGGGGGTCCGGTCACGAGTGCTGGAGAGCCTGCGCGATCCGGCGGGCGCGGCCTTCGCGACGCGGATCGCCGAGCGCGCGGGACGGTTCGACGAGAACGGCTTCCCGGTGGGAGGCAAGCACGGCGGTGGAGCCTCGGGGCGCAAGTGGGTGCTCCCGGCGGGCTTCGCGGCGGCTGCGGCTGCGGTTGGCGTGCTGCTGTACGTAATGCTCGGCACGCACTCGCCGACGACCACACCGACCGCGAACACGGGTGGAACAAGTGCGAGCGCTTCGGCAACGGACAGTTCGAGCCCGCCGGACTTGATGGTGGCGGCGACGCCTTCGGCGAGCGGATCGGCGGCCTCGGCGTCCGCGTCGGCCTCTACGCCTGCCGCGCAGATGACCACTCCTCGATCCGGCACGACGAGCAAGTCTCCGACGCCGAAGTCGAGCCCGAAGGCGAGCCCATCCCACTCGGCTCCTTCGTCGCCACCGCCAAGCTCCGCGAGTCCGTCAGCGTCCGCGACACCGTCAGCAAGCCCTCCCACCGGCTGACGCGGATTCCGGAAAGCTCACTCGTATGAGTGGACATACGGTCATGCGTTGTCACTCACTCGGGCGATAGGTAGGCGTCTCCGGGACGCCTGAGTGCGGCGCCGCCTACCTTCGGCCGTGTGAACGCTGACTCTTCAAGCGGCGGGGGGCACACCACTGCTGCGACCGCTACGGCTTCCGGTGCGCCTGCCCTACTGGATCGACCACTGCGCACCGAGCCGATCCGGCCAACCGGTGACGCGGGCGACGGCTGGGGCCGAGCTGCGGCTTACGACGCTTACGCAGACGGCCTGCACACATACGCGATCTGGTCGCTGCGTGACCACGACGAGGCGGTCGACGCGCTCTACTGCGCGTTCGTCATTGCCGATCGCAACGTGAGGCAGCTTCGGCAGCCTGAGTACATCCAACCGTGGCTTTACGCGATCTTGCGGCGCGAGTGCGCGCTGCGTGGCGTGTCATCGCCTTCGGTGTCGACGGACGAAACCCTGATGCCGGGCGAGGCCTCGGATGGTTCGACGCCATCGGGCGCGGCTGCATCGTCGATCTCTTCTTCGACATCTCTTGCGGCTTCTTCATCACCGAGCCCGGTCTCCGGTCGGCTACGGCCGCCGGCAGGCGCCGCTGACCCGGGCGGCTCACTGGCCTCGCTGGAGCGGAACCTGCGGCGTGCCGAATTCCACTCGCTGGAATGGCCCGAGTCCGAAGGCCTCGCCCCGGCGCACCGGGAGATCCTAGAGCTGACGATCCGGCACGGCCTCGACAGTCACGGCCTGGGCCTGGTGCTTGGGCTCGGCCAGTCCGCCCGCTCGGCGCAGTCCGGGCGGTCTAGTCGCGGCGCCGATGCGCCACTCGGTTCCATCGGATCTCAGGGTTTCGGCATGCTCGCGGACGCCTGGCGGGAACTGGAGCGCTCGCTCGCCGCGGTCGCGGTGGCAAAGGCGTCGACCGAGCACTGCGCGCAGCTCGCCGAGCTGACTTTCGGCTGGTCGGGACGACTCAACGCGACGCTGCGCGCGCCGCTGACCGACCACGTCGACGGCTGCACGCGGTGCCAGCACTATCTGCACACTGTCATCGGCACGCCGGCCGCGCCGACCATCCTGCCTTTCGTCGCGGCGCCACGCGCCTTGCGCGAGATCGTGCTGAGCGAGTTGCGCGATCCAGAACTCGCGCTGCGCCTCGGAATTGATCACGACCGCATTGCGGCACGGATTCAGTCCTTCACGCCGGACGGCTTTCCGATGGCGGATGAGTCGTCGGCAGTCCGTCGACGCGGCGGACGGCGTGCGGCACCAAAGCGAGGCACCGGTCCGGAAACCAAGCGCGGTGCGGTGCGGGCATCGGTTGCCGCGGAGCGGGCGCGTCAGACTAATGATTCAGCCCTTGATCAGGCGGCGGCTGCCGTGGCGGATCAGCCCTCTGCCGACCGCGGCGCGAAAGCTCCGGAAGCGCAGAATGCTTTGCCGCGCAGGGTTCCCGGCGTGAACCGGCCGCGCGTTGATGCACAACGGCCGAGCGGTGAGCGTGAGCGCGATGTCAGTAGCACCGCGTCACGCGACGATTCGCGGCGACCGAGTGAGGGTACTGATTTTCCCGGAGTTTATCGCGCGCCGGGAAGCTGGGCTGCTCGCGTGTTGCCACCAGACTCCGAGATGGACTGGCGGCCGGCCTCGAGTAGTGGGCCACGTCCTGCAGCCCGAGCCGGCGCGCAGGACCGCTCCACAGCCGACGGATTCATCTCGACCCCGACTGGCCGGTTCGCCTACCGCGCGCCTGCAGGGCCCAATGGTGCAGGTGTGCGCACTCGGCGTCCTTACACCGAGTCGGCCTATATCGAAGGCATGGCCGGCGTCAGCGCGAATGCGCCCACTAGATCGGCCGTCGGCCCGAGCCCGAGCGGCCATGTCCGTTCGCACGCAGGAGGCACCGCGCGGCTGCCCCGATTCACCGCTCCCACGCCCGAAGC
>Ga0134126_10013350_pt1 | contig 10379 bp, 7 predicted proteins | sample KB31752_FD_96881 | JGI IMG/M metagenome (GOLD analysis project Ga0134126, IMG submission 96881) | Terrestrial soil microbial communities with excess Nitrogen fertilizer from Kellogg Biological Station, Michigan, USA - KB3-175-2 | ecosystem: Environmental > Terrestrial > Soil > Unclassified ...
CGTCTTTGCCGCGCATGCGGAACCATCCACCCTCAGTGAGGTGGAGGTGCTGCGGGTCAACGCAAACAGTCTGCATGAGCTGCGCAACAGGGCCGAGCAAGCGATGTGCCTTGCACAGGAGCCACCGGGGTTGGCGGCGGGGCGGTTTGCTCATGGCGATGAGTTTTTTGGATGGATGGTGGGTGGGCGCATCGTCAGCTTCGGTTGGGCAACGAATCGCGAGCGGGCGATCCACGGCGTGTCGTTGAAGGAAGTGCCGGGGCGTGTGTTTCTGTACAACTTCTATACCGGGGTGACCGATCGTGGCCACGGATTTTATCCAAGCCTGCTCGGTGTGATTCGCCAGCAACTTGGCCGCGAAGGCGCGAGCGAGTTCATCATGGACGTGGAATCACACAACACGGCTTCGCTACGCGGCGTTTCCAGGGCGGGCTTCGTTACCGTCGCGCACGCCCAGTTCCTGGTCGTTTTCAACCACTGGTACTGGCTGTGGTCGCGATCCGCCGAGGCGGGCCTCGACCTGACGATGTTCTTCCCATGATGAACGTCAATCGTCGGGATTCCCTGTCGGTGGAATCGTCGTTTCCGGAGCCGCTCGTCGTGCGTGTCATCGGGGAGGCCGCTGCCTGGGACGCAATCCGGCATGATTGGGACGCCTTGCATGCAATCAGTCCCGCGGCATCGACAGCGCTCGAGTTCACCTGGTTGCGCGAATGGTGGCGAATCTACGGGCCGGTGTACGGGTCGGGTGGCTTGTGCATCATTACGCTGTGGCGTGGGGCGCGCCTGGCTGGCGCACTTCCGCTTTACCGAAGTCGAATACCGGGGAGCCTTGCCGCCGCACACTGCCTGCGCTTCATCTCGACCGGTGAAGAGGAGTTCGAGGAGACGTGCGCGGACTATCTCGACTTGCTGCATGCGCCGGGCGACGACGAGGCGTGTGCGCGTGCGGCTTGGGGCGCCATCAATGCCATGGACTGGGATACCCTGAGCCTGCAGGACATGCCGGAGCAAACGCCGCTGCTGCGTTGGCGCGATGCCTGCTACGCGCGGGGGCGCTTGGCACTGATTTCGCGTGGCAGCTGCCCGATCGCCCGTATCGGATCCGGATTTGAAGCCTATCTTCAACACCTCTCCTCGAAGACCCGCGCGCGCGCGCGGCAGGAGCTTCGCAAGGTCGAACGTGCTGGTGCGGTGTTCGAATTGGCGACCGAGGCGGACCTTGATGTCTATTTCGAGGATTTGATCCGGATCCATCAGGAACGATGGACGGCAGACGGACAACCGGGATGTTTTGCAGCGCAGAGGTTTACCGCGTTCCACCGCTGTCTGGTTCGGGAGTGGGTCGGTAGTGGACGGGCGATCCTCGGGCGTCTTTCGCACCGGGGACAGGCTTGCGTCCTGCTTTATGGCTTCGTCACAGGCGACAAGTTCGACCTGTACCAGCTCGGAACCAAGTCCGTCGAGGGTGGCGTCATCCACAGCCCCGGCATGGTGGCAAACCTGCTGTTGATGGCGCGGCTGAGCACGATGGGTGTGGCTCGCTACGATTTTCTTCGCGGAGCCACCACGTTCAAGAAATCGCTCGCCAGCGAACAATGCAGTCTCGTCAGTCTGGAGTGCAGGAGGCGGACATGGCGCGCGCAGTTTGAGCGAATCGAATTTCAGTTGCGACGCTCCGCCCGCGGGACACACAAGCTGCTGTTTCGTCGCTGACACGATCGGAACTTGCCATGAAGAAAGTTGCCATTTCCCGACTGCTCAACCGTACCGGTCTGCGCGGCATGCTGCATCGGACAGCCCGCTGGTCGGGCGTACTTGCGCTCAACTACCACCGTATTGGTGATGCACAGGGATCGAATTTCGATCGTGGGTTGTGGAGCGCAAGTGCCGATGACTTCGCGCAGCAGTTGCGCTTCTGCAAGCAGCATTTGGACATCATCAGCCCGGCCGATTTGCCCCGGGTACTGGCAAAAGGCCGCGGTCGCCATGCCATGGTCACGTTCGACGATGGCTATCGCGACAATTACGAAGCCGCGTTTCCCGTTCTGAAACAGGAGGGAGTCGCCGCCACGTTCTTCGTCGCCAGCGGATTCATTGATGCACCACGACTGCCGTGGTGGGACGAGATCGCCTGGATGGTAAGAACAAGCCAGCGTGATGGCGTCGACTTGCCGCCGTGGCTGGATGAGACGCTGCGTTTTGACGAACCGGATCGGAAGGGAGCCCTGCGAGTGCTGTTGCGGCGGTACAAGGCGATGCCGGCAGAGGATGCGCCGGCCTATCTCGAAGCCCTTGCCGTGGCGACTGGAGTCGGTCGCTGTCCACCGCAGGTCGGCGAGCAGCTGTGGATGAGTTGGGACATGCTGCGTGAAATGAAGGCCGCGGGCATGACCATTGGCGGGCATACCGTGAACCACCCGGTATTGGCGCGGATGACGGACCAGGGTCAACGTCACGAGATCCTGGAATGCGGTCGTCGGTTGGCTACCGAATTGGGCGAACCCATGCGCTATTTCAGCTATCCCGTGGGCGGCACCACCGCGTTTGATGCGACGACGCGGGAGTGTCTGCGTGAGGCCGGCGTGTCATATGCCTTCAGCTACTACGGGGGCTATCGCCGATTCGATGACTGGGACGACTACGATGTGCGCCGGGTGGCGATCGAGACGGAAATGGATGCCGACTGGTTTCGATGCATCGTGAGTTTGCCCAGGCTATTCGGCTGAACCTGGTGGTTGCGCATGAGCCATCGGGAAATGCGGGCACCGCGGTTTGTTCCGGTGGCAAACGATGCGGCGGCACTCGCAGATCCGGGAGGTGAGGGTCCCGCCTGCGTGTACCCGGATCAGTCCGCCGACCTCATTTCGGGCGCCGGCTTGTGGGCAGGTGGCCCGCTGCGTTCGATCTTCCTGCGTATGCTCAGGAAGGATTTCTCGATCAGATAGTAGGAAAGCGTGGCCGCCACGACCGTCAGCAGGATGTTCTGCGGGAATGCGGTCAGCGCGGTATCGGAATGCCGATCGAGAAACGGTTGCTGCCACAGGTACAGTGAGTAGCTGAGCACGCCCACATAGGCCACTGGCCTCCAATTGAGGAATCGACCGAGCCACGAATTCTCATGCCGTGTGCTCGATTCGATCAATGCGGCGAGGCAGACCAGCATGACTGGTGAGCCGAACAGATCCACCACGGTGTAGTCCAGCAGGCGGCTGATCAGCAAAACCAGCGGAATGGTAAGCAGCGACCAGCGGTTTGCCGAGAGGCGCAAATACCACGCCCGGGACAGCAACCACGGCCTGAGCAGCGCGAATATGCAACCGATCGCCACGGCGTCGGCCATGGCGGGAAATACCTCGAGATCGCGCCACGGCGAGTGGGGAGGAAACATCAGGTGCATCGCACATCGCACCAGCGGACCCAGCGCAAAGGCGGCCAGGGCGACGATGAGTGCACCGTATTTGCGCGAGACCATGAAAACCAGCGGCCACAGCAGATAGAACTGTTCCTCGATGGACAGCGACCATAGATGGCCGATGACCCAGGATCGGTGCGGATAATAATTCACGGTATAAGTCAGCGCATGCAGGATGTCCAATCCGCCCAGACGAACCCAGCCCAGGTGACTGGCTACGATCATCATCAGGATGAATGCATAGAACGCCGGGAAGATGCGAAGAACCCGGCGCAGGTAGAACTTTGGTAGTGAGGTCGCGCCGGTCTTCTGCCGTTCGCCCATCAGCAACGAAGTGATCAGGAAGCCGGATATGACGAAGAAAACAAGCACACCAAGGTGCGCCATGTCGCCCATCCAGCGGTGCACCTGAAGTTTCGGAAAGTTGCGCGTACCCTCAAGGTGACCCATCAGCACCATGGTTATGGAGACCGCCCTCAGACCATCCAGAGACGGTATGCGGGCGTGGGTCAAGCCTATTTTCAATGTGTCGCCGGGCATGTCTGGTTGACCCTTGAGTGGATGGTGGATGGCCTGGATCGTCGCCGTGGTGCCCCGGAACTGGCTGGCGTCGCCCGACCGGCCTGGATGATTCGGGTGTGGCGACATTTCTGAACCTGCAATGGCGCCTGGCTTGACCGCCAACGATGGCGAAACCGGTTGTGACTCGGTCAGTGCGATATTTCAGGTGGTTTCTGCAGTGATACCGGCGGTTGATGCAAGAACCACTGCACGACGCCGACACCGCGATTGTTCCAGTTGAACCGGCGCGGTGTTTCCCTGTTTTCGGCGCAACTGGCGCTGTACGAACTGGCCAGCAAGGTGAGGCGGCGATCCAGCGCCTGACGCTGTTCCGGATCCGTTTCGAAATAGCGGGCTGCAGCTATCGGCAACATCAGCTCGACGTTGTGTGCATCGCTGTACCAGCCTTCGGAATTCTGGATGGCGACCAGTTGTTGCTCGTTCGCCCGGGACGATGACCAGTACCAGCTGATCTGGCCCTCCGTGCCGCTGCAGGGGTTGCGCCAGTCCTTTTCCTTGTCCGTGATGGTCTTCAGGTCGATCCACCCATACCGCTCCATGTATCGCCCGAATGCAGTGATCATCTCGGGGATGCGCGGATCGGAGGTGACCAGCCAGGCGTGCCAGAGCCCGTCGATGATGTTCTCGGTCATCCAGGGCGAAGCACCGCGCACGTCGGTGGCGGGGTCGAATTTGTCGCCCTCGTGTACCTGCCAGCTGCTGCGCCAGGAACCGTCGTTGCCCAGACCATCGGGGTTGTGCTGCTGGTGCTGGTACAACCAGCTGACGTGGTTGTCGATGTCCTTGAGGTAGCGGTTGTCGCCGGTGATTTCGTAGGCGCTCACGATGGAAAGCAGGCCCAGGCCGGCCTCTCGCTCGGTGAACCATTGCTGCGGTTTTGTGTAGGGCCCGGCCGGGTGGTTCCAGCCGCCGGTGTCCCAGGCTCCGACCATCCGACTGATCAGCACATCGTCGTGTTCGCTGTCATCGCCGGTGAGCCCGAGCGCCAGCAGGATCGGTTCGATATAGACGTACTTGGGGTCACAGACGTTGGCCTGGCCGAGGCTCCAGCCGCCGCCACACAGCGGCCAGCCGGGGGCGCCGGTGCGGCGCAGGTGGCTCATGTAGAACCGGTAGCTTTCGCTGGCGGCCGCGAGATAGTCCAGCCGGCCGGTACGGACATAGGCCTGGAACAAGGTGCTGGGTCGGTCGAACAGCCAGGCGGATCCCTCGCTGTGCGGCAATTTTTTTGCCCACTCGAACTGGGTGGCGAAATAACGATCGTAGGCGCCCGGTTTGGTGGAGGGGTATTGTGGACCGGCGATAAGGGAAGCCGACATCCACTGCGGCGTCAGCGTGACCAGGGCACCGGGAACGCGCACACCGTCGGAACCATCAACCAGACCGTCGATGTAAGGCCAGCCCGCCACCTTTGTGGTCGCGTCAGGCGGGCCAAGGGCAAAACGCAGCATCCGGCTGTCACCATCGAGCTCGACGCGCACCTGGACCCGTACGGCGCGGATACCTCCGGCTCCGGTGTGCCATTGCAATGATGGCGTAATGCTTGTGGGCAGATTGCGGCCACCCCCATCCACGATGTGCACTTCGTCCGCGTCATGCAGCATGCCGGGCGGGAAGGGAATGCCGAAAGTCACCATCACCTGCTTGCCGCTGGCGCCATGACGATGCACGTCGATCTGTTGCCAGCGCGGATCGATCTCCGATGTCCCCTGCACCACGACCGGGCTCAGCGTGGAGATTCGGGCCGTGCCGAGCCTGCCCGCTCCGGTCGATGTCGATTCACCAGCGCGTGCGCCATCGGCGGATATGGTCGTGGCGTGCGACGGTTTCGTCTTGACCGTGGCGTTGCCTGCGGCTGCGCCGGACATCCAGATGGCGGCGCAAAGCACCATAAGGGATCGCCGCGCGCCGCGGAACTGGAAGCTCTCGATCCATGCTGCTCTCATGCGGCAAATCCTGCGCTGCGAAATGGTTGCAGTCGCCCCGGCGTTCGATCATGCACGGTCGGATGTGCCCGCTGGATCGACCAGAATGGGGCCTTGCGAAAGGCCGGGCCGAAGCAGGCGCCGACAGCGCTCATCCTAGCTGGTGACGCCCGTGCCGGACTGTAATTTCCGCTCCCATGCCAGGGCGGTACCCACGATGAAATCGAGGTCGTCGTAGATGGGCTTCCAGCCCAGTCGACGGCGTAGTTCGTCGGCGCGCGCGATCAGCATCGGCGGATCTCCGACGCGGCGCGGCTGCTCGGTCACGTTCAGCGCATGGCCGCAGGCGCGTTGCACGGCATCGATGACCTCGCGCACGCTGTAGCCGTGCCCGTAGCCGCAATTGAGGGTCAGCGATCCGCCACCCGCGCGCAAATGGTCAAGCGCACGCAGATGCGCGGCAGCCAGATCCTCGACGTGGATGTAATCGCGAATGCCGGTTCCGTCCGGTGTGGCGTAGTCGGTGCCGAAGATCGACAGTCCCTCGCGCTTGCCCACGGCATGCTCGCAGGCCACCTTGAGCAACAGGGTTGCGTTCGGTGTGGACTGGCCGATGCGGCCTTGCGGATCGCAGCCGGCGACATTGAAGTAGCGCAGGATCACATACTCCATCGCGCCTGCCGCACCAAGGTCGCGCAGCATGGTCTCCGACATGAGCTTGGACATGCCATAGGGGTTGATCGGCTGGGTCGGTGTCTGTTCGTCCGCGATGCCGCTGGCAGGCATGCCGTAAACCGCGGCCGTCGAGGAGAACAGGAACCGTCGTACGCCGGCCTTCGCGCAGCTGGCGAGCAGATTGCGCGTCTTGCAGGTGTTGTTTCCGTAGTACTTGAGCGGATCGCGAACCGATTCGGGAACGACGGTGTGCGCGGCGAAATGCAATACGGCATCAATCTCGTGCCCGGCCAGCACGCTTTCCACCAAGGTGCTGTCCCCGACATCACCCACCACCAGGTCGGCTCCCCGCACCGCGTCCCGAAAGCCGCTGCTCAAGTTGTCCAGAACCACCACCTGCTCGCCGCGCGAGGTCAGCTGCTGGACCACGTGACTGCCGATGTAGCCGGCGCCACCGGTAACCAGGATCGTCATGACCCGGACTCCCCGTGGACTGGGCTCACCGAACGTACGCGATTGCAGGCGAAGGCCTGCCTGTGGGCGCCACCGCGGTTGGGCTCAGTGCCACGAAGTCTTCGACTTCGATGCGCCGGGTTGGCCGGTGACCTCTTCATCGCCGGAATTCGACCCCGAAGTAGATTTCGTTCGCGCTGTATCCCTCTCCCGCCACGTTACTGCTGCGCTGGCGGTGGGTCAGGGTGAGGCGATAGCTCCAGTGAGGCGTCTCCCTGAGCAGTAGGCCTGCTTCATAGTCGCTGAGTCGGTCGCTACGTTGCAAAGCCTGGTAGTCCAGGTGCTGCGTTTCCGCGGTTGCCTGCAAAGAGAGCCGCTCAGTCAGCCGGTAGTTGAGACCCGCGGTACCTCCGCGCTCGGTCTGGTCGAACGAGGGGTCGTTGAGATAGGTGCGCTTGCTGTAAAGCGGTGAGACGACAAAATCCAAGCGCTCTGCGGTAAATGCGTAGGAGGCCTGCAATCTTCGCTCGAGATAGACCTGATCGTTGATTACCGCGTTGCCTGTGCCCACACCGACGGAGCTGAGCGGTGAACGGTAGACCGATGCGTTGGTGCCTGCAGCGGTCTGGGCAGGCAGGATCATGTCCTGCGCGGAGTCGGAATACTGGCGCGATGCGGCAAGCGAGAAACTGCTGCGTTGTGTCGCTTGCCAGCCCAGGGTAAGGCGCAGCAGCGAACTGGAAACGCTGGGCGCGGCATCAAAATCGATTTGCGACCAGCCCAGGGCGGCATCGAGGCTGAAGCGAGAGAGTTGACTGACGTAGCGTCCGAACACCTCATTGCGATCGTAGTCGGGATTGATCGGGCCGTTGCCTGGGGTCTGTCCCGATGTTTCGGTGACATTGTTGAAATCGACATGCTGCGAAACAATATTGAGCGAAAGCTGGTCAGTCGCATTGAGCTCCTTGTACAGGCGCAAGGCGGCTTCGCCACGTGACGAGTTGAACTCCTTGGTCTTCGATGCGTCGCTGTTGATGTAACGCAATTCGCCTTGCCCGTGCACGGTATCGCCGAGTCGGAAGTACAGGGTCGGCCCAAGTACCAGTACGTTGGTCTGTTGCTGGTTCTCTGGTCCGTCGCTGGAGAGGGTCGAGAGCGGTTGCACGCCGGCGAAATCCTGCACCGTGAAATCCAGCCGCTGCGGCAGCACCGTCCAGTTGGCCTGTCCCGAAAGCAACGCGACCTTCTGGTTGCTGAATGCGCCGCCAAGGTAATCGCGGTATTCCAGCGTGCCGGCCACGTTGGCCTGGATGGTCGAGCCCTGCTGGGTGAATGTGAAATTGACGCCGGGCGCCAGGATATTCTGGCTGATCGGTTGATCCTGGCTGAGGTTGACGTTGTCGCTGTGGGTGATGCCGGCGTACAGAGTGTAGTCGAGCTGGCCCGCCGACGCCGTGCCGCAGGCAAGCGAAAGCATCAGTGCAAGAGGGCGAACTCCTGTGCGGACTGCTGGCATGTTTTGATCCTCCAGGAACAGGTTGCCAGGTCGGTGGTGTGCGACTGGGTGCTCAGGGTGCGTGATTGAATACGACGCCGGCCAGTTTGTCCCCTTCAAAGCTGGCTGCTGCCTGGCTGATCGCGGCGGGCGTGTCGCGTCCGTAGCCCGCGACCACCACCACGAAATCCGCCAGATCCGACAGGATGCGCGCATCCGGCGAATCCTTGATCGCCGGGCCGTCCAGGAAAAGGTAGCGATCCGGATAGCGCGAGCGCAGCGAGTCGATGACCGCGCGCATGCGGAACGAAGAAAAGTACTCGCCGGTGTTTTCGCGCAACTTGCCGGCCGGAATCAGTCGCATGCGCGGGATGCCCGTGCTGTACAACGCCGAATGGATGCCGATCGAGGGATGCTCCAGGTAATCGATCAGGCCGCCATGCTCGGGATCGACGCCCAGTGCCTTGTGCTGTGCCGGGTAGCGCAGATTGCAATCGATCAGCAGGCTGGTCTTGGACTCGTCGAAAGCGAAGGCGGCAGCCAGATTGCGCGCCACGAAGCTGCCGCCCGACTTGGGGCTGACCGGTACCACCAAGGTCACGAAGTTGCGGTCCCCGCCCAGCCAGAGCAGGCGCGTGCGGATTTCGCGGAAGGCATCGGACTGCGCGCGTACCGATTCTTCGCGATGGATCAGGCGGCGCTCCTCCAGTTGCTTCGGCACCAACGCGCCGGGTTCCTCCATGCGCGCGATCGAGTGGCCCGGCGACGTCCTTGGATGATCACTTGCTGCCCCGGTTCGATCCCCCGGATCCGATTCGCGCGGATTCAGGCTGACCACCGACTTCTCTTCGTCCCGCGCGTTCATGCGTGCCCCTTCAGCTTGAGCCAGAACAAGGTCAGGTAGGCAACCAGCACGACCAGCACGACCAGAACCAGCTCCATGTTGCGCCTGTGCTCCCGGTGACGATCCCCCGGAGTCGGATAAAACGGCACGTTTGCGAGTACGGCAAGACCGGTCGAACTCTCCAGCTGCTCGATGGAGCGCACCCTCGGATCGAATCGCGCGAGGCCGAACAACAGCCCCAGGGGAATGGCCAGGCCGGAGAGGATGCCGACAATGGCAAAATGCATGAAACGCAGGCCGGAAGGTACCAGCGGCAGGACGGCGGGATTCTGCACCACGAAGGACAGGCCGCCCTGTGCGGCATCCAGATTCATCGACACTCGCGCGTTTTCGCGACGCTTCAGCAGATCCTGGTAGACATCGCGGTTGACGGTGTAGTCGCGGGTGAGCTCGGAGGTAACCGCTTCGGAATTGGCGATGCGCTTGCTGCGATCCAGCTCGGACTGCAGCATGGCCTGGCTGGCGGACAGTCGGGCGCTGGCTGCCGCGATGTCGGCACGCAGGGTGGAGACCTGGCCTTTCATCTGCTGGTACAGCGGATTGAACTGGACCGCGTTGAGGTTGGTGCCCGGATTGCCGATCGCCCGCGCGGCCTTCTGCTGCTGGTCGGCCTTGGCCAGCTGCTGGCGCAGATCCTCGATCTGGTGGCGGATGCGTACCACGTCCGGGTAGTCGTCGGTATAGGTCAGACGCAGCGTGTCGAGTTGGGATTGCAGGCTGGCCAGCTGGCTCTCGTAGATGCCGGAGGAGGTTTGCACCGTATTGACCTCCGACTCCCCCGAGAGCTGCCCGCTCAGCGACGCTTCCTGCGAGCGCTTCTCCATCAGATCCATGCGCGCCGTCTCGATCTGGTTGCGCAACTGGGTGATGCTGGCATTGGTGTCGGTCTCGCTGCCCGGACGCGCATCGGCGTTGGTGTTGCGATAGTCC
>Ga0134126_10013351_pt1 | contig 10378 bp, 6 predicted proteins | sample KB31752_FD_96881 | JGI IMG/M metagenome (GOLD analysis project Ga0134126, IMG submission 96881) | Terrestrial soil microbial communities with excess Nitrogen fertilizer from Kellogg Biological Station, Michigan, USA - KB3-175-2 | ecosystem: Environmental > Terrestrial > Soil > Unclassified ...
CGCCCGATATTGGCCTGGACCTGTCCGGTGTGGATCACGCGGTAAAGCCCGGCGATGACTTTTTCCTGTACGCCAATGGCACGTGGTTGAAAACGGCCACCATTCCGCCGGATCGTTCCAGCACCGGCACCTTCTTCCAGTTGTTCAAGAAAGCGGAAGCACGCACCGCCGACCTCATCAAGGCCGCGGGCGCGGCCAATCCGCCGGCCAACAGCAGCCAGCGCAAGGTCGCCGATTACTACAAGGCGTACATGGACGAGACCACCATCGAGCAACGCGGCTTGACGCCCTTGCAGCCCGAGTTCGACCTGATCAACGGCATCGCTTCGCGCAAGGATCTGGCACGTGTGCTCGGCAGCCGGCTGCGCGCGGATGTGGACCCGATCAACGCCACCCACTTCCATACCGAGCACCTGTTCGGCCTGTTCGTGACCAAGGGTCTGGAAGAAGCCTCGCTGCAGATTCCCTACATGCTGCAAGGCGGTCTGGGCATGCCTAGCCGTGATTACTACATTTCCAGCGACCCGCACATGGTCGCGGATCGCGGCAAGTACAAGGCCTATGTGTCGGCATTGTTGAAACAGGCGGGCATCGCGGATGCCGACAGGAAAGCGCAGGCGATCATCGATCTGGAAACCAGGATCGCGCAGGCGCAGGAAAGCCTGGTGATGAGCGAAGACATACACAAGGCCAACAATCTGTGGAGCATGGATGACTTCAGCAAGAAGGCGCCAGGTCTGGATTGGCCGACCTACTTCCAGGCCGCCGGTCTCGATCACCTCAAGCGGGTAGACGTGTGGCAGCCGTCTGCCTTCACGGGGTTGTCGGCGCTGGTGGCGAACCAGCCGCTGGAGTCGTGGAAGGATTTGCTGATCTTCCACACGCTCGACGAAAGCGCGCCGCTGCTGCCCAAGGCGTTTGCCGATCTGAATTTCGATTTCTATGGCCGCACCCTCACCGGCACACCGCAACAACGCGAGCGCTGGAAGCGCGCGGTGTCGGCCACCGGCAGCGATCTCGGCGACGCGGTCGGACAGATTTATGTGCGGAAATATTTCCCGGAATCTTCCAAGGCGGCGGCGGAAGCGATGGTCAAGAACCTGCTTGCCGCATTCAATCAGGGCATCGACAAACTGGACTGGATGTCACCCGCCACCAAGGCCAAGGCAAGGGAAAAACTCACCACCCTGCGCGTCAGCGTCGGTTACCCGGAGCACTGGCGCGATTACGCGTCGCTTGTGATCAAGCCCGATGACGCGCTCGGCAACCACGAGCGTGCGGTGAAGTTCGAATACGAATACCAGAAGGCCAAGGTCGGCTTGCCCATCGACAAGGGCGAATGGTGGATGACGCCGCAGACGGTGAACGCGGTGAACCTGCCGATCCAGAACGCGCTGAATTTCCCGGCGGCGATTCTCGAGCCGCCGTTCTTCGACCCGCATGCGGACCCGGCCGCCAACTACGGTGCGATCGGCGCGATCATCGGCCACGAAATCAGCCACAGCTTCGATAACACCGGCGCGGATTTCGACGCGCAAGGTCGGCTGGTGAACTGGTGGACCAGCGCGGATCTCGCGCACTTCAAGCAGGCAACGCAACGGCTGGCCAAACAATACGATCAGTACCAACCGTTGCCCGGCCTGCACGTGGATGGCCAGCAAGCTGGGCGAGAACATCGCCGATGTCTCCGGGCTGACCGCCGCGTACCGCGCCTATCACCTGTCGCTGGATGGACAACCCGCGCCGAGCCTGGATGAATTGACCGGCGATCAGCGTTTTTTCCTTGCCTTCGGCCAGGCCTGGCGCTCCAAGACCCGCGACCAGGCAATGCGCCAGCAGCTCGCCACCGACGTCCACGCGCCGGCGCCCTTCCGTGCCGAAACCGTGCGCAATATCGACGCGTGGTACGGCGCCTACAACGTACAGCCCGGACAGAAGCTTTATCTGGCGCCGAAGGACCGGGTGAAGATCTGGTAGGAGCGTGACTCGGGAGCCGAGACTCACAACAAACCGTCATTCCGGGGCCGCCGCAGCATCATCGCGGCGGCTCCCGGATCCTGCTGCCTGCGCAACCCGAACCTTCGCTCGCCACGCCTTGCGAACCGCCCGTGTCCTTTTTCCGTTCAGCCTGCGGTGCTGCATTCGGATAATGCGCATGGTACGTTGCGCATCCCGCATTCCACCAACCCTACAGGGAGCACCCCATGTTGAAACGACTCATCCTGCCGGCGGCGCTGCTGCTGGCCGTCACCCCCGCGTTCGCGCAGCAGTCGACCCAGGCTGCCGCCACCACGGCCGCCAAGCCCGCCGCGCAGAAGCTCACCCCCGAGCAGCAGCAGGCGATCATGAAATTCCGCCAGCAGATGGCCAATTCGGCCGAAGCGATCGCGCAATTGGTCGATCAGGGCAAGGCCGGCGAAGTGTGGGACCAGGCTTCCAACGTGGCCAAGCAGGTCGTCTCGCGCAATGAATTCGTCTCCGGTATCCAGAGCCAGCGCAGCAAGCTCGGAACATTGGTTTCGCGCAAGCTGGCCGCGGTCACCCACAGCGTGTCCAAGGGCGACAAAAAGCTGCCGGCCGGCGACTACATCAACGTGGTGTTTGCCAGCCAGTTCGGCAACAACAAACAGCCGATCCGCGAACTGGTTTCCTACCACTTCGATAGCGACAAGGTCTGGCGCGTCTCCGGCTACACCTTGCAGCAGCCGGCTCCGGCCGCGAATACCGGCAAGCGCTGATTACCCAGGCGCATCGGCAGCGCCGATGCGCCTCCGGAACTTCGGGCCAGGGATGGCCGCTCCGGCTCAGGCAATTCCCAAACCTTCGATTTCGCCGAGCGCTGCCGCGTCGAACCCGGCCAGCGCGGCGAATGCTCGCCCGCGTTGCGCGTAATCGCGGAATTGATCGAAGCTGGGCGCCCCCGGCGACAGCAGCACCACACCACCTTTTGCGCCGAGCGCGCGTGCGCGATCCACCGCCGCGACCAGATCGTCGCATTGCACGATCTGGCAGGCGACCTGCGCCGTGCGCAAAGCGCCCAGGATGCGGGGTGCATTCGCACCTTGCACGATCACCGCATGCGGCGGATGCAGGCTGAGTTCGCGCGCGAAATCTTCCCACTCCAGCCCGCGATCGAAGCCGCCAAGGATCAGCGTGACCACCCGGCCATGCAGGCTTTGCAGCGCCGCCAGCCCGGCGGTCGGCGTAGTCGCGATGGAATCATCCACCCAGTCGATGTCTTCACGCGCACCGAGTTTCTGCAACCGATGTGGCAGCGGCTTGAATGCCCGCAATGCAGCAGCCGCTGCACGCGCATCGAATCCGAGCGTCTCGATCGCGGCCAGCGCGGCGCACGCATTGGCCGCGTTGTGGGCGCCCGGCACGGGCAACGCCGAGGCTTCGATCACGCTCACATTGCCATGCCGAATCGCACCATCGGCGACATGCCAGCCATCGGGATTGCCGAAAATCAGCCGTTGCGGATGCGCGGCCGTGCGCTGCATCAACAACGGTGCATGCGCGTTGACCAGCAAGCTGCCGGAGACATCCGCGAGCTTCAGTTTGTCGGCGAGATAGCGCTCGCGCGTGCCGTGCCAGTCGAGATGCTCCTCTTCAAGGCTGACGATCACGCCCAGTTCAACCGCACCCGCATCGCCGGTCTGGAAACTGGACAATTCGATCGCCCACAAATCCGCGCGCTGTCCGTCGAGCCCCAGCAACGGCAAACCGATGTTGCCGGCAAGCGCGGTGCGCACCCCCAGCGCGCGCGCGCAGTGCGCGATCATTGCGGTGGTGGTGCTCTTGCCTTTGGTGCCGGTGACCGCAACGACGCGCGCATGCGGGTTCTCGCCGAACCACAATGCGGTGCCGGAAGTGAAGCGCGTTCCGCGCTGCCGCGCCGAGATCATTTCCGGTTTGTAGGCGCTGATGCCTGGAGACTTGACCACGATCTCGTGCGAGGCAAGCGCGTTCGCATCGGGAGCCGCTTCGATCACGCGCACCTTGTCATCGATCGCGGCGCGCGCGGATTCGGCCTCTTCATGGTTGCAGTAAAGCGTCAGCGGCTTGGTGGGGAACCGCTTGCGCAACGCATCCAGCGCGACCCGGCTCTCGCGGCCGAAACCCCAGATCGCCACATCGCGCGATTCAAGCTCCGCGAATAACATCGATAGCTCCATGGAAGCGCGCCGGCACACCGTGTTCATCCGATGCGCGCAGCCACGGCTCAATTGGCAACGAGTCCGCAGTCAGTTGCGGTGCGATTTCCTCGCGGAAGCGTGCGACCAGCGCATCTTCGCGCCACTCGGGACGGGCGGCGAGCGCCGCGAGAGCCGCGCGCGCTTCGCTCGCCTCGCCCACGCACTCGAACGGCTTGTGATCGCGATATTCGATCAGCGCGTCGAAGCCGCCCGCCTGGGCTTCATCATCCAGCAGGTTGCGGCCGAAGATAGCGAGCAGCCGCGGCTTGGGCAGGAACGGCGCCAGCGCCAGGAAAACGAAATGACATTTCGGACACTGCCCGCACCAGCGATCGGCCGGCTTCGGCCCCAGAATGCGAAAATTGCGGTTGCAACTGGAAAACGCATCGAAGTACGCGCCGCCGAGCCCGGCAAATGCGCGCGTCACCGCCAACTCCGAGAAGGGCCGCAGCAGCGAGAAGCAATCGAGGTCCGCGGCAACATGCGAATGCACGTGGGCGGCGAACGCGCGCTCGAATGCCCAACCCTTGCTCCATTGGTGATTCACCTGCCGGCCTTCGTATTCCAGCGTGGCACTGGAAGCAGAACGCTCGTTGGCGAAGACAATCGAATCGAAGCCGTACAGTACCGCCGCGCACACCAGGATCGCCGAATTGATCGCGGTTACCGGGATGTGGCCGTTGTAAGCGCCGAGCCGGTTGTAGTCGAACAACACCGACGCGAGTTCGCGTCCGACATTCAGGACCGGCAAGCCGGTGCGCGCGGCGACGGATGCAATCAAGGGCGACGCCCCGACCCACACGGCTGTCGCCTCGATGCCGTTTGCTTTCAACGCCTCGACCGCCACCAGCGAATCCTTGCCGCCGCCGATGGGGACCAGCGTGCGACGCGGCAATCCGTGGCCGTCATGACGGCCACGGATTGGCGGAGATGCAGAGGCGGAAAAGTCGCCGGATCCAGGCTGCCCGGATGGCAATGACGAGGTTTCATCGCCGGAGTTTGAGGTGCGTGCGCCATCACGCGGGAATTCAATCTTCCCGCGCAGGTCCAGTCCATTGCGATAGGCGAACTCCGCCAGGCCGTGCAGGTACAGCTCGTCCAGCAACGATGCGGTCGCCGCGTCGATCGCACCATTCTCTATTTCGATGCGCGCCGGCACGCCGGCCTTGTAATAACTCACGCCGGCGATCAAGTGCAGCAGGCGCAGCGCAGCATCGAACGCCTGCCTGCGTTCGCCAGGCAACGGCGGCGCACCCGCAAAACGCACGCGCTCGATCAGCTCCGCGCCGTTATCGAACGCATACACGAGCTCCGCGGTGCCGTCGCGATAATCGCAACGCACGAAGCGGAATGTTTGCGCCTGACGGGGATCGATGAGTGCGGTCATTCGATCACCACCGAGGCGGCGGGATCACGCAAGTTGTAATGCGACGACATCGATTCGCCGTAAGCGCCGCCCTGGGCGATCAGCAACACGTCGCCTTCGCACGATTCCGGCAGGCGCCTGTCGGAGCCGAGCACATCGCCGGATTCGCAGATCGGGCCGACCACTTGATACAACGTGGTTGTCTTCTCGTCCAGCCGCGACAGGTTCACGATCTCGTGCCACGCATCGTAGAGCGCGGGTCTGATCAACGTGTGCATGCCGGCGTCGCAGCCGAGGTAATTCAGGGTGCCCTTGCGCTTTACCTGCGTCGCGCGCGCCAGCAGCACGCCTGCTTCGGCGACAAGATAACGGCCCGGTTCCAACCACAGCCGATATTGCGGATAAGCGTGGCGCACTTCGCTCAAGCCCGCGTCGAGCGCGGACAAATCGAGCTCCGCCTCGCCCGGATGCGACGGTACGCCCAGGCCGCCGCCGAGATTGAGATAGGCCACGCTGCCGATTTTTTCCGCGAGGCTTGCAAGCTGGCCGTACACCTCGGCCCAATGCGCGGCTTCGAGAATGCCGGAACCGAGATGCGCATGCAGGCCGACGATGCGCGTGCGGTTCTTCGATGCCAGCGCGACGAACGCTTCGAGCTGATCCAGCGGCAAGCCGAACTTGCTGGTCGCGCCACCGGTGCGCACCTTGTCGTGGTGACCCAGCCCGCGGCCGAGATCCACGCGCAACATGATTTCGCGATTGGCGAACAGCTCCGGCCAATGCTGCAACGGATGCAACGCATCCAGCGTGGTCGGCACGCCTTGCTCGAACGCGAGCGCGTAATCGGCGCGCGGCGCGAAGTTGGGCGTAAACAGGCGTGGCAAAGCGCCCGCCTCCTGGATTGCATCCACGGCGGCAAGTTCGCCGGGCGACACGCATTCGAAACCGATGCCCGCCTCCGCGATCGCGCGCAGGATCGCCGGATGCGCATTCGCCTTCATCGCGTAATAGATGCGATCCACCGACGACAGCGCACGTAACGCGCGCGCGCGTTCGCGCACGCTCGACAGGTGATAGGCGTAGCGCGGTGTTCCCCGGTGCGCGATTTCCAGCAGCCGCTCGCGCTCCCGCCGCCACCATGGCTCGCGCGTCGCGATCGCGCTCTTGCCGTACAGCGTCTGCCAGCTCGGTCCGAACAGCGCCGCATCATCGGTGCGCAGCGCGCCGGCGCGGATCAGCAATTCGTGCAGGCGTGGCAGCAGCCCATCCAGCATGGCCTCGTCGGTGACGAAGGTGAGATTCAAATTGTTGGACGACTGCGAAATCAGGTGCACGCGATCGCGGCCGAACTCCGCCAGCACGCTGGACAATCGATGCAGCATCGAACGCATGCCGCGCCCGACCAGCGTCACCGCCGCGCACGGCGCGATCACCTTCACCCGGCAGATCTTTTCGAGGTCCGCCGCGAGCGCGGCGACCGCATCCGAATCCAGCAGATTCTCGGTGGGGTCGAGCGACACGGTGACATTGGTTTCCGCCGAACCGATCAGGTCCACCGACAAGCCGTGCTGCTTGAACAGCGCGAACACGTCGGCGAGAAAACCGACCTGCTGCCACATGCCGACGGTTTCCATCGAAATCAGCGTGATGCCGCGGCGCGAGCTGATCGCCTTGATGCTCGGCGCCTCTTCCGGCCGTTGCGGGCCGATCACCGTGCCTTCGAGTTGCGTGTGCTGCGTATCCTTGATCAACAGCGGCACGCGCGCGCGCCGGCATGGCGACAGGCAGCGCGGATGCAACACCTTGGCGCCGGTCGTCGCGATCTCCTGCGCCTCTTCGTAATCCAGCCACCGCAGCAGGCGTGCGCTCGGCACCTGGCGCGGATCGGCGCTGAACATGCCGGCGACATCCGTCCAGATCTCCACGCGCGCCGCATGCAGCAGCGCGCCAAAATAGGCAGCCGAAGTGTCCGTACCGCCCCGTCCGAGGAGTACCGTTTTGCCGTTCTGATCTCTCGCCATGAATCCTGGAGCAATGAATATTTCGCCACGGGCAGCCAGCATCGCGGCGAAAGCCGGATCCGGATTCACCTCCACTTGCGCCGACAGCGCGCGCGCGCGCTCGTTGAGAAATGGCACCTCGCGCGCCAGCAGAGCCTCACGCGCATCCAGCCACTGCGCGCGCAAACCGCCGGCATTCAAGAATGCGGCCCCCACGGAACTGGACAGCAGCTCGCCGTGCGCCTGCACCGAGGCTTGCCAGTGATAATCCTCCTGCGCACCCGCAACGACCGCGCTCAAAGACGCAAGCCACCGCTCCATCTCCTCGGCGTGCGGCAACTGCATCTGCCCGACCAGCGCACGGTGCCTTTCATGCAGCGCCCGCAACGGGACTGATCGGTGTTCCGGCCTGCAGGCGCACAACGCCTTCAGCGCATCGGTGACGCCCGACAGCGCAGAAACCACCACCAGCACGCGCGCGCCTTCCGCGCGACGCGCGGCAGTCAACTCCACGATGGTGCGCCAACGCTCGACGGTGGCGACGCTGGTGCCGCCGAATTTCAGCACGATCCAGGGGGCGTCAGGCGGCAATGGCGGAGAAACGGAATCGATCACGGAGGGGCTCGCAAAGTCAACGCGCGAGAACGGCCGACGGGCCGCTCACAGCGCGCGCCAGTGTTGCCTGCAGTGCAGCAAAACGCAATCGGGAAATACCCCAGATAGCCGTTTGTCCTGAGCGCCCCGTCTTTGAAAAAGATGGGCCAAAGTCGAAGGACTGCGCTTCGACTCCGCGTGCGTCGCGAGCTACGCTCCGCGCGAACGCATGCCCGGCAACTCATCCGTTGGAGAAATGATCATGTCCCGCCGTTATGCCGTCGTTGATGTGTTCACCGCCAAGCCGCTGCTGGGCAACCCGCTGGCGGTGGTGATTGACGCCGAAGGTCTGGACGGCGGCGCGATGCAGCGCTTCGCCGCCTGGACCAATCTTTCCGAAACCACCTTCCTGCTGCCGCCGACGCGGGCCGACGCCGATTATCGCGTGCGCATCTTCACCCCGCGCAGCGAGTTGCCGTTTGCAGGGCACCCGAGCGTCGGCAGCGCCTTTGTCGCACTCGACAGCGGCCTGATCGCCGCAGACAAGACCGCGCTGGTGCAGGAATGTGCCGCCGGCCTGCTGCCGGTACGTGTCGAGGGACAAGGTTCGAGTCGCCGCATCCATGTGCGTGCACCGGCAGCAAGGTTTGCCGACCACGACGCGACACTCGCGCCGGCATTGCGCAACGCACTCGACGCCGAGGTACGCGCGGCGCGCAATGTCTGCAACGGACCGTGGTGGATCGTCGCCGACCTTGGTGAGGAAGCGGGCGTGCGCGGCCTGGATCCCGACATGCATGCGATCGCCGCACTGACCACCCAACTCGGCGCGGTCGGCGTGTGCGTGTTTGGCCAGTCACATGATCCGGGATTCGCAATGGCGGTACGCGCGTTCTGTCCGGCCGACGGCATTCCGGAAGACCCGGTCACAGGCAGCGCCAACGCCGCGATTGCCGCCTACCTGCACGCGACCGGCCTCGCCACATCCGGCGCGCGCTATCGCGTTTCTCAAGGCCGCGAAGTGGGCCGCGACGGCATTGTCGAAGTTTCAGTGGATGCCGATGGGGAGGTGTGGATCGGAGGAGAGTGCGCGACGGTGCTGAGCGGATCCGTGACGATGTAATTTCCCTACCCGGGACCACCGCTCGATCTCACCGACTGCTGACGGGTCAACGTGAGGTCATTGAACTTGCGACGCTCGATCAACCGGTCGATCTTGCCGGAACGGTCGCGCCGGAAGATCAGTAGATTTCGCTCATCGCTCCCCTCACCTTCCATGAAGACATCTTTGGCAACCGGATCGGCTGCAATCGGGGGCCGCCCGGGCCTGGTCGTATACGACAGCACGCCGTTGTGCACAGCGAAGGTCCAGGCGCGGCCCGGGCCGTAGCCGTAAGTTCCCGTGTAATCGGCGAGATCCAGGTCGCTCACCTCGAGTTTCGGCGACGGCGTCGGCAAGGTGACGTCCTCCATTGCCACCAGTTTCCATTCGCCCCGGCGATGCACGAAGGTGTTGATGGCGATGTAACGCACGGTGAGTTTCTGCCCGAATACGCTCTCTCGCTCATATTCCTCGCACCTGATCACCGCGGTTTCGCCATACACGTGCACTTGTGGATCGCGAATCTGGATGCTGCCGGAAAACCCGGCGGGAAACGGACGCAGGCTGTCGATGATTTCCTGGCTGGTCTGCTTGCGGCCGAATTCGTCGACGATCATCGCGTCATTCGCCGCGATGCGTCGCCACACATCTTTCCTGCCATCGCCAATGGCATCCATCAGTTGCTGCGACAACGAAACAATATGATCGCGCACCTGCGGCGTAGCGGAACCGGCATCGGCGACGGGCGCCAAAAACATCGACACCCCGAGCGCGACGACCAGCAGTTTTCGCGTAGGCATTACCGTTCTCTTCGTTGGCCAGCGCAGCGTCCTCTCCCGCACGGCGGCCGGCATGTGCCGACGGTCATGTCGCCGCTCGACAGCGCCTCCGGTTGCGGTCATGCTCGCCCGCATCGCAGCGAACGATTCGGCGCGCATGAACGCTCTTGAAAACCGCAACGAAATCGACGGCGGCCCGGCTGCCGAAGGCGCGCAGCCGAATCAGCCGGTCACCTACGCGCGCCGGCTGGGCGCGTGGTCGGCGGCGATGGTGGTGGTCGGCGGTGTGATCGGATCGGGCATTTTCCTGACGCCCGCGGCGGTCGCGCGACAAACCG
>Ga0134126_10013353_pt1 | contig 10378 bp, 11 predicted proteins | sample KB31752_FD_96881 | JGI IMG/M metagenome (GOLD analysis project Ga0134126, IMG submission 96881) | Terrestrial soil microbial communities with excess Nitrogen fertilizer from Kellogg Biological Station, Michigan, USA - KB3-175-2 | ecosystem: Environmental > Terrestrial > Soil > Unclassified ...
AGTCGGCTTCGCCTCGTGTCATAGCCTAACTTTTTTGGATGAAGTTACGGATTATTGCCACCAGGCCGTCGTGTCATTATCATACCCCTGGCAGCCATTCTTAAGATATTCGTCGGCGACGTGGAATACCCCCGCACCTTCATCCAGGGCCGTACTCTCCGGAATGCGGAAATCCCCCCAATTGCACTTTTTGGGGATATGCGTCCGGTAACTTCGCCAGACGGCAATACATTGGTTGTTGTAATAACCATCGGCTTCCATATCCAACGCGTCATAAAAGATCCGTCTCTTTTTGTCCACGCAAAAATTGGTTTGCATCCGTCCGTTGATCACGCCGCTGCCTTTTTTAGTACTGTCTTCGTATAGCACTATGGCAGCAGTCAACAGGCCTTCGCGATAATGGCGCTCCCAATGCCTGTCGAGCTTTGCCGAAACCACCGTGATAGTCCCGCTGAAAGCGCAGATATTACCCGAGACCCTGGTCTTGCCGGTCACGATATAGACATGGGGATCTTTTCGGCTCTTGACAACTTGAAGAAAATGGATATCGAACCGTTGATAGTTCGCCCCGATAAACCCTATAGGCTCGGGAAACGCGGAATTCGTCCCGTCGTCCTGAAGATAAATACTATCGGCACGCCATAACCTGGCAAGATCGAAGACCCGCAGCGAATCGTAATAATTGGTAAATTGGGTAGCGTGGTGCCCCTGGGCCCGGGCAGATAGGACAAAAGCCAATAAGATCGGGAAAAAAAGCGGTTTCATAACCAAATATAGCCCCCGATGTCCAATCCGCCACACCTCGTTTGTTTTAAATAAAACGCACAATCATGGATGAATTTATGTTGATCTTCCGGCACGAAGACGGCGCCAAGGTAGCCTCCCCGGAACAATTGCAAACCTGGATGAAGCAGACCATGGATTGGGTCGGAGGCATCGCGGCCCAAAACAAACTCGTCGGCAAGAACGGCCTCCTGTTCGATGACGCGCATGTGGTCCGCCACAGAGGCGTCGTGACAAACGGGCCGTTTGGCGAGATCAAGGAGACCATCGGCGGCTACATCATCGTCAAAGCGGAGTCCGTCGAAGAAGCGATAGCCTTCGCCAAAGGCAGCCCCGTCCTGCAAGGCGAAGGGAACACGGTCGAAGTCCGCAAGGTTTATAAAAGATAACCGCTTAAAGATGGAAGAGCAAGACCTGATCCCGCATCTGTTTCGCACGGAATACCGCAAGATCATCTCCGTGCTTTGCAGACATTTTGGCTTTGAACAAATGGAGACTGCCGAAGATATCGTCGGCGATACCTTTCTCGCCGCCGCACAAACCTGGGGCATCAAAGGTCCGCCCAAAAATCCCGCGGCCTGGCTTTACCATGTCGCCAAAAACAAAGCCAGGAACCTGCTGCAACGGGATCAGGTCTTCCGGCTCAAAGTAACCCCGGCCGTTAGAGCCGCAGCCTCGGAGAGCGGAGGTCCCGGGGCTCCAAACACACCGGCGCAATCGATTGACGCCGAGATCGACCTCTCCCCTGCCGGTATAGAAGACAGCCAGCTCCAGATGATGTTCGCCATCTGCACGCCGCTCCTTCCCGCCGAGTCACAAATCGGTTTGTCCCTCCGCATCCTCTGCGGTTTCGGCATCGAAGAGATTGCCGCCGCGTTTCTTACCAACAAGGAAACCATCAACAAACGATTGTTTCGGGCAAAAGAAAAGCTACGGGAAGCAGCCGTCCGCATCGAAATGCCTTCGGCTTCCGAACTGGACCACCGGCTGCCGGCCGTCCTCACCACCATCTATCTTCTCTTCAACGAAGGCTATTATTCAGAGAGCAGCGACGACGTGCTGCGTAAGGAGCTCTGCATCGAAGCCCTCCGGCTGTGTCATATGCTCTCGGATAACCCGGTCACCAACACCCCCGCCGTCGACGCCCTCCTGGCGCTCATGTGTTTTCACGCCTCGCGTTTCGATGCCCGCATCGACCGGCATGGCGACATCGTCCTCTATGCCTACCAGGATACCAACCGCTGGAACACGGACCTGATCGCAAAAGGCATCGACTATCTCCACCGCGCCGCCCGCGGCGATACCCTCACCAAATACCACCTGGAGGCAGGCATTGCGTACTGGAGTACACAAAAAGAAGACACCGCTGAAAAATGGGAGCAGACCTTACAATATTATAACCTGCTCCTGCAGCTCGAATACTCACCCGTTGCCGCGCTCAACCGGACCTATGCGCTCGCGAAGGCCCGGGGCGTTCAGGAAGCCATCGTCCAAGCGGAGAAATTACAATTAACCGACAATCCTTTTTATTTCGCCTTACTCGGCGAGCTGTACACGGACATCGATAATAGCAAAGCGATGAGTCATTTCGGCCGGGCCATGGCCCTCGCCCGTACAAACGCCGACAAACAGCTCATGCAAAAAAAGATAGCCCGGCTCGGCTAAAAATTTTTTACAAAATATGTCGGGATTTGCCGACATATTCCTACATTCGTAGCCAAATCCCGACGTAATGGAAAAAAGAAGAGACGTTTTTCAGGCCATCGCCGACCCCACCCGCCGTGAGATCCTGGGACTGCTGTCGCGTCAAACGCTCAACCTCAATGGCATCGTAGACCACTTTGACACCAGTAGGCCCACGATATCCGAACACATCAAGATCCTCACGGAATGCGGCCTCATCGTCATCAAAAAACAAGGCCGGGAGCGGTATTGCCAGGCCAGACTGGACCAGCTCTCGCAGGTTACCGGCTGGGTCGAGGAATGCCGGAAATATTGGAACCAGACCCTCGACTCGATGGAGAATTATCTTGAACAACTTCAAAACAAAAAAGAACCATATGACAAACGAGGCACTAAAAACATCAGAAAAAAATGACGTGCTGATCACCCGCATCGTCAACGCACCCCGCCAGCTCGTGTATGACTGCTGGACAAAAGCCGAACACCTCGAGCGCTGGTACGCGCCGGATAATTGCACGTGCGTGTTCAAAAAGATCGACGTCAAACCAGGAGGCGGTTATCATGGAGCCATCATCCATATCGCCAACGGGAAGAAAAATTGGTTCTATGCCGTCTTCAAAGAGATCGATGCCCCGAACAAATTAGTCTTCACGCTCGCCCGTGCCGATGAGCAGGGCAATCATTTATCACCAAAGGATTGCGGCATGCCGCACGAATGGCCGGAGATCACCGTCGTGACGCTAACCTTTGAAGATTTCGACCTCGGAAAACAAACCAAATTCACCCTGCATCAAACGGTCGATCTTACCCTGGCCACAAGCCATGGCGCCTACCCAAGCTGGCTGCAAATGCTGGATCGCATGGAGGCACTCATTATAAAATAAAACAGATGAAGACACTCCTATTTTCCTCGCTGCTATTGCTCGGCCGCGCGGCCTTCGCACAACAGGATTCGACCAGCGGCTATGCTACCATTGGCGAGCTGAAAATGTATTACGAGATCCACGGCAAGGGGTTCCCCCTGGTCCTGATCCATGGCGGCGGCTCGACCATCGGAACAAGCTTTGGCAATGTGCTGCACGTCTTCGCGCAGCATCACCGGGTGATCGCCGTAGAGCTGCAGGCCCATGGACACACCCGGGATATCGACCGGCCGCTGAGTTTTCACCAGGACGCGGACGATGTGGCAGCGCTGCTGAAGCAATTGCATATAGAAAAGGCCGATATCTTCGGTTTCAGCAACGGCGGACAGACCGCCATGGCTATCGCCATCCGTCACCCGCAAATCGTTCACAAGCTGATCATCGGCTCGGCGTTCTTTAAACGTTCCGGGGCATACGATTGGTTCTGGCCTGGTTTTGACCACGCCACCCTCGACCAGATGCCTAAATATCTTCGGGATGCTTATCTCGATATCAACCACGACTCCGCCGGTCTGAAGGCGATGTTCCATCGCGATGTGACCCGCATGAAGAATTTCCAGGACTGGCCGGATGAGGCCATCAAAAATGTCCAGGCCCCTACCCTGCTGATCATCGGCGACCAGGATCTCGTGCGGCCGGAATATGCGGTGGGATTAACACGGCAGATGCCGCATGCCCGGCTCATCATCTTGCCGGGGCATCACGGCGAGTACCTGGAAAGTAAAGGCTATCTGTCGAAATGCACGGCGGAAATCGTCAATGATTTTCTGTCAGTGCAGCCTTCCACATTTTAAATGATCCGTCGACGGGCTGCGAGATCGTCAAGCCCAGGAGATGTGCGACCAGCGGATACACGTTCACGTTCTCGAACTCGGGTAGCTTCGCCCCCGGCCTGAAGGCGGGCCCCCAGGCATAGAAGGTGGCGCCCATGTCCGGCAGCGCGTTGTCATACCCGTGTTCGCCCTTGAGTATCCGGCTGCTATTGACAAAGATACGCGGATGATGCGCGACCAGCAGGATATCGCCGATGCGATGATAACTGTCATCGGTGCTGGTATAATGCCAGCGGGCCGGAGTCTGATCAGGCAGGTAAACGTCATAGCCGTCGGCGGATCTCTTCAGCGCCTCGTAAGTGGACGCTACCGCCTGCCGGTCCTTAGCATACAAATGGATCATCGTCCCGCCAAAGGCTATCCTGAATTTGGCAGTATCGATCTCCGGCGGCATGATAGGATGCAGCGTATCCACCGCCGCCATCCCATGGTCACTGACGAATACATAATTCACCGGCAGTTTCAGCGAATCCACCATGCGCACCAGCCGGGCGATACACCCATCAACGGTGTGTACGGCTTCTTCGGTCTCCCTGGAGTCGGGACCAAAAAAATGTTCGGCATGATCAACATCCGATACATAAAAAAGGATCAGATGCGGCCGCTGTTCTTCGGGCAGCGTCAGCCAGTCATGCACGGCCTTCAGCCGCGTATCCAGGGAGATCTTGTTATTGAAGTGATACCAATAGGTCGGCGAAACCCCATCGACCGGGGCCTCGGTCCCGACCCAGAAAAAGCTGGCCGAGAGCATCTTTTGCTGTTCGGCAAGCACCCAGATGGGTATACCGCCATAAAACCGCGGATCGGTAACCGCCTTTTGTTTCCCGATGGTATAGCCCTCACCGAGCTCAGTATCATAAAAGGTGTTGTCGACAAGCCCGTGATGCGAGGGATAGAGTCCCGTAGCCAGCGTGTAATGGTTGGGAAAGGTCACGGAAGGATAGCTGGGTTTCATCGCCGGGGTCCTGACACCTGTGGAGGCCAGCATAAGTAAAGTAGTAGCATGGCATTTTTCGGCCAGATCATGGCGGAAACCATCCGCCGAGATCATGATCACATAAGGCTTTTGCTCCTGCGCCGGATCATTGGTTCTGCCGGGTGTAACGACCTGGACGGTATCGGCGGGAGCCTGGGCAATGCCGGACAGACACAGCGACCCGAAGACGAGAACGATAAATATTCGGCGCATAGGACAAATTTGGCTGGAAGATAAGAGATTTATTACCTTCATTGCAGAACCCATCCATATGCCTGCAAAAAAGTTAGCGCTCGCCCTGCTCGTCGCCACCGTCCTCTTTACACACCCCGGCATCACCCTTGCCCAGGATGCCCTGCCTCGTGGTGTTCCCGAAAAAGAAGGCGTCAGCTCCTCGAGCATCATGGACTTCGTGGACGCCGCGAATCACAGCAAATGCGAATTCCACAGCTTCCTATACCTCCGCCACGGCAAGGTTGTAGCGGAAGGCTGGTGGAATCCCTATAGTCCTACCCTGAAACAATCGCTTTACTCGACCAGTAAGAGCTTCACGGCCGCTGCCGTGGGTTTTGCGCTGGAAGAAAAAAAGCTCAAGCTCACCGATAAGGTCATCTCCTTTTTTCCCGGGTTGGTCCCCAACCCGATCCCGCCGCACCTGGCCGATCTCACCGTCAAAGACGTCCTGATCATGTCGGACGGCATGGACCCGGATCCCACCCATGCCGTTGTCGTGGATACGAATTGGGTGCGCGCTTTCTTCAATACCCCCATCGTCAATAATCCCGGCAGCAAATTCCTTTACAATTCCGCCGGAGCCTATATGCTCTCGGCCATCGTCACCAAAGTCACCGGCCAAAAAGTCCTCGATTATCTGCGGCCACGGCTCTTCGAGCCGTTAGGCATCTATGGGGCGGATTGGGAGGTGAGCCCCCAGGGAGCCAACACCGGTGGCTGGGGCCTTCGGTTAAAGACCGAAGATATGGCCAAATTCGGCCAGCTCTATCTGCAGGGCGGCCGCTGGAAAGGCAAACAGCTGTTGCCGCACGAATGGGTAAAGCAAGCCACCTCGATGCAGATCCTGCAGCCCGCCGGCACTTCGCCGGCCGATCACCCCGACTGGCATCAAGGCTATTGCTACCAGATGTGGCGTTGCCAACACAATGGCGTCCGGGCCGATGGCGCCTTTGGCCAATTCATCATCATGCTGCCTGACCTGGACGCCGTGATCGCCATCCAGGCCGAGACACCCGATATGCAGGAAGAGATCAACCTGGTATGGCAATACCTGCTTCCCGGCATGCAGGGCTGGGCCTATAAAGACGACCCCGACGGCGATGCTAAATTAAAGCAAAAGCTTGCCGCTCTTGCCCTGCCGCTGCCACAGGCCGCCGCCACCGCAGCCGATTTCTCACCTAACGGTAAAATATATACGCTGCAGGATAATCCGAAAAAGATGCGATCCATCGGCTTCGACATGCAGGACGGCGGCGTCTGGCAGGTGACGATCAAAGACGACAACGGCACCTACCCCATTCCCTTTGGCGAAGGCAAATGGGCCCGCGCGGAAACGCCGCGTTTAGGTCCCGACCTGCTCACCGGCGCGCAATCCCACGATGTAGGGCTGTCTCCCTTCCAAACGGCCGGCAGCTACCACTGGATCGATGACAATACGCTCGAGCTCGTCCTTCGCTATATCGAAAGCCCGCATACGGAACGCTTCACCTGTCATTTTGATGGAGACAACATTAAGATCGAAGACGCTAATAGCTTCGACTATGGAAAGCCTGGGACGATATTAACGGGAACCGCGCAGTAAGGGTTCGGGCCTTAGTGGTGATCTCCACCCCAATGACGGTCTCCGCCGGGGCGGTGACGCCATTCTTCGTCGGCCTCATGCTGATCGTGATAATGCCATTTGTACCGCTCATCATGGCTGTCCCGGATGAATTCCTGGCCGGGATGCGTGCCACGGAAATGATCGTATTGCCTGCGGTGCTCATCATAATGCAGATAAGGCTGCGGCTCGTTCATCACGATCTTATGGCAATGATAGAGATCGAAGTCATGGTAGCGGGGCGGCAGCTCACGCGAAAAACTCCAGTGCCCGCGGTTCAAATAGACGAATTCATGCGAAGGAACATAATAGTACGCCTGGATATCGGGAATATAATAATATTCCACATGATCATAACCGGTAGGTCCCCAGGATGGCTGATCGCCGATGTTGATGGAAAACTGGATCTGAGCCTGTGCAGAATGCGTAAAAGCAAGCATGCCGAGCACGAAGCCGGAGATTAGCAACTTTTTCATGCGTAAAGAGATTTTAAGTTAATGCCTTTTAGCAGCAAACCCGATGCCAAAAGCATTACCCCGCGGACTCCTCCTGCGGCTTGTCCTGCACCACCGTAAGATCGGTAAGATCAACGGTTATCGGGATCAGCCCAACCTGCACGATGGCCTTCTTAGCGCGGATCTCGCGTACCGTCCCGACCTGGTGATTCTTTTTCATCATGACCTTGTTGCCGACCTGCACGTCGCCGCCTACTTCAGTATAACGCGCGTCGAATTTCTTGCGCACTTTCTCGTTGACCTGTTTTTCTTTTTGCTTGAAGAGCAAGGCCTGCATCTGCCTGATGACCTCATTCTTGTCTTCCGCCTTGCGCCAGTCGAACACGATCTGCCGCAGCTTCCGCTCCATCTCTTTCAGATAGGCGATCCGCTCTTCGCTGATCTTATTTTGATGCTTGAGCAATTCCACTTGTTGCTCGTGGCGTTCGCGATGGATAATGGCTTCCATCTCCTTCTTGAGCTTCTCGTTCTCCTTGATCAGCTTATGGAGGTCCTTCTCGCGTTTCTCCAGGTCGCGCAGATCCTGCTCCGTTGCATTGAGCAATTTGTCGAGCCGGAAATGATCTTCATCGACCAGTGTCCGTGCGCGTTGGATCAAACGCGGCTCGAGACCGATCCGTTCGGCGATCGAAAAAGTATAGGAGCTGCCGGGCTTACCGATGATCAGCTTATACAGCGGCAGCAAATTCGACTCATCGAAGGCCATGGCGCCATTGACGATGCCTGAGGTCTTGCCCGCCATCACCTTCAGGTTGAGATAGTGCGTTGTGACGATACCAAACGCGTGTTTACGCACCAACTCCTCGAGAATGACTTCGGCAAAAGCTCCACCCAGGTTGGGATCGCTGCCGCTTCCTAATTCATCTATAAAGAACAAGGTCCTGCCATTGGCATTCTCCATGAAATACCTCATGTTCTTGAGATGAGAGCTATACGTGCTCAGCTCGAACTCCAGACTCTGCGTATCACCGATGTGGATCATCAGCTGTTTGAAAATGCCCATCTCGCTATCGGGATGTACCGGCACCAGCAACCCGCTCTGCAGCATCATCTGCAGCAGGCCCACCGTCTTCAGCGTAACGGTCTTTCCACCGGAATTGGGACCGGAGATCACCAGGATGCGGTCCTTCTCATTGAGATCGATATTCGTCGGGATCGTAGGCTTCTGATTCTTTCGGTTGTAAAGCAACAGCAGGGGATGATAGGCCTGGATCAGCCGCACATGCGATCTATCGGGCAATTGCGGAAAATTCCCGTTCATCTCCGCTCCTAGTCTGGCCTTTGCGCGGATAAAATCGTATTCGCCCAGCACGTCGTGCCACACCTGCAGCAGCGGCGCATGAGAAGCCAGCCGGGCCGTGAGTTCCCGGAGGATGCGATTTACTTCTTTGCTCTCGGAATGTTCCAGCGAAAATACCTCGTTGTTCAGCTCGATGGTCTCCTCGGGTTCGACAAAAGAGGTTCGCCGGGTATCGCTTTCACCATGCAGGATCCCCTTGACCTGCCGCTTGTGCTCGGCAAAAATAGCCACTACCCTCCTGCCATTCAGGAACGACTCCTCGATATCGGCCACATAACCCGCCTTGCCCAGTTTCGACACGATCCGGTCGAAGACGCGCCGCAGCTCATTCCGTTTACGGAAAAGCGACAGCCGGATACCCGCCAGCTCTTCACTCGCGTTGTCCCGGACGGTTCCCGATTCGTCGATGATCTCGTCGATCGCGGTGATGATGGATTTTTCATAATGCGTATTCTCTATCCCCCGGGCGAGTGCCGGATAAGCCGTACGCCGTTCGGCATCGAACCAGCGGAAGATGCTCTGGATGCCTTCGGCAAGCTTTCGGACCTGCAAGAATTGTTCACCGGAAAGACTTGCACCGGGGATACCCAAAAGCTTGAGCTCCCTGGCCAGGTTCAGCGTATGATCATTGGGGAAATACTGACCGTTCTGCGTCAGCTGTTTGAACTCATTGGTCTGACGCAGTTCCAGGTCGATAAAATCACGGCGGGTGTGAATACGAAGGTCCTCCGCCTTTGCCCGGGCGTACTCCGTATTACACTGCTCCGCCAGCAAGGTCTTTACCTTGTCGAACTCGAGCTGCACCAGGGCTGATTCGGGAAAAATTCTCATTTCTTTTGGAACGGCAAAGGTACGAATTCTCCCTGGTCCTTCCACCAACTATTTACCCAAACCGGCCACCCAGGCAGCGGTAGTCAGCACTTCGGCCTGACGTGGGAAAACTTTGCCCATCAGTACATTGTGGACTTCGCTGTCCCTGTCCGCGCAGGCATCGGACAACACGGAGATGCGATAGTCCTTGTCCGACGCTTCTCTAAGGGTCGAAAGGACCACCCCGCTGGTCGCGATCCCGGTGAGCACGATGTGATCGATGCGAAGACCGCGCAGGATCACTTCCAGATCGCTGCCGGCAAAAGCGCTTACGCGACGCTTGATTACCACGATCTCCTCGGGCAACGCACCCATAGTGGGATCGACCGTGGGGTCTTCCAAACCAGGATACCCGGCCTTTTTTAGCTGGCCAAAGGAAAGGTTCTGCATGTTGTCACCGAGTTCGGGAAAACCTTTGCGGAAACCGACGACGACATAGATCACAGGGATAGACGCCTTGCGTGCGGCGGCGATGGCCGTTTTGAGCGGTGCGATCAAGGCGGGTGCCCCTTCGCCCATCATGCCCATGGTCGCGGGTTGAATGTCCATGATGAGCAGGGCGGTGGCTAGAGCCTGGCTGTTTGTTTCCATGATTTTGTTGTATTAGTGGTAAGAATTTGAGTGGCTTCGTCAGCGCCATCCGTTTTCGCCGGCGCCGAAA
>Ga0134126_10013354_pt1 | contig 10378 bp, 7 predicted proteins | sample KB31752_FD_96881 | JGI IMG/M metagenome (GOLD analysis project Ga0134126, IMG submission 96881) | Terrestrial soil microbial communities with excess Nitrogen fertilizer from Kellogg Biological Station, Michigan, USA - KB3-175-2 | ecosystem: Environmental > Terrestrial > Soil > Unclassified ...
CGAGCGTGGAGATCCAGTTCACCCCGGCGCGAGTGCTCATGCAGGACTTCACCGGGGTGCCGTGCGTGGTCGACCTGGCCACGATGCGGGAGGCCGTGCGCAGCCTCGGCGGCGACCCCAAGAAGGTCAACCCGCTCGCGCCCGCGGAGCTCGTCATCGACCACTCGGTACAGGTCGACGAGTACGGCTCGCCCGGCTCGCTCGCAGCGAACACGGCGATCGAGTTTCAACGCAACGGCGAGCGGTACGCATTCCTGCGCTGGGGCCAGGCGGCATTCCGCAATTTCCGCGTTGTCCCGCCGAGCACAGGCATCGTGCACCAGGTCAACCTCGAGTACCTGGCGAGGGTCATTTTTGACCGAGAGGCCGGCGGTGCGCGCGAGGCGTACCCCGATACGCTCGTCGGCACCGACTCGCACACGACCATGGTCAACGGCCTCGGGGTGCTCGGCTGGGGCGTAGGTGGCATCGAAGCGGAAGCCGCAATGCTCGGCCAGCCGATCACCATGCTCATCCCGCAGGTGATCGGTGTGCGCCTGAGCGGCAGCCTCAAGCCCGGCGCGACGGCGACGGACCTCGTGCTCACCGTCACGGAGATGCTGCGCAAGAAAGGCGTCGTCGACAAATTCGTCGAGTACTTCGGCGATGGCCTTGCGAGCCTGCCGCTCGCCGACCGCGCGACCATCGGCAACATGGCGCCCGAGTACGGCAGCACATGCGGCATCTTTCCGATCGATGCGGAAACGATCCGCTATCTCGAGCTCACCGGGCGCCCCGCGGAACACATCAAGCTCGTCGAGACGTACGCGAAGGCGCAGGGACTCTGGCGCTTGCCGGGCGCGGCGCCCCGTTACAGCGACGTGCTCGAGCTCGACCTCGGCTCGGTCGAGCCGAGTCTTGCCGGTCCGCGCCGGCCGCAAGACCGCATCCCGCTTCGCGAGGCGAAGAGCGCCTACCACTCGAGCCTCGTGAAGATGTCCGAGGAGCGCGCACAGCGCACGGCGAAGAAGGCGGCCGCTCCGGCGGGCGCCGCCGGCAGCAAGGTCGGCAGCGCTCCTCTGAGACTCGCCGGTGAGTCACTCGAATTGCGCGATGGCTCGGTGCTGATCGCCGCCATCACGAGCTGTACCAACACATCGAACCCGTCGGTGATGCTCGGCGCCGGCCTCCTCGCGCGCAATGCCCACCGCGCGGGGCTCAAGGCAAAGGCCTGGGTCAAGACGAGCCTCGCGCCGGGTTCGCGCGTCGTCACCGACTACTACAAGAAAGCGGGTCTGCTCGATGAGCTGGCCGCGGTGGGTTTCGATCTTGTGGGGTACGGATGTACCACGTGCATAGCGGCCGGGACCCCGGTCCTGCTCGCGAACGGGACGAGCCGGCGGATCGAGCAGATGCCGAGTGCGGGCGGATCGAGCGTGTTCGGGCCGACGGAGGAGCGCCGGCTGAGCACGGCAATCCAATCGGAGATGATGGTCCAGGGCGAGCGGGAATGCGTTTCCCTCGTTCTGCAGGATGGCCGGACTCTCACGTGCACGCCTGACCACAAAATACTGCTTGCGGACAGCCGGTGGGTTCGGGCCGACGAAATTACCCTGGGCACCGATCGTGTCGTGATGGGCCTCGAGGCACCGCTCGACGAGCCGGGCCGAGATGAAGCCGGTTACGAGCTTGCCGCTGGCGCGATGCGATTCGACGTGCGGACCGATCACGAGCGCGCGCGCACGCTGGCCTTCGCGCGCCTCGTCGGCCATCTGATCAGCGACGGTTCGATCAGCCGCGAGGGACAGGGCAGGATGAACGTCGGGCAGGCGCTCGACCGCGAAGCGGTCTTGAACGACATCGAGCTGCTCACGGGCAGGCGTCCCGAAGGCAATCGTTACGATGAGCGGAAATGGAGCATCGTGCTCCCCCGGAAGCTGACTGAGGCCATTTCCGCACTGCCGGGCGTCCGCATCGGACGCCGCATCGAGCAGCCGCCCACCCTTCCCAAGTTCGTTGAGGATCCGCAGTGTCCGGTTGCGGTCGTTCGGGAATTCCTGGGCGGGATCTTCGGCGCGGACGGCCATGCTCCCGATCTGAAACGCCAGGGCCCAGGCGAGGAGTGCGCGATTGTGGGAATGCCCGCCTATTCCCAAAGCGCGAAACCCGAGCACGTTGAGCAGCTCAAGCAAGTCATGCAGACGATCATCGGTCTGCTCGTCCGCTGCGGCGTGAAGGCGCGTGGAGCCGCGATCCAGTCCTATCCGACACGCCGTTCCGCGTCGAGCTATCCGGCCGCGCGCGACGGCATCGATCGGACAGAGGTGCGGCTGATGCTTCCGGAAGGCTTGTCCTTCGTTGAGCGCGTCGGCTTCCGTTATTGCGCGGACAAGGCGCTGCGTTCGAGCGCTGCCGCGGTCTACTGGCGCACGATCGACAGCATCAACCGGCAGCGGCTCTGGATGGCCGACCGCCTGGAAGCTCTGCACAAGATCCATTTTGAATTTAGTTTCCGCCAGACTCGCGCGATGGCCGCCGCTGAGCTGACGAACCGTGAGACACCCGTATTTCCACATTACTCACTGCTCGATGGTCATGACAGGTTCGACCGTCTGCCTTCAGCGCATGCGGCGAGGTTCAAGCCGCTACACCGCGAGAGCTGCGGATTCCCCTCGCCGGCCGAGCTCTTCGAGCAGATGGGAGCGCGCAGCTGGTTCGCGTCGTTGCAGTCCCGCGAATCGCCACAGCCGAAGCGATACTGCCTCGACAAGGACTCCCTGACGCTTCCGACCTTCACACTGCAAGTCATTGATCGCCGGCCGGCGGGCAAACGAGCCGTGTTCGATCTCGCCGTGAGTGAATTGCACGCATTCGTTGCCGGGACGATCTGCGTCCACAATTGCATCGGTAATTCAGGCCCGCTCCGCCCGGAGATCTCCTCCGCCGTCAAAGCGGGCGATCTCATCGGCTGCGCGGTGCTCTCCGGCAATCGCAACTTCGAGGGCCGCATTCATCCCGAGGTGCGGATGAATTTTCTCGCCTCCCCGCCGCTCGTCGTCGCGTACGCGCTCGCCGGAACGATGGACATCGATCTCGCGAAGGATCCGCTCGGCACGGGCCGGGACGGCAAGCCCCTTTATTTGAAGGACATCTGGCCGACCCCGCAGGAGGTCGCCGCAACGCTCGGGAGCTCGATCGATTCGCGGATGTTCACCAGCAGCTATGCAAGTGTGTTCGAGGGCGATCGCAACTGGCAGAGCATTCAAATTCCGAAGGGCAATCTCTACCGCTGGGACGAGCACTCGACCTACGTGAAGAATCCGCCCTATTTCGAGGGGATGACCATGACGCCGCCCGGCACGGGCGACGTCCACGGTGCGCGCGTACTCGCGCTGCTCGGCGACTCCGTCACGACCGACCACATCTCCCCGGCCGGCAGCATCGCGCGCAACAGTCCCGCCGCGAAATATCTCATCGAGCAGGGGGTCGAACCCAAGGACTTCAATTCGTACGGCTCGCGCCGCGGCAATCACGAGGTGATGATGCGCGGCACCTTCGCCAACATCCGTCTCCGCAACCTCCTGGCCCCCGGCACCGAGGGTGGCGTCACCGTCCACGTGCCGAGCGGTGAGCAGATGTCGATCTACGACGCCGCGATGCGCTACAAGGCCGAGAGCACCCCGCTCATCGTGCTCGCCGGACGAGAGTACGGCACCGGCTCCTCGCGCGATTGGGCCGCGAAGGGAACGATGCTGCTCGGCGTGAAAGCCGTGATCGCCGAGAGCTTCGAACGCATCCACCGATCCAATCTCATCGGCATGGGTGTTCTGCCGCTCGAGTTCGTCTCCGGCGAAAATGCGCAGAGTCTCGGGCTCACGGGTCGTGAAGTCTTCGAGATTACCGGCCTCGCGGCACCGGCCGGCTCCGGCAGCCGGCAGTCCCAGGGTCCGCGCACCGTGCGGGTGAAGGCGACTGTCCCGGGCGGCAAGCCCATCGAATTCGATGCGCGCGTGCGCATCGACACCCCGAAGGAGCAGGAGTACTTCCGCCACGGCGGCATCCTGCACTACGTGCTGCGGCAGCTTGCGGCCTCGGGCCGCGCTGCCTGAGGGAGGCCGCCCACTTGCGGCCGGAGCCGGCCGGGAGCGCGGCTGGCCCCCGGCGCGCGCCCGCGCGTGCGACGGGGCTGGCCGTTTTCGACCTCGACGGCACGATCAGCCGCCGTGGGACGCTGGCGCCCTACGTGATGCGCCTTCTCGCACGGCATCCGTGGCGCTGGCTTCGGCTCGTGAGGGTCGCGCCGGCACTCGCCGCCTTTCTGTTCGGCCGCCTCGACCGCGGAGTGTTGAAGGCAAAGCTACTCGAGAAGACGTTGCACGGTTACGGTCGCGCCGACCTTGCGGCCTGGACGGCACGTTTCGTCCCCTCGCTCGTCGCACGCGGCCTGCGCGCGGATGCGCTTCGCACGATCGAGGCGCATCGCCGCCGCGGCGATCGGCTGGTGCTGCTCAGCGCGAGCCCGGACCTGTACGTGCCGGCGATTGGCGCGCAGCTGGGCTTCGACGAGACGCTCTGCACCGAGCTCAGCTGGCGCGGCGACAGTCTCGATGGCGGGCTGGCAACGCCGAATCGCCGCGGCGAGGAAAAGGCGCGCTGTGTCCTCGAGCTGAAGCGCCGCCATCCCGGGCTTCCGCTCGCCGCCTACGCCAACGACACCGCCGATCTCGATCACCTCGCGATCGCGGATGAGCCGCTCCTCGTCTGCGGATCGCGCTCGGCTCGCCGCCGCGCCGCGCGTGCCGGCATCCCAGCCGCACGCTGGGGGTGACCGCAGTCCGGTCGCATGCTCCCGGGAGGGGTCGGGCCGCGTTATATTTGGCAGTTGCGGCCGGAACTTATTCGCGCCGCGGGCTGCCCCATTCGGGCATGGCCGCATTCGAGCGTTCGAGGGTAAACATGAAGAAACTGCCGGGCGGTATCCTCCCGTCCCAGATCACGCCGCGCGAGGTATTCCTCGATCGCCGCTCGCTTCTAACCGGAGCGCTTGCCAGCGGGGCGGCCGCCTTCCTGCCTGCAGTCCACGCCGAGAACGGCTCGCCGCTGCCGCGGCTCACGTGCACGCTCAACTCCAAGTACTCAGTGCGAGAGCAGCCGACGAGCTATGAGTACGTCACGGGCTACAACAATTTCTACGAGTTCGGCACGGACAAGGGTGACCCGAAGGAGAACGCCGGGACGCTGCGGCCCAAGCCTTGGAGCGTGACGATCGCGGGAGAGGCGGAGAAGACCGGGACGTTCAACCTCGAAGACATCCTTCGCCCGCATCCGCTCGAGGAGCGGATCTATCGCCTCCGATGCGTCGAAGCGTGGTCGATGGTCATTCCGTGGGTGGGATTCCCGCTCGGCGATCTCATCAAGCGCTTCTCCCCCACCTCGCGCGCGAAGTACGTCGAGTTCACGACGCTCTATGACACGAGGCAGATGCCGGGTGAGCGCTATCCCATCCTGTCGTGGCCCTACATCGAGGGGCTGAGGATGGACGAGGCGATGAACCCGCTCACGCTCATGGTCGTCGGGCTCTACGGCTCGGTGCTGCCCAATCAGGACGGGGCCCCGCTCCGCCTCGTCGTGCCCTGGAAGTACGGATTCAAGGGCATCAAGTCGATCGTCAAGATCACCTTCACGCAGGCGCAGCCGCGCAACACCTGGGCCGTGGCCACTCCGAACGAGTACGGCTTCTACGCCAACGTGAATCCCCACGTCGATCATCCGCGCTGGAGTCAGGCGACGGAGCGGGTCATCGGCAAGGGACTCTTTGCGCGCCAGCCGACGCTGATGTTCAACGGCTACGAGAACGAGGTCGCGTACCTCTACCGGGGCATGGACCTGCGGCGGTACTTTTGAACGTAGAGCAGCGCTACCGATACCTCTACAAGCCGATCGTTTTCGCCGCGTGCCTCGTGCCCGCGGTGCTCCTCTCGCTCGGCACGGTCGGCGTGCTGCTGCAGTCCTCCGGGAGCGCCGGCGCCGCCGCGAACGCGCTCGCCTCGATCCTGGGCCCCGATCCCGTTGCGAAGCTCCTGCACTCCTGCGGCAAGACGGCGCTCAATCTGATTCTCATCACGCTCCTCGTGACGCCAGTGCGCCAGCTGACGGGCTTCACGCACCTCGTGCGGCTGCGGCGCATGCTTGGACTCTTCGCATTTTTCTACGCCGCGCTGCATTTCACCATTTACATCGTGCTCGACCGCGGCATGGATTGGCACAGCATCGTCAAGGACATCACCAAGCGGCCGTACATCACGATCGGATTCACGGCGCTCGTGATCCTCATTCCGCTTGCCCTCACCTCGACGAACCGGATGATGCGCCGGCTCGGCCGGCGCTGGCAGAAGCTCCATCGGCTCATCTACGTCACGGCGATTCTGGGGGTTTGGCACTACTACTGGCAGGTCAAGCGCGACGTCCGCCTGCCGCTTCTCTACGCGTTCATGCTCGCGCTGCTGCTCGGCTATCGCCTCGTGAAGGAGTGGCGGGCGCGGCGCCGGCTCCCATCGAAGCCCCGAGTGGGTCCGTCCCTGCGCCCGTCCGAATCAGACTGATGCAGGTTTCGCCGAACCGGTCGGCATTGCAGTGAAACGAAAAGTCGCGGCTGTTTCCCCGTCAATGAACAGAGACAGCTCATACTTCCCGGGTTCCGGCAGCGGCAGTACCGGGACCTGGACCATGAATTGCACAACCTCGATCCCGATCCGGGGGGCTACTTTCTGAGAGGGCAGTCGATCTGTCTTCCCAGAGGGAGTCCGTATCTCGATGTCCACGTCGCTACTCGCCTGAGACACACTGAAGCGTGCGTAAATCGTGATATTCGGGTGCCCTCCCGGATACGAATCCCTGAAAACCTGATCGAAGACTCCTTGCACCGTGGTCTTACCAGTCTGCTGGTCGACGACCACCGAGTCGCACAGAAGAAACGCTTCGACGCGTGTCCTTGCCATTTGTCCCCTCCTCTCCGCAGGCGGCTGTTGTTATTTGCGGCAGGAATCTTACCGCGTTCAGCTCACATGGAGGTCCGGATCTGCCACAGCTCCGGGAAGAATTTGAGCTCGAGCGCCTTGGCAAGATAGGCCACACCGCTCGTACCGCCCGTCCCGCGCTTGTAGCCGATGATGCGTTCCACCGTCTTCATGTGGTGGAAGCGCCAGAGCTGAAACTTGTGATCGAGGTCGATCAGGCGCTCGGCGAGCTCGTAGAGATCCCAGTCCTCCTCGGCGTTGTGATAGACCGCGAGCCATGCGCCCGCCACCTGCTTGCTCGGCCGGTACGGCTCGCTGAAGTCGCGGGCCAGGTAGTCCTCGGGAATGCCATAGCCGCGGCGCGAGAGCAGCGCGAGCACCTCGTCGTACAGCGATGGCGCCTCGAGTGCCCGCTTCAGCGTCGCGTAAGCCGCCGCGTTGCGCCTGTGCACCTCGATCACCTCGGCATTCTTGTTGCCGATCGTGAACTCGAGCAGCCGGTACTGGATCGACTGGAAGCCCGAGGAGCGGCCGAGCGAGTTACGAAAAGCCGAGTAATCGGAGGGCGTCATCGTCGAGAGCACGTCCCACGCGGCCGTGAGCTGCGTCTGCACCCGCGAGATGCGCCCGAGCATCTTGAATGAGGGTCCGACATCATCGCGGCGCACGCACTCGAGCACTCCCGTGAGCTCGTGCAGGAAGAGCCGCATCCAAAGCTCCGAGGCCTGATGGATGATGATGAACATCATCTCGTCGTGCTCGGAGGTGAGCGGCTTTTGCGCGTCGAGGAGCCTCTCGAGCTGCAGGTACTCTCCGTAGGAGAGCGAGGAGCCCAGGTCCCAGTGAACCTGCTCGTCCGAGAGATCGACGCGGCCCGTATGCTCTGCCCCCACCGCCTCGGGGGCAGGTGCGGTGCGGCGACGCGGCTCGCGATTCTTCGAGGACGTCATGCCTCCCCGAACACCCAGAACGGCACGTGACGCCAGCCGTCGAGCAGCTCGCGATCGAGCGCGCGGTGCTCCGGGCAGTGATCGGCGACGCATTGCCAGAAGCGCCGCGAATGGTTGAGGTGGCGCGTGTGGACCAGCTCGTGGACGAACAGATAGCGCACGACCTCGGGCCGCTGGAACAGCAGGCAACAGTTGAGGCTCACCGTGCCGCGCGCCGAGCAGCTCCCCCATCGGGTGCGCTGCCGCCGCACGATCACGCGCTCGAAGGCGTACCCGAGCTCGCGCGCGGACCGCTCGAGCTCGGCGCCGAGCACCGTGCCGGCACGGGCGATGAGCCACCGGCGCAGCAGCTGCCGCACGGCGCGACCGTTGCGCCAATCGCCCGTCAGGGTGATCAGGCCGGGCGAGCAGTCGAGACGCGGTCGTCCTTCACCTCCCGCGAGACAGATGCTCCAGCTCTCGCTGCATGCCGGCAGATCGATCGTCCGGGGGGGAAAGGGCTCGCACGCGGGCGAGCGATCGAGTGCCTCGGCGCGCTTGCGCTCGATCCAGCGGCGATGGCGCGCGACGAACCGCTCGACCGCGCCGCGGGAGGTCCGCAACGGCACGACGATCTCGACCCGTCCGGTCTGAAAGACGCGCACCGCGAGCCGTCGGGCGCGCCGGCTCTCGCGTACCACCCAGGACTCCCGCGGATCCTCTTGGGACCAGAGTGACAGCTGTGGTGTTATGGCGTCGAGCATCGAGGATCGCATGAGCGGGAGCCGTCCGCCGGTTGCTGGCATCATAGCAGCCCTCGCGATGCCCAAGGGATCGTCTCTCATGCGCTTCTTCAGCGACAACACCGCGCCAATCTGCCCCGAGGTTCTCGAGGCAGTGCGTGCAGCCAATCACGGTCTCGAGCGGGCGTACGGAGATGATCCGTGGACCGAGCGGCTCTCCGGGGTGCTCGGCGAGTTCTTCGGCCGCACGCTGAGAGCGTTTCCCGTCGCGACGGGTACTGCAGCCAACTCATTGAGCCTCGCGGTTCTCTGTCCTCCGTATGGTGCGATATTCGCGCACGAGGAAGGACACATCATTCGCGATGAATGCGGCGCGCCCGAGTATGCGACGGGCGGTGCGCGCCTCGTGCCTCTGCACGGCGCGCACGGCAAGCTCACGGCCACCGCGCTCGAAGCGGCGCTCGATGAGTCTCCGGTGTCCGTACACACGGTGCAGCCGGCCGCGGTGTCGCTCACCCAGGCGACCGAGCTCGGCACGAGCTACCGCGCACACGAGATCGCAGCAGTCGCGGAGGCAGCGCACCGGCGCGGCCTCAAAGTTCACCTCGACGGTGCGCGCTTCGCGAATGCGCTCGCCTTTCTCGGCTGCCACCCGAGCGAGATCACGTGGCGCGCAGGCGTAGACGTGCTCTCCTTCGGTGCGACCAAGAACGGCGCGCTCGCCGCCGAGGCGGTCGTCTTCTTTGATCCCGCGCAGGCCGGCGATTTCGAACTGCGCCGCAAGCGCGCGGGTCATCTGCTCTCGAAGTCTCGCTTCGTCTCCGCGCAGCTCGACGCATACGTCGAGACGGGCGTCTGGAAGCGCAATGCGGAGCGCGCAAACGCGTTCGCGCAGCGCATCGGGCGCGCAGCCGGCGGGCGGCTCCTCGAGCCCGTCGAGGCCAACGAGGTGTTCGTGCGGCTCGGCGACGACGGCAAGGCTCGCCTGCGGGCCGCAGGATTCGAGTTCTACGATTGGGGCGCCGTCGCGCGCGGAGAGGCCCGCTTCGTCGTCTCCTGGAATCAGCCCGAGTCCGATGTGAACGCGCTGTGCGACGCGCTCGCGCGCGCCTCGACCTCGTGATGACCACCGCTCTGGCGCTCGGCGTGCGCGCCGCCGCCGCGCTGCCGCTCCTCATCTGGCTTTATCTGCTCGGCCTACGCGGCGGGTTCTGGCGTGTCGCGCGCCACCTGCCCGCACAGGCGGATGCCGCGTCGGGGCAGCGCGTCGTTGCCGTCATCCCCGCGCGTGACGAGGCGCATGTCATTGGCACGGCGGTCCGCTCGCTGCTTCAGCAGAAGCTCTCCGGGTCGATGCATGTGATCGTCGTCGACGACGCCAGCACCGACGGTACGGCAAGCGCTGCGCTCAAGGTCGCGGCGGCTGAGGGTGCCGCCGAACGGCTCACCGTCCTCGACGGCGCACCGCTCGCAGCCGGGTGGAGCGGCAAGCTCTGGGCGATGTCCCAGGGCATCGCCGCCGCTGCCGGGCGCGATCCGGACTACCTGCTGCTCACCGATGCCGATATCGAGCACGATCCTGACAATGTCGCCTCGCTCGTGGGGACCGCGGAGGCGAGAGGGCTCGATCTCACCTCCTCGATGGTGCGGCTCTCGACGAGGACCTTCGCCGAGAGAGGCCTCATTCCCGCGTTCGTATTCTTCTTTTTCA
>Ga0134126_10013356_pt1 | contig 10377 bp, 8 predicted proteins | sample KB31752_FD_96881 | JGI IMG/M metagenome (GOLD analysis project Ga0134126, IMG submission 96881) | Terrestrial soil microbial communities with excess Nitrogen fertilizer from Kellogg Biological Station, Michigan, USA - KB3-175-2 | ecosystem: Environmental > Terrestrial > Soil > Unclassified ...
ACCTACCGGGGCGGGCAATTGCCATGCGCCCCTCGGAAAGGCAGCCGCCAGCGAAGCCCCGCGATCCGGTATGGAGTGATGACCATGTTCCCCGTTCCGCGCCGCGCTATCACTGCGGTAAATGCAATTGCGTGTTGAATAGCATGAGGTTCGATTTGGTACGCACATATTGGCACAGTGGCCGCCGCATCGGTAATCCCGCCAACTACGCCATGTCGGATAGGTCCGCCTCCTCAAGGGCCCGCTCTAGCAAGTCAGCCACGCCCAGCACACGCGCCCATTGGCGCAGATATGCCAGATCAACTGCACTGTGTTGGACCTTAAGCACCCCGACAATATCACCCCACTGACGATCCGACACTTCCCCGCCCAAGCGATACCATTCCAGCTTGGCCAATACAGTATCCTCGGGGCTGGCCACCATGGCCCGGCGCTCGGGATTACTGGCTACTATCTGGTTCAAGCCACGCGCTAGCTGCCCCCGGTCAAAGGCACGGTCCCGGGGAATGAACACATCGACCTTCAGCATGGCAGTCAGGTGAATGACATTGAAGGATTGATGGTGCCGGATCGCATCCCGAATAGCCTCGGCATCCACATAGAAGGATGAGGAAAGAGCATCCGCTAGGGGGGCCGCATGCCGCTCCTTGAGGTCGGCAAGCAGATCGGCGTCGTTGGTGGCCCGGAAGAAGCCATAGGCGCTGCTGGCCATTGATCCGCCCACTACATAGGGAACCTTGAGCCGCTCAAGCTGCTCGATCACCAGTAAGGCGACTTCGATTGTGGTCATCTCCACGCAATCTTCTCCCGCCGACTCCGTGTACTGCACGGCGATGCCGTTCACGCTGGCTGTCAATGCCATTCCCAGGCGTCTCTCCGCCAGACGCCGCCGCATCTCCTCCTCGGTGATCGAGGAGTCGGTGCGGAGGATGGCACCCCGAGCCAGGTCATGCAATGCCTGGTTCAAACCCTCCACCTGTTGGAGTTTCCTCCAGATTGGCGCCTGCCGCAAAAGCCCGATCTGAAAGCGCTCCGCCTCGACGCTGGTATCGGAAGCCCGCGCTTTCATACCTCATACCTCGGATAGTGACTCCGCGAATCGAACTGGCGCGGGGTACGCAGCGTAATCACGGGCTCCCGCCTTCACCTTGGCTGCCATCCACGACTGATCGTAGCACCGGCCTGCCCTTCTCTGATCGTATGGATGGTATACTGCCAACCATGCAAGGAGAAAGAACCACATGGGGCTAGATGCCGAAGCATTGCGCGCGGCCTTGGAGACGACCGCCGGGTCGGTGCGGGTGATGACCGCGAACCTGAAACGCACTCAGGCCGAGGTTCAGAACTTGGGATTCATCGCCCGGACTTTCGTCGAGAAAGACTTTTCCGGCTCCACCGGCCGTGGTCTGGCCGATTGGGCGAAAGCCGCCGATACCCTGGCCGGGGTGCTGGACTCCGCGAGCCGGGATCCGCAAACGTACGGGCGTGCCGCGCAGGCTATCGCCGCCGAACGGCCCCGCCTTGCCTCTCTGCGGGCCTATCTGGAGCGCGCGCCCGAGAAAGTCAACAAGGTGCCGGGGGCCGTGCTCAAGCCCGCGCAACGGGCTGATTTCCTCCGCGAGGTAGGCGATCAGGCCCGCGCCCTTGCGGCGCTGGAGCAAGATCTAGCGCGCCTGGCAGAGGGCCTGGCGAGCGCGGGCTGATTCCCTACTCCGTGCGCGAGGATGCGGGCTACTGGATTGCCTGGAGTAGAATAACCGGCATTGGGGCGGCCCGAGTGCGTCGTCTCTGGGAACACTTTGGCGATCTTAGAGCCGCGTGGAACGCTCCGGCCGAGGCGCTTCATCGAGCCGGACTCGACCGGCGGGTAGCCGCCGCGGCCGTGGCCGAGCGCCCAGCGCTCAATCCAGGCGCCGAACGCGACGCCCTGGAGCGGACCGGGGTTGATCTCATCACCTTTGCCGATTCCTCCTACCCCGTGCTCCTCCGTCGAGGCGATGGCGGCCCCGCCTGCCTGCATGTGTGCGGCTCCCTCATTCCCGAGGACGAAATGGCTATCGCGGTGGTCGGCAGCAGGGCGATTAGCTCATACGGCAGGCAGGTCACCCTTCAGTTCGTCAGTGATCTGGCCCGGCAGGGTTTGACCATTGTCAGCGGACTCGCCCGCGGCATCGACGCGGTGGCTCATCGCGCCACCCTGGAGACCGGCGCCCGGACCATTGCCGTGCTCGGCTGTGGCGTGGACGTGGCGTACCCACCGGAACATCGAGGGCTGGCGGCGGATATAGCCGCCCATGGAGCCGTGGTCTCGGAGTTCCCTCTAGGTACCAAGCCCGACGCGCCGAACTTTCCCATGCGGAATAACATCATCGCCGGTTTGAGCCTGGGAACCTTGGTGATCGAAGCGGGCACCTCCAGCGGGGCTCTGATTACCGCCGCCCGTGCCCTGGATTGGAACCGCGAGGTGTTCGCCGTGCCGGGCAGTATCTACGCCCCACGCAGCCAGGGAACCAACCGCTTAATCTCACTCGGCCACGCAAAGTCGGTAAGTACCGTGGATGAGATCATGGCGGAACTGAACCTAGGTTTGGTCCCCCAGCAGCTTGCCATGGATGGGTTGCTCGCCCATGACCGCACCGAGGGCACACTCCTGGCTCACCTGGGGCAGGAGCCCCTGCATGTTGATGCCCTCACCCGGCTGACTGCCCTCCCGGTCAGCGTGGTGACGAGCACGCTGACCATGCTGGAACTGCGAGGGCTGGTGCGGCAGGTGAGCGCGATGCAGTTCGTGCGAGCTCGCTAACCGAGAAAAGTCGCGGTGGCCGAGGCAATGGCCCCCACTGTAGCGGATATGGGCACCGTAGGGGTGATAAACGCCCCGGGCTCCCCGATCGTTCCCGTCGCCGGTGGCCCCGCTGAGAGAGTGGGCGTCACCGATCCGAAAACCGGAGGGGTGAGAGTGATCGTCGCCTGCGCCGGCAGCGACGGGGTGTCGGTGGGGAAGACGACCACCTGAGTGGGCGAGGCGGTGAGCGTGGAACTGGGCAGCACGATGGGTGTATCACTCGCCGGAACGGTGGCGGTATCAGGTGGGGTAGCACTCGCCGTCATCGTGGCCGTATTCACTGGAGTTCGGCTTGGCGGCACGGTTGGGGTCCAGGTGGGGGTTTGAGTCACCGTGGGGGTGCTCGTCTTGGTGGGCGTGGCTGTCCTAGTGCTCGTCTTGGTAGGCGTGGCGGTCACCGTGGGGGTCCAGGTAGGCATCGGTGTCTCGGTAAAGGTAAACACCGGGGTTGGCGGGACCGGGGTAGGGGTGAACGACGCGGATTGCGTAACCAGCGGGAGCGCGGTGTTTCGGGGGGTCGGCCGCCGAGTAGCCGTCACGGTAGGAGTACGGGTGAGGGTACGAGTGGGCGGTCGCGGCACCACGACCACTCGATGGGTCGCGGTAGGCCGCGGGGTGAGGGTAGCGGTTATGGTAGGCGACGGGGTCGGGGTGGACACGTTGTCGGCGCCTCCCGCGAACGGTAGATTGCCGCCGTTCCCTATAATCGCCAGCACTGCCACCAATAACCCGGCCAGCACCGCGCCTACCGCGATCCCAACCAAAATGGAGCGGCGCCCCCGGTTCCCAGCGACTGGGGCCGCCGCTAGTGGCGGGGCGAGCGCGCTGGTCATCACGCGGGTTGGACCGGCTGGCGGTGGATTTGGCGTCCTGGGCATGGCGGCGGTCGGCCCTACCACGCTGGGTGGAATCACCGGAGGCGGAGGGACAGCGGCACCCCCTGCCGCGACTCTGGTTCGCCCGGTTGCCTGCCCCAACACGCCGCGGAGAGCCTGCGCCAAGGAGGCGGCATCGGGGAACCGTTCGGCGGGATTCTTGGCCATCAGGCGCAGGACAATGGTCTCCAGCGCGGGCGGAATCGCCCGATTAAATTGGCGAGGCAAAGGTGGTGCGTTCTGGACGTGCTGCATGGCGACCGCGATTGGGTTCTCCGCATCGAACGGCAAGCGTCCCGTCAGCATCTCGAAAAGGGTTACACCAAGCGCGTAAAGGTCGGCGCGCGGTCCTGCCTCCTGGCCGCGTGCCTGTTCGGGCGAGAGATAATGGACCGAACCTAGGACCGTGCCGGTCTGGGTCAGGGCCGCGGCGGCGGTCCGGCGGGCGATCCCAAAATCCGCGACCTTCACCGCCCCATCGACGGTGAGAAGGATATTCTGCGGCTTGATGTCACGATGGACGAGACCACGGGCATGGGCGGCGGTCAGGGCCGCGCACACTTCGATACTGATGCGGATCGCTTCCGGAATGGGGAGCGGCCCCGAAGCCTGAATAGCCTCCTTGAGGGTCTGACCATCGACCAATTCCATGACGATGTAGTGCGACGAGCCGTCCTGCCCAACGTCAAAGACGCCCACGACATTCGGATGTGACAGGCTGGCGGCATGGCGCGCCTCCTGCTCGAAGCGGCGCAGGAACTCCGCGTCATTCGTAAACTGGGAGAGTAGTACTTTTACCGCGACTCGCCGGCCCAGCCTCAGATCCTCGGCCTCATGGACGCGAGCCATGCCGCCCTCACCAAGCACCCGGATCAGGCGATAGCGATCACTCAATATCTGTTCATTCACGCACTCAAGGTAGCATGGCAATCGCCATCGAAGAAAATGTCTGGTGGATGGACTACTGATCCGGAACTCAATCGCCCCTCCACGGGCCGTAACCACGGAGGGGTCTCGCGCGTTAACACTGTTGAGCACCAGACAATCAATTTGCGAGAAGCGCCGCGCAACTGGCGGGAAACGGCGCGATTCATCCCCGCCAATCCCTTCGTCCACCCCACAGCCCCGCCACTTGCTTTACCATGGGGACAAGAGAAAACCGCCAGCAATCCGGAAATCTTCCTATGCCAACCGGGAGCCCCAACCCATGATCTTTCCTACCCTGGAGTTCGCCACGTTCTTCGCCTTGGTGCTGCCCTTGTCCTGGGCCCTGATGCCGTGGCCCCGGTTCTGGAAGCCCTTCATGATCGTGGCAAGCTATATCTTCTATGGAAGCGCCGACCTCCACTTTATCTTCCTACTCGCGGGCTGCACGGCGTGGAATCAAGCCATGGCCAAGCTCCTGGCCCGGACGCGGCGTCGCGGGGCGGCAAGCGCATGGCTCCTTACCCTCGGTCTTGCCGGCGATTTGGGCCTTCTGGGCTGGTTCAAATACTATGGCTTCTTCGCCACCAGTTTCGACGACCTTGCCGCGCGCTTCGGCCTTGCGATGCCGATGCCCTTGCTCCAGGTGGCATTGCCGATCGGGATATCCTTCTTCACCTTTCAAGCAATGTCTTACCTCATTGACGTCCACCGAGGCGCCTGCATGCCCGTTCGGAATATCGACTTCGCGCTCTATCTCAGCTTCTTTCCCCACCTGATCGCGGGGCCGATCGTCCGGGTCAGCGAATTAGTTCCCCAATTTTCCTCACCGCGAGACCCCACCCGCATTGAAGCGGTCCGGGCGTTTGGGTTGATTAGTGGCGGCCTGATGAAGAAGGTGTTGCTCGCGGATCCGATTGCCACGCAGTTGGTGGACCCGGTATTCGGCTCCCCGTTGCTGCATTCACGTATCGATGTGATCGTGGCCATGTATGCCTACGCGGTTCAGATTTATTGCGACTTTTCCGCCTATTCCGATATGGCGATTGGCCTTGCCTTGTTGCTCGGATTCCAGTTCCCGCAAAACTTCAACCGCCCCTATGCCGCGATCACCCTCCAGGATTTCTGGCGCCGATGGCACATGAGCCTGTCGCGCTGGCTCCGCGACTACCTATATATCAGCCTTGGCGGCAACCGAAAGGGCCGTGGACGCACCTACATCAACCTGATGGTCACCATGCTCCTGGGAGGGCTCTGGCATGGAGCCGCCTGGAAGTTCGCGTTTTGGGGTGGCTTACACGGCACGGGCCTGGCGGTGGAGCGCTGGTGGGACGAACGGCGGGCATCGAAGGAGATTCGCCTGCCGTGGGCGCGCTGGTTTCTCACCTTCAACCTGGTATGCGTGGCCTGGGTCTTCTTCCGCGCCGATAGCCTCGGCGCGGTGGGAGACCTAGCGCGCCGGCTCACCCAAAGCGGCGGCCAAACGACCCTTACCCCGGATATTTCCCTTGCGATTCTCTTGGGCCTTGCCCTACAATTTGTTCCCACCCAACCGCTTCGGCTGGGCCGCGACATCTTTGCCCGCCTCGGACCAGTGCCGCAAGGACTGGCGGTTGCTGGAGTCCTCCTGGTCACGGGAGCCTTGGTCACCGGCCCTGGTGTAGCACCCTTCATTTACTATCGATTTTAGGTTAGGGATCCAGTATGTCCGCGCTTGTCAAGGTCAGGGACGAAATACTCCACACCCCACGCCCCGCCTCCTGGCCGGGCGCTGAGTTCGTCGGCCCCGACTCGCCCGCGGTGGATGGGGAGCAACCAACCACCAGCGTGTGGAAACTCCTGCTCAGTCTGGTCATTGGCCTCGTCCTCACGGTCATTCTCGGCGCCCGCGGGCTCATTCATGCCGGGAATGGCATGGACTACGGAACCGAGCGGGATATTACGCTCTCGGTGGGAAACGCCGCCCTGCGTATCGAGACGGCGCTGCATCTCACCTTCCCCTGGGACCAGGCGGAAATCGCCCTTGGCCGAGCCCCACAGCCCGCGCTTCCCCCACTGTTGGCCTCGGGCATCGACTTCCCTACCTCGCTGCCGCGAGCGACGGAAACCCCAGTCCCGCCGGAGCGCCATAGGGGACTCGCGGTGGCTCGAATTGGCTTGCGACCCTCTCCGACCCTCACGCCGACCGTGAGCGTCGTAAATCACCGTGGACCCTCCAGCGGACCCACTATCTATCCTACCCATGAGGCTACCGCGACCCGGACCATTGCCCCGGCGACGGCCACTCCCTCCCGCACGCCGACATCAACGCCGCGCCCTACCCATACCGCGATCAAGCGATACAAGACGCCCAGGCCCCACGGCGTCGGCACGCCGGTCGTGCCGCGGTCCAGCGCGACCCCAGGTTCGGGAAAATCGAGGAAGCATCACCTCGCGCGCACATATAAGCGGCTTCCCCTGCCTACCCCGACCAGCACCCCGATCGCCCAACTGCGGCCCTTGACCGCCGCGGACCCGCTCCGCCTGCTGGTGACCGGCGACTCGCTCACCGGCTATTTGGGGCCAATCCTGATCAATGAGGCAGCCTCCGCCGGCCCCGTACGGGGTTTCGTCGATACCCATAACGGTACTGGGCTTACCCGCCCAGACTTCGTTGACTGGTCATTGGTCGCGCAGCAGCAAGTCGCCGCCTACCACCCAGACGCGGTGGTAGTCATGATGGGTGGGAATGACTTTCAGAATATGACCTTGCCCAACGGAGCCTTCTTCCAGGCCGGCACTCCCGCCTGGACCAAGGAGTACGAGCGGCGGGCCGCCATTTGCATGCGCATCTGGAGCCAGGGCGGAAAGAGCCGGGTCTATTGGCTCTCCATGCCTCCCGCCCGCGACCCATCCTGGGCCTATGACGATGGCAAGATTAACGTCGCCTTGGAGGCGGCCGCCGCGCTGGTGCCGGGCGCCGAATACGTCAACATTCTGGGGCCGGTCACCAAGGCCGGTCACTACACGGATTTTATCTACGATCACGGCCAGGCGGTGCTCATTCGCGAGGTTGATGGCGTCCACCTCAATGTTGCCGGCTCGACGATCGTGGCGAACGAGATGCTGACTCGGCTGGAGCGCGAATGGCGGTTCGGGCCGAAGGGCGGCAAATCAGGGGCATAAGTTCTCAGGCGGTTTCCCATAGGGGCGACCCTTGTGGTCGCCCTTGAGCCTAGTCAGGGCGACCAGCACCCAGGAGGTATCCGGCGCCCCTACAGTCCGTCCGTATCCGGTACAGGGAGCACCTTGGCCTGGAAATCAGCCACGTTCGCCCGGATTTGCTGATCCAGGGCGTCCCGAACATCGACATTCTGGCGGAGAAACTCCTTGGCATTCTCTCGCCCCTGTCCGAGGCGCATCTCACCATAGGAGTAGAACGCGCCGGCCTTCTTGAGCATTCCCATCTCCAGGCCGACGTCAATCAAGCCGCCTTCCCTGGAGATCCCTTCATTGAACATCAGATCGAATTCGGCCACCCGGAACGGAGGCGCCACTTTGTTCTTGACAATTTTCACCCGAGTGCGACGCCCTATCGCCTCGGACCCCTGTTTGATTTGATCGATGGAGCGGATATCCAGCCGAACCGACGCATAGAACTTCAGGGCTTTCCCGCCGGTCGTGGTCTCCGGACTGCCGTAGACGACGCCAATTTTGTCGCGAAGCTGGTTGATAAATATCACGATCGAATTGGACTTACTGATCGCGGCGGTCAATTTGCGGAGGGCCTGGGACATCAGGCGGGCTTGCAAGCCGACATGGGAGTCACCCATGTCGCCCTCGATCTCGGCCCGAGGGACCAACGCCGCCACTGAATCCACCACCACGGCATCCACGGCCCCACTGCGCACCAACACGTCCACGATTTCCAGCGCCTGCTCTCCGGTGTCCGGTTGAGAAATCAGCATCTCATCCACGTTGACGCCGCACTTGGCCGCGTACGAAGGATCCATGGCATGCTCGGCATCCACATAGGCCACCACGCCCCCAAGGCGCTGAGCTTCGGCCAGAATGTGTTGCGCCAGAGTGGTCTTCCCCGAGGACTCGGGTCCGTAGATCTCGATGATCCGGCCCCGCGGTACCCCACCCACCCCAAGTTTCAGATCCAAATCGATCGAGCCCGTGGAAATCGCCTCGACATTCAGCTTGGTCATCTCACCCAGCCGCATGATGGCACCTTTACCGAACTGCCGGTCGATCTGCACCATGGCGGCTTCGAGCGCCTTCTCACGATCCGCCTGCTGCTTTTCCACTTGCTGCTTTTCCACCGCGGCCATCCGCCTTACCCTCTCATTGGACATTTGTACTAAATAGAATCGTACCAGATTCGCGGCCTTACCTCAAGCAGTTGTCCCCATTAGGGCCGCCCGCAGGAGCGTCAGGGCTGAGATGGCCGCCGCATGGATATTCTCCTGTCGATCGCCTTCAAACTGGAAATGATTGCATCGCTCGCCCTGGCTGGAAACGACCGCGACGTAGACAAGGCCCACCGGCTTTTCCGGACTGCCGCCACCGGGCCCGGCAATCCCGGTCGTGGATACCGCAAGGTCGGCGTTCAAGCGGATACGGGCCCCTCGCGCCATGGCCAGGGCGACCGGTTCGCTCACCGCGCCATGGCGGTCCAGTAGCTCAGCCGGGACATCCAGGAGCGTCCGCTTGGCCTCGTTCGCGTAGGCGATGATCCCGCCCAGGAACACCGCGGATATGCCGGGCGTCCGACCCAGAAGATGTGACACCAGGCCGGCTGTACAGGATTCGGCGGTGGCAAGGGTGATACCTCGCTCCATGGCCAGCCCGGCTACCTGACCGGCCAGGCTATACGCCGCGCTCTCCCACTCATCCATGGCCCCGATCCTACCGGAGCGCGGTTCGGACGGTCAACCCAGCACCTATTCCGTGTGAGATTTGCTTGACAGCCAATGGTCTTGTGCGTACGCTACCCACAGGCGAACCAGGAGAAGAGTAGCGTGGATTCCCGTCTCCAGCGAACCGCGGCCGGTGGAAGCGCGGTGACCGGGATTGTGCGTGAAGTGCCCTTCTGGGCCGCGCCCCGGAAGCCGCCCAATGGCGAGGATGGGGTGCCCGTGGCCCGCGGTTAACGGGACGCGCGCTGGTGTACATGCGCGTGGAGGTGCCCGTGATGAACGGGCATGAAGCAAAGGTGGAACCGCGAGCCTGGCGCTCGCCCTTTGAGGGCGGGTGCCTTTTTGTTGTGCTCCTAGCGGGCGTAAGGGGTTGATCCATGTTCAGTATACTTGCCCGCATGCGCGAGGACATCAATGTCGTTTTTGAAAAGGATCCCGCCGCCAAGAGCGTGCCCGAGGTGCTGCTCTATCCCGGCCTCCATGCTCTCTGGGCCCACCGAGTGGCCCACTATCTGCGGGATCAGGGAGTGCCTTTCGTCCCTCGCCTAATCGCCCAAATCGCGAGGGTTCTCACCGGAGGAATCGAAATTCATCCTGGGGCGACCATTGGCCGGCGTTTCTTCATTGATCACGGATCCGGGGTAGTCATTGGTGAGACGGCGGAAATTGGCGACAACGTGATGTTGTATCACCAAGTGACCCTCGGGGCTACCGGTTGGTGGAAGGACATGAAGTCCGGACGGGTCAAGCGTCACCCCACCATCGAGAACGATGTGGTCATTGGCAGCGGCGCGACCGTGCTCGGCCCGATTACCGTGGGCGCGGGCAG
>Ga0134126_10013357_pt1 | contig 10377 bp, 7 predicted proteins | sample KB31752_FD_96881 | JGI IMG/M metagenome (GOLD analysis project Ga0134126, IMG submission 96881) | Terrestrial soil microbial communities with excess Nitrogen fertilizer from Kellogg Biological Station, Michigan, USA - KB3-175-2 | ecosystem: Environmental > Terrestrial > Soil > Unclassified ...
ACGCCTGCAAGCAGCCGGTGAGCATGGCGCCGGCGCTGAAGTGGCGCAACCGCCCGATGATCGGCGCGAAGTGGCTGCTTGGCCGCTCCGGCCCCGGCGCGACGAACCACTTCGAGGGTGGTGGGTTCGCCCGGTCGAACCAGGACGTCGCTTACCCCAACCTGATGTTCCACTTCCTGCCGATCGCGATCAGGTACGACGGTTCGGCTCCGGCGGGCGGGCACGGCTACCAGGTGCACATCGGCCCGATGTACTCAGACGCGCGCGGCTCGGTCAAGATCACCTCGGCCGACCCGGCCGTCCATCCGGCGCTGAGGTTCAACTACCTGTCAACCGACACCGACCGGCGGGAGTGGGTGGAGGCGATCGCGGTCGCGCGCCACATACTCGGCCAGCCAGCCCTGGCCGAGTTCAACGCCGGTGAGATCTCACCAGGCCCGTCGGTGCGGACCGACGAGGAAATACTTGACTGGGTCAGGCGAGACGGCGAGACCGCGCTGCACCCGTCCTGCACCTGCGCGATGGGAACCGGCCCGATGTCGGTAATCGACCCGGCCACGATGGGAGTGCACGGCATCGACGGTCTCAAGGTCGTCGACGCCTCGGTGATGCCGCAGGTCACGAACGGCAACATCTACGCGCCAGTCATGATGATCGCGGAAAAATCCGCCGACCTTATTCTCGGCAACGGGCCGCTAGCCCCGATCCACGTCGACTTCTATCGCCACCAGCCGCCGGGTCCTGGCGAACGCAGCTAGCACGCGATGAGCACCTTGCCGACCGCGCCGGCCTGAACGGCGTCCTGCGCGGCGACCACGTCGGCGAGGTCGTACCTGTGCACAGGCAGCTCGCTGAGCGCGCCGTCGCGCAGCGCGGCGGTAATGTCGGCCGCGGCCTGGTCGAGCGCTTCTGGCGGCACCCCGTACAGCAGCACGAACCTCAGCACCACATTGGCGTTCATGCAGGCGCGCACAGGCAGCGCCGGTTCGGCCGCCGTCGATGCGTAGGTGATGATCTCGCTGTTGGGTTCGAGCACCGCAAGGTCGAGCCCGAGGTTCGCGTCGAGCGACAACTCGATTACCCGGTGCACCGGCCCGAATGCCTTGATCGCGTCGGCCGCGCCAGGTTCTCTGTAGTTGACCACCAGGTCGGCGCCGGCCTTGGTGGCAAGCTCAGCCTTCTCCGGTCCGCTCACCGTGGTGACCACCCGCGCGCCCGCGTGCTTGGCCAGCTCGATCGCGAAGTGGCCAACCGCGCCGGCGCCGCCAGCCACGAGCACCGTCCGCCCGCGAACCGGCCCGCCGGCGAACAGGCAGCGGTGCGCGGTCATCGCCGGCACGCCAAGGCTCGCCGCCAGCTCGCCTGAGATGCCATCGGGCAGCGCTACTGCCTGCCGGTCGGGCACCACGCTCCACTGCGCCGCCGTGCCCCACTTCCGCCCGGCCGCCGCGAGCCACGTCCAGACCCGCTGGCCGACCCGGCCCGCATCGACCCCGTCGCCGACCGCGTCGATCACCCCGGCACCGTCGTGGTGGGGGATCTGGAACCCGTCGATCGGGCGCGCCGTCAGACCGCTGCGCGACTTCCAGTCGGTCGGATTCACCCCTGAGTATTCGATCCTGACTCGGACCTCGCCCGGCCCGGGTTCCGGGGTCGGCACATCGGTGACTCGCAACACGTCCGCGCTCGCGCCAATTTCCTCATACACCGCAGCTCGCATGGGGCGATCATCGCACGATGCCAGCCATCGAGCACACTAGGCCGATGAGATGCGATGATCCCCGCGACCCGCGTGGCCTGCGGCGCGACGCCCCGCTCCTTGACGGCTGGCTGCGCGCCACTGAGCTGGGCCGCCTTGGCCGGCTCAACTCGATGGCGGTGCCCGGGCATAAACAGCGTCAGGACCTGACCGGCGCGGTCAACGCGGGCGACTTCCCGCTGTACGGCGGCCTCGACGCGATCAAGCACGCGGACGTCACGCGCGCCGACGCCGAACGCAGGGCTGCCGCGCTCTGGGGCGCCGACTGGTGCAGGTTCTCCGTGGCCGGCTCGACCCACGGCAACCAGGCGCTCGCGCTCGCGGTTGGCTCGCCCGGCCGGGAAATCATCGTCACCCGTATCCTGCACCGATCGTTGCTGCTCGGACTGGTTCTGGCCGGCCTCAAGCCGGTCTGGGTGCGGCCGGAGGTTGACCCCTCGACCGGGCTTCCTGGCGCCGTGACGGTCCCGACCGTGCGGGCGGCGCTGCGTGAGCACCCCGATGCCTGCGGCGTGTTCCTCGGCGAGCCGTCCTACGTCGGCACGATCGGCGATCTGGCAGGCAACGCGGCCGCCGCGCACGACGCGGGCGTACCGCTGCTCGTCGACGCCGCCTGGGCGGCGCACCTTGGTTTCCACCCTGAGCTGCCGCCGCACGCGCTCGCGGCTGGCGCCGACGGCATGGTCACAAGCGCGCACAAGGCGCTTCCCGCCTATACACAGGGCGCGCTCGTGCTAGCTCGCACCGGGCGCCTGAACGCGGCCAGGCTCGGCCGGGCGTTCGAGGCCATCCACACCACAAGCCCGGCCGGCACGATCATGGCCAGCATTGACGCCGCGCGAGCGCTGCTTGCCAAGGAAGGTGAGGACCTATGCGGACGGCTGCTCACCCTGGTCGCCATGGCCAAGAAGCGGCTGCGCCAGGTTCCGGACGTCGGCGTGCTCGACGGCCAGGGCGTCGAGCCGACCAAGCTCGTCATCCTGATCGCCGGCACCGGCGCCTACGGCTACACGATCGAAAACGACCTCGTCGCCGCCGGGATGCCAGTCGAGAGCGCGGACCGGGACACAGTCATCCCGATCATCACGCTCGCGGACGATGAGGACAGCGTGGATGCGTTCCTCGACGTGCTGATCGCCTCGATCGAGCGGCACAGGGCAACGCCGCGCACACCGGGAATCGCCGCCTCATGGACCGTCGTTCCAGAGGTCGTGATGTCCCCGCGAGATGCTTTCTTCGCCGATAATGAGACCGTTGGCGCCGACGCCGCCGTGGGAAAGGTCAGCGCCGAGCTGATCGCGCCCTATCCGCCCGGAGTGCCGGTGCTTGCTCCCGGCGAGCTGATCACCGCCGAGGCGGTCGCTTCGCTGCGTGAGATCAAGGCTGACGGCGGGCGAATCGCCTACGCGGCCGACCCGTCCCTGGAGACGTTGCAGGTGATAGTCCGGTAGTGCTGTGCTTAGACTGTCGCACGGATTGATCAACGCCGCTTGATCAACGCCGCTTGATCAAGGAGCCCACGTGGACGAGTCAGCAGTCGAGCCTGGGTCAGCGCAGGATCCGCTGACCGACGCGATGGCCATCGCGCGGGGGGCCTTGCAGGCCGGAGTCGGGCTGAAGCTGCTCGGCGGGCTGGCCGTGCGGGTCATCTGCCCTGACTATCCGCCTCGGCTGCGGCGGGATCAGGACATGGACTTCGCCTGCCTGTCCAAGGAGCGCAAGAAGGTAGCGGCGCATCTGGAGAAAGCGGGCTGCCAGCCGGACAAGAGGTTCAACAGCCTCAACGGGGACCGGCAGATGTACTTCACCGCGCCTTCCGGCCGGCCGATCGACGTGATGGTCGACAAGCTCACGATGTGCCACACGCTGGACTTGCGGCCGTCGTTCGCCAGGCTGCCGCACACCGTTGACGTGGTCGATTTGCTGCTGTCGAAGCTGCAGATCGTGGAGCTCAACGAAAAGGACGCGCGCGACATCGTCCAGTTGCTTTCCTGCCAGCCGATCAGGCGGACGGGCGAGGTGGCGAGCGAGCCCGGTATCGACGCCGGGCGGTTCGGCCAGGTGCTCGGGGCGGACTGGGGCTGGTGGCGAACGGTCACAGGGAATCTCGACAAGCTGCCGGGGTTGCTCGGCGAACGGCCGGAACTCGCCCAGCCGGGGATGCCGTTCAAGCCGGTCGAGCAGGCGGCGTCGCTGCGGAAGCTGGCCGAAGAGACGCCTAAGAGCATGAAGTGGCGGATGCGAGCCGGGGTCGGCGACAAGGTGCGCTGGTACGAGCTGCCGGAAGAAGTAGCTCACTGAGAAATACCTTCGCTTTTGTACCGAACCGGTGCTTGACGCCCGGTTGAGCCAACTGCTAAACCGTTGGTTAAGCGACGGGTGCAGGGGCGGCGCATCGGATGAAGATTTTCTTTGCCACGGACATCCATGGATCGGAAACCTGCTGGCGCAAGTTCCTCAACGCAGCCGCTTTCTATAAGGCTGATCTGGTCATTCTCGGCGGCGACGTGACCGGCAAGGTGATGATCCCGATCGTCGCCAACACCGGTTACTGGCAGACCACCGTGCGCGGCGAAACCATCCGCATGGAAACGCGAGAGGAACTGGCTGAGGTCGAGCGTCAGATCCGCGGCAGAGGCTCCTACCCCGCCATCGTCACCCCGGATGAGCTGACTGTGCTCAGCGAGACCGAGGGTGAGGTCGACCGCCGGTTCAGCCTCGAGATGATGCACTCACTTGACCGCTGGCTCGACATGGCCGACGGCAAGCTCCGCGGCGGCGAGATCGGCTGCATTCTCAACGGCGGCAACGACGACATCTTCGAGATCGACCAGATGATCGAGTCATCGCCGTGCGTCACGTTCGCCGAGGGCAAGCTGCTCGACCTCGATGGGTTCAGCATGATCTCGATGGGCTGGACCAACCCGACGCCGTGGGACACGTTCCGCGAGGCACCTGAAGACGAACTCGCGGCCAAGATCGAGGCTATCGCGACGCAGGTGCCCGACATGGGACGGGCGATCTTCAACTTCCACGCCCCGCCCTACGGCACCGGTCTCGATGAGGCGCCAGCGCTCGACGCGAGCCTGCGTCCGATGCACGGCGGCGCGGTGATGAAGCCGGTCGGCTCGACGGCGGTGCGCGACTCGATCGTGGCGCACCAGCCGCTGCTCTCGGTGCACGGCCACATTCACGAGAGCCGCGGCGTCAAAAGGATGGGCAGGACCCTGGCCATCAATCCAGGCAGCGTCTACGGCGACGGCGTGCTGCAGGGCGCGCTGATCGACCTCGATGCCAAGAAGGCCAAGGTCAAAAGGTACTTGCTGGTCAACGGCTAGTAGGAGGCAGAATCACATGGCCGCAGAAGCAGTCGGCACGCAGGCGCCGACCCTCTTCCTGAGGAAAGCGACCGGCCTGGTCAGAGGCTGGTCAGTGCGGGACTCGATGATCTATGCCTGCCTGGCGACCAATTTCGTGACTCTCGCGATCTATGAGTTCGCGTTCGCCGCCCCGGCGTTCCCTAAGGGTCAGATCCTCACCTCGGTGGTGATATCGGGTATCTGGGTTTCGTTCCTTGTCGTCGCGTACGCCGGCCTGGTGGTGACGATTCCGCGGGCCGGCGGTGACTACGTCTGGCAGACCCGGATACTCAACGGCGGCCTGGGCTTCGTGATGGCGGCTACTGGCTGGTGGTTCATCCTCTGGCTGTGGGCGCCGATCTACGGCAACATCTTGTCGGTCCAGTTCTTCGAGCCGATCTGGGCGACTCTGAAATGGACATGGCCGGGCGGAGGTGCCGCGTGGTTCGGCACCCACACCGGCATCTTCGTGGTCTCGCTGATCACGATTGCCCTGGCCGGGCTGCTCGTGTCCATCGGGATGGGCGGATACGCGAGATTCCAGAAGTGGTGCTTCTACGGCGGGCTGTTCGGCTTCGCCGTGATCGTGGTGCTGCTGCTGGTCAACAGCCACACCGCGTTCGTGAACTCGTTCAACCTAGAGGCGCACAAGCTCTTCGGCATCAACAACGCCTACGGGGCTACCAACAAGGCCGCGTCCAAGATCGCCGGATACGCTCCGACGAAGCTCGGCTTCGGGCCGCTCGGGCCGACGATGCTGCTCGTGCCGGTCATGATGTTCTTCATCCTGTGGCCGAACTGGGGCGCCACGCTTTACGGGGAGATCCGCGGCGCGAGCGATTTTCGGCGCGTGCTCACCGGCATGTTCGGCGGCCTGTGGATCACCGTCGCGCTGACCGTGGTCTTCCTGCTGCTGATCGACAAGACCATGGGCTGGGCCTTCTACCAGAACGCCAACCAGGCCAACTTCAACGTCGTGTCGCCGCTCCCGATCTGGCCATACCCGGTGCTGTTCGCCGGCTGGCTGGTGCACAATGCCGCGTTCCAGGTGATCTTGATCTTGATCATGAGCCTGTGGTTTTTCGGCTGGGTGGGCACGCTGTTCCTGTCCTCGACCAGGGTCATCTTCGCCGCGGCGTTCGATCGGGTGCTGCCCGACCGGGCCGCCGAGGTGTCTGAGAAGCGCAAGGTGCCGTTCTATTCGCTGATCTTGATGCTGCTCCCCGCGGTGGCGCTGAGCGCCGTCTACGCGTACAACACCACGTTCGTCAAGTACACCTATGACGCGACGCTCGTGATCGCGGTGACATTCTTGTTCAGCGCGATCGCCGTGGTGCTGCTGCCCTTCATCAAGAAAGACTTGTGGCAGGCATCCCCGGCCAGCAAGATCAAACTACTCGGCGTGCCGGTCGTACCGGTAGCCGGCTGGGTCACGATCGGACTGCTCGGCTTCAACCTGTATGAGTGGCTCACGAACAATAGCTACTACGTGAACCTCCACCCGTCGCTGGTGTTCATGGGCTGCATGTACGCGCTTGCCATCATCGTGTACGTCGTCGCCTTCTACGTGCGCAGGCGGCAGGGCATCGACCTGAGCCTGGTGAACAAGGAGATCCCGGTCGAGTAACTGGTATTGAAACGGGCCGGCAGAATTCGCTGATCTGAGGGGTGAACACGTGCGTGCCCGGGCTGTGATCGTCGGGGCTGGGATCGTCGGCAACAGCCTGGCCTATCATCTGGCGCGACTTGGCTGGCGCGAGCTTGTCCTCGTCGACAAGGGGCCGATGCCTAACCCGGGCGGCTCGACCGGGCACGCGTCGAATTTCATCTTCCCGATCGAGTACAGCAAGATGATGATGGAGCTCACGGCGGACTCCACCGAGCAGTACAAGCAACTCGGCGTCTTCACCGAGTCGGGGGGCATCGAGGTCGCCAGGACGCCGGAGCGGATGATCGAACTGCGCAGGCGCTGCACCCAGGCCAAGGCGTGGCAGATCCCGGCCGAGCTCCTGGCCCCAGCGCGGGTACGCGAGCTCGTGCCGTTCCTGGACGACGCTGTGATACTCGGCGGTGCTTACTTCCCGACCGTCGGAGTGGTCGACTCGCTGCGGGCCGGCACGCTGATGCGCGAGCACGCCCAGGCGTCCGGCGCGCTCACGGTGCTCGCGAACACCGAAGTGCTCGGCATCGCCACCGCGCCCGACGGCGCTGGGGCTGGCCGGGCCGGCGGCCGGGTGATCGGAGTCCGCACCACGGCCGGCGATATCGACACCGGCATCTGCGTGATCTGCTGCGGCGTCTGGTCACCGAGACTGGCCGCGATGGCTGGCGCCAGGATCCCGCTGACCCCGACCGTGCACCAGATGATCAGCGTCGGACCGATCGCGCTGTTCGACGAGACGCCAGGCGAGATCAGCTATCCGATCGTGCGCGACGTCGACGAGAACATGTACGAGCGGCAGCACGGCGGCGATATGGAGGTCGGCTCTTACGCGCACCGCCCGATCATCGTCGACCCTAACTCGATTCCGTCGATTGAGGCGGCTGTGCTTTCCCCGACCGAACTGCCGTTCACGCCGGACGACTTCGACCCCCAGCTTGAAAAATCCCTGGAGTTGATGCCGGATTTGCTGGGCGATGAACGTGCCGGTATTCGTTATGCGATTAATGGCTTGATCTCGATGACGCCGGACGGGCATCCCGCTATCGGACAGACGCCTGAGGTCGCGGGCTTGTGGTCGGTCGCGGCGAGCTGGATCAAGGAAGGACCGGGGATCGGCCGGGCGGCGGCCGAGTGGCTGACCGGCGGGACGCCAGAGATCGACATCCACGAAGCCGACATCAGCCGGTTCTACCCGCACCAGCGGACATCCGCCCACGTCACTGGCAGGGCGGCCGAGGCGTTCAACAAGATGTACGGGATCGTCCATCCGGCCGAGCAGTGGGAGTCAGGGCGTCCGTTGCGGTTGCCGCCCGCCTACGAGGCGGAGCGGAACCTGGGCGCGGTGTTCTACGAGACGGCCGGCTGGGAGCGGCCGTTCTGGTATGAGTGCAACGCGCCGTTGCTCGAACGCTACGCCGGACGGCTCATGCCGCGTACCGCCGAGTGGGAGTCCCGCTGGTGGTCGCCGATCATCAACGCCGAGCACCTGGCGATGCGTGACGCGGTGGCGCTGATCGACCTGTCGGCGTTCGCGATCATCGACGTCGCCGGTCCAGGCGCGCTCGCCGCCGTGCAGTACCTGGCGGTCGCCCAGATGGACGTCAAAGTCGGCCGGGTTGTCTACACCTCCTTCCTCGACGAGGCTGGCGGATTCCGCGCTGACCTGACCATTATGCGGCTGGCCACCGACAAGTTCCGGGTGGTGACCGGCGGCGCTACCGGGATGATGGACCTCAAGTGGATCACCGATCACCTGCCTGACAACGCGCTCGCGGCCGGGGTGGCGGTCACCGATGTGACGTCGGCGTGGACCACGCTCGGGCTGTGGGGGCCGAGGGCCAGGGATGTGCTCGGGTCAGTCGCGGCGGCGGACGTGTCGGCTGCGGGGTTCGCGTTCGGCACCTGCGGGGAGATCGAAGTCTCCGGCCTGACCGTGCTCGCCTCCCGCATCTCCTACGTGGGCGAACTTGGCTGGGAGCTGCACCTGCCGATAGAGCAGGGTGCCAGGTTGTGGAACGCGCTCTGGGACGCTGGCCAGCCGGCCGGGCTGATCCCGGCCGGGATCGGCGTGTACGGGACGACGGGGCGACTTGAGAAGGGCTATCGCGCGTTCGGCGCCGAGCTGACCGCGGACTTCAACCTGGTCGAGGCCGGCATGACGCGGCCAAGGGTCAAGGCGCACGACTTCGTCGGGAGGGCGGCGTACCTGGCGCAGCGCGAGGCGCCCGCTGCGGCCGTGCTGTGCACGCTGACGATCGATGATCCGACGGCGGGATCCGGCGGCTCTGGCGAGGCCCGTTATCCGCTGGGCGGCGAGCCGATACTCGGTGCCGGTGGCCAGGTGCTGACGGACGCCCGCGGCCGTACGTCATACGTGACCAGCGCCGGTTCTGGGCCGTCCGTCGGCAAGCACATCCTGCTCAGCTACCTGCCTGCCGAGCACGCCTACGCGGGCAACAAGCTCGCGGTCGAATATCTCGGCGAGCAGTACCCGGTCACCGTCGAGGTGGCCGGCTCCACGCCGCTCTTCGACCCGGCCAACGAGCGGATCAGGTGAGCAGGCGTGGAGATCTGCGTCTGCGTGAAGCGGGTGCCGATGGTGGGCGGCGCGATAGTTGTGACGCCGGACGGCCAGGACGTCGACACCGCGATGGCCGGGTTCACGGTCAGCCCGCACGAAGAGTGCGCAGTGGAGGAAGCGGTACGGATCACCGAGCGGTTCGGCGGTTCGGTCACCGTGCTGACGCTTGGCCCGCCCCAGGCGGCTGATCAGCTTCGCGACATGCTCGCGCTCGGCGCCAATCGGGCGGTACTGCTGGAGACCGACGGCTCCGAGTGGGGCGCGATCGCAACGGCGGCCGCTCTTGCCGATGTGGTGGGGGACTCCCGCCATGACTTGCTGTTGTTCGGCAACGAGGCGGCTGATACCGGCGGATATCAGGTGCCGGTGCGGGTGGCGCACCTGCTCGGGCGGCCGTGCGTGACCGGGATCAAGCGGCTTGAGGTCGTTGCCGGGTCCGACGGTAATCCTGACCGGATCATCGCCGGCCGGGAGTACGCCGACGCCGAGGAGACTTTCGATCTGCCGCTGCCGGCCGTGGTCAGCGTCAAAGAGGGGATCAACCTGCCGCGGTACCCTTCGCTGCCGGGGCGGCTTCGCGCCAAGCGGGCCTCGATCGATGTGGTTCAGCTCGGACCGCGGCCGCCGGACGGGCTGGTCAAGCAGCGGCTTCGGGTGCCGGCCGCGAGCGGTGCCCGGTCAGAGTCGCTCGGGTCTGGCGCCGAGGCTGTGCCAGCGCTTATGCGGCTGTTCGATGACCTCGGAGTGCTCCGGTGACCGTGCTGTGCCTGGTCGAGACCGACGCTCACGGCATCAGGGATTCCTCGCTCCCCGCGCTGGCGGTCGCCCGGGCGCTGGCGGACTCGGCGGACTCGGCGGACTCGGCGGACTCGGCGGGCGAGCACCTGGCAGCGGCCTGGGTCGGTGTCGATGCGGTCGTCGATGGAGGTTCGCTGGCGTTGGCCGGGGTTGACCGCGGCTGCGCGATCGATCTCGGCGCCACTGCTGGCTACGCACCGGCGGCGTGGGCTCGCGG
>Ga0134126_10013358_pt1 | contig 10377 bp, 8 predicted proteins | sample KB31752_FD_96881 | JGI IMG/M metagenome (GOLD analysis project Ga0134126, IMG submission 96881) | Terrestrial soil microbial communities with excess Nitrogen fertilizer from Kellogg Biological Station, Michigan, USA - KB3-175-2 | ecosystem: Environmental > Terrestrial > Soil > Unclassified ...
ACGGGATAACCGCTGCATTTTCGGACTGGCAACGGAGCGAGCTGCCCGAACCGCAACGCGCCGGCTTTTACCGAAGCATCCTGTACGGCGCGATCGACGATCTCCAACGGCAGCATTCGCTGGACCTGCATGGCGCGACGATCCTTCTGTCGGGCATGGTATCCTCCTCGCTGGGCATCCAGGAATTGCCTTACCACCCCCTTCCATTCGATGTCTCGGGTGCCGATCTGCGACCCGCGGTCCTTCCGGCCACCATGGATTTCCCGCATACCATATTGCTGGTACCCGGAATTCGGTCACACGATGACGTTATACGCGGCGAGGAAACGCAGCTCATCGGCTGCCGCCCGCCGGTAGAAAAGCAAGAACGTGTTTTTATTTTCCCCGGCACACATTCCAAACACATTACCATTCGCGAGGGCCGGGCCGTCGCATTCACTACCTATATGACCGGGGAATTTTTCAACCTGCTGGCTCAGCGAAGCCTGCTTGCCGTCTCGGTCGCCAAACCTTCGTCCGCCGCGGTAACCACCGCTTTTTATGCGGGGATCGATGCCGCACGCGACTCGTCCATCCTGCGCGGCGCCTTCTCGGTCCGAACCAACCAGCTGTTCAAACGGCTGGGTAAAGAAGACAACTATCAATATCTCAGCGGTCTGCTCATCGGGGAAGAGCTCAAAGCCATAGGTCATCGCCCGATCACCCTCGTCTCGTCGGGACCGTTGCTTTCATCCTACCAGGCTGCCTTGCAATATCTCGGCGCCCCGCCGATACAAACCATCGACGCCGATAACGCGCTGATCCGCGGGCATGTGATCCTCTGGAAGGCAAAGGTAGTCGGCAAAATTCACTAACTTTACAGGAAATCGAGCGTATATGGCAACAAGTGAAAAGAGGTCCTTCGGCGAGATCATCCAGGGCAATAAACCTGTCCTCGTGGATTTCTCGGCGGAATGGTGCGGTCCCTGCAAAATGATGCCGCCGATACTCAAGGAAGTCAAGGACAAAATGGGTGAAAGTATCACCATCCTGAAAATGGACATCGATCGCAATCCCGCCGTCGCATCGGCATACGGGATACAAAGCGTTCCCACGCTGATCGTCTTCCGCGATGGCCAGATCAAATGGCGGCAGAGTGGAGTGACCCGCGCAGATCAATTGAAAAATGTGCTCGACGGCATCCTCGAACAAAGTTGAATTTATTGAATATGAAAATATTGCTTCTGATTGCCGTCCTGACGGCAAGCGTTGTTGGACATACACAGGAACCCGCTCTGTCACCCGTCCTCGCCGGCTATTACGGCGTCAAGGATGCCCTGGTGAAGGACGATCCCAAAGCCGCTGCGGCTGCCGCCAAAGAGATGCTGACTGCCGTGGGTGGGGTGAACATGTCCGCGCTGCCCGAGAAGGATCATAAGGCCTTCATGACCCTGCAGAATAAGCTGGCCTACGACGCCCGGCATATCTCGGAGTCCAGCGATATCAGGCATCAGCGCGAGCATTTTGAGAGCCTGTCTGCGAATATGGCCGCCCTGGCCAAACAGGCAAAATTGTCGCAGCAGCCCATCTATGAGGACTATTGCCCGATGAAGAAGGTCTATTGGCTCAGCAACGAAACGGCGATCCACAATCCCTACTACGGCGCCAGCATGCCCACGTGCGGAAAGGTCACCAGCACCCTGAAACCATAAGACCTGTGACCAGGAAAGCCTGTTTGTTCTGCTGGCTGGTGCTGTGTACCTGGACATACGCCCGCGCCCAGGATCATCCTCATACCGCGGATCGTCCTCAAACCATGGATCGCGCTCAAACCGCGGATCGCCCACATACGCTCGTCTCTCACCTGTACATCAGCGATACGGTCGTCAATTATACCGGTCATCCCCGCCATGCCATCGCCGTCAATGGCCGGTTGCCGGGCCCCACGCTCGAGTTTACGGAAGGCGATACCGCCGAGATATATATTCACAACGGGATGATGATGGAAACCTCGGTCCACTGGCATGGGGTGATCGTGCCGAATCGATATGACGGAGTGTCCTATCTGACCTCTCCGCCCATCCTCGCGATGCAGACCTATGTCGCGAAATTCCCGATCGTTCAGCACGGAACGTACTGGTATCATTCCCATACGATGTTACAGGAGCAGATCGGGCTTTATGGGGCGATCGTCATTCATCCGCGCCCCGGAACCGAACCGCCGGTGCACGAGCAGGTCGTCCTTCTAAGCGACTGGGCGGACGAAAAGCCCTATGAGATCCAACGCAGCCTGCATTTCGGTACAGACTGGTATTCCATCCGGAAAGGCAGCACACAGGATTATGCCGCGGCGATAAAAGCGCACAGCCTGAATGCTAAACTGACCAGCGAATGGAAACGTATGTTTCCCATGGATGTCAGCGACGTGTATTATGACCGGTTTCTCGTCAACGGACAACCGCAGGAAGCCGCAACGCACTATAAACCCGGCGACAAAATACGTCTGCGCATCATCAACGGCGGATCATCCACCTATTTCTGGTTACAGTATTCCGGCGGCAAAATGACGGTCATAGCCAGCGACGGGAAAGAAGTCGATCCCGTGGATGTAGACCGTCTCATCATCGGAGTGTCCGAAACCTACGATGTGCTGGTCACCGTGCCCGACTCGGGCAGCTTCGAATTGCGGGCGACCGCCGAAGATCGTACCGGCAGTACCTCTCTTTGGCTGGGCAGCGGCGCAAAGGTGACCTTAAAACCACTGCCTCCCCTGCGCTATTTCGAGGGCATGCGGATGATGAACGGGATGATGAAGGGCAACGGTGAAATGAAAGAGACCGGCATGGCGATGAGCAACCAGACCATGGATATGAATACTGTCATGTATGGCGAATCGGGCGGCACCACGCTCAATTATGGGATGCTTCGCTCGCCGACGCCGACGACGCTTCCGGAAGCGCCGACACGGGTCTTTCATTTCAACCTCACAGGGAACATGAACCGTTACGTCTGGACCATCGACAACAAGACCGTCTCCGAGTCGGATAAGATACTGATCCGTCATGGAGAGAACGTACGGATCATCCTGTTCAACGGCACGATGATGCGTCATCCCATGCATCTGCACGGCCATTTTTTCCGGCTGCTCAACGGTCAGGGCGAATATGCGCCCCTAAAAGAAGTGGTAGACATTCTGCCCATGGAGACGGATACGCTCGAATTTGCCGCTACGGAAAGCGGCGACTGGTTTTTTCATTGTCATATCCTCTATCATATGATGAGCGGAATGGGCCGTATTTTTCATTATGAAGACTCCCCGACTCCTCCCGGAATTAAAGATCCCGCCCGCGCACTGAAAAAGCTATACAGCGATGACCGGGAAATTCGTCCCATGGCGCGCGTAGGCCTGGAAAGCAATGGCAGTGACGGAGAGTTTATGCTGGCGGATACCCGCTATCGGTTTCAGACCGAATGGCGCCTGGGCGCCAATCCGCAAAAAGGCTATGAAAGCGAGAGCCATTTCGGACGTTATCTCGGAAAGATGCAATACTGGTTGCCTTATATAGGGTGGGATTTCCGATACCGGAGCGTCGTGGACAGCGGAAAGAATCTTTTGGGTCAGACCGATACCAAGAATCATCGGAATGTGTTTTGCGCCGGCGTCCAATATATCTTGCCGATGCTGGTCATCGCCGATCTGCGGGTCGACATGCGTGGCAATCTTCGTTTGCAGCTGGACCGCGAGGACATCCCCGTCACCAGCCGTCTCCGCATGAATTTCATGATCAATACCGACAAAGAATATATGGCGGGTTTCCGTTATATCCTGACGAAATATGTCGGCTTGTCGACGCACTATGACAGTGACATGGGTTGGGGCGCCGGTCTCACATTTAATTATTGAGGGGGCAAGGACCATTGCCCCGGGCCATGCGCCATAAAGCGGTACCCGCATTCCGGCACTTCATATCCTCATTTCGGCGGGTGATATTCCCTAACGTTTCATTAACGTCCTTCTTCGTTAACCTTGCATCCACAATGCCCGCCCATGCAACTTATCCAAAAAGCCCTCGCCACCACGCTGCTGACCGTGCCCTTTGCGTTAAACGCCCAGACGCGTCATACCGTATCGGGGACTATCCGTGATTCCGCATCAGGAGAAACCCTTATCGGGGCGAGCATCCTCCTGGAGGAGCAACCGCAAACCGCCGTATCGAGCAATGCCTACGGCTTCTACTCGATCAGTGCTCCGGCCGGCAGCTATCATCTCCTCATCAGCTTTGCAGGTTATCTCTCCGATACCATTGCCGTATCGCTGCAAAAGGATATCGTCCTTCCGGTGCAGTTGGTCGTAGCCGGCGTCGTATTGCAGGAGGTGGTCGTGACAGGCAACAAACACGACAACAATGTCGCGCGACCATTGACTGGGGTGCAAAAGCTTTCCGTCACCGGGATCAGGGATATCCCGGTGATCTTCGGCGAAAAGGACATTTTGAAGACCATCCAGCTGCTGCCCGGCGTGCAGTCGGCGGGTGATGGCAACAGCGGATTCTATGTCCGCGGCGGGACCATCGATCAGAACCTCATATTGCTGGATGGCGCGACGGTCTATGACCCGTCGCACCTGCTGGGTTTTTTCTCCGTTTTCAACTCGGACGCGGTCAAGGATGTCACCATGTACAAGGGAGCGATCCCCGCCGAATACGGAGGCCGGTTATCCTCGGTGCTCGATGTCAGGATGAACGACGGCAATGAAAAGAACTATTCGGCCAGCGGTGGGATCGGGCTCATCGACTCGCGGCTGACGATCGAAGGGCCCATAAAAAAGGACGACGGGTCTTTTGTCGTCAGCGCGCGGCGTACCTATGCGGACCTTTTTCTCAAATTATCCAAAGACACCAATACCAACCGCAACACCCTCTATTTTTACGATCTCAACGTCAAGGCCAATTACAGGCTGGGGGAGAAGGACCATCTGTATCTTTCCGGCTATTTCGGGAACGATCATCTCGGGATCAGCAACAGTTTCGATCTCACCTATGGCAACGCGACGGGCACGCTGCGCTGGAATCATATTCTCGGCAGCCGGCTTTTCTCCAACACCTCACTGATCTTCAGCAAGTACAGCTATAACATCGGGATCAGCTCCGGGAACAACGATATCGGGATCGACAGCTATATCCAGGACCTTCATTTCAAAGAAGACATGGAATATTATATGGGCTCGGGGAATAAATTGATCTTCGGCGCGGATGTCATCGACCATACGATCTCGCCCGGGGTGATACAGGCCTCCGCGGCCAGCAATTTCAACTCGCTGCATATCCCCGACAAACATTCGCTGGAAAGCGCTGTGTATATCAATCATGACTGGTCGCCGACCGAAGCGCTCAATCTCGATTATGGTCTGCGTGCCGAAATGTTCACCGTGCTTGGTCCGGGTACATTCTATACCTACGACCCGAGCGGCAATGCGGTGGATTCCAATGTCTACGCGGCGGGAAAGACGGTGATCAACTACTTCAATATCGAGCCGCGGGTTTCGATGAGCTACAAACTCACCCAAAACAGCTCATTGAAGCTGTCCTTTGCCCGCATGACGCAGAACCTGCATCTATTGTCCAACAGCACTTCTGCCAACCCAACGGATGTCTGGGTCCAGAACAGCAACAACGTAAGACCAGAGATCGGCGACCAGGTGTCGGTCGGGTATTACCGCAATCTCAATGATGGCCGGTATGAGCTGTCGACCGAGCTATATTACCGGTTTATGCAGAACCAGGTGGACTACAAGAACGGCGCCCAACTGATCGCCAACACCAATGTGGAATCGCAGCTGATCTTCGGACATGGCCGCGCATACGGTCTCGAATTGTATGCGCGAAAAAAGGCGGGACGTCTCACCGGCTGGATCAGCTATACCCTTTCGCGGACAGAACGGCAGTTCCCGGGTGTCAACAATTACAGCTGGTACCCTGCTACCCAGGACAGAACACATGATCTGTCGGTCGTAGCCATTTACAAGGTAAATAAGAAATGGACGTTGTCTTCCGATTTCGTGTATTATACCGGGAATGCCATCACCTGGCCCGCGGGGAAATACGAGGTGGATGGGCAGGTCGCCTTCCTGTATACGCAACGCAACGGCTATCGCATGCCGCCTTACAACCGTCTCGATCTCAGCGCGACGCTCCAGGGAAAAAAGACCCAACGAACGGACAGCTACTGGATATTCTCCTGCTACAATGTCTATGGTAGAGAGAACCCCTACAGCATCAGCTTCCAGCAGGATCCCGGCGACCCCGAAAAAACACAGGCGGTGCAATATGCTTTGTTCCGCTGGGTACCTTCCATATCCTATAATTTTAAATTCTGATCGACATGAAAAAGATCTTCATCCCCGGCGCGGTCATCCTTGCAGCGGTCACCCTTTTTTCCTGTCAGAAAACGGTGCATCCTGACTTAAATACGGCGTCTCCGAAGCTGGTCATCGTGGGAGAGGTCACCGATGGCCCGGGACCCTATACCGTGGCCATCAACCGGTCGGTCGGGTTTTATTCGGATAACGATTTCCCCGCCGTAGACGGGGCGACGGTAAAGATCAGCGACAACCTCGGAGTGACGGATACGCTCACCGAAACAAGCCCGGGGGTCTACACTACCCATGTCCTTCACGGGGTCACCGGCAATACCTATACGCTGTCGGTGACGGTCAATGACACGAGCTTTACGGCGATATCGACGATGCCCGCTAAGGTGCTCCTGGATTCCGTGACCTTCGATCATAGCGGCGGGCGCCGGCAAAAAAGCGAGATCATCCCGCAGGCGAACTACCAGGACCCGGCGGGCATTAAGAACTATTACCAGTTTGCGCTTTATATCAATGGTACGCAATTCACGAAAGATATCTATGCCTTTAACGATCGTCTTACCGACGGCCGGTACCTTATCCAAAGTTTGAGGATGGACAGCACCTATCTCGATCCCGGGGATCTGGTTAAAGTAGATATGTATTGTATCGACGTCAATGTCTACGATTATTTCAACCAGCTCTCCCGTGCATCCGGGACCGGGGCATTCAATACCGCCGCGGCCCCGGCCAATCCGGCCACGAATATCACGGGCGGGGCCTATGGCGTGTTCAGCGCGCACACAGTGTCGTCGAAGACGGTGACGGTATTTTAGTAAATTCGGGTTGCCATGTCAAGGGTCAAACGAAAATATACAACGCTGTTCCATATCTGCATATGGTCCATATTGTTTCTGTGTATCTTTTTGATCCGGCAATGGAACCATGGACCGCGTGAAGGAGGATTGGCGAATTCCGAAATGGTATTCGCCCTGCTTCCCTATATCGCATTGTTCTATGTGCATGGTTACTGGTTGATGCCTGCCTATCTGTACCGGCAAAAAAAACATACCTATATCCTAATGTTAGCCGGACTCTTAGTGGTTGTTATCGCCCTGGCGGGGTTTGTGTGGCATTTGGAGGGACTTCCGAGCTCCGATGCATCCTATTTGAGATCCGTTACGAAAAGAATAGGGCCGGCATTCCTTTTTTTGCTGATAAGCGCCGGCGTCGGCAACTTCAGGGAAGGTGTCAGACAGGATACGATACGGAAAGAGAAGGAGACGGAACATTTACGGACCGAGCTCTCTTTCCTTCGCACCCAGGTCAACCCCCATTTCATGCTGAACGTGCTGAACAGCATGGTCCTCCTGGCACGGAAGAAATCCGATCTGCTGGAACCGGTACTCCTGGAGCTGTCCCGGCTGATGACCTATATGCTGTATAATACCGAGAATGAAACGATCTTTCTCGAGGACGAGATCGGCTATCTTCGCGCCTATATCGATCTGCAGATGCTGCGTTTCGGAGGTGATGTGACGGTCAGCTTGAATGTCCCCGAAAACCCCGGCGGTAGCCGTATAGAACCGATGTTGCTGATCCCCCTGGTCGAAAACGCCTTTAAACATGGCATCGGTCTCGTAAATGACCCGTTGATCCTGATCGATATCGAGACCCCGGACGACAAGCGGCTGGTTATGACCGTGAAGAATAAGTATAGCCCGCTGGTCCGGGAGCGGGAGAACAAACCGGCCGGCATCGGGTTGAGCAATCTGACCCGACGGCTCGAGATGATGTATCCCGGGTGTTATGAGCTGGAACGAACGGATAAGCTCCGCCTGGATGTGGGTGAATCGGAACACTGGTTTATCATTCAACTAAACATTCCCTTACAATGATCAATTGCCTGGCCGTCGACGATGAAACTCCGGCGCTGGATATCCTGGAGGACAATATCCGGCAGGTGCCATTCCTGCGGCTGGTAGGTAAATGCAAGAATGCGTTTGCGGCCATGGAGGTCCTGCAACAGCAACCGGTAGACCTGCTTTTCCTCGATATTGAAATGCCGGGTATCAGCGGTCTCAGCCTTTTGAAAAGCCTTCCGGGCAAACCGATGGTCATCTTCATCACCGCCTACCGGAATTATGCCGTGGAGGGCTTCGACCTGGATGTACTGGATTATCTGGTCAAGCCCGTGGCCTTCGACCGGTTTGTGAGGGCGGCGAACAAGGCGCTGGAATACCAGGGATTCAAACAGAAGGGAGCCGGGTCCCCGGAGGCCGCGCCCGATTATCTGTTCATTCATACCGAATACCAGCTGACGAAAATATTCCTGAATGAGATCGTTTATATCGAAGCGCTCCGTAATTATATACGTATCCATCTGACGGCTGCCGCGAAACCCATCCTTTCAAAACTGAGCCTCAAAGCCATCGAAGAAAGACTCCCTCCCGCCAGGTTTACGCGCGTGCACAAATCCTTTATCGTAATGCTGGATAAGATCGACTTTGTCCGGAACGATATCATCCGTATCGGACAGCGCGACATCCCGTTGAGTCGCGGCTGCAGGGATGAGTTTTTCCGACGGATCAATGAGATACGGTGACCGGAGGCTGACCGGGAGGCTGACCGGAGGCGGCTTTTTTTTTCTATCTTCACCCCCTATGAACCAACGCTACTATTCGCTGGATGTCTTTCGGGGGGCGACGGTCGCCTTTATGATCCTCGTCAACAATCAGGCGGGCGCCGCCTATGGCCCGCTGGATCATGCGCCCTGGCATGGACTGACACCGACCGATCTCGTATTCCCTTTCTTTTTATTTGCCATGGGGAACGCCCTGGCCTTCGTCATGCCCAAAATGGAGCAGCAGGGCACCCCCAACTTCCTGAAAAAAGTGATCCGAAGGACGCTTCTCATCTTTGTCATAGGGCTTTTGCTCAATTGGTTCCCATTCATACGTTGGGACGACGGACACCTGGTTTTTAAAGGCTGGACCTGGGTGAATGCAAACGGCGGTATATCCGGCATACGGGTGATGGGCGTATTGCAGCGTATCGCAGTTTGCTACGGCCTCGCGGCATGTACGGTCTATTTCGCAAAATTCAGGGGCGCCTTCGTGATCTGCGGCTGTTTGCTGCTCATCTACTGGGCCATGTGTTTATTGCTCGGTGATCCTGCCTATCCATACAGTCTTTCCGGTTACTTCGGGACCAGCGTCGATAAAGCCGTATTCGGGGCGTCGCATATGTATCATGGAGAAGGGGTGGCCTTCGATCCCGAAGGGCTGACCAGCACGATACCTGCCATCGTCAGCGTAGTGCTGGGCTATTTCGCCGGCAGCTATATCCGGCTCAAGGGGACCAGCTACGAAATGTTGTCCCATCTCCTGGTGGCCGGCATCCTGCTCCTGTTCGCGGGATATTGCTGGGGAGGTATTTTCCCCATCAACAAAAAGATCTGGACCAGCAGCTATGTCCTGGTAGCCGGTGGCTGGGCATGCGCCTGTCTGTCTGTGCTGATCTATTTCATCGAGTTCAGGAAGGCGCATGGTGTATGGAGTAGTTTCTGCAACGTCTTCGGGAAGAACCCGCTGTTCATCTTCGTCCTCAGCGGGGTCGTGCCTCGCGCACTGGCGTTGATCCATGTGCCCGATGGAGAGGGCGGTGTGACCAGCCCGCTCGGATGGTTCCATCAGTATTGCTGCAAACCCCTGTCGATGGGCCGGGCCGAAAACGCCTCTCTGCTGTATGCACTGTGTCTGATCCTGCTGTACTGGCTGCTCGGCTGGTGGCTGGATAAAAGGAAGATCTATATCCGCGTATAACGGCTATCTTTAGCGAACAAACAATAAATCATGAAATGCGAAGCATTCACCGAGACCATTGCAAAGACATTAAATTCCCGAGGTAAACATATCTTCCTCGCTTTTCTTTTCGTGCTGGCATTGGCACAGACGGAGGCGCAACGTGCCGCTCCCGATGTCGTGTCCACGAAAATGGGTTCGCTTAGCATCCAGCCGATAGTGCATGCCAGCCTCGTCCTGTCGCTG
>Ga0134126_10013359_pt1 | contig 10377 bp, 9 predicted proteins | sample KB31752_FD_96881 | JGI IMG/M metagenome (GOLD analysis project Ga0134126, IMG submission 96881) | Terrestrial soil microbial communities with excess Nitrogen fertilizer from Kellogg Biological Station, Michigan, USA - KB3-175-2 | ecosystem: Environmental > Terrestrial > Soil > Unclassified ...
AAATCCCAAACCAACAATTCCTGAAATCAAGAACGCGCTGCAGAACAACCTCTGCCGCTGCGGCACGCATCTTCGGATCGTCCGTGCCGTGAAGCGCGCGTCGGAAGCGTGAGGTGAGGGCGATGATCGCGATACCGCAGAACGCATTTGCCCGCCGTGACTTTCTCAAAGGCGCAGGTGCGCTGATCGTCGGCTTCACGCTCGCGAGCACTGCAAGGCTTGGCGAAGCGGCAGCGATGGAGATCGGACCTTACGGGCCGCCCGAAGACCAGATTGATTCCTGGCTGGCGATCGGTGAGGACGGCCACGCAACTCTCTTCACAGGCTGCTGCGAGCTCGGCACCGGGAGCTCGACCGGTCTTCTGCAGGTCATGGCCGAGGAGCTCGATCTGCCGTTCGAGCGCGTGAAGATCATGTTCCCCGATACCAACCGCTCCCCCGATCAGTTCGTTTCATCGGGCAGCCGCACCATTTCCGCGCATTCGCGTCCGATCCGGCTTGCTGCCGCCGAGGCGCGAGGCGTGCTGGTCGAGCTTGCTGCGGCGCGGCTCAATGTGCCCGCCGATCAGTTAATGACCGAGGACGGCATCGTCGTCGCTCGCACCACGCCGGCCAAGAAAATCAGCTATGCGCAACTCGTCGGCGGCAAGCAGTTCAACGTCAGGATCACCGGGAAGACAAAACCGAAGGCGCCAAAGGATTACAAGCTGGTCGGCAAATCCGTGGCGCGCTGGGACATTCCGGAAAAAGTCTTCGCCACGTTCACCTATATGCAGGATCTCAAAGTCGAGGGCATGCTGCATGGGCGCGTGGTGCGGCCTCCGGCGCATGGGGCTTCGGTCATCGCGATCGACGAAAACTCGGTCGCGAATGTGTCCGGACTGGTGAAGGTCGTGCGCGTCAACGATCTCGTCGGCGTTGTCTGCCAGCGCGAGGAACAGGCCATCGCCGCGGCGCAGGCGTTGAAGGTCACCTGGTCCGAATGGGCCGGTCTTCCCGCCATGAAAGACCTCCACGCGACGCTGCGCCAATTGCCGGAATTCCCCGCGGGCTACCCTAAGGAGTCGCCCGGGGGCGTGCTTGCCAAGAGCGGCGATGTCGAGGCCGGTCTCGGCAAGGCGGTCAAGCTGGTAAAGGCGACGTATCTATCGCCGTTCAACCACCACGGCTCGATCGGCCCCTCCTGCGCGGTCGCCGATGTGCGCGGCGACGGCGTGACCCTGTGGTGCGGCACACAGACGCCCTACGGCACGCGGGAAGCGGTGGCGAAATTCCTCGGCCTTCCGAATGAGCGGGTACGGTTGATCTATGTCGAAGCATCCGGCTGCTATGGCCAGAATGGCGCGGACGACGTGGCCATCGATGCGCTTGTGCTGTCGCGCGCCGTGGGCAAACCGGTGCGGGTGCAATGGTCTCGGGCCGACGAAAACGGCTGGGAGGCTTTCAAAGCGGCGCGCATCAGCGAATGCCAGGGCGGGCTAGATGCGGATGGCAAGATCGTCGCATGGGATGCCCGCACGTTCGGCCTGTCGGGTTATTCCCGGCCCGAATATCACGAGCCCAAACACGGCGGCGAACCCGGAAGTCTGGTCAGCGCCCAATTGGCGGGCTGGACCAAGCCGGGCCTCGAAGAGGGCTTCAGCGGCGCAGCGGGGAATTTCGAGCCAGTCTATGAGGACCTGCCGAACAAGCGCGTCGTGTTCACCTATCTGGGCCCCACGTCGCACCGGCAAGGTCCGCTACGGTTGCGTGTCGGCTCGATGCGAGGCGTGGGTTCGCCTGACAACATCTTCGTCGCCGAATGTTTCATGGACGAGTTGGCTGCGGCTGCGGGTATGGACGCGATCGAATTCCGGCTCAAGCATGCGCCGCGCCAGCGCGGCATCGCGGTGCTGAAAGCGGCGGCGGAGAAAGCCAAATGGCAGCCGCGCCCATCGCATTCCCAGCCCTCGGCAGGCGATATTGCCTACGGTCGGGGCGTCGCCATGCTAGGCAGCAATACCGATACCAATGTCGCGGGCATTTACGAGGTGGCCGTCAACCGAAAAACGGGCGTCGTGCACGTCCAGCGCGTCACCATCGCGCAGGATTGCGGGCTCGTGGTCAATCCCGGCGCCGTCAGAAACCAGATCGAAGGGGGCGTAATCCAGAGCATCAGTCGCGCGCTCAAGGAGGAGGTCACGTTCGACCGTTCGCGGGTCACGAGCCTGGATTGGGCCTCGTATCCCATCATCACCTTCAACGAAATCCCGGACGAGATCGACATTGTGCTGATCGATCGTCCCGACCTTCCGCCGATGCGGGTGGGCGAACCGGCAAGCGAAAGCGTGTGGCCCGGCGTGGCGAACGCGGTTTATGACGCCGTTGGGGTGCGCCTGAGGCAACTGCCATTCACCCCGCCACGCGTGCTCGCTGGCCTGGCAGGAAGCGCATAGCGAGAAAGCTCTCATGCCTGGCATGAGAGCTTTCTCAAGCGCCTTAATGGAACGGCTGCGAAGATTCGCCCTGCGGGCGCAGGCCGCCGTCCCCGCTCTGCTGGTCCTGACCGGGCGAAGCGTTCTCCTGGTCGGACGGCACGCTTGCCTGGTCGCCCTGGATTTGGCTTTGCGCAGCATCGACAATCTGGGACAACCCCTGCTTGGCAGCATCTGTGGTCTGATCCACCACACGCCCGCCGATGTTTTTCGCAATTTCCAATTGTTCGGAGGCAAGCTGTTGGGCCTTGTCCTTCACTTCGTCCGCCGTTTCGCCCATCAGGCGATCCTCGGTCTCCGTTTCGGGCAGAGCCGTCCCAAGGGCAGCGCCCAAGGCCAAGCCGAGCCCAATCAGCACGAGCGGTTGGTCTTTGGCAAAGTCCAGCATGCTGCGGGTGGTAGCCATTGCGCTTTCCTGCATCGCCGCAGTGGACTGCGCAACGCTCGTGGCCGCGCTCTTCACGCTCTCTGCCGTGCGACTCGCCGTGCTTGACATTGCGTCGTAGGCGCTTGAGGCCTTGTCCGTGACTGTGGAAGCCGCATTGCTCAAGCTGGACGCTGCGGACTGCGCTGTTTCCTTGACGGATCGCATCGTCGAGCTCGCTTTATTGCCCAGCCCGCGGCCGGCATCCCAGGCCGATTGGCCGGCTTCGGCCATCGTTCCAGTTTCGATGCCGTAGGACGTTTCGTCGCTCCAACCCTGTCCGTTGCCATTGGGCCGGCCGGAAGTCCCAGCCGACGCCTTGCCGTTCGACATCACGTACCAAGCGATACCAGCGCCAATCAAAGTCGCTGGAAGAGGGTTTTCCACAACCTGGGTTCCCAGGTTTCGCATGAAATCTCCGCCGCCTTCTTTGGCATATTCGAGCACCTCGTCGAGCACCCGTCCGGGTGTCATCGACCGAAGCTCTTCGAGCGTCTCCGCAAGGCGAGCCCGCGTCTGTTCCGTCTCACGTTCAAGCTGCTCTGTTGAGGCCATTGTCGTCACTCGCTTCCTGCGTCACGACTTGAGCGTCGCGCTGCAATTGATGGAGGGTTTTTTCGGGAATCAGATTGGTCGTCTTCAGCCGGCCGAAACCAATCACCAGCAGAATAACGCCGATGGCGAGGGCAACGCCGCCAACGATGAGCGCCGCCACAAACATCGACATTCCGGTTCTCATCAAGGCGGCGACAATGGCTTCCAGCAGGATTACCAGAGCCGGCACGGCCAGCACTGCGCCGACCATCGCCAATCCCAATCCGGAGGCCACGTGCGCGATCTTCTCCGAAACTTCGGTTCGGGCCAACTCGCCTTCTTTTCGGAGCAGCGCCGTGAGCTGCGCGATGAGGTCGCTGAAGACTTCGGGGATTGACCGAGTAAGGTGCGGGGCGTTCATGCGGTCCCTCCTTGTCCGGGATTGGGCGCTTGCGGATGTTGCGCCGAGCTCTTCAGAAACCGCGTCAGGGCAAATCCGGCAAGCACCGAGCCGCCGAACAGCGCAACAGGTTGGCTTCGCGCGAACTGGCCGAGCCTGTCCATCAGATCATCGATATTGCCGTTGCGAAGCTCGGATGCCGCCTGTTCAAGGCGCTGGCCTGCATCGTGCACGTAGCCGGCGAATTGCGGCATTTCTGATTCGAGCTCGCAGGCGGCGCCGTGCACTGCGCGAGCGACAATGCGAATCTGATCCGCCCCGGCGTCTTTCTGCTGCGAGGCGACTTCGATGGCTTTCTCTTTTACCGGCTGAACGGCTTCGCCAAGCTTGGCCTTCGCGTTGTCGGCGAGGGCGGAGGCATTCTCCTTCAGATTATCAATCGTAGGGTTCTGTTGATCGGGATCCATGAGAGGCGTCCTTCTGCATCTTGCGCATATTTTTCTCGCGCGCGGCGTTGGCTAATCAACGGGACGTGCCCGATGTAGGTTCCAAACAAGTTGCAGCCGCTCGAAAATATAAGATGCGGGAATGCGAGGGCGACCGGCGTCAGGGTCTATTATTTCGCGCAGCCTGGAATCGGCGTGTCGTAAGTGTAGGTTTCGCCGCCATAGGGCACGGACATCTTGCCGGGCGTGCAGCTATGAATCGTGCTGCCGTCGAACACGAACCACCGGATCCCCTGGCCCACGGGCCCAAGGCTTTGGCGCGCAATCGTCTGCAGCGCGGAAATCGCCTGGGCCACCTCCGGAGGGGTGACGTTGGACGGCAGCGCCGAAAGAGACCGGGCGGTCTGATCGGTGATTTTCAAATCGGCGACCTCGCCGTAGGACATGGCTCCGTTTGCACCGGCATGGCCATCCGCGACGCCAATGACGACATAGCGCGAGAGCACGTCCTGAAGAGGCTGAGAATTGGGAACGGAGGCGAAGGTCTCCGGCACCACCCACCAAATGACGACAATCTCTCCATTGCCTTTGGCGTGAAGAATTTGCGTGTAGTCGAGCGCCGCACCGCTGGAACCCGGGTTCCACTGTCGCGCTGCAGCAGGCAACGCCAGCAGCAGAATCAAGAAAGAAACGAGCGCCGCGCAATCGAAGAGCCGGGTTTTCGACATGCAAATCGCCTTTGAGGATTGCGCCACTGTATTCGTCCTTGCACGGCTACGCCAAGAGTCGAGACATCAGCGGCCGCGCCACCCGGGACGCCGCTTCGCAAGGAACGCATCCACGCCCTCCTTGAAATCGTCGCTGCCGTAGCAGACGCGGACGAGGTCGCCGCCTTCGGGAAGATGCTCGAGAACGATCCGCCTGATCGCCTCCTTAGCTGCGCCCATCGTGAGCGGCGCCTGCTGCATCAGGCGCATGCACATGCCATCCAGCTTGGACTCGATATCGCCGGGGGGGGCGAGCACATCGACGAAGCCGCAGGCGAGGCCTTCCTCGGCGGAAATGAGCTCCGCGAGCATCAGCATGCGCTTGGTGCGGCCAGCGCCGAATTGCGCCAGAAGACGCGCCATGTTGCCGACCGAGAGGCAATTGCCCAGCGTGCGAGCAATGGGCACGCCAAATCGCGCAGCAGGCGTGGCAATGCGGAAATCGCACGCGGCGGCTATCGCCAGCCCGCCTCCGACGCAAACGCCCTCGACGACAGCGATCACCGGCTTTGGCAGATTTTCGATCTGCCCGATCGCCGCATCGATCCTGCGCTCATAAGCGATCCCGTCTTCGGCGCCCGTGAAGGCGGTGAATTGCTGGATATCGGTGCCCGCCACGAAAGCGCCGCCGGCGCCGCGAAAGACCGCGACACGCACTTGTTCGTCGTGGGCGATGGCTTCGCAGGCTGCGGCGAGTTCGGCATACATGGACCAGGTCATCGCGTTGCGCGCCTCCGGCCGGTCGAACAGGACAGAGGCGACCCCGTTCACAGCCCTGTAGTGCACGTGTCCTTCGCTCATGGCCGTTCACTTTCGACCCGAAGCCGGTCCCGGGTCGTTTGATCGATCCCGAGTTCCATCAGGATCTGCTCGGTGTGCTCGCCCAAAAGGGGGGGGGGTAAGCGCACGCGCTGCTTCGTCCCCGAGAGCTTCACCGGAAAGCCGATGGATTTCACCTTGCCTTCGACGGGATGATCGATCTCCATCACTGCTTCTCGCGCCCGCGCATGGTCGCTCGCCAACGCCTGCGCATAATTCAGGATCGGTCCCGCCGGAATTCCTGCCGCCAGGAGAATCTCGATCCAATCCGCAGCGCTTCGCGCGTCGAAGGATTTTTCCAGCTCTTCGATCAGAACGACGCGGTTTAGGAGCCGGTCCGCGATGCTCTTGAAGCGCGCGTCGGCGAGAAGATCGGGGCGCTCGAGCACCTCACATAGCGTCTGCCACAGCCGATTGCTGTTTGCACCCATCACGAAAAACGCGTCTTTCGCCCGAACCGCCTGATACGGCGCGCTGAAACGATTGGCCGTGCCGAGCGGGCCCGGCACGCGCCCAGTGCCCCAGAATTCGGAAATATCCCAGATGCTGAAGGCAATTGCCGCTTCGAAAAGCGAGGCATCGACATATTGTCCCTGGCCGCTGTGCCCTCGCGCGATAAATGCCGCCAGAATTCCGTAAAGCGCGAAAAGCGCGCAGCCGATGTCGGAGACCGGAACGCCGGCTTTGGTCGGGGGGCCGCCAGGCTGCCCGGTGATGCTCATGATTCCCGCCATAGCCTGGGCGATCAGATCGAAGCCGGGCCGCTGCGACCAGGGCCCCGTCTGGCCGAAGCCCGATATGCTGGCATAGATCAGACGCGGATTGATCGCATGAAGGGTCCCATAGTCGATGCCCAGCCGCTTGGTCACGCCTGGCCGGTAGTTCTCAACCAGGATGTCGGCCGTTTTCACCAACCGATGGAACACGTCGCGCGCGGCCGAATTTTTCAGATTCAGCGCGAGGCTCCGTTTGTTGCGGTTGAGATTAAAGAACCCCAGACTGTCGTCGCCCTTAAGCTTGAAACCCATAGCGCGGCGCGTCTGGTCTCCGCCGTCGGGCGGCTCGACCTTGATGACGTCCGCTCCCATGTCCCCCAGAAGCATGGAACAGAAGGGCCCGGCCATCACTTGGCTGACGTCGAGCACGCGCACGCCGGACAGCGGCAATGGAGAGGGCGGCGCAGGGCTTTCGGTCATCGCTGTTCCTTGGCTTGGCCCACGACATAGACGCAAAACTCTCTTCCCGCCAAGCCGCCGTTCCGATGACTGCCGGCACAAACGCTTTGGAAGATAGAAAACCGCCGTTCCCCGGGTGAGCGGGAAACGGCGGTCTTTTGGGCAGCCCTAAGGCTGGCCCGATCTAGGGGATTGTCCCTCTTCCCCGCCAGCCGCCGCCCATCAGCAGCATCACAAGGAAGATGGCCAAGAACACGAAGAACAAGATCTTCGCGATTCCGATCGACGCGCCGGCGATGGTCGTGAAACCAAACAGCGCCGCAATCAATCCCAATACCAGAAATGTAACTGCCCAACCGAGCATGGGTTTCTCCCGCTTTGGGTTTCGTTTTGAAAACGTCTGACCGGCTACACCGTTCTACTTGGGCTGAGCTTTGGCATGCCGCTTATTAACCTAAAAAGAGTGCTGGAAATCGTGCAACAAAGCTGCGCGGAGCGTGTGCTCGAGTGCTCTGAAAAATCGCCAGCACGCCCGGCGCTTTTTAACCTTGCGCAAAGTTTGGGACGGGGTTAACCGAAATAATGTTTCCGCGGCACGAATGGCGTGCGAGCTTGCACCGTTCGAACGCGGAGCTTGCTGGCCGCCCGTTTGAGGTCTCCTCAATGCTGCCGGTTAATGTCGAGATTCAATTCACTCGCGTCGAGGGGATGCAGCCGTGAACGATTTTTCTTTTCCAACTTGCGATTCCGCCGATGCTCCAGATGGTTCGGACGAGCAGCAGCCAGATGACTCGCCCCTAGTAGACAGTTTCAACGGCCCTGGCCTCAGCGATTTGTTCAGGCTTCCCGAAAGTGTCGTGCTCTACGATGGTGACCGGGCCGAGCCCGTGCGCAGCGCAAGTTTCGGATCTTCGCCTCAGGGTATCAGCTCACCCGACGGCGGTTCGGCGCTGGTGACGAACACCTCCGGGACTGGGCTGATCATCCATGTGAGCTATGATTCAAGCGTGGGCAACGCTCCCGCCGGCTTCACCAACGTCGTCTCGCAAGTCGTACAATATTTCCAAAGCCATTTTAATGACCCCGTCACTATCAACATCAATGTCGGCTATGGCGAGGTCCACAGTTCTCGATTGTCTGCCGGCGCACTCGGAGAGAGCAGCACCTATCTCAGCTCGGTGGGCTACGACACGCTGACCAGCCAAATGGCGCTGGATGCAAAAACGGCAGCCGACAATTCGGCCGTTGCTTCCCTTCCCGGCGATCCCAATGGCGGCGCGTACTGGGTATCGACCGCCGAGGGAAAAGCCTTGGGCCTGATCGGCGCCACCACGACTCCCGACGGCTTTGTGGGATTCAGCAGCAGTTCGAATATTTTCGACTACAACAATGCGGACGGCGTCGGCGCGGGGCAGTACGATTTTTTCGGCGTTGTCGCCCATGAATTCTCCGAAGTCATGGGCCGCATGCTGCTGGTCGGCGAGACCATCGGAAACACGTCCAACAGCTATGATCCTTTGGATCTGCTGCACTTCTCCTCCTCGGGCGTGCACGACTTCTTGGGCTCGACCGCCGGCTATTTCTCCGCCGATAATGGGGCAACGCCGCTGAACAGCTTCAACACCGTCGCTGGTGGCGATTACGGCGATTGGGCAGGCGCAACCGTCGACGCCTTTAACGCTTATGCCAACACGGGCGCCGTGCTGCCCATCTCGGCTGCCGATCTTACCGCGATGGACGTCATCGGCTGGGATGCGGGAGCGTCCGCATCGCCGCCGCAGCAGCCCGATTTCACAATCAGCAATCTCGCTTTGAATCTCTCCGCCGGCGGAACCAGCGTTGGTTTTTCGGTCAACAACGTCGGGGGCGCGGATGCGAGCGCCTCGACGACGGGATTCTATCTTTCCACAGACAGCATCATTACAGCATCGGACCGGTTCATCGGCTCCGCTTCCACGCCGTTCCTCTCCGCAGGTGCGTCTGATGGCGAAGCCGGTTCCATATCGCTGCCGACCAACCTCACGCCGGGAACCTACTATATTGGTGTCCTCGCCGACTCGCCCAATGCCATCGCGGAGAGCAATGAAGGCAACAATGCATCGACTGCGGTGCCGGTCATCGTCGGCAATTCCAGCGGCAACACCCTCAAAGGCGCCGCTGGGAACGACACCATGTTCGGCTTGGGCGGCAACGACACCCTGATCGGCGGCGCGGGAAACGATACGCTGATCGGCGGCGCCGGCAATGACCACTTCCGCTTCGCGGCGGCGACCGACGGTATGGATTCCATTGTCGACTTCGCGTCCGGCGCCGACAGGGTGGACTTCGCCCGCACGGTTTTTGGCAGCCACCTTGCTGTCAACAATCTGAACACAGGGATTTTGAATCCGACTCACTTCATCGCAAGTGATAGTGGTCCGGTGACCTCCGCACAGGAATTCTGGTACGACACTGCCAGCCACGTTCTGTACTTTGACGCAGACGGCAGTGGAGCGGGAGCGGCAATCGCCATGGCTCAGTTCGGGTCCACCATCATGTTGGCGAGCACCGATATTCATCTGATCTGAAGGGCGCCCGATCTGAGAACATGCCCCCAGGGCGGCGCGCGGTTGCGCGCCCGCCTTCCGCTGGCTTGGCAGGGCCAAGTCGCGTCAGGCCAACCGGAGGCTCCAACTTCTACCCGAGCAATTCAGATGATACGGTCCCTCAAATTTTCGGGGGAGAGAACAATGTCGAAGAATATGTTTGCGTTGGCCGCGCTGATCGCGATCCTAGGCCTGCCCGCCGACGCTCAGAACCCGCCCGGCGACGCCATGGCAGTGGTGCGGGCTGCAGACGCCGCGATCGGTGCAAGCAAGGTCAAATCCATCCACTACCAGGGCGTGGACGGCTACGTCACGGTCTATGGCCAAAGTGGGACGTCCAGCGTCCAGCACGTCTGGCCGCGGTACAATTTGAAGAGTTTCTCGCGGACGATCGACTACGACAGCATGTCGATGCGCGAGGAACAGATCCACACGCAAGGCGCCTGGCCCGCCGATGAGGGCGGCGGCGAGCGGCCGATCGTCGGCGAGCGCAAGCAGGTGCATTTCTATCGGGACGGATTTGCCTGGAACGCCAATGCGGACGGCTCCATTACCGCCGCGCCGCAGGACGCCACCGAGCGCATGCTGGAAATCGTGATGACGCCGCATGGCTTCATCAAAGCGGCGCTGGGCGCCCACGATCTCAAAATGGACACGCATTACGAGAGCACCAACAGCACGCGCAAAATTCACGCGCTGACCTTCAAGTTCCGGGACAAATATCCGGTCATCGGCTGGATCGACGAAAACAAT
>Ga0134126_10013361_pt1 | contig 10376 bp, 9 predicted proteins | sample KB31752_FD_96881 | JGI IMG/M metagenome (GOLD analysis project Ga0134126, IMG submission 96881) | Terrestrial soil microbial communities with excess Nitrogen fertilizer from Kellogg Biological Station, Michigan, USA - KB3-175-2 | ecosystem: Environmental > Terrestrial > Soil > Unclassified ...
CAGAGGTACGAATCGGACCGGTCCCAGGCGGTGCATGGCCCGGCTGTGCGGATCGCCCGAGAGAAGGAGCAGTTGCTGTTCCTCGCGGGGGCCGACCGGCATCACCAACCGTCCTGGGGGGTTGATCGCCAACTGGGCCGCTAATCGGGACGGCACCCGCGGCCCACCGGCGGTCACCACGATCGCGTCATACGGAGCCCGCGCGGGGTATCCCAGGGATCCATCGCCAACCCATACCCGCGCGTTCGACACGCCAAGGGAGGCGAGGCGCTCCCGCGCGGAGGCCGCCAGGTCGGCAAGTCTCTCTACCGAGATGACCTCCGCCGCGAGATAGGCCAGAATCGCGGTTTGGTAGCCGGTGCCGGTCCCGATCTCCAGCACCCGCTCGGTCCCCTTCAAGGCCAGGGCCTCGGTCATGCGGGCCACCACGAAGGGCTGCGAGATGGTCTGGCCCTGATCGACGGGCAGCGCCTCGTTCTCATAGGCGCGATCGACCAGGTTTGGCGGCACGAAGTGCTCCCTGGGGATCTGGCGGATTGCCTCCAGGACGCGAGGATCGCGAATCCCCTCGCTCCGCAACTGTTCCAGCAGCCATCCGCGATCGTGCTCTTCCATCTTGCGCCATCCGAGCCGCTGGTTTCGCCGGTTTTAGCGGAACTTCGGGACTGGTTTCCCCCGGCGTTGGTACCCCTTGGTCAGGGTTTCGTCGATCCGCGGCGGATCATAATACATCTGAGCGCGCTCCAGCTCGCCGCGCGAGCCTTTCCCCGTATAGGAGACCAGGATCCCGCCGCTCAGTTCAACCAGGCATACGTTGCTGGCCGCCGCGGCGTCCAGATCGAAGCCCAGGGCCCGGAAGAAGTCCTCATAGCCGGTAGGGCACAGAGGCGGCATCTTCACTTCGCTGACCGTGACCCCGCGGACTTGCTCTTGACTGCCGATCAGCGCCATGACGTCGCTCATCGGCAGGGCGATGCCCTCCGCCTTGAGACTGCCCAACTGGCCGGGGAACGCGCGGGCGATGTAGCCATCCTCGACCTCCGAAACGAGCACATGTCGGTAGACGTTGCGATCGAAATAGCGTCCGATCGCGCGCAGGGCGTCTTGGTAGGTAGGGCGAGCACCAGTTACAGCCATTTGCGGCATCCTCCAGGTAGGGCTCGGCGATCATTGACTTTATCACTTTAGCGCACCTGAGCCCTTGCCGCCAGGGATCCATGCCTTTGTAGGTCAAAATCCCCTGAAAAGGGGAGCCCGACAGGACGGATCACGGGTGGGCGGCGGCGAGGGCGGCGGCGTCGCGGACGAAGTTCCAGGCATCAGGAGAGCCCCAGCCGCTCGCGTAGTCCCAGCCGGGGCCGGCGGCATAAAGGAAATTGTTGCCCTTGGTGACATCATGAAAGGGCGGATACGGCTTTGGCGAGCCCGCCAGATGGTAGACCAACGGATTCACCCAGCCGAGCGGCGATCCTCCGTGGAGCATCGCGTACTGATCGCTCAGAACCACCAACGCGGCCCAGATCGGCATCGCCGCGCTAGTTCCTCCGCCCAGGGTCCAGGCGTGCCGGTAGAAAATAGCATAGCCGTGACCATCGCCGAGGCCGGAACTGCCTGACGCGGCCACATCCGGTACCTGGCGTCCTCCCGTGCTGACCCGGCTATGCACTCCAGCGCCGATCTGCCAACTCAGGTCGTCGGTGTCTTTTGTGTATACCCGGCTGATTCCGCCGCCGCTCGCCGCGCCGTGGACGCTGGTGGCCGCGCACTCCGGATGTTTCGCGGCTGGGCACGACCACGCGGATTCGCCAGCGACGCGGCCCGCGGGGCCCGACATCTTTAAGGTCAGATCGGTCGCCCCTACCGCGAGGACATAGGGATCACTTGCCGGCACGGATACGGCGGGCTGTGTGTTCGCGACCGCGTTCGCCGGCTGGTCGGGATCGGCACAGCCGTAGGCGCCTTCGTCGCCCGTGGCGCTGACAATAGTGGTTCCCTGGGCCGCCAGTTGGGCAAACAGCAGATGTTCGGCCGCTAGAAAGCCGGGAATACCGGCGGCGGTCGGTTCGCAGGTGACCCAGGTCAGCCCGAGGACGTTCACCGTGGGATCACTGGCCACGGCGCTATAGGCATCGATGAGACCCTGGCCATCGCTGTCGGAAGGGGCGTCCCATACGTCAATGGCGGCCGCCGGGGCGGACGCGGACAGCAGCTCGATATCCACCGTGGCCTCCACGTTCGCGCGGGCATGGGCATTCCCCGCGTCGACTTGGTGGTCGTGCACATTGAGGCCATGGCCCATTCGATGCGCGAAGGCAACCACGTCCGACGTGTTGTAGGGAGCGAGTTCGACCAGTGCCACGCGGATGTGCTCGCCGTGGATGCCGGCGGCGTACAGGGGGGTAAAGTCATAGGCATCGGTCACCTGGCGAATCGTATACCCGGTGGAGGCGGGGATCACCGAAGCCGTGCCTCGCCAGGCCGGCAAGGAGGGCCCAGGACCGACCAACCCCAAGATCGCCCGCACCACTCGACGAAAGCGCGAGGGCAGGGAAGTGACCCGGTCGCCTTCCCCGAAGGCCGCCAACATCCGTCCAGACGCTCCCGTGACCCGGAGAACGATCCCGCCCCGCCAGGGGTTGACCTGGAGTCCCGAGGCGTTCAGCCAGCGGATCAGCGGCCTCACGGCGGACGGGTTGGGGCCAAAACGCCGGATCCAGGCTGCCGGGGAATAATACCGGCGGTAGGCGGGAGATCGTGGGTTCGCCACGGCGGCGCCGGCGGCCAACGCGCCCTCCTCATCACGAGAGGCCAGGACAAGCGTAACCGCCAAGGTGGTACGTGGCCACATGCCTTCGGTGGGACTCGCGGCGGTTGAGCTTGGCGCGGCGGAGAGGGTCCAGAGGAGGACGGCCATCAGGAGCAGCCGGATGCCGCACGGGGCTATACGACCCACGCGGCCACCACCAGGGCGCCACCGAGCAGCAGAAGAAAAGAAAATCCCCGCGCTGTGTGCAGGCCGTGCGGGGTGAGTAAGACCGCCAAGGCCACGCCGATACACAGCAGACCACCCAAGCCCAGGCCCACGCGGGTGAGAATGCCGCGCGGCGCGGCCACGGACTCGCGCGCGTGGCGGGAGCGGGCGGCCCGCCGCCGCCGTGACCGCCGGTTGGCCGGCATCGTTCACTCCTCCAGCAACAATCGGCGCTCCAATACCTGGTCCCGAGAAAAGTCCCGCAATTGTAGGAACGCCTGAGCGGCGTCAAGCAAGGCGTCCATCGGCACAAGGCCAATGACCTCCGAGTGGAGGACAGGAACCCCCCAGCGGGCGGCCTCGGCGCGGATCAGATCCATCACGGTGACCAGGCTGGTGGCCTTGAAGTTGGTCAGGTTCATGCTCACCTGAGTGGTTCCGGTGCCAGGCATCTCCAGTCCCAGTCCCTTGACGTAGCGGAGGCCGCCGGAACTATGGCGGATCGCTTTGGCGATTGCCTTGGCCAGGCTGGGATCGGGAGTGCCCAGGTACACGTTAAAGGCAATCAGCGCCCGGCGAGCCCCGACCGCGACGGCGCCGGCGCTCGGGTGCACGGCGGCGGGGCCAAAATCGGGCCGGCGCGCCGGGTCGCCCGGTACGGTCTCCCGCAGGCCCTCGAAACCACCTTTCCGGACGTACTCAAGATTGACCCGCTTGGGATCCCTGGCCGCTTCCTCATACAGATAGACGGGGATATCCAACTCAGCCGCGATCCGCGCCCCCAATTCCTCGGCCAGGGCCACGCACCGGGCCATGGGTAGATCGCCGAGGGGAACGAAAGGAAAAACATCCAGAGCGCCCATCCTGGGATGCGCCCCCTCATGTTCCCTCAGATCAATGAGGGCCAGAGCCGCCCGCGCCCCTGCCATCCCGGCGTCCACGGCGTGGCTCTCGGGTACCACGTAGGTCAGCACGAATCGATTATGGTCGGCGTCGCTCTGGACATTTAAGATCCGGACCCCCTTGGTCGCCGCCACGGCATCGCGGATCGCGGCGATCACCTCCGGCCGCCGCCCCTCGGAAAAATTCGGCACGCACTCCACAAGCCCATCAGCCACGCTCTCGCGTCCTTCCCCTATCGTCTCGTCCATGGGTTCTATTGTCCAGCAGGAGGGCCGGGAAGGAAAGAGGGGGCGCCTGGGCAGTCCGCCGCGCAGGGGCGAGCCCCGCAGCGAGGACAGACCGCGTAGGCCCCGCGGTAGAATTTCCCTGGATCGAACGAGGCCGGGGTGCTGGCATCGGAGCGAACGGCGGGGGGCGGCGCGAAGTCGTCCTCTATCGAGCGGATAAGGGTCGCGGCCCGATTCCGATAGCGTCGGCGATCGATCCAGCCCAGTTGCCGCTCGATCCGTTCGGGGGGAAAGCTTCGGGCCAGCGTCCTGGCCCGCCCGGCGCCGATTCCCTCGGCCAGTAATCGGGCCGTCAGCATGTCCAGCCGGTCTCCTTCTTGGCCGGTACTGACCTCCGCCGGGTTCGTGTGATCCCCCCTGACCGCGGTCGGCCCGGAGCTACCACCCGACTGAGGTCGGGTGGGGGCCTCGCCGCGGACGAAGCCACTTGGAAAAGCACTGGCTGGCGGCGGCGCAGCCGGAGGGCTGTCCGGGCTGATAACCGAGGAAAGAGCAGGTTGAACAGCAGGCAGCGTCAGCATGTTGTGTTTCTTGGTGTATTGCTGAGGTGTCTTTCCAGAACGTGTTTGCCCTGTACGAGGATCGATGCTTGGCGGCCTGGGGGTCAAGGCTTGCGGTCCATCGGTCAGGGATTGAGGCTGGAGGGTCAGCCCCCGCGGGTGGGGGGTCAATGCTTGACCCTCGGGGATCGGAAACTGACCCTGGGGGGCCAGGGCATGCAATCCCTCGTCCGTTGGCGGCCGGCGCATCCGCGGGGCATAGAACTTCCGGATCCGTCCCCGGTCACGGTCATCCACCTCGACGATCAAAAAGCCATGGGCTACCGCGTCGGCGATTCCCTTCTTAATGCTGTTTTCGGCCATGCCGCAGCCCGCGTCCATCCGTGACCCGTCCCTCCGCTTTCGCCCGTGCATGAACTCATCCATGGTGATGAGCTTGCTTACCCCGTATTCGTGATAGCCCCAGGTGTGGCGGAGGATATACTCCACCACTTTGTGCTCGGCCCAGGAGGTGAAACCGGCCACCAGATCGAACCAGTTGTTGGGGAGGCGCCAGAAGTTACTCTCCGGCGGGTCGAAGCCCTCGAACGGCACGGGCTCACCAGGATCTCCGGGGCCAAGCCCGGCGATTGGGGCCGAAACGCGCTCCAAAGGCATGTGCATGGGTGGTACTGTCCCCTTGTGGCCACTCTACCAGCGAAGCTCCACTACCGCCGTGGCCCCTCGCTGGACCTGGCGATGGGCGGTCAGGACGCCCTCGGTCTCCAGTTTGTCGAGAGCGCGCCGGAGGGTCGTGGAGGCTTGCGACGTATTCTTATTGGTGATTCCGGCTTCCTGCATCAAGGAGCCGAGCGCGATTTCGGCATGGCGAGACTGGCTGGATACCTGGCATCGCTGCACGAACACGCGCAGATTGTCCACGCTGCGCCCCGTCCGTATCGAACCCCGTCCGCGGTGGCCGCCACGCCGCCGGCTGGGTAACTCCAAGCTGGTGCGGGGGAGAAGCTGATAGTTTGTCCCTGGGCGTCCCTCGGGATCGCGCACCCCTCGGTACCAAATGGAGTTGATACTGACCTGGATCACGTCGGGCAGACCGCGGGCGAAGACCTCGCGGAGCGGCATCTGGCGCACCTCGTCATTGGTGGAGGTAAAGCCCAAGGCCGCCAAGAGCGGGGCGCTAAACGCCTTGGTGGTTTTCCCCCGCCGTTGATAGAGCTCCACATCGGTGAGATGGAGAGCCTGGAGAGTGAGGGTGAGCCGTTTCCGGTTCACGCTATAGTGAATGCCCCGGCTATCACGAGTGTAGCCGAGACGGTCCAGAACATCGTTGATCGAAATGGTAATATCTGGTCGCCGGTAGAATGGCGGATCATTGGCGATTTCAAACAGGAGGTGCATCACCTTGGCGGGGAATTCGCCCACGAAATGCCGAAGTAACTGGACCACGCTTTCCTGCGAGCTGAGTTCCCGCTCGAAGGGCGGCAAGGGCAGTTGCAAGGCGGTCACTGGACGTTGTACGGTCCAACCCTGGGCATCGGGATGCGGCATCTCGTCGATCGCGAGTGGTTGGTGGATGGCGGCCCGGTAGGCCGCGTACTCGGCATCCAGGGCGATGAACTCGATTTCTTGTTGAATCTGCTGCCGGAACTCAACCTCGATGGCGCTGAGCGGTTGTCCGGTAAGCACGTCGATGTCGCCCACGTTTGGGGTGGGCACCAGACTGGCAACGGGAGCGCGACGGGACAACTGCTCGGACATCAGAAGAACCTCCACTGTCATTTTGGCACGATAAGTCATACAGAAAGGGAGCGCAAGAGGCTCTAGAAGCCTCCTGGCGGCCCAGACATGCTCGGATCGTAGCCTCCAGAAAGCCGCTACCAGAGGAGGTTATCCACGCTCTTTCACACCAGCCCTCCATGGAGGATCACACAAACCCTCCACCATGCCCACACATTTGGTCCGCGCCTAATCCCACCCGCGCTCCACGTGGATTCACACATAGGCTCCACGCCGCCTCACACCGAGCCTCCAGCAGGCGCGGCCGGGCGCCGAGCCCACCACGCTCCACGGTAATTCACACAAAGGCTCCACGCGCGGCGCCCAAATCGGCGCGCCTCCGTGGGGAGTATAATCGCGGTAACTCGTGGGTGGAAGATAGGTAGGTCGCGACCATTCCAGGCGGATAAAAGCGAGCGGGGAGATCGGCATGAAGAGGAGTGTGCGAGGCTGGAACTCAGGCAAGCCGGAGGTTGGCGGCAGGGACGGTCAAGAAGACGCTTTGGCGGGTCTGCTGGAGAGGTATGCGGCGGAGCTGGCGGCCCTGCGGCAAGAACTGGCCACGCTCCGTTCGCGCGTGGAGCGAAGCGAAAGTTCCCGGCCGGTACCGAGAGGGCGTGGCGCTCGCGCGGTCCAGGCGGGCACCCTGGGGGCCGCGGCGCTGCTGCTGATCGGCTCCAATGCCTTCGCGGCCGGACCGCCCGCGCCCAGCCAGATCCGGGCCTGCTATGCTAAGAACACAGGTGCGCTCAGTATCGTGACCGGCCACGCGGGTTGTGGGGCGGGCAAAGTGGCGCTGGCCTGGGATATACGGGGCGGGCAGGGGCCCCGCGGGCCGCGAGGCGCGACGGGCCCGCGGGGCCTTCAGGGACTGAACGGCGTGCAGGGTGGGGTGGGCGCACCAGGGCCCCAGGGTCCACAAGGGCCGCAAGGCGCGCCCGGAGCGCAGGGTCTCCCTGGCATCCAGGGGCCGGCAGGACCGATGGGGCCGGTGGGGCCAGCCGGATCAGCTGGCGTGGCCGGGGTGTCGGGCGCGACGGGTCCGGCTGGCCCCGGCGGCTTTGTATCCAACCTGATCTCGGCCGATTTGAGCAACGAAAATCTCAGCTATAGAGATTTCACTGGTGTCAATCTCACCGGCGCCGACTTCTCCAATGATCAGTTGAAGGGGGCGGGATTCGCGGGCGCGAACCTTTCCTCCGACACCTTGAATGGCGTCACGCTTATCCATGCCAACCTGATCGGGGCCAACCTGATCGGGGCGCAAGTACAAGGCGCGGACTTCACCGGGGCGAATCTCACCGGCGCGCATCTCACCGGAGTTGATCTCAGTACCACGATCTTCAGCAACACGATCTGCCCCGATGGAAGCAACACGGGAAGCACGGGAACCTGCGTGGGCCATACGCCGTAGAGGATCCCGCGCCTGGGACAATAGGGCCTCCGGCTGAGGCCGGATGGGAGGGGCGGGACCGGCCGCGGCCGGGTGTAGGGCGCCGGCATCCGCCGTAGCCAATGGGTTTGTGGGTGCCTCGTCGCTGGCCCAACCGGCCGCGGCCGACGTTATCCTGCCATCCGGCCTCAGCCGGAGGCCCCAATGCCGAAACCGGTTTCAGTGGTCAGCAGGCGCGGTCATCGTTCCTGGAGGGTCGAGATGCACACGCTCCAGGAACTCAATGTAGCCATTGAGACTGTCCCGCAGCCTCCGCATCCTCAGGACATATTCGGGGAGATCATCGACCGAGGGGAGCAGTTCCTCCACCCGCAGATTCCGTAGCTGCTGTTCCATGGCATCCACCCGGTTTCCCACCCGCCGTACCTGGCGCCGCCGATTCCGTTCCGCCGTCAGGTCCATCACCGACGCCACCGCCTCGACGGTCGGTCCCGCGCCCTCCAGGTCGGCGGTCTCGGCGTCCCCCGGATCCTGGTCGGACTCCGATTCGGAGGGCTCGGAACCTGGCGCAAGCTGGCGGCACAACTCCTCCGTGGCACGGGCCGACAGCGCCCCAGCGATCACCTGGGCCAGAATCTCCATCTGGAGCGCCTGGGGAAGGCGGGCGATCGCTCGCGCGTGGCGACCGCTGATCCGCCCGCCTTGCACGGCGGCCTGGATTGGTTCGGCGGCATGGAGAAGACTCAACATTTGGTGTAAGCGCCGGTCGGTCAGCCCATGGCGGCGGGCCAGTTCGACCCAGGTCTGTGGTTGAATGTCGCGCAGGCGTGAGAGGGCCTGGGCTTTCTCCAACTCGGTGAGGTCGGCCCGCAGCAGGTTCTCCGCCAACTGCTTGCCCAGGGTGTCCGCGGGATGCGCTGGACGGGCGACCACAAGGACCGGCAGCCGATCCAGACCGGCGATCCCCGAGGCTCGCCAGCGCCGTTCGCCGGTAATGATCGTGAATGCCTCGTCGGCGTCGTCGTAATAGGCGGTGAGCGGGGATTGCATGCCGTCGGCCAGCAGCGACGACGCGAGGGCTTGCAACTCGACCGGATCGAAATGCCGGCGTGGCTGCTCGGGATCAGGGCGGAGCCGCTCCCGGGCGATCAGTTTGGCTCCCTCCAAGGCCGAGACTCCGTCATCCTGGGTCTTTCGCAGGATCTCGTCCCGGACGAGTGAGGGGAGGACGCCGGCGGACTCCATGGCGAAGTCGAAACTTTTACGACGCGACATCGGCCGCCAGCACGGGGATCGTGGCGATCTCGCGGGCCACCACGGCCTGGCACAGAGCCCGGTAGGCCAGGGCCGGGGCCGACCGCCTGCTGTAGAGGGTCACGGGCTGGCGGCTATTCAAGGCTTCCTGAACCACGATGCTGTCGGGAATCATCGGCTCGAAAACCAGATCCCCCCAGGTGCGGCGCATATAGGCACAGGCATCCCGACCAAGAGTCGTGTTGAGCTTGACCTGGCCGAGCAAAATCCCTTCGATCGCCAGATTATAGTTACTCTCGTCAGCGACCCGCTTGACGCTGGCCACGCTTTCCTCCAGGGCGTCGCGCGAGGCACGGTCCTGCGGATTGAGGGGGAGCACACAACTATGAGCCGCGATCAGGCAGTTGGTGGTGAGGAAGCCGAGGAGCGGCGGGGCGTCCAGGAGCACGTAGTCGTATCCGTCGAGCAGCGCGCGTTCCGCCCGCAGGCGGTCGCGGAGCAAGCGCTCGCGTCCAGGCAACGGGCCCAGATTCAACTCAATCTGGGCCAGATTTGGGTCGGCGGGGACGACGTTGACGTTGGCCAGGCCGCTAGGCCGCACCAGATCGGCTATGGACGTGCCATGAATCAGGGCCGCCGACAGTAAATGCTCACCGGGGCGGACGCCAAGCACGGAGGCGGACAAGCTGCACTGCGGATCCAGGTCGATGAGCAGCACTCGACGCCCCAGCTCGGCGAGCGCGCCGGCCAGGTTGAGGCAGGTCGTGGTTTTCCCGCTGCCGCCCTTCCGTTGGGCAAAGGCGATGATCCGTGTCACGGTGCGTCCTCAAAGCGATAGTCGCCGCCGGAAAAGCGGCGTTGGACTGGTCCGAAGGGATGTACACCCTGGCCGGGATAGGGGCAGTGTACCATTGCCATGCGCGCCATCACAACGCGCATAGTGGTTTAGAGGGCCAGAATCAGCACTCCGCCAAGGATGGCCAGACTACCGCCGATCCTCGGTCGGAACCCTGCCCGCTCGCCCAGGCGCCAAGCGCCCACTACTGTAACCAGGACGATCCCCGATTCCCGGAGCGGCGCCACCACCACCAACGGTGCCAAGCGTAGGGCGAATAGGACCATGAGGTAGGATACGAGCATCATGGCGCCGATCGTGGCCGCCACGCGACCGCTGGGCGCCGCCGTTGGTGGAGGAATAGGTTCCGGTGGTACGCGCGGCTGGCCCACGCGCTTCGCCCCAGCCCAGCTGAGCAGAAGAATGGCGCCGCCGCACCAGAGGAACCACCCATAGA
>Ga0134126_10013362_pt1 | contig 10376 bp, 8 predicted proteins | sample KB31752_FD_96881 | JGI IMG/M metagenome (GOLD analysis project Ga0134126, IMG submission 96881) | Terrestrial soil microbial communities with excess Nitrogen fertilizer from Kellogg Biological Station, Michigan, USA - KB3-175-2 | ecosystem: Environmental > Terrestrial > Soil > Unclassified ...
CCAGTGGAGAAGCCGATCGATGTGACATCGCTCAGGACCAACGAGATGACCGTTCGGCTCGGTGCGTACACGCCGGTGCTGTCCAGTGTGGACGTCAAGGCGAAGGCCGATCCGCTCGAGAGCACCGGATTCGCGCGACGCCGCAAGATGGGCATGGGTCGTTACCTGGATCTGGACGACATCAAGAAGATCAGTCCCACGTACACGTCCGACATTCTTCGCCGCATTCCCGGCATCTACGTGACAGGCAGCGGATCGAGCGCGAACGTAGTCACCACACGTGGCAACGGCTGTGTCGCGTACCTCATCGACAACAACACAGTGTCGGCGGATGCTGGCCAGTCGATCGACGAGATAGTTGGCGAGCAGGATGTTGCAGCGGTCGAGTTCTACAATCCGGTCGACGTTCCGATGGACCTGTCGTCCGGATCGAACAACGGATGCGCGCTGCTGGTGATCTGGACGAAGGGCAAGCTGCAGCAGACGAAGAAGGGGCCGTGACGTCGTCATTCCCGCTTTCGCGGGAATGACGGCTTCCGCCCGTCCCTATGTGCTCCACGTACTCCCGCGCTCCTTGAACAGCGTCATGCCCACCACGAACGTCACGGCGGTCACAGCGATCGGATACCACAAGCCCGCGTACGGATTTCCCGTGCGCGCCACCAGCGCGGTGGCGATCAGCGGGAGAAATCCTCCGAACCAGCCGGTTCCCATGTGGTGTACGAACGAGACGCCGGTGTAGCGAACCTTCGTGGGGAATGCTTCGACAAGCAGCGCGCCCAGTGGACCCGTGCACATCGCGGCCAGTACGATCTGATAGAATATGAGCGCGGCGAGCGCGGCGATGTTCGGCGTTCCCGCCGCCGCAAGCGCCATGAGATGGTAGCACGGATAAAGCGTTGCAGCGGCAAGGACGAACGCGAGCATGATGATCGGCTTTCTGCCCACCCGGTCCGATAATGCGCCGAACAGGACGAAGCACGGGGTCCCGAACACGAGTGCGATCGTCACGGCCAGGTACGCTGCGCCGAACGGGACCTTGAGCACCGTCTGCAGAAAGAACAACGCGTAGAACTGTCCGGCGTACCACGTCACCGCGTGTCCGGAGATTACGCCGAACAGAAGCGTGAGCATCACCTTCCAGCGCGAATCGCCGAACGCGTCGTGGATCGGAGTGGACGACGTCTCGCCGCGCGCCTTGAGCTCCGCGAACATCGGCGATTCCTCAAGCTTGCGACGCACGTAATACGATATCGCTACGAGTATCGATGATACGAGGAACGGAACGCGCCAACCCCAAGCGGCGAAAGCGGTCTCACCGGTCAGTTTGCGCGTGATCAGGATGACGAGCAGCGACACCAGCAGTCCCACTGTCGCCGTGGTGTAGATGAAGCTTGTGTAGTACCCACGCTTGCCTTCGGGTGCATGCTCGGCGACGTAGACCGCGGCGCCACCGTACTCGCCGCCCAGCGCGAGTCCCTGGACGAGACGCAGGGCCACGAGCGTGACCGGGGCGAGGAAGCCGATTGTCGCGAAGCCAGGCAGAAGACCTATCGCCGACGTGGAGGCGCCCATCACGACGAGCGTGGTCAGAAACGCTTTCTTGCGGCCGAGCCGGTCACCTATGCGTCCGAAGAAGAGCGCACCGACCGGCCTTACTGCGAAGCCGACTGCGAACGTCGCGAGCGTTTCGAGGAAGCTGGCGGTGGGATCGTTCGGGGGATAGAACTGGTGCGCCAGAATCGCCGCGAGCGAACCGAAAATGAAGAAATCGTACCACTCGATCATCGATCCTGCGCAGGAAGCGACAAGAACCGTACGCATCGAGCGCGATGGGGCGTCCGGAGAAGGCATGGCAGAAGTTGCGTCGCCGGGGATTGGCCCGCAACTTTGGCGTCATGAACGCCGCGCCCGATTCAATTCCCTCGCGCCGTCTTGCCGTCGATCTGAACGCCGACATGGGCGAGGGTTTCGGACGCTACCGGCTGAATGACGAGGCCCTCCTCGCGGCGGTGACGTCGGCGAGCGTCGCGTGCGGGTTCCATGCCGGTGACCCGGTCGTGATGCGTGAGACTGTACTGAGCGCGAAGGCACGAGGGGTCACGATCGGTGCTCATCCGGGTTATCCGGACCTGGTGGGATTTGGCCGCCGGGACCTTGCCGTCACGCCGTCCGAGGTCGAGGCGATCGTGGTATATCAGATCGGCGCATTGCAGGCAGTGTGCGTCGCCGCGGGTGCAAAGCTCCGATACGTCAAACCGCACGGCTCGCTGTACAATCGCGCTGCACGTGATCCGGCTACGGCGGACGCGATAGCGCGTGCGGTGCGCTCGGTCGATTCGTCACTCATTCTGCTCGGGCTCGCGCGAAGCGCGTTGATCGAAGCCGCGGAGAGGGTGGGGATCCGAAGCGTGAGCGAGGCATTCGTCGATCGCGCGTACCGCAACGACGGAACGCTGGTGCCGCGGACGGAGGCCGGCGCGGTACTCGAAGGCGCGGGCGCGATAGCCGAGCGTGCGCTGCGAATGGTGCAGACGGGTACGGTACTTTCGGCTGATGGCGCTGTCGTGAGCATCCGTGCCGAATCGCTCTGCACGCATGGGGACGGCCCCGACGCGGTTGCAATCGTTCGCGCGGTCCGGGCGCGCCTGGAAGAGGCTGGTGTCAGCGTGGCGTCGTTCGCGCGCGCGTGATGCACGTCCGAACGTGACGCCCCGTGGATGAATTTCCGATAATACAGCAGCTTGGTGACGATGCACTGCTCGTAACGTTTGCGCGCACGATATCCTGGGATGTGGGTATCCGCGTGCGTAGTACAGCTCGACGCATACGCGACACGCGTCTGCCTTCGGTTACGGACGTGGTGCCGGCGTACACGACACTCGCAGTGTACTTCGACAGCCGGGCGATGTCGTTCGCGACCGTATCGTCGGAGGTTGCGACTCTGATCGGCGATGCAGATGCAGCGAGCGATGACCGCTCGGCGCTGATCGAGATTCCCGTGCGCTATGACGGGCCCGATCTCGCAGAAGTTGCGGAGTGGACGGGATTGACGCAGGACGAGTTGATCGAGAAGCACTGCTCGCGGACGTATCGCGCCTACATGACTGGCTTCGCTCCCGGCTTCACCTATCTCGGTGATCTCGATGAAGCACTGGTACTTCCGCGGCGCACGAGTCCACGCGTGCGCGTTCCCGCTGGATCGGTCGCGATCGCAGGGGCGCAGACCGCGGTCTATCCGCTCGTGACGCCGGGCGGCTGGCATCTCATCGGAACTACGTCGATGGCGATGTTCGATCCGGCGCGTGACCCACCCGCCCGGGTTCGCGCGGGAGACTCGGTTCGGTTCGTCAGGGTCGGCGGATGAGCGATGTAATTACGGTAATTGCAGCACCGCCGTTTGCGACGATACAGGATCTGGGACGCGTTGGCTTCCGTGATTCTGGAGTCCCGGTATCGGGGCTCGCAGATCGCGAGTCGGGTTTGCTGCTCAATGCGATCCTTGGCAACGATCCCAACGCGGCGATGATCGAGTGGGCTGTCGGTGGCGGGACGCTTCGTTTCGATTGTGCAGCGAAGATCGCGTTTGGTGGAGCGGATGCGGAACTCGGTATCGGTGGAATGCCGGTGCGTCACCTGATGCCGATCTCCGTTGTGGCGGGGGATGAGTTAAAGATCGTGCGGATCGTGCGTGGGCGATTCGTTCTTATCGCGGTTCGCGGAGGAATCGATGTGCCTCTCGTACTGGGCAGCCGATCGACGTTGCTGAGTGCCGGAATCGGAGGGTTCCAGGGGCGCAGACTGCGCGCGGGCGATGAGTTGCGCATCGGAGATAGTATGGTCGCACCGTGCGATGCCACGGAGCACACCGAACGAACGGATCGCGCGCACGTCAACGGATCGGTGATGGTGATGCGCGGTCCGCAGGCTTCGCTGTTCGACGACGCTGCATGGGCGACGTTTCTCGACTCGGAGTTCGTGGTGTCGCGCGCATCGGACAGGAGTGGTTATCGGCTCGAGGGCGCGACGATCTCGCACAGCGGATCTGCCGCGTTGCCGTCCGAGCCGGCCTGTGTTGGTGCGATACAGATCCCGGATGGCGGTACGCCGATAGTAATCATGCACGACGGACCGACCGTCGGAGGGTATCCCAAGATCGCGGTGATCAGGAAATCGTGCTTGTCGAGATTCGCGCAGATGGCACCGGGCGATCCGGTGCGGTTCGCGGTGGGTTCATCCGATTGCGATACCACGTAAAAGGACCAGGCGCGGATGCATCCGCGCCCTACGTAGGCGTAGCGGAACGGCGCGACACTATGGTACGGGACGCACGCCAGGCACGTGACGGGTTGTCCATTACGTAATTGCGGACTCGTTCTAGCGCATCAGCATCGCGAATGATCCTATCGTGAAAGCTGCGCTGCCAGATTGGTGCTGGCGGAGGCTCAGGCACCATTGCGATGTCACGCGACGCGCGCTGCTTTGTCCAGCCAACGATATCACTGAGACTTGCTGTGCGACTCCACGTGGATAACAGTACGACTATCGCGTGGACGTGATCCGGCATTACTACGAATCGGTCGATAACCACACCATCGAAACTGTCGCACACCGTCAACCAGCGTTTGTGAACAGCGAGGCCGGCAGCCGTAAGTGCAATCCCGTGCCGTGTGGGGACGCCAAAGATAGGTCTACGACCGTACGTAATACTCGTAACGAAATACACGCCAGACCTGCCGTAGTCGTATGCCGACCAACGTGGGCGCATGCGCGAATAGAAATTCTTCACGGCACAAGGATGCGGCCGCCCCGAACATGCAATCCCATCGTTTGACAAGCACCACAATCACATCAACGCGTTTGTATCGATGCCGCGCCGACAACGAAGTCCGATCGCGCCGTTCCGGTACGCCGGCGTAGGGCGCGGATGCATCCGCGCCTGGTCATTTTACGTGATATCGAAATTGGATGAACGCCGCGCCGATTCCGCCACATGACGTAACCTTCCTTTTACGCGCGATCGAACCCGGATGGTCACCGCGCCGCGGCCGCGACACGCGCGCGGCCCGGTCGGCTACGCCGCTGCCTTCTGGATCTGGCGGTTCGGGTTTCTTGGATCGTCGATACCCAATCCGACGACCAGGCCTACCAGCACCAGACCTGACGATACCAGGAACGGGATCGAATGGCCGAAGCGGTCGTACGTGTAACCAGCAAATAGCGGCACTACCACACGGGCGAGCCCGCCGAATGTCTGTTGCACCCCCATGTACAGGCCGCGCTCGTTCCTGCTGATGACGCGCGACAGCATCGACGTGACGCATGGGAAGGTGAATGCCGTTCCGAGTGGTATCAATGTCACTGCGAGGTACAGCGTTACGTAAGTCGGCATGAGAGGGAACGCGGCGAGTCCGGCTGCGAGCATCACGAGACCGATGCGTGACAGCCGCACCTCGCCCCACCGGTCGACGGCCTTGCCGAGTATCCCTGCACGGGTGATCACCGAAATCGTCCCCATGAACGTGAAGATCACCCAGATGCGATCGGCCGTGATGCCGAACTTGTCATCCAGGAAAAGCGCCAGGATCGCCGTGATTCCCTGAAACGCGCCAATGCCGATCGCGTACACCCAGATGAGTCGCGGTGCCGCTTCCTTGGTGTGCGTGAAGACGTGCTTCACAGCTGCGAACGATGCTCCGCGCTTGGGCTCGACGCGTTTGGCTTCCACCATGTCGCGTGACTCGGACAGATAGCGCCAGGCGAACGCGATGTTGAGCACGCAGAGCGTGGCGGCGATAAGACCAGGGCCGTGCACGTCGAAGAACTTGAGTGCAAACGATCCGACGGGCGGGCCGAGCGCAACGCCGACGTTCGTCGCGGCCGAGATCCAGCCGAGCGCCTTGGCTCGCTCCTCAGGCTCGACAGCGTCCGCGACATAGGCCTGGACGACGCCCGTCGTGCCGCCACCTGCGCCCTGTACGACGCGTGACAGAAGCAGAAGCCATATCGTAGTCGAGTATGCGAACACAACGTACGCGATCGCTGCAGCACCGAGCCCGAAGAGAAGCGCGGGACGCCTTCCGTAGCGATCCGAAACTCTTCCCCAGAACGGCGCGCTGAGCAGCTGGGCCGCCGTGAACGACGACATGAGCAACGCCACCATGAGCGCACTCGCGCCGAACGAACGCGCGTAGTACGGCATGAGGGGGATGATCATGAGCAGCCCCACCATGTCGACAAACGCCGTGATGATGAGTGCCGTCAGGCGTCCAAGTGCTGCGCTTCTGGCCACTAGCGGAAGCGAGATGTTAAAGGGCGGCGGTACTGGATCACGCCGGAAGCCGCGGGTATGAGTCGGTCCTGGTGCGGCTGTGGGATATCCATGCGTTCATGACGCTGGAACTACACCGGATACATTGGGCCGGCGCCGTGCAGCGGATTTTCAAGTGACATCGCATGTGGTGGGAATTTAGCCGAACGCACGGCGGCAGGAGTGCAGGCTCGCCGCGAGGAGGGGGCTGCGCTGCGTGAATGAATGAGGGTCCGAGCAGCCACCCGGCGGAGGCATCCGTTCGCCCCGTCCCGGCTACCGCTGGGGCGGTCGACCCGATTGTCACCCGAACGGCGGCCCCGTCTCGGGCCGCCCCAGCGCCGCTCCGTCGCCCCCCGCACGATCCGGCTTTGCGGTACGACTTGATGGGCGCGATGAGGCAACGCAGAGCGTGCCCTCAAGTTGGCGCGCGCTTATCTCAGGAGGCACGGTCCGTATCAAATACAATGGGCTAATGTAACTTCCGATCGTGATCCGTATGTCGATGATCCAACTAACGGATGCGGGCAACAGTTCATTTGCTGAAATGTCTATTACTATCATGATCATGGAAGCGCACAACAGTACGGCGGTGCGCACACCGCTTGGCCGTGCCGTTCGCATCGCTCTATTGATCGTTATCGCCGTTCCAGTACTGCAATTGGCCGGCGCACAACCACTCAGTCATGTATCGGCGGTGCACGGCGACTCAGTTCGCTTTCGAATCACCCCGGCAGCCCAATGGAGGTACGCGGTTCTTGTCGACAGCATTGAGCCTGACACGTTTGTGGTTCAGCAATGTGTGACATGCGCGCCCGAGCGCATACCACTGCATTCTGTTGCAACGTTGGAAGTCTTGCGTGCGTCGAGCGCTTCGCCTGCGTATACGCGGTACACGCTGATGGGAGCATTAGTGGGAGCCGGCTTAGGACTGACTGCCAGCATTATCCACGATTCAAGGTGCCGCCCCGTAAGCGACGATCCTCAAATGGGATCGGGCGGGACACGGTGCGTCCAGGGCGGCACGTTTGTCGGCTACACGGCAATTGGCGCTCTCGTTGGCGCCGTCATTGGACGACCGCCCGCTCTTGCACCCTGAGCAAGCGCATCGATTTGGGAGCGGGTTTTGTGAGGCAATGAGGATTATTGCGTCTTATTGATCCTGAAGGCCGACCGGGGGATAACTGCATCGACAAGACCTTCAGCGGCTCGCTCAGGCGTGAGTGCCGAGCTGCTCGCAGTTGAGAAGCTAGCGCTCCAACCGGACTCGAGCCGGCGACGCCCGTCTATTTTCAGGTAATTAAGTTGGGTCGGCAATCTTCGGGCGCTGGATTGTCAGTACGCGACGTCAGATACCGGTCATCGGATTGTCCGCGGATCCCGTTTACGGAGCGCTGGCACCCAGCGCAGCCGGTGCGATCGCGCGCCCGACCACCCCGGCCAGCGCCACTATCGTCAGCACGTACGGAATCATCTCGATGAACTGAGATGCAATCACATGGTTGCCCTGAAGATGTATCTGCACCGTCTCTGCCGCCGCGAACAACAGGCATGCGGCACCAGCGCGCAACGGACTCCACCGTCCAAAGATGACCGCGGCAACGGCGATGAACCCCCGGCCCGCTGTCATCTGGTCGGTGAATTGATGTTGATCCAGAGCCAGATACACGCCGCCAAGCGCTGCCAGCGCACCAGACAGGAGGACCGCTGCGTATTGAACCCGATGCACCGGCACGCCAACACTCGCCGCCGCTTCGGGCTTCTCGCCGGTCGCCCGTACACGCAGGCCAAATACGGTTCGGAACAGGATGAACGCGACTACAGGTGTGGAGAGTAGCCCGAGCCACAGCAGCGGATCGCCATATCCCGTCGCGAAGCCTTCGACGCGCGGCGAGTTCGAGGAGCTGCCAAACATGAGCTTGAGGAAAACGCGCGTGAGTCCGATTGCAAAAAGATTGACCGCGATGCCGACGATCACCTGATCCGCACGGTACCTGATCGATGCTACAGCGTGGACGAGCGCGAGCACGGCGCCGCCGCCAATCCCACATAGCGCGCCAATCACCGGACTGCCGGAGTAGAACGTGCCGACCACCGCCGCAAATGCGCCGCCCAGCATGTACCCTTCGAGCGTGAGTGAGATGATCCCGGAACGCTCGGCGATCACTCCCCCAGCGGCGGCGAACAGGTACGGCACGGCGATGCGGAGAACCTGCGTGACGATCGCGAAAGTGTTCATTTCGTCAGACCGCCGCTGCCGGTGGCTCTGAAGCAGCCGGAGCTGCGTCCAGCGACGTCGGCGCAAGGGGCCGTCGTCGCGAACCGAGCAGGATGCGCTGCACCTCGGGTACTGACGCGGCTATCGCGATGATCACAACTCCCTGCAGAACGTCCACCATCTGCTTCGGTACGAACGCATTGACTGCCAGGCCGCCCTGTGACAGCGTCGCGAAGAACAGTGCAGCGAGCAGTATGCCGAATGGATTGTTGCGACCGACGAGCGCAACGGCAATTCCCAGAAAGCCGGTGCCGCCCGCAAATCCATCTTCGTAGTAATACTTGTAGCCGAGCACGAAGTTTATGCCCCCGAGGCCAGCGATGATCCCCGACACGGTCATTGCACTGAACAACACGCGGCCGACCGAGATGCCACCGTACTCGGCGGCTTCCGGCTGCAGGCCCACCGCACGAAGCTCGTACCCGCCGCGCGTACGGAACATGTAGTACCACATCGCAATGGCCGTAAGGAGAACGACGACCACCGAAAGGTTCGCCGCGGAGCCATGAAATGCAGGGAGAATCGCGCTGAGTCGCGAGATCGCTCCTGCGTGAATCTCCGGCGTGTGCAGTGTTTCCGGAACGCGGAGCCTGGTCGCGATGAACCAGTTGAGCAGCGCCAGCACGATGAAGTTGAGCATGATCGTGGTGATCACCTCGTGCGCGCCGAACCGAACGCGCAAATAGCCGGGCACCGCTCCGACGACTCCACCCGCGGCCGCGGCCCCCAGGCAGCCGAGCAGAATCGCAAGCAGAGCGGGGAATCCGGTCGGGAGCGCGAAGCCGACAAGCCCCGCGGCAAGTCCACCCGCCGCAAGCTGTCCCTCGCCACCAATATTGAACAGGCCAGCGCGATACGCGAACGCAACCGCCATCCCGGTGAAAGCAAGCGTTGTTGCCTTGTACAGCACCTGGCCAAAACCGTATGCGTTACCCCAGGTGCCCTCGAGCAACAGTCGCCATACGACGAACGGCGACTGGTTGAAACTGAGCATGATGATGTCACCCGCTACGAACGCGATGAGAATCGCGACGAGCGGCGGAAACAAGGCTTCCTCGATCTTCTCTCGCTGCGCTGCCGTCATGCAGCGGCTCTCGCGCCGGTCATGTACTCGCCGAGCAGATCTTCTGTTGCATCCGCTGCCGGCATCACCACGACGAAGCGACCGCCGCACATCACGGCCACGCGATCGGATAGAGAGAGCACCTCGTTCAACTCGGCGGACACGAGCAGGATTGCCTTGCCGGCGTCGCGCGCTGCGATCAGTCGTGCGTGGATGAACTCGATCGCGCCGACGTCGACCCCGCGCGTCGGCTGCGACGCGAGAAGGACGGAGTAGTCGCGGCCTCCGCCCATCTCACGCGCGACAACGACCTTCTGCTGGTTCCCGCCGGAGAGCGCGCGCGCAGGAAGCGATGCATCGGTCGGGCGGATGTCGAAAGCGCGTATCTGCTCCCTCGAATATTCCGCGATCGCGGCGCGGTCGAGCGAGCCGTGCCGCGTGAAGCGATGCTGCATGCCGAGTATGAGGTTGTCGGCGACCGAGTAATTCATTATCAGCCCGCGACGCTGGCGGTCTTCAGGTATGTGTGACAGGCCGGCGTCCGTTCGCTCGCGCGGAGACGCTGATGTAACGTCATGCCCTCCGATCTCGACATAGCCGCTCGCAATCGTACGAAGTCCCGCGATGGCTTCGATCAGCTCGCTCTGCCCGTTGCCTTCGACGCCCGCGATCCCGAGAATCTCGCCCGGCTTGACGGTGAAGGACACGTCGTCGACGTCGTACGA
>Ga0134126_10013363_pt1 | contig 10376 bp, 10 predicted proteins | sample KB31752_FD_96881 | JGI IMG/M metagenome (GOLD analysis project Ga0134126, IMG submission 96881) | Terrestrial soil microbial communities with excess Nitrogen fertilizer from Kellogg Biological Station, Michigan, USA - KB3-175-2 | ecosystem: Environmental > Terrestrial > Soil > Unclassified ...
ACTGTCCAATTGATGGTAATTGATTAAACGAAAATGCTTGGTGACAATAGAGAAGTGGACCCACTCCTTCCCATATCGAACAGGACAGTGAAACGCTTCATCGCCGATGATAGTACGAGTTTATTCGTGCGAAAGTAGGGCATTGCCAGGCTTCCTTATTATGTCATCCGCGCGAAGGCGTGGATCCAGATTCCCACCTACGTGGGAATGACAAATAGATCATATCTCCCTCTATAACAAGACTTCTGGAGGTTTTCTCCAGGGTCACGTTATAGGGCTTATTTTATGAATACTAAGCCAGGTTTTTAATAACCATGGCTTTTTTATTTTGTGTTCTGCTTTAGCATAATTTATTTAAACTGGCTTTTTGATTGGGCAGTCCTGACCACCACGAAAGTTGTCTGGAGCAGTTCCCCATTGTGAGACTGGTATAGGAGAAGGCGATATACAGCACTGTGGCGTAATTTCGATAATATTAAAGTTACCACTATTTTCCCAAATTTCGAATCCAATGTTGGCTATAAGTTTGGATGTAGATGTGTATGTATAGTTAATGTATATTCTGCAGTAGTTAAGCATAAATTTAGCGGTATATGGTAACACAATCTCTTTACTAATGCCACCCTCGGCCCGACTGTCCCTAAGTGATAGTATTAATCCACCAGCTTTAATTAGTTTGTCAACTTCAATTTCCTCGTCTTCCTTAGACGTACTTTTACTTAAATTAAGCCTTATATTTTGGCATTTTCCTACTCCTGGTAGTTGTGGGAAAAAAAATCTCGTGTCACTAGCTGGCTGATTATTGCTTTGACCAATGTTCCAGCTAATATTTGAGAGATTCTTATTTTGACCCATTGTCTGTATTACTTCATTTAGAAGACTTACAGAGTCCAGACTTGCAGAATTCTGCTGAGTATCAGTACAAATCGTCATATCTACAGCCCATGAAAATGCAGAAAGCAGTAAGGCGCAAACAAACATAATGAATTTTATTTTATTATGTGCGTAATAAATCGTATTCATTATTATGGTCCTTTTATAAATATTTTACTCAGCTTATTTTTCTGCGTTAGAGACGTTATATTTTCTAGGGTTTGTTTTAGGCAGATGTTTAATAGTAACTACAGGTAATGGATTTACAAATGAGGTTTCTCCAATGTTCTCATCATCATTGTCGCTCCACCAAGTTAGCATAGTTGTACTCGAAGATACATTGCTTAAAGTTATATCGAAGCAACGATTCATACCATTGGCTCCTGCCCTATAATACTCATCTTCGTTTTTAGGCAGCGACCCTTTATATAAGATTGCTGTACCATGTGCTACTCTTATTCCTGGTATATCATCAGATGCGTATTCCATTGTACCCAAGCAGACAGTTTGTGTATAATCATTAGGTCTTAAATAATTAGGTTTTCTTTCGGTTACGTAGGGAATATCAGACTTTGGAGTAAGCTCAATGATAGCTGTAGGTAAAGGAAGGGTAGGCGTAGTTGTCCCATTCTGTAATGGAAACGTAGTTTCCCCTATGGGTTCATTACTTAGTTCTTCCCACCATACTAATTTAGCTTTATCGTTATCCTTTTCAACCCATAACTCTTTACCTAAATTTATAGTAAAACATGGGTTTTGCCTTGATATAGCAGATTTGCTAAACGTACCTTTATAAACTATATTATTATATAGCGTAGCAAATATTGTTATTGGTTTATCAATTGTTGCTGGAATACCATGCACGCATACTTGCTGTTCAAAACCATTTCCATTTTCAATTTTAGTCTCAGCATAATCGACCTTCCCATAGGACGTTTCTACTGGTGATGCGTATAATGAACTAGCTAAAAAAGGTACAGCTGCCATAACTAACATTCCGATAACGAAATTATTTAATGTCATTTTAGTAAACATAAAAGTGCCTCCACAATTGGTAGCCTATATCCGCAGAACTAAATAATATTGTCATTCCCACGTAGGTGGGAATCTAGATCCACGCCTTCGCGGGGATGACCTAGCAAATTTAATATAGCTCCTGTGAATTATTTAGTCGTCAAAAACATTGGAAGATTAAACTAAGCTTCTCTTGCGATGATTTTAACATGAACATAAGAAAAATTGGAATACGGAATTTCCGTATAAGCGCGAATTCAAGCAAGAAGTACTCTACCATTAATAAAGCATTTATGTTACAATCACGTACTAAATTTTTAGAAGTAATTTAATGACAATTCAAAAACCAACATTTATGATAAGAGTCCGTTCTACTATTTTATGGACAATTATGGGATTTTATAGCATATTTATCTTTTTTGTTGCTTTATGTGTATCTTTTTGTAGTCCTGTTACGCGTAATCGAGTGATATGTTCATGGACCTGGATCTTTAATTTTTGTGCACGTAATATTTGTGGGGTTAAGTATCAGGTTATCGGTACAGAAAATATTCCAAATACACCATCAATTATTGCCAGTAATCATCAATCAATCTGGGAAACATTATGTTTTAGTCAAATTTTTCCACAACATGTTTGGGTTTTAAAAGAAGAGTTGTTAAAGATTCCATTTTTTGGTTGGGCGCTTCGCTTTGCTGCTCCAATTGGTATAGATAGAAGTTCTAGTCTTAGTGCTATGGATAAGGTACTAAAACAAGGGGTAGAACGATTTAGTCATGGTTTTTGGATTTTGACTTTCCCTGAAGGTACACGGTTGAAGCCAAAAGAGCGTAAAAAATATAAATTAGGTACGGCAAAATTAGCGCTATTACTTGATTCACACGTATTACCTGTAGCTCATAATGCAGGGTACTACTATCCAAAAACTGGTTTATGCCTGTACCCAGGGGTTGTTACGGTTAAAATAGGTAAAACTATAGGTCCTGAAGGTCAAACGGCCGAAGAGTGGACCAGGAAGATTGAAACAACAACTAATCAAATGTTAGATGACATCGGCGCTTAGATTCAATCGATTTGAAACCGTGGTAGCATGATTTTTCAGCTTACTTGAGTCCTGTGTCGATAGCTTTTAATATCCCTCGCAAGAGATCCACATCCTCACGTTCCAAACTTGCTTTATGAAGAATATTCTGCAGCCTGCGTCTGGTACGTTTGGCATCCTTATTTTTATAATCAGTTTGGTTTAGTATAACTTCCAGGTGATTTAAGATACCCTGATTGTCAGCAAAGCTACCCAATCTAACCTTCTGTTCAAGATGTGCCACTGAGCTATCATACTGACTGTAAATTTCATAACACATAATCTGTACAGCCTGAGCCAGATTTAATGAAAAGTATTCAGGGTTCCCAGGTATTGTAACTAATCGATTACATTTCTCCAGCTCTTCAATGCTTAGCCCGAAACGTTCTGAACCAAAAATAATTGCAATTTTACTACCACTGGCAATAGAAGTAAAAATTTCCGGTATAATACCTTTGGGAGTAGTCAGATGAGGAGTATATTCACGCTTTCTGGAAGTCATACCAATCGCCAATGTTGTATCGGCTAATGCAGTATCCAAACTCGTTACAATTTTAGCATTTCTAACAACATCAGCAGCATTGCAGGCCAGGGCTATAGTGTGATCATCAGGAAGTACCACTGGGTTTACCAAAACTAAATTTGATATCCCCATGGTTTTCATTGCCCGCGCCGCAGATCCGATATTTCCATTATGCGAAGTATTGCATAAAACAATTTTAATATTATCTAGCATATTTACAGGAATAAACGGTCATTGATCAAGATCGTTTCACTGCGATCTGGCCCAGTTGATATAATATCAATAGGGGTTTCAATAATTTCTTCAATACGTTTTAAATAACGTTTTGCCGCATCTGGTAATTTTGCATATTCTTTTATACCTGCAGTTGTTTTACTCCATCCTGGCATAGATTCATATATTGGTTCACAAGCAACTACTAAGTCTGAGCCAAATGGTAAAATATCATATTCTTTACCATTACGAATATAACCCACACAGATTTTTATTTCTTCCATACCATCCATTACGTCTAATTTTGTCACGCAAAGACCATCAATACCGTTTATTTGCACTGAACGTTTTAATGCCGCAGCATCAAACCAGCCACAACGTCGTGCTCGTCCAGTAGTTGAGCCAAACTCATTTCCCCGTTTAGCTAAGCCCTGACCAATATCATCAGTTAATTCAGTTGGGAATGGACCAGAACCAACTCGCGTAGTATAGGCTTTGACAATACCTAAAACGTGATCAATCATACGTGGGCTAATGCCACTACCTGTTGATGCGGCCCCGGCAACACAATTAGAAGATGTGACGTATGGATATGTCCCTAAATCTACATCCAGCAATGTTCCTTGTGCGCCTTCAAAAATAACTTTTTTACCTTCTTTGCGCAAATTAAATAGTTTGCGTGAAATATCTGAGACCAATGGCTTTATTTCTTCGGCAAGTTTAAGGGTTGAACTATAAATTTCATCAAAACTAATCGTTGGTGCATTAAAATAATATTTTAATACAAAGTTATAGTAATCTAAATTTTCATGTAATTTATCAGCAAAAATCTTGCTATCAAACAAGTCTTGAACCCGAATAGCACGTCTGCTTACCTTATCTTCATAAGCAGGTCCAATTCCACGACCGGTAGTTCCAATTTTATTTGCACCCTTTTTTGTTTCCCGGGCAACATCCATTGCTATATGGTATTGTAAAATCAAAGGACAAGCTTCTGAAATATGCAGATTGTCCCGCACATTTACACCTAATAATTCAAGTTCACTAATCTCCTTAATCAATGCCTCAGGCGATACAACTACACCGTTACCAATCAGGCATTTAACACCAGGATGTAAAATCCCAGATGGGAGTAAATGTAATACAGTTTTTTTACCATTAACTACTAATGTGTGTCCGGCATTATGTCCACCTTGGAATCTAACTACAGCATCAGCGCTTTCTGTTAGCCAGTCTACGATTTTACCTTTACCTTCATCTCCCCATTGAGTGCCGATTATCACAATATTGTTTTGCATGGAATCCCTTTGATATATATGGTACAATCTGTACTTATTAATTTTAAAGCTAGATATTATATCAAAAGTGAGTACTAACAATATGGCAAAAGCAAAAGTAAATTTACACGATTCATGGCAATTATACAAACGGATGTGGAGTTACATGTCTGAATATTGGCAAAGATTCGTTTTTTCAATATTGGCTATGATGGTGGCTGCTGCAACAGAACCTGCATTTGCAAGGCTTATGAAGCCGCTAATTGATAAAGGTTTTACAGATCAGGATAAGGCTGCTATTATTCTGGTACCAATTTTGGTTATGGTGATTTATTTGGTTCGGGCTGTGGCATCTTATGCAAATGAGTATCTCACCAATTGGCTATCTGGTTCTATCGTCGAGAAGATGCGTAGAATGATGTTTGGCAGGATGCTTAAGCTACCAGTGCAATATTATGATGATAATAACTCGGGGCGGGTTATATCACGAATTGTTTTTGACGTTACGCAGATTACAGAAGCTGGGTTTAATATAGTTACAGTTACTTTTAAAGATGGTGTGACAGTTCTGGCTCTTATAGCGCTATTAATTTATACCGATTGGCAGCTAACGTTATTTTGTGTGTTTACACTACCATTTGTTTTGGTATTGGTTAGAGTGTTATCAAAACGCTTACGACGACTCAGCCGTGGTAATCAAGAGCAGTATGGTGAAATGACGCAGATTATTACTGAAGCAGTTGGGGGGCAAAAAATTGTTAAGTTATTTGGTGGTCATCAATATGAGGAGAATCGCTTTGCTACAGCAGTTAATTCAATTAAAACCAATAATGTAAAACAAGCTGCTACTTCATCACTAAACTCTGGAGTGAGCCAGTTTTTAGTTGCTTGTGCTTTGGCTATGGTTTTGTATTTTGCAGCTTCAAAAGCCAAATCAGGTCATTTTACGGCTGGTGATTTTGTGTCATTTATTACGGCAATGATTATGATTTTTGCACCAATGAAACGAATTACTAATGTAACGCAATCCTTACAAAAAGGGTTGACGGCAGCCGAATCTGTTTTTGCATTCTTAGATAACAGCGAAGAGCCTGATTTTGGTACACATAGTCTAAATGGAGTTACTAAATCAATTAAATTTAATGATGTAAGTTTTAAATATCCATCTTCTGAGAGAAATGTCCTGGATCATGTAACCCTGGATATTCCTGTTGGCCAAACAGTTGCACTAGTGGGTAGTTCAGGTAGTGGTAAAACCACGTTAGCCAATTTAATTCCACGATTTTATAATATTGAAAACGGAGCAATAACTATTGATGGCGCCCAGTTACAAGAAATCAAACTTAACTCATTACGGGATAATATAGCTTTAGTGAGCCAAGATACTGTTTTATTTAATGACTCTGTGTATAACAACATTGCTTATGGTGTCAATCATATCGTAACTAAAGAACAGGTAATTGAAGCTGCCAGATTTGCCAATGCTTTGGAATTTATTGAACAGTTACCAGAGAAGTTTAATACCGAGATCGGTGAAAATGGAACAAGGTTATCAGGTGGGCAGAAACAACGTCTGGCAATTGCGCGGGCAATACTTAGAAATGCACCAATTTTAATTTTAGATGAAGCGACTTCAGCGCTGGATAATACTTCAGAGAAATTAGTTCAGGAAGCCTTAGATAAGTTAATGAAAAATCGCACTACAGTAGTTATAGCACATCGTTTAACTACGGTGCGGCATGCTGATAAAATCGTAGTCATGGAGAAAGGTCAGATAGTTGAAACTGGATGCCATGATGATTTGCTGGCTGCAAATGGGGCATACGCGGCATTGTATAATGTCCAATCTAACTGGCGCGAATAATTATTGCTCAGCCTACATCTTTTATAGCGGCATCATACGCTAAAAGACGCAATGCTCATGTACTATAAGTACATTCCGCTTGCAGAGTCTTTAGCTATTCCCGGCGAAGAAAGCGTATGCTGGCAATAACCACATCGTGTCATTCCCGCAACTCTAATTCCCCTCTGGAGGGGTGGCAGGCTATGCCTGACGGGGTGGGGAAGTTATTCCCGCGAGTTATGTCATTGCGAGTAAAGCGTGGCAATCTCTGCTCTAAAGGTTTGAAACAAGATGAATATATTAAAACCCCGTGATTTAGAAATATTAAATTTTATTGCGCTATTTGGTTATATACAAGAGCGCCATCTTGCCATTTTATATGATTTAAGTCTAACCCAAATCAAGCGTATTATCGGACGATTGGAAGAAGATGGGCTTGTAAAATCAAATAAAGTTTTAGCCAGCAGCGGTAGCTATGTATTTTTAACCGCACGTAGTGGCAAAATGCTTGAGACTAAGGTGTTAAATAAAGCGAGTTTGAATACCTTATTTCACGATACTTTGTTGGTTGATTTATATTTTTTTATAATAAATAATGATAAGATTAGTCCGGAATTAATTAAAACGGATAAGCAGTTGCGCAAAGAGTTTGGTATTTTTAGTGCAAATACTCAGCAAAGAGTTTCCGATTTATTAATAGCTGATAAAATCGCGATTGAATTAGAATTAAGTGAAAAACCTAAAGCTAAATTACAAGAAATTATCAATACTTATATAATAGATGATGATATAAAATTAGTTTGTTATTTTTTGCAATCATCAAGCTTGTTAAATAAAATCCATACTCTTACGAAGAACAGTCCAAAATTTAGATTTTATTTATTTGAAGTAGATGAGAATATGCGGTTTACTAAATTGCAGCAGCGTACTGAAAACGGACTAATAGACATCAGTAAAATAAATTTACTACAATTGCCTGAAATAGCCCCCAAGCGTTTTGGTAATTACCAATTCTAAAGTGCTTAAATATGCCTCACTTTGAATAAAAATCTCTCAATTTGAAAGAATTTAATTATTTCATATAGCATTAAGTTATAATTACTGTATAAAAAAACAAAATTCCCAAGATACTGGAATTAAAGTGCTAAAAACTTGTGGCTTAATAAAGTGAAATGTAATTTGAATCAATTACTAAATAACGTAAAATTTTAAAGAGATATTATGGTGACGGCAGCCAATAAACTTATAGAACAAATAAAGTTTAAAAATTATAAATCAATCAAGGATGCAACGATTAAGTTGACAAATCTTAATATATTGATTGGGGCGAATGGTGCTGGTAAGAGCAATTTTATAAGTTTCTTTAAATTTTTCAATTATTATATTAGAGATGTTGTCAGGCAAGTAAAGTTATTGGATGATTATATTGCTAAATCAGGTGGGGCGGATAAATTTATTACATTTGGTGAAACATCATTGGAGCTTGAAATAACTTTAACCCAGCCGTCTATATGGATATATGGGATGCAATTTGATAAAAGCTTGGATAAAAGTTTACTTAGAATCGATACAAGAGACGGTGACCTAGCGAATCAAATTGAAAAATTAAGAACGCTTCAAGAAAAAAATGATTTTCTAAGAAAATTATATGAATCACCGCTAAAAATTGGACCAGTATATCATTTTGATCGTGCTCGTGATGATTCCCCAATGAATGCAACCATAGATAGTAATGATCATTGGTACTTACGTTCTGCTGGAGAAAATATTGCTGGGATGCTAAAACGTGTAAATAAAGAGTATCCTAAATACTATGATTTAATTGTTCAGACGATTCGAATGGTTGTACCAGATTTTCTGGATTTTGTTATTCATCATGACACAGAATATATTCAATTAGAATGGTTGAATAGATATTACCCAGACACGCCACTTCGAGCGCATTATTTATCAGATGGGTCTCTTAGATTTATTTGTTTAGCAACATTATTGCTTATGCCTATAGAGCTGCAGCCTGAGGTAATTATTATTGATGAACCAGAACTTGGTTTACATCCAGAGGCTATCAGTGTTTTGGCAGATTTAATTGTGCGCGCTTCACAGGATAGACAATTAATTATAGCAACTCAGTCGCCATTATTATTAGAAAAGTTTTCTTCAGGTGATATTATTGTTGTAGATAAAGATGAAAAAGGTAGTCAATTTAGAAGATTGGATACAGAAGATTTAAAAATTTGGCTTGAAAAGTACAATGCTGCTGAATTATGGCAACGAGGTATTCTGGGAGGTCAGCCATAATGCAGCTGGTATATGTTATAGTAGAAGGTGCGACTGAAAATATATTTATAAAAAGAATTTTGGAACCCTACATTACCAGGCAAACAGACGGTAAATTGATATTATATCCTACACAAAATGAAACAAGCTCTGGCTTCAGAGGAGGGGTTGTTAGTTATCAAAAATTAATTGATAATATTGTTACTCAGGCTAAAATTAAGCCAAATGCATATATCACTACCTTGATTGATTACTATGGATTAGATAAAGTTAACTTCCCACAATATCAAGAAATAATTAATAACAAAAGTCTTGATATTTACGAAAAAATTGAACAATTTGAAAAACAAATGGAATTAGATATACAGAATGATTGTAACCAAAGATTTATTCCGTATATCCAATTACATGAGTTTGAGGCTTTGTATTTTGCTGATTTGGATAGATTTCTGGAAATTGACCCTATATGGAATGAAAAACAAAAAATGGATATTTCAAATATCTTACTTCAGGCCAAAAATCAGCCGGAGCTAATTAATGGTAAACCTGAAACTGCACCATCCAAAAGGCTTCGAGATAAACTGTGCTATGGTAAAGTACATCATTCTAAGTTATTTGCCAGCTATCTTGAAAATAATGACTTAATTGATTCAGCAATAACCAATATGTCCGAAAGGTGTCCACATTTTAACGAGTGGCTGACAAAAGTACTTAAATTAGCTGAGTAAGAATAAGCCATCATCGCGAGAATTTTGCTAAAAATTCGTGGCGATCTGTACGTTAATTGCCAAGACTGGATCTATCATAAAGGTTCGCAATTTCTCTTATTCCTAATTGGTGTATTATATATATAATTCTGCACTTATAGTTGTATCAATGTCATCAATACAATGTTTAAGATATCCTAACCATAGATAAAAGCTGCTGGTATAAATAGTTGCCGGATAATCATCTGTATATTGATAATTTGACGCGAATATTATATCTTCAGAATTGATACAACTCTTGTTCATATATTTCCTACCTTCATCTGACTTAAGCCATGCTTGCGTATGCTAATTAACTTTCTCCACCCCGCTAATCAACTTCGCCACCCCAAATCAAGCCCAATTTTATCACCTGTTTTTTTACAACAGGTGGCGTAAGTTAATTTTTTTGCTCAAGCTTACCAATGCTGTTATTAGCGTGCCGATTTTCCTCATCAAGTGACACCAAATTAGATTCTAATGAAGCTATTTCCATCTTTGCAGTGGCTAATTCTTCACCGATTTTGGC
>Ga0134126_10013364_pt1 | contig 10375 bp, 15 predicted proteins | sample KB31752_FD_96881 | JGI IMG/M metagenome (GOLD analysis project Ga0134126, IMG submission 96881) | Terrestrial soil microbial communities with excess Nitrogen fertilizer from Kellogg Biological Station, Michigan, USA - KB3-175-2 | ecosystem: Environmental > Terrestrial > Soil > Unclassified ...
CACCGCCTTTCTGCTTGTCGAAGGTGAGCCAGCCCTGCTGCAGACCCACGGCACTGTTATGGGCTCACCCTCGCCGACGTCAAGAGACTGCCCGGCAGGCCTCAGCTCGCCCGTTGACAGTGGCGGCCGAGTCGAGCGTGCCGCGGGCTCAGCTTTGACTGTCGGAGATGTTGAATACGGAGTCGAGATTGGTGATCTTCATTAGTCTGCGCACGGGTGGTGTGGGCTCACGAAGGTGAAGCGTGACCGCCCGGTCCCGGGTCGCATTGCGGATCGCGACCAGGGTGCCCAGGCCGGTGGAGTCGATGAAGCTGACCCCGGAGAGGTCTAGTACGAGATCGTCACACGCGTCGTCCGCGAGAGCCGCGGTCGCCGTTCGGAGAAGTTCGTCCGTCGCGGCCATATCGAGTTCGCCGCAGATCGCCAGCTCCGCGCAGCGCGGCTGAGTGTGGACGATCTTGATGAGCATGTCTAGAGATTATCGGCGTGATCGGCGGTGTGAATCTTCGTATTCACGGGTAGAGATGTCATGGTGGTGGCGATCGACCGGACTGCGGATGTTATGTGCCGAGACTTTGAGGTTTGTGAGCGGCGCTGCGATGGCTCGGCGCCGTCGCGTGCGCGGCGGTTCGTGGCGGACAGCCTGCGCTCGGAGCTGTCCGGGCCGGCCGCTGAGGGGCCGATCGAACTTACTGTCGTGGTCGTGAGCGAGTTGGTCACCAACGCGGTTCGCGCCGGGTGCGCAGCTATAGGCATCACTCTGCAGCTGCATCGCGACCATCTGCGGGTGGTTGTATTCGACGACGCGCCTGGCCGCCCGAAACAGCGAATAGCGCGTCCGAACGACGTCCGGGGCCGGGGGCTGTCTATCGTCCGGGCCGTCTCGCGGGCTTGGGGACTCCAGGTCGCGGTGGCCGGCAAGCGACTGTGGGCTGAGATCGCCCTACCGGACGACGTGATACACGCGTCCGCGTGCTTCCTCTGAGCGGTCATGACGCCAGGCTCGAAAGATCGCCAGGCGTGGAGGACCTCGACGTTTCTGGTTGTGTCGTGGGGTTGCCGCGGCATGCCTCGCGTCCGATGGCCAGGATCGTGACGTCATCGTCGACGTGGCGGTCGCCGATCAAGGTCGTCATGAGCGCGGCGCAGGCGGACTCGGCCAGTCCGTATGGGCTATCTGCGGTGACGGAGTGAGCGAGGACCGTGCGCACAGTCGTGAGGCCCATGTAGATGTCGCTGTTGTGGTGGTCGATAAGGCCATCGGTGAGCAGGCAGAGAAGGCTGCCCGGCTCAAGGGTGAGCGTGCCTGTAGAGCGGGGAGCAGCGAGGTCGACCCCGAGCGGGAGCCCGTGGGACTTCTCGAGCAGTCTCTCGTGGCCGGCGGCCGAGATTAGGGTGAGCGGTAAGTGCCCGGCCGAGCTAAAGGTGATCGCTCCGGTCGCCGCGTCGAGAATTGCGTAGATCAACGTGGCCATCTGCCCGGGTTCGAAGTGTTGGAGCTTGCGGTCGAGATGGTGCACAACAGTCGCCGGGTCGTCGTGGTCGAGGGCGTAGGCGCGTAGGGCACTTTTGATCCGGCCCATGATCGTGGCGGCGCGTAGCCCGTGACCCATAACGTCGCCGATTACGATCCCGATCCTGTCATCGGGCAGGGTGAACAGGTCATACCAGTCTCCGCTGACGCCGTACTGGCTGCCGGGAACGTAGCGGGCGGCGAGTTGGTAGCCAGGAATGTCCGGCAGTCGCCGGGGCGCCAGTGAGCGTTGAAGCGAAGCCGCGGCTGCGCGATCGATGTAGGAGCGGCGGGCGCTGATCGCGCCAGCAGCGCGGTCGGCAGCCAGTTGCAGCACCGCGGTGTCCTCGTCGCTGAATGCGCGCGGACGTAGCGTGCCGACGTGCAGAACACCGAGGACGGTGTCACCGACGAGCAGCGGGACGCCTAGTAGAGAGCGGACCTTTTTGCGAAGCAGGATTGGGTTGATCACGTTGGAGGGTGTGACCTCGGCAATCGCTATCGGGCGGGCTTCGGCGGCCACTCGACCGGCGAAGCCGCGTCCGAACGGGATCCGCACGCCGTGCCGGACCTCTTCCTCCAGTCCCCGCGATGCGACTGGGCTGAGGAACTGACCGGACTCGTCGAGCAGCAGGGTCGCGGCGGTGTCGACGTCGAGCAGTTCCTGTAGTCGTGCCAGCAGCTCATCGAGCAGGTCTTCGGTGGTGAGCTTGGATAGCGCGACGTCCGTTACCGCCTCGATACGCCGTAGCCGCTCCCGGACTTCGCGGACTGTGGCGACCATTGCCGGGCGGGGTAGGCCCTCGCTCCGGTCGAGCTCCATGCTGTCCGCGAGCTTGCCGATCGTGGGCGCGTCACGTTGCGCATCTGAGGGGGCGCCGTGCGCCGTGGTCGTCATGATTGGCGTCGGTCGATTTGGGCTAGGATCCACGATCCGAACACTGCCGATCTGACGGCGTGCGACTTCCCGCCGACGTAGGTCGACGGAATGACCTCGCGCGGGTCGTCACGAGCGGCCCCGCGTATGCCGTACCGCAACGGCACGGTGTCTCGCCCAGACGATCGACCCTGGACGGTCATGAAAGTACTGTATAGGTTTCTGGAGAGATTGGCTAAGCTTGCGTAATTCTTGTGAAGGTTTAGCGAAGGGTTATGGACGGTATCGCCACCGTCGTTCAGTATGAGGCCATGGTTCCAATGAGCGGCAACGCGCCGGATGGCAACTACGCGGAGGCGGACGTCGTCGACGCTGGGGTGTACAGCATCGGTGCCGTGACGAGGATGCTCGGCATCCCCGCTCAAACGCTGCGGGCCTGGGAGGAGCGGTACGCCCAGATCGTTCCGGACCGTAGCGGTGGCGGGCACCGTTTATACAGTCGCGATCAGGTCGAGCAGCTTCGTTTCATCCGGGAACAGCTGCACGCTGGGTTGCACCCGGCCGACGCCCACCGGTTGCTTGCACAACGGCGCGCGGAGGGGTCTTGGAGACGAGGGATGGCCCCGGCGCGCCCCCGGCCGGATCGCGAGCCGAAGGTCACGATCCTGCTGGCCGAGCGTGACCCCTATGCAGCCGAGCTCGCTGAGTACTTCCTGCGTACGGAGGGTTACCGCGTGCGAGTCGCTTTCGATATCGCACCCGCCGAGGAAATGCTGCGGGCCGAGGCGATCGATTTGCTGGTCGTGGACTTGATGATCTCGGGCGGCGACGGGTTGGACCTATGTCGCCGCGCGCGGGAGCGTTCCTCGATTGCGGTGCTCGCGGTGTCCGCGTTGGACTTCGGGGATGCGGCGTTGCAGGCGGGGGCGGACGCATTCATGCGCAAGCCCCTGGAGCCGCTGCGTCTTATCTCGACGGTGCGACACCTGCTCGCCGCCGGGCGCCGACCTGCGTCGGCCGGCGCACGCGCATGAATGCCGGGCCCGCCGATGAGTCAGCTCGGCTGCCGAGCGGTTCCGGCCGACTCGACACGGTACTGGGGGGCGGGCTGCCTCGGCACGGCATCATCCTGCTGATCGGCCAGCCAGGCTCGGGCAAGACGATCCTTGCTCAGCAGTACGTGTTCCACAACGCGACTGTCGAAGCGCCGGCGGTGTACATGTCCACCGTCTCGGAGCCGCTTGAAAAGATTCTGCGCTACGGGCAGTCGCTGCGCTACTTCGATCCCGCGGCCCTCGGCCGCTCGGTGTTTTACGAGGACCTGGGTCAGATCATCAACGATGACGGCCTACCCGGCGTGTTGGCCCGGCTGACCGAGCTCCTGCAGCGGCGGCGTCCCAGCGTGTTGGTCATCGACAGCTTCAAGGCGCTGCAGGTCTATGCCGGCGACCCGGGCGACTACCGGCGATTCCTTCACGAGGTCGCGGGGCGGCTGTCCGCGACCCCTACCACGACGTTCTGGGTCGGCGAGTACGACGGCGTGCGACTGAGCGACGCGCCCGAGTTCGCGGTCGCCGACGCCATCATGGCCCTGGGCACCCACCGAGATTCGGTGCGGGAGACCCGCTTCTTGCAAGTGCTCAAATTGCGTGGAAGCACCTTCCTGTCCGGCGCGCATGCCTATCGGCTCTCGCCGTCCGGCCTAGAGGTCTTTCCCCGTTTGGTCGACCCGCTCAACACTGTTGGCTACGGCCAAGACTCTGAGCGAATCAGCTCGGGCATCGAGGCCCTGGACCTAATGTTGACCGACGGATACTGGCGCGGCGCCTCGACCTTGGTCGCCGGCCCGTCCGGTGCCGGAAAGACGCTGCTTGGATTGCACTTCGTCTACGCGGGAGCGCAGCGCGGCGAGACCGGTGTGATCGCCACCTTCCAGGAAAACCCTGTGCAAATGGAGCACATCCTGCAGGGGTTCTCCTGGTCGATCGACGATCCCGGCGTGGAGCTGATGTATCGCACCCCCAACGACCTATATCTCGACGAGTGGGTCTACGACCTGCTCGCCACCGTCGAGCGCACCGGCGCCCGACGGGTCCTCATCGACAGCCTCGGAGACCTTCGCGCGTCATCGGGCGATGAGCAGCGCTTCCATGAGTACATGTACTCGATCCTGCAGCGCTTCGCTCGAGCCCACATCAGCGCCATTTTCACCCAAGAGGTGCCGGAACTGTTCGGCATTACCCGCGTGTCCGAGTATGGGATCTCCCGCCTGTCCGACAATGTTCTCCTGCTGCAATTCCTGCGCAGAGATTCTGAGATCAAGCGCGCCATGACCGTCCTCAAGACGCGCGGCAGTGCCCATCAACAACAGATCCGCGAGTTCGAGATCACCCGTGCGGGTATCACCCTCGGCGGCCGGTTTCAGGGCGACCTAAGTCTGAGCTGACCTGTCTGGAGAGCAATTCGACAAGCAGGTCAAAGGCCTCGGCATCGGTTACCGAGCGGCGCGAGCGGCGGCTCCATCGCCCGAAGCGTCACCCGGCTGGCATGGATGGCGTGTCCGGCAATCGTCGTCAGCTGGTTTGATCGTCCGTCCGATCGGGGAAGAGTCCGGTGTCCAGCGGAGGGAGTAAACAGATGAGCGATCAGGACAACTCGAGCTACGTCATAGTTGGGTCTGAGGGCTTGCAGTCGAGCGATTCGCCTCATGATCATCCGCACGGTGACATGGTCGATGTCCGGCTGCCGGACGGCATGGTCCATTACCAGACCGGCGAGGACGTCGGCGGCGTGACGTATCGGCTTGGCCGCGGTGGGGCGTTGTTGATCGAATCAGCGAAAGGCGACGTGGTCACTGTATTCGGCCCCGCGGCCTGGAAGTGGGTGACGGGCGCGGCCGCCAAAGGCAAGGTTTAACGAGCCATGATCACCGATCCAGCTCCGGCCCGACCGTACCGATCCGCTGGAAACACCGCGGAACCCGACAGCCTGCCGATCGATCCAAAGGAGGTGACGCAGAAGCCCCTGGACCGCGAGCGTGTCATCGACGCGCAGCCTGACGACGGACACCTCCAAAGCGTGACGCTGCCTTCAGCGCGGGCGGCCACACTTCGCTCTATCCCCCATCGGGATCAGTGGATAGCGACGCCGTCGACTTAGGTCGCGGACCCGATCGGCCGCATCACCGGAAATGACATCGGTTCGCCGAGCAAACCGGCGCGTCGGCAGGCGGACGCATGCGAACGAGGTCGGGCCGGCCAAGACGGGGTGCCGATTGAAAGGACGAATAGTGCCGGGCACCCGCGGCGATCGGAGCCCTTGCCACGGTGCCGGCGCCTTGGTAGGCGCACAGATCAAGTGCGCCCTGAAGCTGATCAGCAATCGCCCGCGCAAGCGCTGTCGGCCATGCCCGGCTGTCGTCCATGCCCGCCGGTGCCTTGTCGAACGCCATGTCCCGTCTGTCCGGTCGTTCCCCGCCGGCGGCGTGTTCGACCCGCGGCGATTGTGGGAAGACTGAGAGAATGGGTGACCACCGCGACTCGGCAACGATCGCGGCCGATTCGAACGCTGACCCGCCGAAGTGGGTCGGCCGTCTGGATAGATTCCAGCGTCGGCATCCCGCCAGCGGCTTCCCACTCGCCGTTGTCTATAAGTTCATGGATGACACGGGTATCTTCCTGGCCGCGTTGCTGGCGTACTACGCATTCATATCGCTCTTTCCGCTACTGCTGCTGCTTACGACAATTCTCGGATTCGTACTCGCGGGCAGGCCGGGGCTGCAGCGAGATGTGTTGGACTCGGCGCTGAGTCAGCTTCCCGTCGTCGGCGCCCAGCTGAATCATCCGGAGCATATCGGCGGCGGAGCGGTGGGGCTGATCATCGGTGTGCTTGGCTCCCTATACGGGGCGCTCGGTGTCGGTCAGGCGCTACAACACGCTATGAACACCATTTGGGCGGTGCCCAGAAACGTGCGATCGAAGCCGCTGCACAGCCGTGGCCGGAGTTTGCTGCTGTTGGCTACGGCCGGCCTCGCCCTCATCGGCACCACACTCCTATCCGCCCTCAGCGGGAGCGGCGCCGGATCGCTCGGTACGGTGCTCAAATTGTTTGCGCTCGTCAGCTCGATCGCGGTGAACGTGTGCGTGTTCGTTTTTGTCTTTCGCATTGCGACTGTGCGAAAGGTGACGATCCGTGATGTGCTGCCGGGGGCAGTTGCCGCTGCGATCGGCTGGCAGCTGCTGCAGTCGTTCGGCGTCGTTTACGTCAACCACGTTGTGACGAAAGCCAGCGCGACGAACAGTGTCTTCGCGCTTGTGCTGGGGCTACTCGCGTTCCTCTACCTCACCTCGCTGGTGGTAGTCGCGTGCGCGGAGATCAACTCCGTCCGCGTCGACAAACTCTATCCGCGGTCGCTCTTGACACCGTTCACCGACAACGTGAACCTAACGACCGGCGACGTCACCCAGTACGAACAGCAAGCCCAAGCGCAGCGAGCGAAGACGCATGAAGACATCGACGTCACGTTCGACCCTGGGCGCCGCAGATGAGTGATGGTTTGGTCGGGCTCTGCCGCGGGTACCTGTTTCTACGGCTCGACGAACAGCCACTGTCCGGAAGCGGCTCGGGGTGTATGGCGAAGCACTCCGGGCGCATCCCGTGACTGCGACCGCCCGGAAGCTAGTGGACGGCCGACCAACATACGACCACATCAAGGGGTATAGCTGATGAATCAGCTCGCACAGCAACAGGATGAGCCCGGGCGGCAGTCGCGGATGTCACCTGTGCCCGACTGCGGCGAACATAGCTACGAGGGGCACGGCCGACTGAAAGGCAAGGCGGCGGTGATCACCGGCGGCGATAGCGGCATCGGGCGCGCAGTGGCCATCGCATACGCCAGGGAAGGCGCGGACGTCGTGATCTCCTATCTGGAAGAGGACGACGACGCAGAAGACACCGCCCGGTACGTCCGCGCGGCTGGCCAGCAAGCGGTGTTGGTGCGCGGCGACATATCGTCGGCGGACCACTGTCGCCTCGTGATCGCTCGGGCTGTGGAAGCATTCGCCCGGATCGATGTGCTAGTAAGCAACGCGGCCTATCAAATGACTCATGAGAGCATCGAGGAGATCTCTGACGAGGAGTGGGACTACACGTTCCGTACGAACGTGTCGGCGATGTTCTACCTCTGTAAGGCGGCGCTACCGCATATGAGTGCAGGCGGCTCCATCATCGGCAGCTCGTCGGTCAACTCCGATATGCCTTCCCCCACTCTTGCTCCCTATGCGGCGACGAAGGCGGCGATCGCCAACTTCTCTGCCAGCCTCGCGCAACTCCTCGGCGAACGGGGGATTCGGGTGAACAGCGTAGCCCCGGGGCCGATCTGGACGCCGTTGATACCGGCAACGATGCCTGAGGAAAAAGTCGCGGAGTTCGGGGAGAATGTCCCACTCGGCCGCCCTGGCCAACCGGTCGAGCTTGCACCGATCTACGTCCTACTGGCATCTGACGAGGCCAGCTTCGTGTCCGGTGCTCGGGTGCCTGTCACCGGCGGCCGGCCGATGCTCTGACTAGCCACCGTGTCGAGCAAGCGAAGATAGCTCGAGAAGCCTTGGGGAGCACGGGCAGTATGGGCTAACTCTCTTTGCGTATTGCCGCCCGGGCCGCGCGCTCGTCCATGCCGCGTGGTCCGGATGCCGATCGCCGCGTGACGGACTGACCACGTGAGTCTCGCCGACTGCGTACCGTTCCACGATGGTGGACGACGCCTCGACGTCATCGATAAGTGCACCGTCCGGGCGTCCGAGGACTGAACGTCGGCGGAGGAGGCGAGCACACTAACTGCCGCAAAAAAGCACTACTGGCGTTGACGAAAGTGGTCGGGCGGATTCCGGGAAACGGCTCATGGGCGCGAGCGACCTCATTGGCTGCGACGTCTACGACGGCGACGGTGCCGACGTCGGCGCTAGCGGAGTTTAGGCGTTGGCCACATGCATTCTCGTAGTCAGCGCAGCGAGGTCAGAAGGTGATGCGTTTTGCCTCGCGCATGGTTCGTGATGCTTGGGCTAGCAGGTTGACTGCATCGCTGAGGCCACCGCTCCCCGTGGGTTGGACGGCTCGCTGCACTGTCGCTCGGGGAGTGACATAGGTGATCGGGTCGCGGTAAGCAGGCAGCAAAGTGACGTGCGCTTTGACGCGTAGCAGCTTCAGACCGAGTAGCCGTCCGACGACCGATGCTTCGACCACGAGGCCGCCCGACAGACTCTGGCGAGCGTCGCGACGAGCAATGACAACCGTACTCGTTCCGTACGGGTCATCCGCCGCTGTAATCCCTAAGTCTGGCCTTGACCCCGTCCAGTCTTCCGCTGAAGCTATCGATCTTCCCGCTGATGGCTCCGAGCTTGCCGCTGTAGTCTTCCAGCCGCTTCGACGCGCTCTGTGCAGCCTCAATGACTTGTTCATAACGCTCACGCCCTGCTCTCGTGCCGAGGACGTATCCGACGCCGAAAACCGCCAGGCTACGCAGTTTCACGATTGACTCTTCCGTCGCACCGACGACACAGCTGCACTTGCCGCGGTCAAGGTCATCAAGCCGGCAAGGGTGCCGGCGCCGGTCTTCAACGCTGCACTGTCCGCCGCCTCCGCAGCCAACTTTCCAACGACACGTTGCCACTTCTTCTTTCGGCGAAATAAGCTCATTGTCGATCAACTCCCATCGGTCGCCGCTCAGGTTCGCGCCTTTGCGCGTGATGCCCTCTGAATCGAGCGGACAAGTTGGTCTTTCGTCATCCGCCCCGCACCTTGAATCTCCAAGGGATGTGCAATGTCGAGTAGTTCGGCCTTTGTATGCTCGCTCAACCGTTCCGGCACGTCATACTGGCGCTCCGCCTGGACGGCGCGGGCAGTCTCGTCCGCCAGCAAGTCCTCCGTCCCGCGGGCATCAGCCAGTAACCGATCAGCGGTGCCGGCGTTCTGGTCGGCCTGTTCGGCGACCGCCCTGGCCTGCTGGTGTGCCTGCTCCGCGGCCTCTTGGGCCACCCTTGTAGCCTCGGCGGCCAACGTTCGCGCGGCGGCCATCTGTTTATGCGCCTCAGCGATTCGCTCTTTGGCACGCTGTGCCGCCTCTTCGGCTGCCTGACGCGACTCACCAATGTGCGCCTCGACTTCTGATGTCATCTTCTCGAGCCGATCGGCGATTTCCTGGCTCGCCTGCTCGCGTTCCTGTTCGACCTGCTGCTCCAGATTGCGGCGGGCTTCCTGGGTTCGCCGTTCGATCTCTTGTTTGCCCTCACGGGTCGCCTCACGCAGACGTTGTCGGCTCTGTTGGGCGACATACTTTGCAGCTTCCGCAAGATTGTCGGCATCGCGCGCTTGGGCCAACGCCTCCTGCTCCGCCTGCTTAGCGCTGGCCACAGCCGCCTCTGCACGCTTCAGACGCACTTCGACTGAGTCGGCGGGCCCCGGCAATACGTCAGCCACCGCAGCCGATATGCGCCGGGCGGCATCGGTGGCTGAATCGCTCATAGAGCCGGCAGAGGCGGGTGATCCCATGGCTCTGGACAACACCCACGCGCCATTGCGTGGCAGGTCCTTGAGTCCGCTCGATGCCTGGGCGAAGAGCCAATGCATGGGTCGAAGCTTCCCCATACCGAACATCCTTTCGCACTGCTTACGACCGGCCCGGCGGCGTGGACGTCCAATGTCTCGCGTCGGATCCGGCAGCTACTGCAGTTATTCCCCATACGATTCGTTATGAAACCGTGCGGGTCTAAAGGCCGCGCCGGCGACATTCCCGAGCGCTCGTGCTGCTTATGGGCAACGTCGTGGGTGGCTGATCGGAATCACGTCGGCGGCGGAAGATCGTGACGCGCGTTCTTCTTCAGCGCCTCACGCAGTTGCCGGATCCGCGCGCTCGCCGGCACCGCGGCGATGATCAGCCCGCACACGCCGGCTAGTAGCAAGGCGAGCCCGATCGACACCTGGCCGTTGAG
>Ga0134126_10013365_pt1 | contig 10374 bp, 7 predicted proteins | sample KB31752_FD_96881 | JGI IMG/M metagenome (GOLD analysis project Ga0134126, IMG submission 96881) | Terrestrial soil microbial communities with excess Nitrogen fertilizer from Kellogg Biological Station, Michigan, USA - KB3-175-2 | ecosystem: Environmental > Terrestrial > Soil > Unclassified ...
ACCACCGCCTGACCCGCTTGTGGTCGTCTACGAGGATGACGCGGTGCTGGTAGTGGACAAGCCTGATGGGCTGGTCACTCATCCCGCCTACCGGAACCCTGACGGCACCCTCTGGGATCAGCTTGTCCCCTGGTTCGCGGCCAGGGGCCTGGGGCGTCCCGCCATGCTGCATCGCCTTGACCGCGCCACCTCGGGTGCGTTGTGCGTCCCCAAGCATCTGGAGGCTCATCGCAGGTTGGAGCGCGCCCTGCGGGCCGGCAAGTTCGAGAAGGAGTATCTGGCCTTGGTGCATGGCCGGCCCGACGACGCGGGCACAATCGACGCGCCGCTCGCCCGTGACCCCGCCGATCGGCGCCGGATCGTGCCCTGTAGCGCGGGGAAGCCGGCGCGCACCCGGTACACAGTGGTACGCCGTTTCTCCGCGCATGCCCTGCTGCGAGTCACCCTGGAGACGGGCCGCACCCATCAGATTCGCGCGCACCTGGCGGGGCTGGGTTTTCCGGTGGCCGGCGATCTGGTCTATGGCGGCACGGACCCAGCGCTATCCCGTCTGTTCCTGCACGCCGACCGCCTGGCATTCCCTCGCGTGGACGGGCCAGGGATGGTGCGCTGTAGGGCGCCTCTGCCGGTGGAGTTACGTGGCGTGCTGTATAGGTTGAGGGAGGGTGGAGCCGGGCCTCCGGCTGAGGCGCGGGGCCTCCGGCTGAGGCCGGATGGAAGGGACGACGGCTGAGGCCGGGTGTGGCAATGTGAGTCATCTGTGTTTCAGGACCAATCCGTTGACTTCCCTGGCCCGTAGGAGACAATAGCGGAAAGCGAGATCGCCGCCGGCATTGGCCGGTGGACCGGGAACGGAAGGGATTCATCTTATGGCAAGCGAGGCTTTTGACTATCCACGACAGCGGACTCCTATTCATGTGGGGCGACGGGTGTTTCTCGGCGCCGTGGCGGTGGGCCTGGCCGGCCTGGTGGTTGGGTTCCGCAAAGTACCGGGGCTCAGTCTGCTCGCGTCCAGTTTTTCGGTGGATGGTTTCCAGATCTACGATACGAGCGGCTACCCCGCCATCGCCGCCAAGGAATACTCACTGAAAGTGGACGGCCTGGTGAATAATCCATCCAGCTACAGTCTGGCGGATCTCCTGGCCATGCCGCAGACCCACATCGTGCGGGACTACCATTGCGTGACCGGCTGGGTGGTCCCCAATTGCAAGTGGGTCGGGATCAAACTGAGCGACTTCCTGGCCCTTACCCAGCCAAAGTCCACCGCCAAATACGTTCTGCTCGCCTCGGCGGACGGCAGCTACACCGAGAGCCTGAGCATGGATCAAGCGCATCTCCCCGATGTCTTGCTGGGGCACTCGCTCAACGGCAAGCCTCTCTCGCAGGATCAGGGCTTCCCGATTCGTTTGGTCATTCCCGACATGTATGGTTTTAAGTACATCAAGTGGGTGAACCACATCACCTTGAGTGACCAGATGGTGCCGGGCTATTGGGAACAGCGAGGGTACGCGGTGGATGCGTGGCTGGGACCCCGTAGCAATTATGGCTATGCGTGAGGGGATCTCAGCCTATGACCGCGCCCGTGGTGAGTCCAGCCGGCCCGCCTAGTTTGGCGCCGCACGATTGGCGCACGATGAGCTCGGTGGGAAGAATCACCTGCCGCGGCTCGACACACTCCCCGCGGATCGTGTCGATAAGCATCTGCGTGGCCCGCGCGCTCATGGCATCGATCGGCGCGCGCACGGAGGTGAGCGGCGGTGAGGTGTGCGCGGCCAAGAACAGGTCGTCGTAGCCGACAATCGCGATGTCCTCGGGGATGCGCAGGCCACGATCATGCACTTCGTGCATCGCGCCCAAAGCCATCCGATCACTGCTCACGAAGATCGCCGTCGGAGGCACCGGGAGGTCGAGGAGCCGCGCCGTGGCTTCCTGGCCACTTTGCAGGCTAAAATGACCGATCGTCAGAAGTGTCTCGTCGAAGGGTAGGCCATGCTCCGCGAGAGCCTGCCGGTACCCGCGAATGCGGGTACTGGTGACCGTATACTTGGGGTTGGCATTCGCAACCATGCCGACGCGCCGGTGGCCGAGGGCAATCAAATGGCTGACGGCGGCACACGCGCCCTGCTCGTCGTCCCCATCGACCGCTAGTACACTGCTACCAGGGGGGGCGCGGCCTATACGCACGGCAGGAAGATCCTGAAGTGGTCCATTGGAACCAGGATCATCGTCGATTCGTGGAGAATGCATAATCAGGCCATCCACCTGGCGGTGGTCAAAGAGATCCCCGTAGCGGCGGATTGGTTCCTCATCGAGCAGAATTTGCACGAGTACGCCAAACTCCCGCGCGCCGGCAACGGCACACACCCCAAGCAGGAACTGGGCGAAGAATGGGTCGACGCGGGCATCGGCGGGGGTGGCCCGAAGCACCACGCCGAGAATATTGCTCCGGCGGCTGGCGAGACTGCGGGCAATGGAGTGGGGTCTGTAGCCTAACTCGTCGATCGCGCGCCGCACCTTTTTTCTTAGATCTTCCGAGACGTAGGGGCGGTCGTTGACGACATTGGATACACTTTTGAACGAGACCCCGGCGTATGCCGCGACATCCCTGATCGTGATCCGGTGCTCCGTCTCCATAGCCATACTCGCACCTTCTGCACCGTTGTATACACCGTTGTAGGAGCCGGCGTGTCCCGAATGTAGCGGTCAGACCCGGGCTTGTCAAGCCGCCCAGCCGGTACAGGCCGTACCTCGGCTTTGGGCCTTGACTCCTTCCAACCATGGTGGTAATTTCGCTGGTACGACTTTTGCCTGACCCCTTGCATACTGAGAATGACCCTGGTAGTATGTGAGCCACGCGAGTCTTACAACGGTGTATACACCGGTGCATTGGCTGGTACCGTTCATCGACGCGCTCGGTGCTTTGCCTCGCGGCAATGAAGTGACGGTCTGGGTCTCGCCTTCAGCCCAAGAGAGACTCGGTAGCGGAGAGAGGAGGGAGTAGTCACTCTAGCTCGGTAATCATCTGTCCCTTGTCACGCGAAGTCGCTCGAAAAAGGAGACGAAGTTGAAACACCGATTCATCATTGCCCCAATCACTCTGGGCCTCGCGGCAGTCGTGAGCATCCTCCCCGCGCTCCCCGCCCACGTCCACGCCGCCACGCGCCAGTCCGCGCTTACCGCGGCCACCATCTCGGCCCCGCCGGTCCCGAACGCGGCGGCCCTCATGAAGAAGTATGGCAGCAAAGGCATAACCCTGACCTATGTCGGCGACGCGGTGGGTCTCGGGCACAATCGCGACCTGATCCTGGCAGCTGAGTTCACCAAGGATACGGGGATCGGCGTCAACATCATCCCGCAACCGGTCGCGTCCACCGATTCCTACTCACAAAAGGTCCGCAACTTCCAGGCGAAGTCCAGTGCCTTCGACGTGATGATGATCGACGTGGTCTGGCCGGGCGCCTTCGCTCCCTACCTGGTCGATCTCAAGCCCTACTTCTCGGCCGCCGCGATCAAGCAGCAGGCCGCGGGCATCGTCGCCAACGATACGGTCGGCGGACACCTGGTGGCCATGCCCTGGTTCGGTGACTTCGGCATTCTCTACTATCGCACCGACCTCCTCAAGAAGTATGGCTTTAGCCAGCCGCCCAAGACCTGGGACGAGCTGACCTCCATGGCCAAGACCATCCAGGCGGGAGAGCGGAAGAGCAACTCCCGGTTCTCCGGCTTTGTCTTCCAGGGGAATGCCTACGAGGGCCTGACTTGCGACGCCCTTGAGTGGCTGGCCTCCAGCGGCACACCCAACTTCGTCGTGAACGGCAAGGCCGACCTCAACAATCCCAAAGCGATCGCCATGCTCAAGCTGGCGCAGAGCTGGATTGGCACGATCAGCCCGCGCGGCGTCACCACCTATCAGGAAGGCGATGCCCAGGTTGCCTTCACCTCCGGTAACGCGGCCTTCGAGCGCAACTGGCCCTATGCCTACGCCTTGAACCTGGCCACGGGAAGCAAGGTGATCGGCAAGTTCGACGTCACCACCCTGCCGGCGGAGGCGGGTAGCCAGCCGGTCGGCACGGTCGGCGGCTGGCAACTGGCGGTCTCCAAGTTCTCCAAGAACATCCCGGCTTCGGTTGAGTTCCTGCGCTATATGACCAGCCCGGCGGCGGAAAAGTTCAACGCCATCTACGCCGGCCTCGTCCCGACCATGGCCTCGGTCGCGTCGGATCCGCAGGTTCTCAAGGCCCAGCCCTACCTGAAGCCCGCCATCGCCAATGTCATGCGGGTTACCCGCCCGGCCGGCATCTTCGGGGTCAACTATACGAAGGCATCCCAGGTCATCTTCCAGGGTATCAACCAGGTGCTTAATGGTTCGGACCCTTCGTCCATCGTATCTGGTCTCGACACCAAGCTGAACGCTATCCTGGCCCAACACTAACCCACACGCTTGCCAGCGCTCCAGGGAGAAGCGCCGGGGCCGGGAATCACCTTCCCGGCCCCGGTGAGCAGTAGGAGGGGAGATGAAGAAGCCAAGCAGCTTCGCGGCCGGTACGATCATTCATCGTGGTGGGTTTACCCTTCAGAAGCGACAGGTCCGCCTGGCCTGGCTGATGCTCGTTCCAGCCCTGGCGGTCCTGATCTTCGTCGCCCTGTATCCGCTGGTCCGGACGATCTACTCCAGCTTTACCGACGAGCAGTTCCTCGGTGGCACGACGCATGTCGTTGGATTCGCGAACTACTACAACATCTTCACCAACAATACCAACACCGCCGCCAGTTATCCCGATTTCGCCGCCGCGACCATCCTGACCCTCAAGTTCACCGTCTGGTCGGTCGTGATCGAGTTTCTCCTCGGCCTGGGTATCGCCCTGGTGCTCAATTCCCAGTTCAAGGGCCGGGGCGGCATGCGCGCCGCCATGCTGGTGCCGTGGGCTATCCCTACCGTGGTCTCCGCTCAGATGTGGAAGTGGATGTTCAACGACATCTCCGGTGTGGTGAACGATTTCCTGATGAAGATCCATGTGCTCAGTGCCCCGCAATCCTGGCTGGCGGACCCGAGCACCTCTCTGGCGGCCGTCGTGGCAGTGGACGTCTGGAAGACCACCCCCTTCGTGGCCCTACTCTTGCTGGCTGGCTTGCAAGTCATTCCCACCGACATCTACGAGGCCGCGGCCGTGGATGGGGCCACCGGCATCCAGAAACTGTGGCGGATTACCCTGCCGCTGCTCCGGCCGGCCATCGCGGTCACCTTAATCTTCCGGACCCTGGATGCCATTCGGGTGTTCGACATCTTCAATGTGTTCTTTGGCAGCACTATTGGCAAGCTCACCATGGCTACCGCCATCCAGAATACGATTGTCAGCAATAACGAAGTGGGCTACGGCGCGGCCTTGAGCGTCGTGATGTTCGTGATTATTGCCATCTTCGTCGTGGTCTACACGACCGTGTTCAAAGTGGAGCAGCAATGAGCACCAGCGTGATTCCTCCGACCACCAGTGTGGCGCCGCCCGCTCTCGGTGGGACGCGAAGTTCCGGCGGTGGGCAGCGACGGAACCCCGTGCTACGGGGCCTGTTCTACCTCATCCTCATCGTGCTCGCCTTCTACCTGCTGTTCCCCTTCTACTGGGCGATCCGCTCGGCGCTGATCCCCGAGAGCGCCGCCGGGAATACCCCTGTGGAATACTGGCCCTCCGACGCCACGCTGAGTAACTTTGGCGACGCACTCACCGGTGGCATCCTCAAGCTACCCCTGATCAACTCCGCCATCGTGGCCGGCTCGGTCACCCTCCTGTCACTGGTCATCGGCGCCTCGGCCGCGTACGCGCTCGGGCGGATCCAGTTCCGCGGCCGCACGATCATGATGTATGCGATCCTGTCCATGACCATCTTCCCCCAAATTGCCATCCTGGGCGCCCTCTACACCCAATTCAGCAAATGGGGTCTGATCAACAGCGAGTGGTCGCTGATCATTTCGTACCTCATCTTCACGCTGCCGTTCACCATCTGGGTGCTGCAGAGCTTCTTCCGCACCATGCCACGAGAGCTCGAGGAGTCCGCCTACGTGGACGGCGCCTCACCGTTTAGGACCTTCTGGTCCATCATGCTGCCGCTGGCCGCCCCAGGGTTGGTGACCACCGGTCTGCTGGCCTTCATCAACGCCTGGAACGAGTACCTCTACGCGGTATCCTTTCTGCAGACAGCCGACCATTTTACGGTTCCCGTGGCCATCGTTGAGTGGCCGCCGTCTACCGGTAGCCAGTTCGCGGTCCCCTGGGACCACGTCATGGCCGGCACCGTGATCGTGACGGTGCCCTTGATCGTGCTGGTGCTGATCTTCCAGCGGCGCCTGGTCGCCGGTTTGACGGCCGGCGCGGTGAAAGGCTAACGACGGGAGTCGTAGGGGCATCCCTCGTGGGTGCCCTGGTTCGGGGCGCCAAGGGCACCCACGAGGGATGCCCCTACAAGTCAAACATGCTCGCCTGACTTTGCCCCGGGGATGCTGGCGGTACCGGCGGCGCCCCACACCGCGCCATGTCGAGCACGCCTTGAAAGGAAGAGTGGGAGTCGTGCGAACCGCGGACAGGCCGGATCATCGATTCCCGGTGGAGGCGTGGCGCCTGAGCGAAACCGCGTTCGATCCGGCGTCCAACCTGTTGGCTGAGACGCTCTTCACGGTTGGTAACGGGTATATCGGACTTAGAGGCTCGTACGAGGACGGCTACCATGGTCCCCAGTCGACCACGATCGATGGCTCGTACCTCAACGGTTTCTATGAGTCCGAGCCAATCCGGTATCCAGAGACCGCCTACGGCCTGGCCAGGCACAACCAATTCATGCTCAACGTGCCAAACGCGAAGATCATTCAGCTGATCGTTGAGGATGAGCCGTTTGACCTCTTGAAGGGCACGATCCTTCACTACGAGCGGTCGCTCGATTTCCGGACCGGCGTTTTGTCCCGGTCGGTGGACTGGATCTCCCCATCGGGACGCCAGGTGTCCGTGGTCAGCCAACGCCTGGTCTGTTTTCAGCACAAACACCTCTTTGCCATCCAGTACGAGGTGACACCGATTAATTTCTCGGGGCGCGTGACCTTGGTTTCGGCGATCGATGGACTGGTCCGGAACCTGTCGGGCGGCGATGACCCGCGGGTTGGCTCATCGGTGTCTGGTCCCGTCCTGGAGTTGCTTGACACCGAGATCACCGATGATTTTTCGGCGATCGTGCATCGCACCCCCAATAGCGGCTTTACCTTGATGAGCGCGACTGCCACGTCGCTCACGCTTGGTACTATTGGCGAAACGGCTTCCGGTACTGACCAGGAGCCTTCTGGGAGCGCGAGCATCTTGCTCGCCCCCGTCGCCACCATCAACGGGGGCGAGCAAGATGCTCGCGCTCCCAGGCGGGATCGGCACAAGGACCAGCGGCTGGAACAACGCTTCGACATCGACCTGAAACAAGGTCAGCGGGCCCGTCTGACCAAGTACGGCAGCTATTTCTCGTCACGGGATTTTCCGGCAGGCGAATTACTGGCGCGAACGAAGGCAACCCTGGAGACTGCCGGCGCTGCGGGCTTTGCCTCGTTATGCTCGGGCCAACAGGAGTTTCTTGACCAGTTTTGGCGGCGCGCCGATGTGGAGATTGCCGGTGACGACGCGCTGCAACAGGGGATGCACTTCAACCAGTTCCATCTCCTGCAATCGGTCGGCCGGGACGGCAAGACGAATATCGCCGCCAAGGGAATCACCGGCGAAGGGTACGAAGGGCACTATTTCTGGGACTCCGAGATCTATGTGTTTCCCTTCTTCCTCTACACCCAGCCTGACGTCGCGCGAAAGCTGCTGGAGTACCGCTACCAGGGACTGGAGCAGGCCCGCGAGCGGGCGCGCGAGATGTCGCATCCGAAGGGAGCGCTCTATCCCTGGCGGACCATCGGCGGTGAGGAATGCTCGGCCTATTTTCCCGCCGGCACCGCGCAATACCACTTCAACGCTGATATTGCCTACTCGATCAAGCAGTATTTGGAGGCAACCGGCGATCAGTCGTTCCTGGTGCCGTACGGGGCGGAGATCGTGCTGGAAACGGCGCGAATCTGGATCGGGATCGGGAACTACGCCGGCGATCGGTTCACGATCAATGATGTGACCGGCCCGGATGAGTATACGGCGATCGTCAATAACAACTACTACACCAATGCCATGGCCAAACTGCATCTTGAGTACGCGGCGGAGCTGGCGGAGACGCTCCGGGCCACGCGGCCTGACGAGTTCGCGCGGCTGGCTCAGGAAATTGCCCTGGAACCGGACGAGCCGTCGGACTGGCGGCGGGCCGCCGAGCATATGTATCTGCCGTATGATGCCGTCCTGGGTATCCACCCGCAAGACGACAGCTTCCTGGTCAAAAAAAGGTGGGACTTCGCCGCCACGCCGCGCGATCACTATCCGCTGCTGCTGCACTACCATCCGCTGGTCATTTACCGGCACCAGGTCTGCAAGCAGGCGGACCTGGTATTGGCCCTTTTGCTGGTGGGGGACCAGTTCACCCTGGAGGAGAAGAAGCGCGACTTCGACTACTACGAAGCGGTAACCACCCACGACTCGTCGCTCTCCACCTGTATCTTCAGCATCATCGCCTCGGAAATCGGCTACCGCGACAAGGCGTACTCCTACTTCATGGCCACGGCACGGATGGATCTGGACAACACCCACGGCAACTCCCAATATGGAGTGCACACGGCGGCAATGGCGGGAAGTTGGCTGTGCGTGGTCTACGGCTTTGCCGGCATGCGCGTCTCCCACGGCGCCTTGCGCTTCGCTCCCTACCTCCCGGACCACTGGAGCCACTACCAATTCACGATCCGCTTCCGGGATCAGGTGCTTCAGGTACGGGTCAGCGGCACTATGGCGGAATACCGGCTCGTTGAAGGCACTCTCCTGGAGTGTACCGATCACGACCGGGCGATCCGATTGACGGCGGAAACGCCGGTTCAAGCGGTAAGCATGGATGAAGTCAGCGGTTGAGGCAAGGCTCATGTTCGACGCGGTGATCTTTGATCTGGACGGCGTGCTCACCGATACCGCGCGGTACCATTTTCTGGCCTGGCGGCGATTGGCGGCAGGCGAGGGTATTCCCTTCGACGAAGCGTTCAACGAACGCTTGAAGGGCATTGACCGGATGGGATCACTGGAGTTGATTCTCGGACAATCCCGCCGATCCTACACGCCCGCGGAAAAGCTCGCCCTGGCGGAGGAGAAGAATCGCCACTACCAGGAGCTGATCGCCACGATGACCAGCCAGGACTTGTTGCCCGGCGCATTGAACGCCCTTGACGCGACGCGGGCAGCCGGGCTCAAGGTGGGACTTGCCTCGGTGAGCAAGAATGCTCCCCTGGTGCTCGCCAAACTGGGGATCGCGGATCGATTCGACGACATCGTGGACGCGCGCCGGATCGCGAAAGGAAAGCCGGACCCCGAGATCTTTCTCACGGCGGCCGACCACCTCCATGTGGAGCCCGCGCGCTGTATCGGCGTAGAGGATGCGGTGGCCGGTATCCAGGCGATTAAGGGTGCCGGCATGTACGCGGTGGGGGTTGGCGATCCCGCTGTTCTCACCGAAGCCGATTGCGTGATCCCGGGGTTAGAGGCGTTTCGCCTTTCTGACTACGTGCCATGACGAAGTTGCCATGCCACTCGGGCGCACCGGCGCTATGTGACGGATTGTCCTTTCCCGGGAGCGCGGAACCCCCTGGGAGCGCCACTCCGCCTGGGAGCGCGAGCATCTTGCTCGCACTGGCGCGCCAGCGCCAGGGACGACGTACTTGCTTCCCAGGGTAGCCATGTCCCCCGTCCGGGCCGTCTGGCGGAGACGCCAACGAGGGCGAGCAAGATGCTCGCGCTCCCAGAAGGCTCCTGGCAAAGACGGGAAGCCATGACGCCAACAGGATCAAACGTGAGGCATACAATCTCCCAGTTGACCAAGGCGCGCATTCTTACGGGGCCTTATACTATGGGTGGGCCGCGGACTGGGCGCGCATGGGCGCCGGGCTCCTCACTTCCCGGCGGGAGGGTCGTTCGCGAGTAGCGGCACGGGTGCGCGGCCGGGCGCTCTATCCAAGGAGATGGCATGTCCCGTTATGTGGTGCAAGGCGGCGTGGCCCTGGAGGGCACGGTGGAGGCGGCGTCGAATAAGAACGCCGTGTTGCCCATTATGGCCGCGACGTTACTGACCGACGACCCCTGCGTATTGACCAACGTACCCCAGATCACCGATGTGGTGGTGATGGGCAACCTGCTCCGTGAATTGGGCGCCTCCGTGGAGGGCCTGGGCAGCAAGACGCTCCGTATCTGCTGTGCCGACGTGCGCGAGACCACTCTGAACCCCAAC
>Ga0134126_10013367_pt1 | contig 10374 bp, 9 predicted proteins | sample KB31752_FD_96881 | JGI IMG/M metagenome (GOLD analysis project Ga0134126, IMG submission 96881) | Terrestrial soil microbial communities with excess Nitrogen fertilizer from Kellogg Biological Station, Michigan, USA - KB3-175-2 | ecosystem: Environmental > Terrestrial > Soil > Unclassified ...
AGGATCACGCCATTGTCGGGATTGCCGAGATAATTGACCGTGATCCAGAACGGAAAGGTGAGGGCGAGCGCAATACCGGCAAAGGCCCAGCTCGCCAGGAACTTGCCGAGCACCGCCTGGGTCATCGAGATGGGCAAGGTGAGGAACAGCTCGATGGTGCCGCTCTTGCGCTCCTCGGCCCAGAGCCGCATCGCGAGCGCCGGGATCAGCACGAGATAGAGCCAGGGATGGAAGGTGAAGAAGGGCTGCAGATCGGCTTGGCCGCGATCGAAGAAATTGCCGAGGAAGAAGGCAAGCGCCCCGGCCATGGCCAGAAAGATGACGATGAACACGTAAGCGAGCGGCGTGGCGAAGTAGCTCTGAAGCTCGCGGCGGAAGATGACCAGGGTGCTGTGCATGGGCGAAATCGGCTGCTGGTTGCTCGGTGCCGTTATCGGCCGGGCAGCGTGATGCTGCGGAAGACATCGTCGAGCCGCCCGCGCTCGACGCGCAGGGCGGCGATCGGCCATCCGGCGGTGCGCACGAGATCGGTGATCTCGGCGATGATGGTACCGCCGTCATGCGGGAAGACCACGAGCGCGCTGCCCTCGCTGTCCTCGACCGCCTCGACTGTGGCGACGCCCGGCAGGCGCATCAGCGCCGCGGCCGCGTCGTGGCCGTCCTGCCGCAAGGCGAGTCGGACGGCGTTGTGATGGCGCGAGCGTGCGGCGAGCGCGCCCGGCGTGCCGTCGGCGACGATACGGCCTTGCGCGATGACGATGGCGCGCGTGCATACCGCGTCGACTTCGTCGAGGAGGTGCGTCGAGATGATGATCGCCTTCTCCGGCATGGTGGCGATCAGGCGGCGCACTTCGTGCTTCTGGTTGGGATCGAGGCCGTCGGTCGGCTCGTCGAGAATCAGCACGTCCGGATCATGCAGCAGCGCCTGCGCTAAACCGACGCGCCGCTTGAAGCCCTTGGACAAGGTCTCGATCGGCTGGTCGAGCACGCCGCCAAGCTCGGTGCGCTCGACCGCGAGGTCGATGCGGCGCTCTGCCTCCTTCCCGGCGAATCCCCGGATGTGCGCGACGAAATCGAGAAATCCCGCCGGCGTCATGTCTGGATAGGCGGGCGCGCCTTCGGGCAGATAGCCGATATGCCGTTTGGCGGCGATCGGCGTCTTGCCAATGTCATGGCCGCAGATCACCGCGGTCCCGGCGCTCGGCGCGAGAAAGCCGGTGATCATCTTCATGGTGGTGGATTTGCCGGCACCGTTAGGGCCGAGAAAACCCAGCACTTCGCCGCGTGCCACGCTGAAAGAGATGTCCTCCACTGCCGTCACCGGACCGAACCGCTTGGTGAGGTGGCGGATCGAAATCATCTCGTCCATGGCCATCATCGCCTGTGCTGTCATACCCCGGGCGGCTGTTGAGCGCCCCCCATGTGCCGCATTTCGTGCTGTGAATCAAGCCGATGTCGGCCGCCACGCAAGTAAATTCGCTGTAATGTCTCCATGCTGGCGCAGGAACCGGCCGCGCCGGCCGATGTTCCAAAGTGGATGAAACGCTCGCGCTGGCGGCGCTTGCTGCCGCTTCTCGTCGTGCTCGCCTTCGCTGCCGCCGTCTTCCTGGTGTGGCACGAGGTGCGACCATATGGCTTGGCCGGGATGCTCAAGGCGATCACCGCCATCCCGCGCGACCGCCTGATCCTGGCGGTGCTGTTTGCGGTCGCCAGCTATGCCGCGCTGACGCTTTTCGATTGGCTCGGCCTGCGCTACGCGGCGCATCCCTTGCCCTATCACAAGGCGGCGCTCGCGTCATTCGTCGCGCTCTCGATCGGCCACACGCTGGGACTTGCGCCGCTCGGCAGCGGCGCGCTGCGCGCGCGCTACTACACGCAATGGGGACTCGATGCCGAAGCGATCGGCAAGCTGATCCTGTACTGCGCTGCCACCGTCACCATCGGTGAAGTGGCGTTGGCGGTGCTCGTGCTGCTGATCGCGCCCCATCCCGCCGCGTCATGGGTCCATGTCGCGGATAGTGCCGTACGGCTCGTCGGCATCGGCTGTGCCGTCGCCATCGCCTGCTATCTCGCCGCGGCGCACTGGCTGCGCCGGCCGCTCCGGATCCGGCGCTGGAGCATCGCGCTGCCGACACTGCCCTTCGCCGTCGCGCAGGTCGCCGTCGGCGCGGCCAATTTCGCCTTGCTGACGGCGATGCTGTATTTTCTGGTCAGCGCCAGCCAGCCGGTGCCGTTCTGGACGATGGCGGCGATTTTCCTGCTCGCCACTGTCGCGGCCCTGATCAGCCATGTCCCAGGCGGGCTCGGCGTCACCGAGTTCGTCGTGCTGGCGTTCCTGCCGAGCGCCGCGACCTGGGGCGCGCTCATCGTCTTCCGCATCATCTATTATTTCATACCGCTGGCATTGGGCGGCATCGTGCTGGGCGTGGGCGAACTGCTCGAGCGCCGTAGCGCGCCCAGCCGGCCGGCGGCGGCCGCAAACGGGCCGCACTGAGGCTCGGCTTATCCACCGGTTTTCGCCGGCAGCAGTCGCTCGATCTCGTCGGTGATGGCGCGGTCGGTCGGGCGGACCGAGGAGGGCCAGCTGCCCTCGAGCTTGCCGTCGGGCCCGACCAGGTATTTGTGGAAGTTCCAGCGCGGCGCGCCCGCGTCGCCAAGCTCGGCCGAGATCCAGCGGAAGAAGGGATGCGCCTCTGGCCCGATAACGTCCTGCTTGTCGGTAAGCGGGAAATCGACGGCATATTTCCCTTCGCAGAACTGCTTGATCTCTTTCTCGCTGCCCGGCTCCTGCTGGCCGAAATCGTTGGACGGCACGCCGATCACGACGAGGCCGCGCTCGCGGTAGCGCTGCCACAGCGCCTCGAGATCCTGGTACTGGTAGGTGAAGCCGCAGAACGACGCGGTGTTGGCGACGAGCAGCGGGTGGCCCTGGTACTGCGCCAGCGGCAACGGCTCGCCCTCGATCGAGGTGAAGCTGAAATCATAGGCGGTCATGCCGGTGCCTCGCTGGGATTGCGCCGCGAAAACGGTGGTGGCGAGCGCGATGCCGAACATCGCCGGGATGATAGCCCGCCGCCGCGTCTCAGCCATAGCGCTCCTCCGTCCAAGGGTCGCCGTGGTCGTGGTAACCGCGCGTTTCCCAGAAGCCGGCACGGTCGGCGGCGACGAGCTCGATGCGGCGGATCCATTTGGCGCTTTTCCAGAAATAGAGCCGCGGCACGATCGCGCGCACCGGACCGCCATGCTCGCGCGACAGCGGACGACCCTCCCAGGAATGGGCGAGCAGCACGTCGTCGGCATCGAATTCGGCCAGCGGGAGGTTGGTCGTGTAGTCGTCATAGCTGTGGAAGATAATGAAGCGCGCGGCAGCCATGGGCCGGACCGTCGTGAGGATATGCCGCGCGCTGACGCCCTCCCACATATTGTCGAAGCGCGACCAAGCGGTGACGCAGTGAATGTCCGAGACATCGCGGAACGTCGGTTGGGCGCGGAACGCAGTCAAGTCCCAGGTCGCCGGCGTGTCGACCAGGCCGTCGATCGTGAGCTGCCAGCTTTCGGCGGTCACGTCGGGCCGCACGCCGAGGTCGAGCACCGGCCAGTTCTTCACCCGGTGCTGTCCGGGCGGCAGGCGTTGCCCCGCCGGACGCGCGGTGCGGCCGGTGAGGAGGCGGCCTTCGCGGGCCCAGCGCTCCTTGCTCTCGACGAGCTTCCGCTTCACCTGGGCGAGCGGTTCGTCTTGCTTTTCCGACATGCCAACCTCCCGGCTGGAGCATAGCGATGGCCGCGCGAAGGTAAAAATCGCGTTCGCGTGAGCGCCGAATTCGCAGTTGCGCGCTTGGCCTGCGTCGCAGAGACTGGCGCCCCTTCCCGCAGCCCTCCGGTGCCATGCCTGAAACGCTGCTGTTCGCCCTGCTCAAGGGCATCGCCGTCGGCGTTGTCATCGCCTTGCCGGCCGGTCCTGTCGGCGTTCTGTGCGTGCGCCGCACCTTCTTCCAAGGCGCGACCTACGGCTTCGTGTCAGGCCTCGGCGCCGCCGCGGCCGATACGGTCTTCGGCATCGTCGCCGGCTTCGGCATCTCCATCGTCCGCGATTTCATGTTGCGCTATCAGGATTGGTTCGCCGCCGCCGGCGGCTTGTTCCTGCTCTTCGTCGGCGTCAAAGCATTGCTGCAAGCCCGCGACATCGAGCCGGAGCCGGTCGAGGGCGATGCGCATCTCGCCGCCTTCATCTCGACCTTCGCGCTCACCATCACCAACCCCATCACCATCCTCGCCTTCGCCGGCATATTCGCCAAGGTCGGCGTGAGCGGCGGCGCCGGTTTCCTCGATATCGGAACGCTGGTCGCCGGCGTCTTCCTCGGCTCGCTCCTGTGGTGGCTTGGTCTCAGCTTCGGCATCGCCGGATTCCGCCGCGTCATCGGCACCGTGCGACTGGTTTGGCTCAACCGCATCTCCGGCGCCCTTCTGGCGCTGTCCGGCCTCGGCCTGCTGGCCGCGGCGTTCCTCGCCCTTGCCGGCGCGATGCGCTGAAACGCGACGGTGGCGCCTCTGGTGAACGGGATTCCGGCACTGTCATTGCACCGTCAAGTTGTTGAAATGCTTTGGTAAATTTAACGGGTAAGTCACCTAATTCTGGGAAAGTGCTGGCCACGGAGTTGTCCCTAGCGAGACCGCCAAGGAGATGGCCGTGGCTGCGAGGAAGATGGGGTGGCGGGTGATGGCCGCCGCGGGCGGCATGCTCGTGCTGAGCGTGTTGCCGGTCGTATGGATCGCGGCGCAGCCGCGCGACGGCGCCGATGTCGCCGCGGTGTTCGCGCCGTGGGCGACGCGTGAGAGCGCCTTTGCCCGGGTCCTGGCGGCCGGCGGCACGGTGGTGCGGCAAGGGACCCTCGACACCATTCTCGTCGTCCACGGCGGCAATCCCGGGCTCATCGGACGACTCTACGCTGCCGGTGCCTGGGCGGTGATCGATCCCGTGGCTTTCGGCGGCTGTCTCGTCAAGGGTTCCAGCGCAACAGAATAGAGGACGTGGAGAACGTCATGGAAAAGCTTTCCGGTCTGCTTCGGCTGCGCGCCAGGGTGGGGCGTTTCTTTGCCTTGGCGCTGTGGCTGCACCTGCCGGTGCTCGCGGCCGTCGGCCTCGTGAATGACAGCTTCTCCATCGGCGTGCTGGCTGCCGGCGCGGTTGCCGCCGGCATCGGCACGGCCGCGTGGTATGTCGACGAGCAAGGGCCGATGGGGCGCTATGTCGTCGCTATCTCTGTCATTACCATTGTCTCGTTGATGGTATACCTCGCCCGCGGCGAGCTGCAGCCGGATATGCATATGTACTACTTCGCCGCGCTTGGCGCGCTCGCCGCGTACTGCGACTGGCGCGTCATCGTCGTGGGGTCTTTGGCGACCGTGCTCCACCATCTCGCCCTCAACTACCTCATGCCGCTGGCGGTGTTCCGCGATGGCGCCAATTTTCTGCGCGTGTTGTTCCACGGCGCGGTCGTGCTCGCTGCCGCTCTCGCCCTGATCGCCCTTATTGGGCAGTTGACGCGGCTCTTTGCCGACAGCGAGAAGGCGCTCGACGCCATGGCGGCGACCGGCCGGCGCGAGAACGAGCTCAATGCCGAGCGGCTGCGCATGCAGGAGCAGACGCAAGCCGAGCGCCGCCGAGTCATGCTGGAGATGGCCGAGCGCTTCGAGGGGACCGTGAAATCCGTCGTCGACAAGGTCGCGCAGGCGACGGTCACGATGCAGGATACCTCGGCGCGGCTTACGCAGGCGGCCGGCAGCAACCGCACCCAGTCGGAAGGCGCGGTCGGCGTGCTGCGCGAGACGACCGCGAGCGTCCATACCGTGGCCGAGGCCGTCGAGCATCTCGCCGCCTCGGCCGAGGAGATCGGCCGCCAGGTGTCGCAGTCGGCGACGATGTCGAGCAAGGCGGTCGGCGAGGCGGCGCGCACCGACGCGACGGTGCGCGGATTGGCCGATGCCGCGCACCGCATCGGCGAAGTGGTGCAGCTCATCAACGACATCGCCAGCCAGACCAACCTGCTCGCGCTCAACGCCACGATCGAGGCGGCGCGCGCCGGCGATGCCGGCAAGGGCTTCGCCGTGGTCGCGTCGGAGGTCAAATCCCTCGCCAACCAGACCGCCAAGGCGACCGACGACATCGGCGCGCAGATCACGCAGATCCAGGCCGCCACCCGCGAGGCGGTCGAGGCCATCCGCGGCATCGGCGGCACCATCGGCGAGATCAGCCAGATCTCGACCTCGATCGCGTCGGCGGTGCAGGAGCAAGGCCGCGCCACGCACGAGATCACCCGTAACATCCATCAGGCCGCCTCGGGCGCCACCGCCGCGTCGCGCAGCGCGGAAGCGGTGAGCGAGACGGCGGCCAACACCGGCAAATCCGCCGACGAGATGCGGGCGGGCACGGGGCGTCTCGCCGATCTCACCGACGTCCTGCGTGCCGAGGTCTCGCGCTTCCTGCAGCAGGTGCGCGCCGCCTAAACATTGCGCGCGGTGCGCTTATTGAAGGCGGGCACTGCGCGCAACGGCCCCAATACGGCCGCGTGGAGCAATTTTGCGCTGCCGCCGCTGGGCGCTTGGCGCTGCCCGTGCGCGCGGTTAATCTCCCGCGCCATGATCCGATTCCGCATCTTCGGGGCGGGCGCGCTCGTCGCCTGGCTGCTTTTCGCGCTTGCCGCGCCCGTGCCGGCGCAGACTCCACCGTCCGCTCCGGCCGCGGCGCCGGCTCCGGCGCCGGTTTCCGCCGACGAGCTGGAGCGGTTGGTCGGCACGCTGCAGGATGAGTCGGCGCGCGCCAAGCTCGTCGAGGAGTTGCGCGGCCTGATCGCGGCGCAACGCGGCGTCGAGCAGAAGCAGGCGGAGGAGAATCCGGCTACGCTCCTCAACAACTTCTCGGCGCAGATCGACGCCATCAGCGGCGAGATCCTCGCGGCGGCGGCGGTCGTCGTCGATGCGCCGCGCCTCATCGCCTGGGTGCAATCGCAGGTAAGCGATGTCCATGCCCGCGAGTTCTGGCTCGAGGTCGGGTTGAAGCTCGGCATCATCTTCGGCGCCGCGTTGATTGCCGAATGGCTCGCTCGCCTGTTGCTGCGCCGCGCGGCCTTGCGGCCCGGAGCGCGCACGCGCGGTTCGCTCGCGTTGCAGGCATCGTTGATGCTGCTGCAACTCGTGGTAGAGGCGTTGCCGGTGCTGGTGTTCACCGGTGCAGCTTATTTCGTGCTGCCGCTGGTGCATCCGCGCTTCGCCACCGCGCGGGTGGCGGAAGTCATCATCCAGGCCTGCCTGACGGCACGGCTGATCCTCGCCGTCGCCCATGTGGCATTGGTGTCGCCCGGCGCAGGCGTGCTGTATCCGCTTGGCGACGAGACGCGCAACTACCTCTATATCTGGGCGCGGCGTTTCACCAATTGGGCGGTCTACGGCCTGGCGCTGGCGGCGGGTACGTGGTGGCTCGGCGTGCCCGGCGCGATCTATGCGCTGCTGCTGCGCGGCACCATGCTGGTGCTCGGCATCCTGGCGGTCATCTTTGTCCTGCAAAATCGTGTGGCCGTTGCCCAGATACTGCGCGGCAAAGGCCATGCCGCCGAGGGCGGAGCGCTGGAGAGGGCACACGGCTGGCGCCTGTTGCGTCACCGTATCGCCGATACCTGGCATGTCCTGGCGATCATCTACATCGTCGGCACCTTCGGCAGCTATGTCCTGCGCATCGAGGGTGGCCCGGTCTTCGTACTGCGCGCCACACTGCTCAGCGTCGTCATTCTCGTCGCCGCCGGGCTCATCGTGCGCTTCGTGCGCCGCTTCAGCCAGCGCGGCTTTGCCGTCGGCCCCGACCTCAAGAGCCGCTTCCCCATGCTGGAGGCGCGCGCCAACCGCTATCTACCGGTCTTCACCGTTGCGGTGGCGACGATCGTCTATTTCTTCGCCGTGCTGACCCTGCTGCAGGCATGGGGCGTCGACGCCTTCGCCTGGTTCACCACCAATTTCGGTCGGCACATCGCCGGCAGCCTGATCTCGATCGCGACCGTGGTCGTCATCGCGCTCGTGCTCTGGGAATCGTTCGTCTCGGCCATAGAGCGTTACCTCAACCGGGTCGGCGCCGACGGTCTGCCGGTGGCGCGCAGCGCGCGGGCGCGCACGCTGCTGCCGCTGCTGCGCACCGCCGTGCTGATCGTGCTGGTGACCATCGTCGCGCTCATCGTGCTGTCGGAGCTCGGCGTCAATATCGCGCCGCTGCTGGCCGGCGCCGGCGTCGTCGGCCTCGCCATCGGCTTCGGGTCGCAGGCGCTGGTCAAGGACGTCATCACCGGACTGTTCATCCTGCTCGAGGATACGCTGGCGGTCGGCGAGGTGGTCGATGTCGGCAAGGGTCATATCGGCTTGGTCGAGGCGATCTCGATCCGCACCATCAAGCTCCGCGACATGTCGGGCACGATCCATACCGTGCCGTTCAGCGAGGTCTCGACGGTGCGCAACATGACGCGCGACTATTCCTATTTCGTCGCCGATGTCGGCGTCCTCTACCGCGAGGATCCCGACCGGGTCGTCCGCGTGCTGCGCGGCGTCGCCGACGAGCTCGCCAAGGATCAGGCGTGGGCGCCGTTCATCGTCGAGCCGCTCGAAGTGGTGGGCGTCGACCGCTTCACCGACAGCGCCGTCGTCATCCGCGTCCGCCTCAAGACGCTGCCGCTGAAGCAGTGGCCGGTCGGGCGCGAGTTCAACCGCCGCATGAAGAAGGCGTTCGACCGGCACGGCATCGAGATGCCTGCCGCCAATCAGACGCACTACCTCCCCGATGAGGGCGATCCGATGGGCGCGGCCGCGACCAAGGGGCCGGAACCGGTCACCGTGACGAAATAAGCGTCAGTCGGGTTCCTCGCCGCGCGCCAGCGCTTCCAGCGCGGCAATATCGGCGGCCGCGAGCACGCGCCGGGCGACGTCAAGGCTGAAGCCGGCGCGGGCGAGGGCGGCAAGGTCCTTGCGGCGGTGCCCGGCTTGCGCGCCTTGCGGCCGATAGGCGCCGAGCCGACGACGCCGTACCAGTGCGCAGGCGGCGGCGAGATCGCCGCCCTCGGCCCCATCGTCTAGCCGCTCCAGCGCAGCGCCGATGAACTCGGCATCCACTCCTTTCATGGCGAGTTTACCGCGGATGCCGTAAAGCGACGTGCCGCGGCGGCGCAGGCTGGCCGCTTTCTGCGCCGCATAGGCGGCGTCGTCGAGCAGGCCGGACTGCAGGTAGCGCGCGATGATGGCCTCGACCAGGCCGGCCCCCTCGGCCAGATCGGTCCCGTGCACGCGCGCCGAGCGCGCGACCTTGCGCAGCAGCACTCGCCGCAGATTGGCGCTCGAACTCGAAAAGCGCTCCAGATAGTGGAGCGCCGCATTTTCGAGATGCGCTGCGGTCGCCTGGCGCGGCAAGCGGCGCCGATGCGGCTTGCGCCCTGGCTCGGTTTCCATGGCGCATCTTAATACGGCCCGCGATGGTTCCGCGAGGGGCGATCGGCAGCGCCGGGCCGCGGGCTGCGCCTTGCGCAGGCACCATGGCGGCGCGTAGAATCGCGCAACGCAACGCGGATTACCGATGTGGTCCCTGAGCTCGCGCCTCGCATCCGCCGCTTCGGCGCCGTCAATTGGCTCGGCTTTTGGACGCTTTACCTGCGCGAGGTGCGCCGCTTTCTCAAGGTAGCGATGCAGACCGTCGCCGCCCCGGTGGTGACGACGCTGCTGTTCCTCGCCATCTTTCTTCTCGCGCTCGGGGCGCAGCAGCGCCATGTCGGCGACGTGCCCTATGTGGAGTTCCTCGCCCCCGGCCTCATCATGATGGCCATGGCGCAAAACGCCTTCGCCAATACCTCATCGTCGCTGATGATCGCCAAGGTGCAGGGCAATATCGTCGACGTGCTGATGCCGCCGTTAAGCCCGGCAGAGTTCACCTGGGGCTTCGCTCTTGGCGGCGTGACGCGCGGCATCATCGTTGGGATGGTGGTCGCCGCGACGATGGCGCTGTTCGTGCCGATGCGCGTGGCGCTCCCCGGCTTTGCGCTGTTCCATGCTTTTGCTGCCTCGCTGCTGCTGTCGCTCTTGGGCGTGCTCGGCGGCATCTGGGCCGACAAGTTCGACCATATCGCCGCCGTCACCAACTTCGTGGTGACGCCGCTCTCATTCCTTTCCGGCACCTTCTACTCGATCGAGCGCCTGCCGCCGCTCTGGCATGCGATCGCATTGTGGAACCCGTTCTTCTATATGATCGACGGTTTCCGCTACGGCTTCATCGGCGTCGCGGACGGTCCCGTGTGGGGCGGCGTGGCGGTGATGGTCGGTGTCAACGCGGCGCTGGTCGCGCTGTGCCATGTC
>Ga0134126_10013368_pt1 | contig 10373 bp, 13 predicted proteins | sample KB31752_FD_96881 | JGI IMG/M metagenome (GOLD analysis project Ga0134126, IMG submission 96881) | Terrestrial soil microbial communities with excess Nitrogen fertilizer from Kellogg Biological Station, Michigan, USA - KB3-175-2 | ecosystem: Environmental > Terrestrial > Soil > Unclassified ...
GACGCGATGATGAGCGAGGCTGCCGAAATCAAGCGGGCGGTCAATCCGCATGAAGTGCTTCTTGTTGCGGATGCCCTCACCGGTCAGGACGCCGTCAACCTGGCTCGCTCGTTCGATGAACGTGTCGGACTGACCGGTATCGTTCTCACGCGCGTGGACGGCTACGGGCGCGGCGGCGCCGCGCTGTCCATGCGCGCCGTCACCGGCAAGCCGATCAAGCTCATCGGTACCGGCGAAAAACTCGACGCCCTTGAAGATTTCGACCCCGCGCGCATTGCCGGCCGCATCCTTGGCATGGGCGACATCGTCGCGCTGGTTGAGAAGGCGGCCGCCAATATCGACGCCGAGAAGGCGATGCGGACGGCCGAAAGAATGCGCAAGGGCGCCTTCGATCTCGGCGACCTGCGCGAGCAGCTCACGCAAATGCAGGCGATGGGTGGGCTGGGCGGACTGATGGGCATGTTGCCTGGCATGGGCAAGATGAAAAACCAGCTCGCCGCCGCCAATCTCGATGAGAACGTCATCAAGCGTCAGATCGCGATCATCGACTCGATGACACCGAAAGAGCGGCGTAACCCCGACATTCTCAAAGCCAGCCGCAAGAAGCGCATTGCCTCGGGGTCCGGCACCACACCGGAGGCGATCAACAAATTGCTGAAAATGCATCGCGGTATGGGCGACATGATGAAAATGATGGGCGGGGCAAAGCGCGGTCCCCTCGCCGGCATTGCGCAGGCCATGGGTTTAGGCGCGGGTATGCCGTCACCGGAACAGCTGGCCGAAATGGCAAAGAAAATGCCGGGCGGACAATTGCCGCCAACCATGCCCGGCCTGCCGCCGACCATGCCGAAATTGCCGCCGAACATGCCCGGACTGCCTGGCCTGGGCGGAAAGTTTCCCGGATTGCCGGGCGGTTTGCCGCCCGGTCTTGGAAAGAAAAAGTGATCCGCAATCAATCGTAGTGAGAAAGGAATAGAGAATGTCTCTCGTTATCCGCCTTGCCCGCGCCGGCACAAAGAAACGGCCGGTGTATCACGTCGTCGTCGCCGACAGCCGCGCGCCGCGTGACGGCCGTTTCATCGAGCGGCTCGGTTACTTCAATCCATTGCTGCCAAAGGAAAAGACCGAACGCCTCAAGCTCGATCTCGAAAAGGTTCAGGCCTGGATGAAGAAGGGTGCGCAGCCGTCCGACCGCGTCATGCGCTTCCTCGACGCCGCCGGCATCATGAAGCGTCCCAAGCGCAGCAATCCTGAAAAGGCGATCCCGCGCAAAGAACGCAAGGCGAAGGAAGAAGAAGCCGCAAAGGCAGCCGGCGCTGCGCCCGCCGCCGCAGGCGGCGCCAAGCCTGCAGCCAAGCCCGAAACCAAGCCGGAAACCAAGCCGGCAGCCGCTGCCGAGGCCAAAACAGATAAGCCGGCCGAAGCGCCGGCGGCGAGCTAAAGCTCGCCGCGCCCCGCCGTGGTCGACCGAATCTGCGTTGCCCGCATCGGTGCCGCGCACGGTATCCGCGGCGAGGTGAAACTGTGGTCGTTCACCGAGGATCCGGCCGCGGTCGCGAACTACGGTCCGTTGGAAACGCAAGACGGAAAGCAGCACCTCGAAATAGAGGTGCTTCGCCCCGCCAAGGATCACTTCGTCGCCCGGATTGCCGGCGTCAACGACAGGGATGCGGCCGAGCGCCTGCGCAATCTCGAACTATATGTTCCGCGTGCGCGCCTGCCGGCAATCGAAGAGAACGATACTTACTACCACGCCGATCTCATCGGGCTGGATGCAGTGACCCCGGACGGCATCCAGATCGGCACCGTACGCGCAGTGCATAATTTCGGAGCCGGCGATATCGTCGAGATCACGCCGGTAGGAAGTGGCGAGCCTTTGATGCTGCCGTTTAACGACGCAACCGTGCCGAAGATCGACCTCGACGCTAAGCAGATCGTGCTTGTGCCACCCGCTGAAATTGAATCCGGGGACGACTGATCATGTGGCGCGCCAGCGTATTGACGATCTTTCCAGAAATGTTTCCGGGTCCGCTGGGACAAAGTCTTGCCGGCAAGGCATTGGCTTCCGGTATCTGGTCGCTTGATACGATCGATATCCGCTCGCACGCGCTCGACAAGCACCGAACGGTTGACGATACGCCCGCAGGCGGCGGGCCCGGCATGGTCATGAAAGCCGACGTGCTTGCGCGCGCGCTCGATACTGTTCCGCGCGACACGCGCCCGCGCCTGCTGATGAGTCCGCGCGGTAAGCCGCTGACGCAGCCGCGCGTTGCCGAACTCGCACACGGGCTCGGCGCAGTCATCATCTGTGCGCGCTTCGAAGGCGTCGACGAACGATTGATAAAAGCTCGCGCGCTCGAAGAAGTATCGCTCGGGGACTTCGTGCTATCGGGCGGAGAGATTGCCGCACTTGCGCTGCTGGATGCCTGCGTGCGGACTTTGCCCGGAGTGATGGGTAAGGAGGCCTCCGCCGCCGAAGAAAGTTTTGCCGACGGCTTGCTCGAATACCCTCAATATACTCGGCCGCCGGTTTTCGAGGGCGAGCCGATCCCAGATGTGCTGACCTCCGGGGATCACGCCAAGGTTAAGGCCTGGCGGCAAGCGCAGGCCGAGCGGCTCACCGCCGCCAGGCGCCCGGACCTCTGGTCGGCCTACCAGACCCGTAAAGCACCCAAAAACCAGCCGAAATCAAATGGGTGACAAGCCGGATGCTTTGTAATACAAGCTCGCCAACCCATTCAGACCAGGTCAAGACCGCGCGCCGGTTGCTGGCGCTGCCGACGGAGACTTCGCAATGAATATCATCCAGCAGCTCGAAAAAGAGCAGGTCGAGAAGCTTTCGGCCGGCAAGGAAATTCCGGATTTTCAGCCGGGCGACACCGTGCTCGTCAACGTCAAGGTTGTCGAAGGCGACAAGTCGCGCGTCCAGGCCTACGAAGGCGTGTGCATCGGCCGCTCCGGCGGCGGGCTGAACGAGAACTTCACCGTCCGCAAAATTTCCTATGGCGAAGGCGTTGAACGTGTATTTCCGCTTTACTCGCCGATGATTGAGTCGATCAAGGTCGTGCGCCGCGGCAAGGTCCGCCGCGCCAAGCTCTACTACCTGCGCGGGCTGCGCGGGAAGAAAGCGCGTATCTCGGAGGCCCACAGCGCGGGCGGCACGGAAGGCACCGCGACCGAATAACTAGATCTGTCCCGAACACAAAGGGCCGCTTCGGCGGCCCTTTTTGCTTTGCCGGCGGCTTCGTTGTCGAAGCCCTTCTGATTGGCTATATACCGGTCATGATTTCCGAAACTCAGCGGATTGTCCTGGTCGACCACGCGCGGCTGCCGTGGCGTTTCTTCGGCCGGTTGACGGCGGTGCAGGCGGGGCTTTGATTTCGCCGGCGATGCCGGATGTCTGCAAGCCGTTGCCCCATTCACCCTGAGCCAATTTGTAGAATCATGAAACCACGCACGCTCCACGACAAAATCTGGGACGACCACCTGGTCGATGAACAGCCGGACGGAACCTGCCTCATCTATATCGATCGACACCTCGTGCATGAAGTTACCTCGCCACAGGCCTTCGAAGGTCTGCGCAACGCTGGGCGCAAAGTGCACGCACCGGACAAGACCCTGGCCGTTGTCGATCACAATGTGCCGACCAGCGATCGCACCAAGCCAAATCCGGATCCGGAAAGCGCCGAGCAGATCGCCGCGCTGGCGAAGAACGCGAAGGATTTCGGTATCGAGTACTTCGACGAGTTCGACAAGCGGCAAGGTATCGTGCACATCATCGGCCCCGAGCAGGGCTTCACGCTGCCCGGCACCACGATCGTATGCGGCGACAGCCATACCGCGACGCACGGTGCATTCGGCGCGCTCGCTTACGGCATCGGAACGTCGGAAGTCGAGCACGTGCTGGCGACGCAGACGCTGATCCAGAAAAAATCGAAGAACATGCGGGCCGTGGTCGACGGAAAATTGCCCGCAGGTGTCACCGCAAAGGACATCATTCTCGCCATCATCGGCGAAATCGGCACCGCCGGCGGCACCGGCTACGCGCTGGAATATGCCGGCGAAGCGATCCGTTCGATTTCGATCGAGGGACGCATGACCGTCTGCAATATGTCGGTGGAAGGCGGCGCCAAGGCCGGCTTTATCGCACCAGACGAAAAAGCCTACGCCTACCTGAAAGACAAACCGAAAGCGCCGAAGGGCAAGGCCTGGGATGAGGCCATGCACTATTGGGAGAATTTGCACTCGGACGACGGCGCTTATTTCGACCGGGAGATCCGGCTCGATGCCGCAAAACTGCCGCCGCTGGTGACGTGGGGCACAAGCCCGGAGCAGGTAACGTCGATCACCGGCCGGGTACCGGTGCCGTCTGAAATCCAGGATGAGAAGAAGCGCATCGCCGCCGAGCGCTCGCTCGAATACATGGGATTGAAGGGCGGTGAAAAAATCACCGACATCAAGCTCGACCGCGTGTTCATCGGCTCCTGTACCAATGCGCGCATCGAAGACCTGCGCGAAGTCGCACGCGTTGTCGACGGCAAGCAGGTCAATGCAAACGTCAATGCGATGATTGTGCCCGGCTCCGGCCTCGTGAAAATTCAGGCCGAATTGGAAGGGCTCGACAAGATCTTCAAGGCGGCGGGTTTCGACTGGCGCGAGCCCGGCTGCTCGATGTGCCTGGCGATGAACCCGGACAAACTCGCGCCAGGCGAGCGCTGTGCTTCGACCTCGAACCGCAATTTCGAGGGACGGCAGGGCTACAAGGGACGAACCCACCTCGTCTCGCCAGCCATGGCTGCCGCGGCAGCGATCACAGGACATTTCGTCGACGTCAGAGCGTGGAAATAACTAAAGACGGTTATGCCCCGCGTCGGCGGGGCATTTTGTTTCGCGAGACAAAAAAAGCTTGAGCGATCACCAGCAGCGCCAGGCCCGTCGCAATGCCCAGTGTCCGTTTCGCCATACGCGCACGCGCGCCCAGCCGCAAGCCGGTCGCGCATAGTAGGGCGCCGCGTAGTAGTACGGCCCCGGGTAGTATGCATAGGGATAGCCCCAACCGAAGCCAACTGCCGGGCCCCAGCCGAAACCACCCCAACCGCCACCCCAACCGCCATGCCAACCACCGTGCCAGCCACCATGCCAGCGCGCTTGCGCGCTGCCCGGCGCGAAAGCAATGACGAAGAGTACCAATGCCGCGCTTGCGAAAAACTTAGTGAGCCTAGACATCGCTTCACCTCCGATGCCGCCCCGTCACTACGATAAATATATCCCAGCCGCGGGAAATTCTCTATTCCCACCAACATCGCATCTGCGGCACGATTACGGGGCCGCTGACACGGTATTCTTTCGTAAGCCACGAACGACACTGGCGTTTTGCATTCGGGCCCGGATAGATGCGGCGCGGATAAATTGTCACTTGTGGCCGCTTCTTCTTTTGCGCCGCCCGCTCCACGCCGGAGGCTGACGCAGGCGTCATTGCGCCACCGACGAAGGCCAAAACCAGACCGATCAAACCCAAACGGGTTGCAATCTTCGACATCGGTATCTGCGTCCTTGGTACTTGCGTCCTTGGTACTTGCGCCACGCCGCTATGCTCAACCGTCGCGCATCGCAAGCCATGCCGTCAACCGCTTGGTTGGCGTCAATTCCTCACTTACAACATTGCCATGACTGGCCAATTCGGTAATTGGCGGGGGTCCGCCGCGCCGACTTTATCGGATATCGATGCTCTTGCGGCGGAGGCCTATGCCCGCCTGCCCGAGCATTTCCGCAATCTGTGCCAGAATCTCGTCATTCGCGTCGAGGATTTCCCGACCGAGGAGATTGTCGGCAGCATGCGGCTCGACAGCGAATTCGATTTGCTCGGGCTGTTCCAAGGGGTCGGGTTGCCGTTTCAATCTGAATCGACCCCCGAGACCATGCCGAACATGATTTGGCTCTATCGCCGGCCGATCCTCGACTATTGGGCGGAACATGAAAACACGCTGGGGGAAATCGTCACCCATGTGCTGGTGCATGAAATCGGCCATCATTTCGGCCTGTCGGACGAAGATATCGAGGCAATCGAAAACAGCGTCGACTAGAAATGCCCGCCAATCTCAAAACCCGATGGCGGCTATTCATAATGTGAATTTGTGAAATTGGGCCGGCTGCGCAAGCATCCGTCAAAGGAGATTCGCCATGATTGTTACCGTTTTTCGGTCTCGCCTGATGCCCGGCGTGCGTGAGGAATATGTCGCTCTCGTCGACCGTATGGTCGAATTGGCCGTGACCATGCCGGGCTATATATCGCATAAGGGATTCTTCGCCGACGATGGAGAACGCGTGACAATCGTCGAGTTCGAGCACGAGGAGGGAATGCGGGCCTGGCGCATGAACCCCGAGCATCGGGCGGCGCAAAAAAAGGCGCGAGAAATCTACTATTCCGAGTACAGCGTGCAGGTATGCGACCTTGTCCGCGAATCCAAATTCAAACGCGAGGAACGTGCGGCCAGTTGATTGCCTACGGTTCTCAGGCCCCTGTTAACGCATATCTGGGCAAGGTCTGCCGCTATTGACCGGATCGGCGGACGCCTTATGAAGCAGATGTGAAACGGTCCGTTCGGGAGTTCAGACGCCATGGAAAAGTTCACCACCCTTGAAGGCGTTGCCGCACCGTTGCGCATGATCAACGTCGACACCGACATGGTGATTCCGAAGCAGTACCTGAAGACCATCAAGCGTACAGGTCTCGGCAAGGGGCTGTTCTCCGAACAGCGCTACAAGGATGACGGCAGCGAAAATCCGGATTTCGTGCTCAACAAGGCGGCCTATCGCAAAGCCAAGATCCTGATCGCCGGTGACAATTTCGGCTGCGGTTCCTCGCGGGAGCATGCGCCGTGGGCGCTGATGGATTTTGGCATCCGCTGCGTCGTCTCGACCTCGTTCGGCGATATTTTCTACAACAACTGCTTCAAGAACGGCGTGCTGCCGATCCGCGTATCACCTGAAGATCTCGAAAAGCTCTTCGATGACGCCGATCGCGGCGCCAATGCGACGTTGACGATCGATCTCGAGAAGCAGGAAATTCGCGGCCCAGACGGTGGCGTGGTGCGTTTTGAGATCGATGCGCACCGTAAGCATTGCATGCTCAACGGCCTCGACGATATCGGGCTGACCAAGCAAAAGCAGGGCAAGATTGAAAACTACGAGCAGAAAGCCGCCGAAGCACGGCCGTGGGTCTAACTGCGCTCTGCAATTGCCTCTGCGATCGTGACTGTTCGCCTAGCCATATCGGCATGCAAACGCTCGACCATGCGACCGTCGATCGACACCACGCCCTTGCCTCTGTTTTCCGGCAGATCGAAGGCCGCTATGGTCTTGCGCGCTTGCTCGACATCCGCTTGCGACGGTGAAAAGGCTTTGTTGCACGGCTCGATCTGATTTGGATGAATGAGTGTCTTGCCATCGAAGCCGAGCTCGACACCTTGCGAACATTCCCTGACAAAACCTTCGGCATTGCCAATGTCGTTGTACACGCCATCGAGGATATCGATTGCGTGAACGCGGGCAGCGGCGACGCACATGGATAGCCACGGCAGCATCGGCGCCCGCCCCGGCACCAGTCGCGCCCGTGTATCCTTGGCGAGATCGTTGGTTCCCATGATGAGGCCAGACAGGCGCGTCTCGGAATCGCGCGCGGCCGCCGCAATGGAGAGAATATTGAAGATCGCCAGCGGCGTTTCGATCATCGCCCAAACCCGCGTCTTGTGATCGGTCCCCATATCGAGCAGACGTCGGCCAATCAGTTCCAGCGTGTCCGCGCTCGACACTTTCGGCACCAGAATGGCGTCGGGCCTTGCGTGAGCGGCAGCCGAAAGATCGTCGGCATGCCACGGCGTATCGACGCCGTTGACGCGGATGAACAGCTCGCGGCCGCCGAAGCCGCCCGCTTTAACCGCATCGGCCACTTGCCGGCGCGCGGCCTCCTTGCTTTCCGGTGCGACCGAGTCCTCGAGATCGAGAATCACGCCATCGGCGGGCAGCGTTCTGGCTTTCTCGAGTGCCCTGGCGTTAGAACCGGGCATGTAGAGCACGCTGCGACGCGGACGAATGGTCATCGATCGATCTCCGGTAACGGAACGCACAAACCTAGCGTCGGCGCGCCCACCTTGCCAGCATTGTGCCGGGTTGCCAGAAGCAATGAAGGCATGATTGTGTGAACCTGCGAGCTGCAATCTGGTGACCAGCGTGACTTTCCCGGAACAATTGATCAACGGCTACCGCGCTTTCCTGCAAGGCCGGCTGCGCGCAGAACAGGACCGCTATCGCGAGCTTGCGCAAAGCGGCCAGTCGCCGGAGGTCATGGTGATCGGTTGTTGCGATTCGCGCTGCTCGCCGGAAGTCATTTTCAACGCCCGGCCCGGCGAACTGTTCGTGGTCCGCAATATCGCCAACCTGGTTCCACCTTATGCGCCCGACACGCAGGCGCATGGCGTGTCAGCGGCGCTCGAGTTCGGCGTCATGGCGCTGAAGGTCAAGCACATCGTCGTGCTGGGTCATGCGCAGTGCGGCGGCATCCGTGCATTCGCGGAGGATGCCGAGCCCCTGACACCGGGCGATTTCATCGGCAACTGGATGAAGCTGATGGCGCCGGCGGCAGAAAAAATCGGCCCGCGCGGCAGCCGGTCGATGGCAGAATATTTGACCCTGCTCGAGCAGGAGAACATCGCGCTCAGCCTCGACAATCTCATGACCTTCCCGCGCCTCTGCGCGATGGTCGAGCGTGGCGGCATCGCGCTGTACGGCGCCTATTTCGGCGTTGCGACCGGCCAACTGTCCGTGCGCGATCCCGTCACGGGAAAATTCACGCAGGTGGCCGCGGAAGACTACGCGCAACTTTTTGCGCAGCCGCGATTCTGACGAAGCCGGCGCGCTGAGCCTTACCGCGCCTTAACCGTGATTCCGTGAATACCCATCTGGATTCCGGCGATGCCCCGCCAAACACGGTTATCGCGAATGCCTGCTTTTCGCCTAACGCGATGGTAATCACCTGCCGCTACAGATAGCCGCGTTCATTTTGCCGGGACGACAGACGCCGTGATCGAAGAGCGGTCGATTATCGCCGAGATTGAAGGCAGCTTCGCATCGGGATCGGCCGACAAGCAGGCGGAAATTCTCCGCCGTGTCACCGACCTGTTTCTGGCGGGTGCCGATAATTATTCCGACGACCATGTCGACCTCTTTGACGGCGTCATTTCGCGCATCGCCGAAAAGATCGAAACTAAGGCTAGAGCCGAGCTGGCACAGCGCCTCGCGCCCGCGCCGAATGCGCCGCCAAAGACGGTGCGCAAGCTCGCACACGACGAATCGATGGATGTGGCGGGCCCCATCCTGCGCCTCTCGAACAAGCTTTCCGACGAAGACCTGCTCGCGATCGCCGGCGGCAACAGCCAGGATCGGTTGCTCGCAATTTCAAAACGCTCGATTCTCAGCGAGAGAGTCAGCGACGTGCTGGTGACCCACGGCAATCGCGACGTCGTCCTCTCGATCAGCCAAAACGAGGGCGCGCGATTTTCCGATGCCGGCTACACCAAGCTGGTTGACAGATCGATCAACGACGAAGTGCTCGCGATTTGCGTTTCCATGCGCAGGGACATTCCACAGGAGCACTTCAACGCGCTCATCGCAAAGGCCTCCGAGGTCGTGTTCGAGAAACTCACGGCCAGCAATCCAAATGCGGTTTACGAAGTCCATAGGGTGCTTTCCGACATCACGGGCCAGGATGTCGCCGGCCAGCCGAAGGCCAATCGCGACTATCAGCAAGCCGCGGCGCAATTCGATATCGTCAGGCGTTCGGGTGCGCCGGTCGATCCGGTCGTGCGCGAGTATGCTGCAAACGGTCAATTCGAAGAGACGGTCGCGGCGCTGTCCGCGCTGTGCCGCACGCCGCTCAAACTCGTCGAGCGTGTCATGAACGACGCGCGCCCGGAAAACGACTTTGCGCTCATCTTGGCAAAGGCCGCCGGGCTGTCGTGGCCGACGACCAAGCAAATATGCATATTGCGGAGGAAGGTTTTCCGTTTTTCACCTCAATCCATCGAAACCGCGCACCACAACTTCGAACGCCTGCAGACCGCGACGGCGCAGCGCCTGGTTCGCTTCTATAATGAGCGTCATTCCGCGCTGTCGGATTTCCAGGAACTGGCGACACAGATTCGCGCGCAAGAGCGCCCGTTGCGGGTGTCCTGACGGAAGTAGTCGCGCGGAATTACTTTTGCCGCAGAAGCCTTAGGCGGCCCGGCGCTTCGCCTGGATCAGCTTACGATTAATCAGGCACTCGGCGATCTGCACCGCATTGAGCGCAGCGCCTTTGCGCAGGTTGTCCGACACGA
>Ga0134126_10013369_pt1 | contig 10372 bp, 9 predicted proteins | sample KB31752_FD_96881 | JGI IMG/M metagenome (GOLD analysis project Ga0134126, IMG submission 96881) | Terrestrial soil microbial communities with excess Nitrogen fertilizer from Kellogg Biological Station, Michigan, USA - KB3-175-2 | ecosystem: Environmental > Terrestrial > Soil > Unclassified ...
CCAATCTCGCGATCGACATCAACCGCGCCGTGATCGCGCGCTATGGGCTCAATGCCGACGACATCAACAATCTGATCGATGCCGCGATCAGCGGCGGCGTCGCCACGCAAGTGGTGCAGGGCGAGAAGGAGTTCGACCTCGTGGCGCGCCTGCAGCCGCAGTACCGCAGCAATCCGCTCGAGATCGGCGATATCCCGGTCGCGACGCCGGGTGGGCAGGAGGTGCCGCTCAAGGAGCTCGCCACGATCCACGTCGCGAACGGCGCCTCCTTCATTTATCGGCAGGACGATTCGCGCTACATCGGCGTGCAATTCTCCGTCGCGGGACGGGACCTCGCCGGCGCGGTCGGTGACGCCATCCAGCAGGTCGCACGACAAGTCAAGCTGCCGCAGGGCTACCGCGTCGAATGGGGGGGCGAGTACCGGCAATACACCGCCTCGCGCGCGCAGATGCGGGTCATCCTGCCGCTGACCGTGCTGGTGATCTTCGGCCTGCTCTTCGTGCTCTACGGTAACTTCAAGTTCCCGTTGATCGTGCTCGTCGGCGTGCTGCTGTCGGCACCGTTCGGCGCGGTGCTCGCCATGTGGCTCACCGGCACCGCGTTCTCGGTCTCCTCCGGCATCGGCTTCATCGTGCTGTTCGGTGTCTCGGTGCTGACGGGAGTGATCTATACCTCCTGTGTCAACGAGCTGCGCCTCGGCGGCATGGACATCGCGCAGGCCACTCACGAGGCCGCGGTGCTGCGCCTGCGTCCGATCGTGATGACCGCGCTGGTCGCCTCGCTGGGCCTGCTGCCTGCCGCCATCGCGACGGGGGTCGGCACCGACTCGCAGCGGCCATTCGCCCTGGTGATCGTGGCCGGGATGATCTCGCGCCTGCTCATCGGGGTCTTCGTCGCTCCAGCGCTCTATCAGCTGGTGGCCCGACAGGGGGACAGGTTGCAGGTGTAAGCCGATCCGTGCGCATGAGCCGCCCCGTCCGTCAACGCATTCTCGCGCTCATCGCGGCCTTCGCGATGGTGACGGTCGTCTGCGGCTTCACGTCGCAGGGGCTCTCATCCCACGCGAGCGGCACCGAGCACAGCGACTGGTCGATGCACTTCACGGGCGTGGCCGGCTCCGCGCCCAAACCTGCTCCGATCGCCCGGCCGGTTCTCGCCGCCCGGGTACCTGCACCGCCCGCAACGGCGGCGCCGCGCAACCCGCGCCGGCCGCGCGCGCATCTCGCCCGCGGGCCGCCCCTCCAGCTCCACCCAGCCTCCGCCGCCGCTTGAGCCATTGTCGTGCCGCTCCCGCCTCCGGGCAGGGGCGGGCGTCGACAGCTTTCAAGCATTTGCTGGACAGCCCCGGCCTCCGGGCCCCGCCCTGTTTGAACGCGGCGAGGTCCGCCGCAGGGGCATGGAACCTGGAGCCTCTTCGCATGCTCATTCTCAAGAACGACCGGACTGCCGTCGCGCTCGCGATGGCCCTGATTGCCTCGTCTCCCGCGTTTGCCGTTACGACAGCCGACGGTGCAACCTCCAAAGACGACGCCGCCTCCCGCGCAGGCGCCTCTAACTCCGGCGCCCCTGGACTGGGCGCCGCTTCCGCGGCCACCGCTTCGATCCAGACCATCGCGAGCGATCCGCCAACACAGGCCGCCTCCCTCCAAACCGTCGTAGTCAGCGCTATCCGCCTCGACGCCGCGCGCGCCGGAATCCAGACGCAGACCGGCGCCTCCACCTATACAATCAATGCGCAGGCCATCCAGGCGGCACCGGGCGGAGACAACGTTCAGCTCAATCAGGTGATCCTGCAGGCACCGGACGTGGCGCAAGACTCCTTTGGCCAAATGCACATCCGCGGCGAGCACAACGGCCTGCAGTACCGGCTGAATGGGATCATCCTCCCGGAGGGCATAGCCGTTTTCGGCCAGACGCTCGATCCGCGCCTCATCCAGTCCATGCAGCTCATCACGGGAGCGCTGCCGGCCGAATACGGACTCGATACCGCCGGCATCATCGACCTGACCACGAAGAGCGGCGCCCTGGATCGACATGGCGCCATTTCGCTGTACGGCGGCAGCCATGGAGAGATCCAGCCGAGCATCTACGATGGCGGCACAATGGGAAAACTGACGTACTTCGCCACCGGCGACTACCTGAAGAGCGATCTCGGGATCGAGTCACCCGACAGCACCGCGACCCCGCTGCACGATACGACGAAGCAGTATCATGTCTTCGGCTATTTCGATTACCTCATCGACTCCGACAACCGGGTCAGCGTCATCCTGGCGAGCTCGCGCGACCGGTTCCAGATTCCCGATCAGCCGGACCTCACGCCCGGGCTCGGGCTGACCGTGAACGGTGTGACGGACTATCCCAGCGCGAGCCTCGATGAGAATCAGACCGAGATCAATCACTACGGCATCTTGAGCTTCGAGCACCTGCAGGGAGCGCTCGACCTGCAGACGTCCTTCATCGCCCGCTACGCCAGCCTGGCGTATACACCGGACAACCTCGGCGACCTGCTTTATGATGGCATCGCGCAGAACGCCTTCAAGCGCGACGTGTCTTACGGTTGGCAGACGGACACGTCATTTCAACTCGGCGATCATCACACGGTACGCGCAGGTTTTTACCTGCAATACGACGAGTCAACCAGCTACACCACGTCCCAGGTGCTTCCGGTCGATGACGACGGCAACCAGACCAGCGATGTGCCACTCCCGATCGTTGACAACGGCAACGAGATACAGGCGATCGAGAGCGCGTACATTCAAGACGAGTGGAAGCTACTGCCGCCGCTGACGCTGAACTACGGGTTGCGCTTCGACCATTACAGCGCATTCTCCAGCGGCCAGCAGGTCAGCCCGCGCGTCAATCTGGTGTGGAAACCGACCGCTGGCATGACGGTGCACGGCGGCTACTCGCGATACTTCTCCCCGCCGCCATTCGAGCTGGTGGGCGGCGGAACGCTCGGTCTGTTCGCCGGCACGACTGCCGGTTCGGAAGTGATGAAGGACACCCCGCCGCTCGCGGAGAAAGCGAACTATTACGACATCGGCGTCGAGCAGCGCTTCAACAGCGGCTTCACCACCGGCGTGGACACGTACTACAAGCAGTCGGTGAGCCTCATCGATGAGGGGCAGTTCGGCGCGCCCATCATTCTGACGCCATTCAATTACAGATATGGCCAGCAGTATGGAGCGGAATTCACCGAGAGCTACACCCACGGGCATTTCAATGCCTATCTCAATTTCGCCACCCAGAGGGCCCGCGGCAAGCAGATCGAGACGGCGCAGTTCAACTTCGGCGCCGATGACCTCGCCTACATTGCCGATCATTGGATCTCTCTCGACCACGAGCAGCAGTACACCGGCTCGGCCGGCGCGTCGTACGAATGGCAAAACACGCTCTTCAGCGCCAACATGCTCTATGGGTCGGGCCTGAGGGCAGACCTCGCGCTCCCGGACGGGTCGAGCATCCCTAACGGCGCGCATCTGCCCTATTACCGGCAGGTCAACCTCGGGGTGAGCCACACCTTCACGGACTGGGGTCTCGGGGCCAAGGGGGACTATCCGACACTACGGTTCGACATCACCAACGTGTTCGATACGGTGTACGAGATCCGTAACGGCACGGGTGTCGGTGTGGGAGCCCCGCAGTTCGGGCCGCGCCGGGGCTTTTTCGTCGGCATCTCCGTGCCGTTCTAGAACATCAGACCGAGCCCCACCCCGGTGTAGTTGGAAAACCCGCCGAGGCTGCCCTGGAGGCGCACGCCCTCCTCCACATCCACGACGAGATCCGGAGTGACGAGGTATTGCAGCCCGCCGTCGGCGCTGGTGCCCCAGCCCTGCAGGTAACCTGAATGCGATTGCGAATAGATCTCGGCAAAGAGCTGCGCCCGGGAGGTCGACGCCCAGGTCATCACCAGATCGGGATTGAAACTCCGGAAGCGCTGGCCCCCGGCCGCCGTCGGCTCGGTCTGCGAGGTGGCCCCGACCATCAGCGACAAGCCGAGCGGTCCGTCGCCGTAACTCACGATCGCATTGAGCGCGCCGCCGGTCCCATGACTGCCGAACGTACTGTCACCCGAGGGCAGCGTCGCCAGCGCCTCCGCGGTCCACTGCCAGTGATCGGTCCAACCGAGCACGTGTTTGATGCCGATGGTGGTCGGGCCGAAGCCGTGCAAGGTCATCGCCGGATTGCCGACTCCGCCATCGAGCGACTGATGCTGGAAATTGGGCGGCAGCCAGACGAGCTCCGAATTCTCCGGCAGACCCCAACGCACCGCGAGATTGGGCAGCATGGAGTATTTGCCGCCGGGGGCCGGGTACAGGTTGCCTGCTATCACGCCACCCTCGATATCGGCCATGCCCTGCGCAACTACGCAGCCCGAGTCTTCGACGGTCGGCCGATCGATCACCGCCAGGAACCCCGATGGTCCGCTGCAGGCAGGAGGTGGCGTGGCGGCATGCGCCGCCGCAATGGCTGCTGCCGCGGAAGCGGCGAGCGCAGAGGCGCGGAATATCCGCTGCGTGTTCAACGATATCTCCCCGGCGACTGACCGACGAACCGACTCTTCACTGTACTGTCGGCGGCTCCTTCCGGCGAGACGCCGAAGCCGAAGACGGGATCGAAGTCACAGGACTTTGCAGGTACGATTGTCCTCGCCATGGCAACATCACCCCGCACAGGCGCGCGCCGGCGCCTTTATCCACCGGTCAAGCCTTACCACACGGGTTTTCTGCGCGTCTCCGAGATTCACGAGCTCTACTTCGAGGAATGCGGCAACCCTCACGGCAAGCCGGCGGTATTTCTGCACGGCGGCCCCGGCGGCGGCCTCGATCCCAAGATGCGCCGCTTCTTCGATCCGGCCCGCTATCGCATCGTGCTGCTCGACCAGCGCGGCTGCGGCAAGAGCCGCCCCCACGCCAGCCTGGTGGACAATACCACCTGGCACCTCGTGGACGACGTGGAGCGGTTGCGCGAGCACCTCGGCATCGAGCGTTGGCTGGTGTTCGGCGGCTCATGGGGCTCCACGTTGGCGTTGGCCTACGCCGAGACGCACCCCGAGCGGGTGACCGAGCTCGTGCTGCGCGGCATCTTCATGCTGCGACGCTGGGAGCTCGAGTGGTTCTACCAGAATCCGGACGGCGCGGGCGCGCTCTACCCGGACCTGTGGGAGGACTACGTCACCCTGATCCCGCAAGCCGAGCGCGGTGACATGATGCGCGCTTACTACACGCGCCTGACGGGCGATGATCCAGCGGTGCGCAAGAGTGCGGCGAAGGCCTGGTCCATCTGGGAGGCCGCAACCAGTTACCTGCGCACGGCATCGGATTACGTCGCGAAGTTCGACAAGGACCGTTACGCCGAGGCGTTCGCGCGCATCGAATGTCACTACTTCATCAACGGCGGCTTCCTGCGCACCGACAATCAACTCATCGACGATGTCCATCGCGTCCGCCACATTCCCACGGTCATCGTACAGGGCCGTTACGACATCGTGTGTCCCATGAAGACCGCATGGGAGCTGCATCGCGCCTGGCCTGAAGCGGACCTGCGCATCGTGCCTGACGCCGGTCACTCAGCCTTCGAGCGTGGCAACCTCCACGAGCTCATCACCGCGACCGATGGCTTCGCGGGCGCCGGGGCACCCGAGCGGATGACCGGGTATCAGATCGGCCCCTGATGCCTGCGCAGCCGGATCGCCGCGATCAGGAAGACGGCGTAGACCGCGAATCCGATCCAAAGCCCCGGGCTGATCAGGAACGATCCCAGATTGGCGAGGGTCGGCGCCGCCATGGGCATGTGTTCGTGCGGCGGCGGCGGAAAGGGAATCGCCGCCGGACCGCCCTCGAGGCGCGACATCAGCAGGTGAGCGAATGCCGAGGTGTTGAAGATCAGCTTCTCGATGATCAGGATCGCCACGACCGGCAGGAGGGCCCAGAGGAACACAGCGCGGCGCGCCCAGCCGGACACGAGCATGAACCAGCCGTAAATCGGCGCGTAGTAAAGCGCGTGCACGGTCAACAGGTGATAGAGCATCGCGGCCCACATCGGCAAGAGCGGAGTCTGCGACCATAACTCAGCGACGCTGCCACCCCTGACGAGCAGCACCGCGCTGCCCATCAGCAACATGATCGCCTGTGTGACGGCGAGGATCAGGAAAGTGATCAGGGGAAGAAGGATGAGCGGGATGCTCGCCTTGGCGAGAACGGTCGTCACATCGGAGACGGGCAGTGATTTCCAGAAGAGAATGCTGCGGTCCTGGCGCTCATTGTGCAGCGCCCCCAGGCAGTAGATGACCGCCACGATCAGGTAAGTCAGCATCAGAACGAGCGAAGCGAAATCGAACGCGCGTGCGAGCAGATGCGCCGCTGACACCGGCCGCGGGCCGGCCTGCTGGAGCGGGAGACGAGTGGCGCCGATCGTGAACGCGATCAGGAACACGGCCGCGACGATCAGCGGGACGATGTAGATGAAGCGGTTCTCCCACAGCTCGCGCCGCAACGACCAATGGACGAGCCGGGAAGGTGACAGCGCCGCGGATCCGAACGTTGACGGGCCGTCCGCCTGCGGTTGAGGGGTCGGATCCGGTACTGCAGTCGAGTCGCTGGTAGCCATGATCAACGGTTGCCTCCCGGGGAGTCGGACGGCGGGTTGCCACCCAACACCGCAACGAATACATCCGCGATTCCGGGCGTGCGCACATCTCCGAACTGCGCGAGCTGACCGCGATCCGCGCGCTCGAAGAGCAGCGTGCTGCGGCCGAAAACCTGACGCTCATGCAGCGGCTTGAGCGCCCGCGCAGCGGCCAGACGCTCCGAGTGCACCGTCACTTCCGCATACCGCGCCTCGAACTCCTCCATGCTGCAGGTCAGGACGATCCGGCCGTGGTGAATGAACATGAAATCGGTGAGCACGTTCTGGATCTCTTCCACCTGATGCGTGGTCACCACGATGGTCCGGCTGCGATCGAAATAATCGTTGAGGAGCGCATCGTAGAACTGCTTTCTGTAGAGGATGTCGAGGCCGAGCGTGGGCTCGTCGAGGACCAGCAATCTCGCGTCGATGGCCATGACGAGAGCGAGATGGAGCTGCGTCACCATGCCTTTCGACAGCTCGCGCACTCGACTGTCGCGTCGTATGGTCGTCTTCGCGATGAAGCTTTCCGCCTTCGCACGATCGAATCGCGGATGCACACCCCGCACGTAGTCGACGGCTTGGGCGACGCGGAGCCAGCGGGGCAGAACGGCGACATCCGCAATGAACGCGACATCGCGCATGAGCTGGTCGCGGGCGGCCCAGGGATCGCGTCCGAGCACCCGCAACTGACCCTGATACGGAGCGAGGCCCAGGATCGCGTTGATCGCGGTGCTCTTGCCGGCCCCGTTCGGCCCGATCAGTCCCAGGATGCGGCCTTCCTCGACCCGCAGATCGATGCCCTCGAGCGCGACGGTCGTGCCGAACACCTTGCGCAGACCACTTGCTTCGATGACTGCCATGGATTCAACGCCTCGCCTTCGAAGCCGGCGCCCCGTCTGCAGGCCGGCCGCCGGTGGCGGCAGCCAGGAGCTCTTCCGCGCTCAAGCCCAGGCGCTGCAGGGTCGCGAGCACGCCCGGCCATTCCTCTTCGAGGAATCGCTGCCGCTCGTCCCGCAGCAATTGCTGGCGCACGCCCGTCCTGATGAACATGCCGACACCTCTGCGCTTCTCGACGATCTGCTCGTCGGCCAGTTGCTGATAGGCCTTCAGCACAGTGAGTGGGTTGACCCGATAATCGGCCGCGACCGTGCGCACCGAGGGCAGCGGGTCGCCTTCCTTGATCTCAGCGTCGAGAATCATGGCGATCACGCGATCTCGCAGCTGGCGGTAGATCGGCTGACTGTCGTTCCATTCGTTGCCCACCCGTTTCTGCCTTTGCGCAACCGCGGCGCGACTATCGTGCTCTCATTGCGCGCGGTGCAGGTCGAAATGCGCTCGCACCGGATGATTGCCCGGCTCCAGGTAGGTCCAGTCCTCCGTGTGGTGACCCGCGTCGATGGTGGTGAACACCGCGCGCTCCATGTAGCCGTATTTCTTGCTGCCGGATACGTCGAGAAGCTCGAATGCGATCGTTTTCCCGTCGGGAGAAGCTTTCGCGACCATCCGCGGGCGATTTCCGGCGTCGCAGTAATGTCTCAGGAACAGGCGGTCGCCGTTCATGTACAGCATCGTGATCGGGTCATCGGATTCGCCCTGGACCTTCACCTCGTGCATGAGCGCGTTCCCGGAGGAAGTGACGCGCAGATGAACCTGGAGGTGTTTGCCCTGATAGGCCTTCGCAGCCGGGATTGTCGTGAGCGTCCCTTGCCAGGTCCCGGCGAGCGATTTGATCTCGTCGAAGGACTTCTTTGCGGGAGTCTGCGCCAGGGCTGGCGGCGAGCATGCCAGCACGGCCAGCGGCAGCGCGAGCGGCAGCAGGTAGCGGAGCAATTTCATGATCGGGCCTCCCGTGATCTGGTGTTCTACATGACTATATCACTATCTCAGTCCTCGTCAAGCCCCGGCGTGAAATGAGCTGCCCAGGTGCACTTCCCGGCGTAATTGCGGGAGCCCCATCCAACTTCGTCTATTACTGAGCAAAGAGACCGCAAATGTGCCCTCCGCCCGGGGCAAGCGTCAGGCTCAACATGCGCTCACGGGCGGAGCAGGGCGCTCCCAACGCGCAGGCCGGGCGGCCCGTGATACCAAGGCCCCTACGGGGATTCTCCCTTGCGTCCGCGCAGGAGCGCATCCGGATGGCGGTCGAGATAGTCGGCCAGCTCTCGCACCGAGCGCGCGGCCTGGCTCAGCTCGTTCATCAACTGCGGCAGGTCGGTGCTGGCAGGCGCGTTGCCGCCCGCTCTGTTCTGAATCAGAGCGAGCGTACGCTGCGCGGCATCTGACGTCGCGCGCATGGATTTGATGAGCTCATTGAGATTCGGTCGTGTCTCCACCGTCAGGCGATCGAGGTGGGCCAGCACGCGATTGAGGGATACGACCGAGTCGTGAAGCTCCGGTCCCGTCGTGGCCTTCTTGAGATTTCCCAGCACGTCATTCAGGTTGTGCAGTGTCTGGGTGAGCAGCGGGGGTCCCGACGGAGTGCCTTTCGCGGCCTGCTCGTTGTCGAAGAGTTTGAACACGCTGCCCGCCGCACTGGGAGACCCTTGCATGGCCGCAGCCGAGGTGTCGAACGCCACGCCGCCGGCGAGAAGCTGCTGCCAGGAGTTTGCCCGGACCTGCAGGCCTTGGGCGCCCAGCGTCATGGCCACGCCGCCGGCGTTCCAGAAGCGTGAGCCGGGATGCACCAGCTGGTCGTGCGGCGATCGGATGAATGCCGTCACGGTCACATCATGTCCGTCGCCGGCAAGCATGTAGTCGGTCACCATGCCGACCTCGACGCCGCGATACGTCACGGGCGAGCCGCGGTTCAGGGAGCTGAGATCCGGCGCGTGCAGGGTGAACGAGCTGCCACGCGTGCCCGGGGGAATGATCGGCGGGGTGTCGAGGCCGACGAAGTGCCGCCGCGGCTTGCCGTACTTGCCGGGATACATCTCGATGTAGGCGCCGGAGACGATCGTGGAGAGGCCCGAGATCCCCTGGACTCCCAGGTGAGGCGTGACGACGTAGAAAATGGTGGAGTCGGTGAGATAGGGAGCTGTTTGCCGGCTCATCCGTGCGTGAACGATCACCCGCCGCATGTCATGTGTCACTCGCAGCGATGTCACGGTCCCGACCACCGCATTGAGACGCTGGATCGTGGCCTGCCCGGGCAACAGCCCCTGGGCCGCGCTGAAGGAGATCGTTATTTCCGGCCCCCGCTCCGCGAGCGCCCTGTAGGCGAGCCATACCACGACCGCCGCCGCCGCGATCGGCACGATCCAGACCCACGCCACCCAGCGGTGTCGCCGTACGCGCGCCTCGACGGGCTCCTGAGGGCGGTCCGGCTCCCGCGGGTGGTCGCTCATCTGCGGATGCTCCGGCTCATCAGGCATCGCGGTTCATCTCCCCTTGCTTCGCGTCCCACATGAGACGCGTATCGAAAGTCCGGGTGGCGATCATCGTGAGGATCACCACGGCGGCGAAGGCCGTGAGTCCGGCCCCGGCCTGGGCCCGGGCGATGGCGCCGAACTGCAGTAATGCCACCAGCACCGAAGCGACGAATACATCGATGTTGGACCAGGACCCGACCGTGTCGATGAGCCTGTAGAAACGCGTACGCGCAATCAGCGTCCGCGGGGAGCCCTGATATGTAGCGAGCAGCATCCATGTCAGTCCGCACAACTTCAGCAGCGGCACCACGATGCTCGCCAGGAATACGATCAGCGCCAGCGGCCAGAGCCGGTTGCGGATCAGCTCGAGCAC
>Ga0134126_10013370_pt1 | contig 10371 bp, 10 predicted proteins | sample KB31752_FD_96881 | JGI IMG/M metagenome (GOLD analysis project Ga0134126, IMG submission 96881) | Terrestrial soil microbial communities with excess Nitrogen fertilizer from Kellogg Biological Station, Michigan, USA - KB3-175-2 | ecosystem: Environmental > Terrestrial > Soil > Unclassified ...
AGAGGGGTCCGCGGGAGGATTCTCGGCCGCCGTCCGGAAGGTGCCTGTCATTTCCTGGACCTGCCGGGATCACAGCGCCTCCCCCGCCGATCATCGCCGCCGCGCACCCGGCGGCGCCAGAATTGAGATCGTGACCTCAAAACACGCGCCGTCCCCAAGCGCGTCGCCCACGACGACTCCGCCGCCCAGCAACTCCACGAACTCCTTGACTATGGCCAACCCCAGCCCGACGCCCCCAGACCGTTGAGCAATCGTCTCGTCTCCCTGGTGAAAGGGCTCGAAGATACTCTCCCGCAAGCTGAGGGGAACACCCGGGCCGCTGTCCTCCACGATCACGCGGGCCGATCCGCCGCCGGTCCGTAGCCGGCAGGTTATCGTCCCGCCGTCCGGCGTAAACTTGAAGGCATTGGCGAGCAGGTTGATCACGATCCGCTGTAGCTTCTCGGCGTCAACCTGCGCCGGAAGCGCGGGCGGTGTGTCGATGGAGAGGGTGATCCGCCGTTCCGCCGCGAGCGCCTCGAAGGAGCTGGCGGTCAGCCGGAGCAGGCGCGTGAGGTTGGCAGTGGCATAGTTGGCGGTCAGCTTCCCGGCATCGAGTTTGGCCACGTCAAGCAGATCGTTGATCTGCCGGAGCAGAATCCGCGCGTTCCGCTCCACCACCTCGAGCCGCGCGCGCGCCTCCTTGTCCAGCGAGTCGGACGCCAGCAACGCGCTGGTGGGGCCGAGGATGAGCGTGAGCGGCGTGCGGAGATCGTGGCTGACGTTGGCGAAGAAGCGGGTCTTCATGTGGTCCAGGGCTTTGGCCCGCTCGTAGAGCAGAGCCAGATCGTGGTTAGCCGCTTCCAGCTCTCCGGTCCGTGCCTCCACCCGCCGCTCCAGTTCCAGGGTCAGGGCGATGAGTCCGCTGTTGGTTTCGGCCAATTCATCTTGCAGGGCGCGGATGGTGGCGCGGGCTTCCTGGAGCTTGCGGTGCAGGGGCGTGTCCTCGATCATGGAGCACCCATCCTCATGGCGTCCCTGCCCTGATCACCATCACGGTCGCGTCGTCAGTCTCTTTCGCCAGCACATGCAGCATGCGGTGAGCGGTCGTACCCGCCGCTTGTTCGGCGAGGCCGGCGAAATCACCCCACTGCCAGCTTGCCGACAGCCCATCCGAATGGAGCACCAGCAGGCCGCGGTGATCCCAGACGCGGCTCGTCGTCAGCGGGGTGGGAGCGGCGCCGCCGAGTACGCCCCTGCGTGAGTCCAGCCGTATCGGTTCGGAGGGGAGCAGCGCCCGCGCCTCGATGTTGCCGATGCCGGCGAACGAGAGGCGAACGATCCAGCTCGGACGATCCGGACTCAATGAGGTGAGCGGCGCCGGCCCAGCATCGGCCGGTCGCGCCTCGAATCTCGCCAGCGCCATGACCACCCCGCGTGTGCCGCGACAGACGCGGGCCACGCCGCGGAAGATCTCCTCAAGCGGCAGGTCGTAATGGCTCTCCACGAATTGCCGCGCCGCCATGGCCGCCCGGTGCGCGTACGGGCCGTGACCCAATCCGTCAATCACGCCCGCGAGCGCCATGTCATTCCGCCGCTTGGCCACGAAGGCATCGCCGCTGATCGTGAATCCAGGATGGGCGCGCGCGGCGACGCCAATGTCCAGAGGAAAAGCCGCCACTCCCACTTCCTCCGGGTGCAGCCATCGCACGGCGACGATGCACACTCCTTGTCCTGCTTCCGAGGTAGCTTCGCAGGAGTGCATCAGCCTGTGTACGGCGCCCAGGCCATAGCCCAGGCTCCCCGCCGTGGAAAAGCCGTCCGTGAACGCGCGTTCCACCTCGGCGATGCCGGGGCCGGCATCGTGCGACTCCATCCGCAAGCCGAGGCGTCCAACTTCATCGAGCGCCGTCAACTCCAAGCGACCCCCGTTCGCATGTTTAACTAGGTTGGTTCCCAGTTCACTTGCGGCGATGCTGATCTCCTCGCAGGCTGTCTGGTCGAAGCCGATGGCGCGGGCAAGATCCCTTGCCGCCGAGCGTGCCCTGCTTACATCGCCCATGTGGGCGATAGCGACTATCTCCGGAGCCATTTGCGTATCGTCACGGTCGTGCCTTGCCCCACCGTCGATTGAATGTCGAAATCGTCCATCAACCTTCTGGACCCTGGGAGGCCCATCCCCATCCCCCTGGCGCTGCTGAAGCCCTCCCGCAGCGCCAGTTCTATGTCCGCTATGCCCGGCCCGTGGTCAACGAAAACCAGCTCGATCCCATTGGCGCCGCCGTCATCGAGCGCGCGCCACCGCATAACCCCTACGCCGGCGTAGCGAAAGACATTACGCGCAAGCTCCGAGGCAGCGGTGACGATGCGGGTTACGTCGGTAATGCCGAAGCCCATCCGGCTCGCCGCGTCGCGAACCGTGGTCCGCACGGTGACGATATGGCTCTCGTCCTGGATCGGCACCTCACCCTGGGCGACGCTGGTCATCCCCGGTGTCTCTCGCGGCTCGGATCGGCCAGGAGATCAAGGGCACGATCCAGATCCAGGGCGGTCAGCACATTGCCCAAGGTGAAGCCGAGCTGGCTGGCGGTGATGGCGACACTTGGGCGCATGCCGACGATCACCGTCTCGCCACCCATCAGACTGACCATGGCGGCTGTCTCCACCACGGTACGGGCGAAGAAGGAATCCAGGGTCTCGACGGCCGAGATGTCCAGGATCACGCCTCGATCGGAGGAGGCTTCCATGACCTTCAGGGCGTGCTCTTGCAACACGGTCACCGTGGAATCGTCCGGGTTGGCCGGCATGGTAATCAGCAAGACACCCCGCAGCCTAATGACCGATATTCGTTCGTCCATGCGCCTTTCTCCTGGTCCGTGGGCCGCGCGAGAGGTCGGCGGCCGCGCCCCGCACCAGAGGGGGTTAGAAGCTAGCGGACATGACTCGGCCTCCAGCCTATGCCCGCGGCGACGGTTTGAGCGACTCGATGGCGGCGTGCAGCCCGGCGGCGAGCGAAGCGCGTGTGTTCACTCCGGTCAGATCGATTCCCAGATGCACGAGGGTTTGAGCGATGGCGGGGCGGACACCGGTCAGGATCACGTCGGCGCCGATCAGCCGCACCGCGGCGATGGACTCGATCAAGTGGCTTGCCGTCTGTGTATCGATGGCCGGCACGCCGGTGATATCCACCAGCGCCACGCTCGATCCCGTGTCAATGATCGCTTGCAGCAGCTTCTCCAGCAACTGTTGCGTTCGCTGACTATCGAGCAGACCGATGATCGGAGCCAGCATAATACCTTCCCAGACGCGGACGACCGGAGTGGAGATGTCCAGCAACTCCTGGGCTCGCCGCGCCACGGATTCCCCCGCCGCTCGCTGGGCCTGGGCCGCCTCGGCCCGCCGGTGCTGGGTCAGATCATGCCATACCGCGCCAAAGCCGCGCAATGCCCCATTCTCGCCATGTAAGGCCGTGATCACTACGCCGGCCCAAAACATCAAGCCATCCTTGCCCGCGCGCCACCCCTCCTCTTCGAGCCGGCCATCTCGCGCCGCCGCTTCCAGATCCCTGGCGGGTTTTCCGCGCTCAATATCCTCGGGGGAATAGAGGCAAGAGAAGGGCTGACCGACGACCTCCGCCGCCTCATAGCCATGGAGATGACAGGCCCATTCGTTCCAGGCAGCAATCTGTCCCCGTGGATCGAGCAGGAGGATTGCATGGCCGCCCACGCTGTCCAGCAGGCGACGCAAGTCCTCCGGGCACCCCAACTCGCTCGTTCCGCCAGTGTACTCTCGAACCGCCTCCAGACGCTGGTTCATGGTCGAGCCTCTCTTTTGCAACCCACGCCAGGCGGCAGCCGCTGCTTGAATTAGACAGGAGGGTAGCACGCGCCTGATGGTTTGGGCAACCTCGCCCCCCTGGAGGGCCTGGAGACGCGGGCCGCTCCCGTTCGCGAAGAACCACGCTCCCCGCTATGTAGGTGCGCTTGCCGGGTCTTGGTGAATCACCATCATCCCAGGCCCGGCGCCCCAAGACGCGGGCTCCTTGCCGATTCCAGGGTGATCGGCTCCCACGCGAACTCTCGCTGAAACGGGTAGGTTGGCACTGACTGGCGTTCGCGCGGCAGCCGCTCGGTGTGCTGGTCGACTGCCCCTGGGGAGAGCGCCATTAAGCTTGGGTTGGCGATGGCAGCGAGCGCCGGGGAGAGATAGCCCGACTTCACCGCCACGAGAGAAAACGCCTTGGGGTCCAGGCCGAGATCCGTGAAGTCGCGGAGGTTGTGGAAGGGGCGGCGGCGCGCCGTCAGAACCAGGGTGACGCCGCCAACCTTGACTACGGCCTGACGCTCCTCGGGCGCATCGGTCGGCAGCAGGAACAGCACATCCGCTTCGGCCGTTACCGGGGGAATGCCCGGCTCGAGGGCGCCGCCGATGGCGAGTCGCGGGACGGCGCCGACCCCGTGCTGATAGCACAGCGCGGTCGCGGGCAGATCGGCGATCCCCGCGACCAGCGCGTCCGTTACTTCGCGTTCCAGCAGATGGCGCAGCACGTCGGGACGATCGCCGACCCCGCCCGCCGTCGGGTTGTCGCCGGAATCGGCCAGGATCACCGGGTGGCTTCGCGACTGCCGCGCCCACTCGACGCACTCCGCGATGGACCCGGTGCGAGAACCAAAGGTGAAGTCCGCGCGCGCGTCCCAGTACTGTTGCGCCAGTTCCGCCGCCCCAGTGTGCAGGACGGCAAGGTCGGTTCCGGTCAGGACCACGCTGGCGCCGGCGCGTCGCTCGTCCGCCCACACGTAGCCGACCAGGAGGGAGGCATCCATGATCCCGGCGCGGTCGTTGAGGTTGGGGAGGCCGGCGTAGAGAGTCTTTGCCGGCTCGTCCTCGGTACTGGTGCGCTCGCCGGGGAAGAGCGCCGGGATGGGTGCCCACACCAGGACCGGGCGGATGCCGGTTTCCAGACTGCTACTCAGCATGTCACAGGCACGCCGTTGGGTTTCCAACACGTCGATGTGCGGAGCGGTGCGGTAGGCGGATAGCATATCCAGGCTGTCGATCACCCGTTGGCTGACATTGCCATGCAGATCGTAGCTGGCGGAGATCGGACAGTCGGCTCCGACCACCTCGCGGGCGGCCTGAATCCAATCTCCCTCGGCGTCCTCCATCCCCTCGACATACATCGCCCCATGCATGGCCAGATAGAGGCCATCGACGGGACCAAGGGCCTTGAGCCGCTGGAGGAAGTCCGCCTTCAGCTCCTCGTAGGCGGCCCGCGCCACCGGACCGCCAGGGAGCGCCCGTGCATGCAGGGTGGGGAGGAACTCGCGCGGGTAGTCACGCAGGAAGTGAAAGCTTTGGTCCGCCGTGAGTTCGTCCCCCCGGAGCACCCGAAAATCGGAGAGTGTGGTCCGGAGGGGACTGTAGGTGCTGCACTCGATGTGGATGCCGCCGACCGCGATACGCATGGATGTCTCCTTATTGCTCTTTCAGCCGCGCCTGAGGTGCTATGTACTGGGCCTCCGGCTGCGGCCGGATGGCAGGCACGACGGCTGAGGCCGGGTGTGCTCCCGCCATGTCAAAGAACGCTCCCTGATTTTGCACTATGAACCAGGAGAAAGGCTGGCAGCGTCCGGCGGATCCCACTCGTAAGAGCCACACATCAACCCACTCGCGCAGATCATCCTCGTCGCGCACTGGCGTGATCACCAGGCCAAAGGGAATCGCGAAGTCATCCCGCGCCCGGTCGAGCTCGACCGCCATCCCCGGCTCGTCCTCGCTGTGGGTTAGGCCGTGGGTCAGGAGGTAGGAGCCAAGATCGGCCGGTTCGGTGCCGGGCCCGATGTGCCAGGTGAAGGGCAGCGAGCGCCGCCGGAAGTGATTGAGGACGGCTTCGATCCCCGCGTCCATATCCTCGGGACTCAACCGAGCGTACACCACCGAATTGAAGGTGGCGCCGGCAATGCCGGCATCAAGCCACACGCACCGGGGATCCTGGTGAAGGACGGCACCCGGTAATCCGGCAAAGGAGAGCAGGTAGGCATTGATGTTTGCCTCGATCACCGTGCCTACGGTTGAGGGATCGATAGAGTGAACGATGCCTATCATCTCATGCCTTCGTCGAGCAAACGAACGTTTGGCGGTTGCATGTTTCGCGCCAGCGAGTACAGGGCGATGAGGCCACACCCGGCCTCAGCCGGTCTCGTTCCTTCCATCCGGCCGCGGCCGGAGGCTCTCTTTCAGCGCAGGATCAATTCAGCGGCGTTCTCTGACCGCGACCCAGGCGATCGTCTTGTGGGCCAGCCGGCTAAACGCCTCGACCGCCAGGATCAGGTGCTCCTCCGGCGTGTCCTCCAGCGGACTGTGACTGATCCCGTTGATGCTGGAGCAGAACATCATAGTGGCCGGACACAGGCGAGCCAGGTTGGGCGTGTCGTGCAAGGGCCCGCTGGGCAGCGAATGGACGGCGCCCGCTACCTCGCGGATCGACTCCTCCGCGAAGCCAATCAGGGTAGGGTGGAAGGGGATCGGTTCGATCTGAAAGAGCGGCTCCCAACTGACGGTCGTCCCTTCCTCCGCCGCGACGCGGCCGGCCGCCTCGCGCACCTCGGCCCACATGGCGGCCAGGGCACCGGCATCCAGGGCGCGCTGATCCAGCAACAGTGTGCAGACCCCGGCGATCGCCGTCACGATCCCCGGCTCGCACACGGCGGATCCGGTGGTGGTGACCCCGCCGTGCTTTTTGGCGATCTCCCGCGCCTCCAGGGCCAGCCGGGCGGCGGAGAGGAAGGCGTCGCGGCGCAGGTGCATGGGGGTGGATCCGGCGTGGCTGGTGCTGCCGGCGAAGCGCAGGGCATGCCGTTCCACTCCGACCGTGCCCAGCACGGCGCCCAGCGGCAGGCCCATCTGTTCTAGCACCGGTCCCTGCTCGATATGCAGTTCCAGACACGCCTTCACCTGGGCAAGCTGCTCTGTTGCCTGGCCCATGCGGTCAAGATCGATCCCACAGGAGGCCAGGGCATCGGGAAGGGCGATCCCGGCCCGGTCCTTCAGACCCCGCACCTCGTCCGCCACCAGCCTGCCGACGGCGGCGGTGGATCCGAGGAGGCTCCGGCCAAAACGCGCCCCTTCCTCGTCGGCCCAATCGACCAGGCGCAGGGTCACGGGCGGGACGGTCCCCGCGTACTGGCGCAACACCTCCATGGCGGTGGTCACCCCCAGGCAGCCATCGAGCCAGCCGCCGTGGGGGACGGAATCGATATGCGAGCCCACCACCACCACGTCGGGACTGGCGCCCGGCAGGGTGGCCCACAGGTTTCCCGCCTCGTCGATCTCCACTTGGCAGGAAGGAATCTCGGCCAGTTTGGTCTTTTCCCATTCACGGGCCTTTTGCCACTCCGCCGTCCAGCAGACGCGGCGGGCCCCTTCCGGTCCCCCGGTCAAGGCAGCCAGTTCCCGGAGATCGGCAATCACCCGTGCTGGTTGGGCGGAAGAGAGATCAGGCGCGGCCATCGTTTCCTTCTCCTTGCCTAGCAGCCGAAATTGCGTGCGAGGGCTCGCCGGTTCGGCGCGCTCCCAGCGAGGGAGCGGACGAGTGGGCGGAACACCCCGTTCCTTCAGGCAATCAGGATACCGCAAGGGTGCGCCTCGCGTTTGGGGTTGAGGGCAACTTTAGGAGCGCGGGTCGCCAGGCCCGCTTGGTTCGGTGACGGATCGTCAAGTAGGGTCACGCGGTGGAAGCAAAGGCCACGGCGGGCCTGGCGACCCGCGCTCCTAGATTCTGCCCGTAATGGGGTCGTGCATAACTGTTTGACGGGCAGTATACTGATCCCTATAATCGATCACAACATGCATGTTGTGTAACGCATCCGGCGACGCGCGAAAGGAAGGGCAGGGGATGGATCAATTCACCACGGGGCAGGTGCGTCGATTGACCGGGGCGACCGCTCGCCAACTCGACCACTGGGCCTGGGAGGGCTTCCTCCAACCCAGCGGCCATGCCGGCCTTAAACGCCGGTACAGCTTCGATGATCTGGTGCGCATCCGCGTGGTGACGCGGCTGAAGGATCAGGGCGTGACCCTGCAAATGATCCGGAAAGCGGTGGGGAAGCTGCAAGAGTATAGCAGCGATCCCCTGCGCGAGTTGAGCCTGGTGGGCCTGAACGGCGATGTCTTCGTCTATCGCCATCGCCATGAGGCGGTACGGGCCCTGGATGGGCAGTCCGCGTTCCTGTTCATGGACGTGGGAGTGGTGGCCAGGGAAATGGACGAGGTGATCACCCTGCGGGGCGTCGAGAAAAGGGTCAGCCGCGTGCACCATGTCGCCTGAGTTCGCTTGGTATATCCCAGGCAGGTTGCTGCCAGCCACTAAGGAGTAGCGTGAAAGTATGAGTTTGATGGATCATCCGCACGGCCGCTCGCCGTAGGGCGTATCCGACCGTGAGACCGCGCGGCCGTGGTAGCCGCCTGCTCATGGCCTCCCTGCCCGCCAGGCAGGAGCCAACAAAAAACCCCCGATGCACCGCGAATGCTCGGAGGTTTCCTGAATGAGCAGTTTATCTGTCCAGTGATGCCTAAGGATTGGAACTCTGGGTGCATCACCAGAAGGTACGGACTTCGAGATTCCGGCCTGCCGCTACGGGAAGTAACGGCGGGAGGTTTCTCTCTGTGTCCTATCTTATGGCTGCTCCCTGGTCTGTGTCAAGCCTCGCGCGAACGGAAGGGTTTCCCAAGAACCCGACCGGTGTCCCGTCGAGGTTGGGGAGGGAACAGGTATGAGTGATCGCGCGCGGCTTCCGGCGAGCCTGCGCGGGGCTGGGCCGGTGGACGTCGATCCGGACGATGAGACGCCGTTGGCGGAGGTGGGGATCGTGGTGCGCGACCTGCGCACCAACGAGCGCTTTTGGGTCCACGATACGATCATCGACGACTATGGGCCGCTCCTGGGCGCCGATACCTTCACCATCTATAGCTCGCTTTCGTGCATGGCCAATAAGAGCCAGTATTGCTGGCCCTCGCTGGCCCGCCTGGCCCGCCATTGGGGAAAAGGGAAGGGGACGGTGGTCCGCGCCATCGCCCTCCTGACCGATCTCCAGCTGATCTATGTTCGCCGCACCGAACGGGAAGATGGCGGCAATAGCAATAATGTCTATTATTTGCTGGAGCCCTTGCCGATCGAGGAGGGCCTGGCCGCCCTGGCGAGCGCCCATCAAGAACGCGGAGTCGCCGCCATTGAGGCGATCGAGCGGGTGCTGGCCCTGCTCCCCCAGGGCTGGGAGCCGCTTCGGCGGAAGAAGGCGCCCCTCAAGAACCGGGACGATTGGGCCCGCCTCCTGGAACGTCTCATTCCCACGTCCCTACCAGAACCACCAGGATCTCTGGCGATACCGGGAGAGTCCCTGATGACACCCCCCGGTATCGTGAGGAAACTAGGAGGGTCCACGGGAGAACTGGCCGGTGTCGGCTCGGACCGGGGTGGTCGCGGGGAAGACCGGCCCGGTCGCCAAGGGTACGAGGATGGGCTCCCCACGGTTCCGGGGGTGATCTCCCATGAACCAGGCTGGCCCTCCGGGGGCACCGGGCTGGACTTGCCGGAGAACCCGAAGGATCAGATCAGTGAAGGATCGACCACGAACCCCAACCCCCGAACCCAACCCCACCAACCGCTTGGTGGGGTGCTCGAATCGGACCGGGAGATTCTCGCCTACCCGCTGGCCGAGGACGAGGTGCTGCTGGAGCCCGAACAGGGCGAGGGCGCCCGGGTGGCGCGGATCCGTGATCTTGTCTGTCGCGATGTCCTGGCCACCGAAGCCAATTGGGGCCTCCGGGTCAGCAGCGAATGCTTCTACTCGGCCGAGCAATTCCTGGGCCTGGGCGGAGAGGAGTGGACAGCGGCGGAGGAGCGGAAGCGCGCCTATCACGGCGCCCTCCGCCGCGATCTTGAGGCGGTCCATCGCGAACTGGGCGCCTTTTCCCTTGACGAGGCACTGGCCGCCTACTTCACCGCGGATCTGGTGGATCGCTTCCACAGCGACGACCCGGAGGAGATCCAGCGCCTCCGCGGCTGGCTGGCCTACGTGCGCGGGGAGGCAGGGAAGGGGCTAGAGCAGCCCGCCGGGTTCCTCCGCAGCCGGATCGAGTCGAGGCAGTGGCCGCCGCGCGGGGCGGCGCGGAAACGGGAGCAGCCACGTTGAAGTAGGGATCTTGTGGGAAAAACACGACCGGTCTAAAATTGACTCCGGAGCCCCACGCGGCCTGGCGCCCTCAGGCGTACGTCGCCGTGCAAGGTTGGTTCGCACGTCGGGACTCGCGTGACCCGCATGGGAAACAGGAGTCATCATGGCCGGCTCTGGATCCAAGCAACGTGTTCGTGTTCCTCCAACCAAGCGGCCTGCT
>Ga0134126_10013372_pt1 | contig 10370 bp, 14 predicted proteins | sample KB31752_FD_96881 | JGI IMG/M metagenome (GOLD analysis project Ga0134126, IMG submission 96881) | Terrestrial soil microbial communities with excess Nitrogen fertilizer from Kellogg Biological Station, Michigan, USA - KB3-175-2 | ecosystem: Environmental > Terrestrial > Soil > Unclassified ...
ATCGAAGCTCGGTATCTGGAAATGAACTTCGGCAATGAGGTGAAGACCGTCACCGAATTGGAGCTTGTCGTTTCCGAAGCAGCGGCAGTGGCACGTACTGCACGTGGCCGAATACAGTCCGATTCCGGTTTGGATCCGCGAGGTTTCGAAGTATTGCCGGACCCGCAGAGGAGAAGGCCGTACCGTGGCTGATAAAAAGCGGCAGCGACGTGCCAATGATCTGCGAGATCGGCGACGACGGAAAAGGAAATTACCGTCCTGCAACACCGTGGGAAGAACAGAACGGACAGTATTTCAAGGACGCGGCCTAATACCGGGCTGCCATCGGTAACTAGACGTCAACGGCGACACTCGCGCGGTCACTTACGAACGTGCCCGAGCGATCTAACTGACCGAGAAGATTTGCGAGAGAAGGAACCCTCCGCTGCCCCGTTGGGTTGATGCGCCCGTAGCCACGTAGGAATACTACGATAATACCGCATGATCGGGGAACGCACGAGGCGTCTGCACGAAGAACGACTCGCGCTGGGGTGCCGGAACCCTCAATCCGCGGGAAAGAAAGAGTGGCACCCGTCGCATGATGGTGACGCTGAACGGCCCACTTGAGTTCACCCTCCGAGCTGGCTCCGCACCCGCCTCAAGCTGAACCGGCCGGGAACACCGACCTGCCCGACACGTTGAGTTCTTGGAGTATGCCGCTTCCGAGGAGCGTGCCCGTGATTTTAACGACCGTGAGAGGGATCTACGTGAGTTCCAACGGTGATAAGTGGGAACTCGCTGAAGACGACGAAAAGCGGTTATTCATCCGCCACACGCCCAACGAGGCTTCGGGCGGCCGGCAGTCGATCGTGACTCTTGCCTCGTTCCTGCAACCTCATCACGCAGGTCCCGAGCAAGATGTACTCAATAAGCTCATCGCGAACGGCGAATTGGTTCTCCATCCGAACCGTCCCCCTCAACATTTCGCCTGATGCGCGCTAAGGTGCGGGTTTGGCGCTTAGCCTTCGGAGGCTCGTGTGGATTATCTCGGCCAGATCGACCCATAGATCATAGGTATCGCTTAAACCGGCGGCCATTGCGGGGGGCGGGACTAGCATGTGTGTAGGTTTGGGTTAGGCGATCCGCGCGCCGTTCGCCACCCCGACAGCTACGTTCCATTTCGGAACGAAGCGGAACTTCGCGCGTTGTAGCGACAACCTCGGCCTCTGTCTCCGTCGCCGGCGGTGTTTCACTTGGAAGGTCGCGCCTCTTTTTTGCGGCCGTTTTACATCACTCCAACTTAATCTCACTCATTATCCGCTGCAACCATTGGGGAGGCTGAACCATGACCGACGATTTTGCGCGGCAACCGCAGGAAGCAAGCCGCATCAGCCTGACCGAGAATTGGGAAGTCCGCTATTGGACCCAGAAGTTTGGCTGCTCGGAAGCCGAGCTCAAGCGCGCGCTAATGAAGGTCGGATATTCCGTTGAGGCGGTGCGGCGCCAGTTGATGGGTTAACGGTGCCGTGTCGCGGCGCCTTTGCGCCTCGCATTGTCAAGGGCGGCCCGAGATGGACGTGCCAGATAGCCGCGGTGTGCATAATGCCTTGACCGGCGAAGCGATCACCGCGCTGATATGGATGCTCGTCGGCATCACCGTGCTGCTGATCGTCGTGTGGATCGTGGCATGATCTGAATTCGACCGCGCCCTACGGCCGTCCGAACTCACCGGTTTCATCAGCCGTGAGGCCCTCCTTGGGCGTTTCCTCCCATGACTTGGCCCCGCTCGGCTTCGGCCGGGCGCGCCTTTTTTGCGTTTGGGAGGAGGCACCAGGAGGCTCTACACAGCTTCGCCGGCACAAGGGCTGCTGCAACGAACGCGATCCGTGCGTGGTTACACTCGATCTGCTGTAATCGCGACCGCACGGTATGCGACGATACCTGCCGCCGGAGTCCGCGACGCCGTCCTCAAGCCTCACGGACAATCGACCAGGACGACTTTGGCGAACTGCGCGCCAAAATTTTGGGCCGCGGCGAGCGCATTGAAGAACTGCTCGCCGAGCCTCTGCGACTGAGAGACGCTGATATCCTGCGGTCGTATTACCTTGAGCTTGCAGCCGGCCGGGGGGTCGACCAACCTCACCGCGGAGCCCTTGGCAAATCCGAAATCGACGAAAATCGTCGGATCGTAGATTTCGATCTTGAGATGTTTCGTCTTGACCGGATGCTTGAACGGCAGCGTGAAATTTAGGATCAGGATCGCGTTCTTGTAGTCGAGCCAATAATTCGGCAGCGCCAGGGGCGCGTTCAGCCCGCCTTTGGTTCGCCCGATGCAAGAGCAGGACGATCCGCCGATCTTCGCCGTCCGCCGCACTGGCTGGCTGATCCAGTGGGCACTATATGAGAATGCACTAATTTTCGGCGGTCGAGCCGCACGAAAGGCGGAGCCGCTCGCAACCTGCGCGACATTGGCATTCGGGTAGCTCCCCTGGAACAATGCCGCGGCATGGAACGTTCACCACAGTTGGAATGCCGCCTGAGCATGCTCAATGCGCTGCAAGGGCAATCTAGTTGGCGGGGCACTGACAGGAGCCTAACATGGACATTACGACACTTCTGGTCATCATTCTTATCGTAATTTTGCTGGGCGGCGGCTGGTACGGTCGCGGACGCTGGTACTAAACACGCTTACGAACTACATCGAACAACGCAGGGCAATCCTACGGACTTCCGACTCACCGTTTCGAAGAGCCCAACCACTAGCCCGCCGGCGCATTTTTGTGGCTTCGCCTGTCGTGCAATTGCCAGCATATCGCTGCCGCATTACCTTGACCGATGGCGGCATCTTCTGTTCTGGTGTATTTATTCTTGCAGTGATCGGCTCGTTCGACAGCGGTCGAGCAATCACGCCACTGATTGGCTGCGGTCACCGGGTCAACAGATGACCCCACGAAGTGCCTGGGTCAATCATCAAATCCGACAGTCAGAAAGCTGCCGAAGCGAAGGTCGATGACTTTCGCAAGGAGCTTGGGCCGTTCGTCGTCGCTGCCGAGAAGACAAGGCATGGCAATGGTCTTCATCGATGCTAAGGAAATCGGCAAACAACCACTACGTCCCGCAATGGTACCAGAGGGCTGCTTCTGCTGTTAGCCAACTTTGGCACTGAAGGCGATCCGCAGCCGATGATCGCGAAGATCAGTCAGGAGACGCTGGCGGAGATGATCGGAACGACCCGCTCGCGCGTCAGCTTTTTCATGAACAAGTTCCGGAAATTTGGCTTCATTGACTACAACGGCGGTATTGAAGTCCACCGGTCATTGCTGAACGCGGTTTTGCACGACCAGCCGCAGATCAAGACGTAAGCCGTCATTTTTTGCGACAGACGGCCCCTCTCCGAGGATCGGCGAATTCCGTCGACCTGAGCAATTCAGCACAGTATTGGCCTCAGCATGGCCATAGCGTTCAAGGCATAGAATTTCCCTCCGTCTTGATGCTTAGCGCGACCGTCTAGGACGTCTGGGCGCGGCCGGCTCAGGAGAACGAAACCAAAGGACACGAAGATGCACATTTCGGGCGAAAGTCTGCTGATCATATTGGTGGTCGGCCTCATTGCCGGGTGGCTGGCCGGTCAGATCGTGCAAGGCGCGGGATTTGGGATCATCGGTGACATCGTCATTGGAATTGTTGGGGCCTCCATCGGCAGCTGGCTGCTCCCTCAACTGGGCCTCCATCTCGGCGCCGGCATTGTTGCAGCAATCATCAACGCCACAATTGGTGCGCTCATCCTGTTGCTGATCATCCGGCTGGTGCGTGGCGGGAGTGGATGGCGGTGGGGCGGAAGCTGGGGTCGACGTTGGTAGTCGGTGTTTACTCCCCATCGTCGAAGTCAGACCCTGTTGGACGAGAGTCATGGACAGCAAAACACCAGAGACCTTATCGCCAGGCGTTCCTCTGGTCCTTCCAGATAGGAAGCCGTTCAACGACGACGGGCGTGCGCTCGCGCAGGCGATTGTCGATACGATCCGGGAGCCGCTCCTGGTCCTCGATAAGGACCTGCGCGTCGTGACCGCAAATCGTTCCTTTTATCTTACATTCACGATGAACCGTCAGGATGTCCAGGGTCGTCCACTTTATGCCCTTGGCGACGGACAGTGCAATGTTCCCGAGCTTCGGCTGCTCCTGGAGAACGTCGCGCCCCAACATTCCGTGATGGAGGCTTTCGAAGTCGAACAGGACTTCACTGGGACCGGCCGCCGCACGATGCTCCTGAACGCACGAAAGGTGTTCTATGAGGAAAATGCTCACACCACGATTCTGCTCGGCATCGAAGATATTACCGATCGGCGGGCAAGAGAGCTCGAGCTGAAGGATCTGCTTGAGCAGAAAGAAATGCTGCTGCAAGAGATGCAACACCGCGTCGCGAACAGCCTGCAGATCATTGCAAGCATTCTTCTCATCAAGGCCCGGACGGTACGCTCGGAAGAGACGCGGCTGCATCTTGAGGATGCCCACCAGCGCGTCATGTCAGTAGCCGCGGTGCAACAGCAGCTCCATGTCTCGGAGCCTGGCGCGACGATCGAGCTCGGTCCCTATCTAACCCGACTGTGTGAGACCTTGGCGGCATCGATGACCGGCGATCGTCGGCCAATTTCCTTGCAAGTCCATGTCCAAGAAGGCACCGTCTCTTCCAGCCAAGCGGTCAGCCTGGGTCTCATCGTTACGGAGCTCGTCATCAATGCCCTCAAGCACGCGTATCCTGGCGACCGCGCCGGCGGCACTGTGAACGTGGCTTACGATGTAGCCGGCCCAAATTGGAGAATGTCGGTTTCTGACGACGGCATCGGAAAGCCGATGAGCCATTCAGACAAGCCAAATCCAGGTCTTGGCACGACCATAATCGAAGCGCTAGCTCGGCAACTCGATGCGAGAGTGGACGTGGCGATGGACCCACAAGGAACGACAGTGTCGATCACGCACGCCTCTTTTGCCCCCTTTCGCCTACCTGCTGCCGCCTAATGACGTACGGAGCGTGTCGGTCCTAGGCCTCAAAGCGTAACCGGCCTCGCTATTTGCCGTTGCCATAGCCATATCAGTAACTCCTCTTCGAACAATCATGACGCCGACCACCGGCCGGCGGGGGCCTCAAGGAAAGGACTCTGCATGTTCACCCCAGGACAATACCGTGAAAAGGCAGTCCGATACGGCGAGCTCGTAAAGACTGCGAACGGCCCAGATGAACGACGTGGATTTCAGGCACTTGAACAGAGCTTCACGGTGCTTGCAGATAACGAGCAATGGCTCGCTGACAACCGCGACAAGACAGTTCGGAGCACAGGATTCGCACAAACGGACGGCGCGGCTCTTGCACGGAAGAGGAACAGATACTGCGACACCTGGGTGCGGCGCTTATCCTGCAGTGGAACACCTTACCGCAAAAACTACGCCGAGAGCTCTTCGACAACGCGGGCGCCATGGGCGAACTCTTGGAGACGGCCGAACTTAGAGCAAAGATTGCTCGCTTCTTACACAAGCACAAGAAGGATGACGGAGTAGTCACATGACCGCGATTGCAGCGCGCAGGAATGATCAGAGCCCCCATGCCGCGGCTATCGAACGGTGGGATAACGAGGGGGGTGCATCCTCCCGACCTTCACAGCAAAAAAAGCTCAAGCAGGTTCGAGAAGCCCCAACCCCGATCTCGGCAAACCCTGACGAGCAGGTCGCCGACATCGCTGAAAGTGGTGGCTCTGGATGTCAGCGCAACAAGTGAGCGGCTAAGCGTAGCCGTGCAGCGTTGCGCGATGGCCGACGTGTCGGATAGCCGGCTGGATTTGCATCGTCCCTGAGCCAGTGCGCCTCGTGAAAACAAATATACACGATCGATGGGGGCGCCATCGTAAGTGCGCAGACAGCACCCCATATACCAGTTACATCTTTATCATGAGACAACTGTAGGGGACTGGCGATGACAACTCAGGTACTTCTTGGTGTCATTACTTACGTTCTTCCCGAATTTGAATATGGCGTTGTTCGCGACATTGCTATCAAGACGTTCTACTTTTCCCTGGTGGCGACCGCCTTCATCTTCGTCTCGATTTTGCTGACCGGCATTCACCCTTAAAAGACAGATCTGCCCAAGGGCGCCTGCCTGCATAGTGCCGGCATCGACACTCCGCATAGACATCGGCCCTACGGAGTCTGAATCTGAATTTAGCCGATAGCCCTGCAAGGAGAGATCGATGAAATTCCGTCCGCTGCACGATCGCATCGTAATCAAACGCATCGAAGCCGAGGCAAAAAGTGCCGGAGGCATCATCATTCCCGACACCGCAAGGGAAAAGCCGCAACAAGGCGAAGCTGTTGCGGTTGGACCGGGCGGCCGCGACCAGAGCGGAAAACTAACCCCGATCGACATCAAAGTCGGCGACCGGGTGTTGTTCGGAAAGTGGTCCGGTGCCGAGGTCAGAATTGATGATGTCGATTACCTGATCATGAAGGAAAGCGACATCATGGGAGTTCTCGCCGAGACTGAAGCACGCAAGAAGGCTGCGTGAAGGAGTTTTCTCACGATTAAATGCTCGCAACCGCTTTCCCTTTTAAGGAGTTAATGAGATGTCTGCCAAAGAAGTTAGATTTTCCGTCGATGCACGCGACAAGATGTTGCGCGGTATTGATACTCTCGCCCACGCGGTCCGGGTAACCCTCGGTCCCAAAGGCCGTAACGTCGTGCTCGACAAGTCCTACGGCGCACCTCGCATCACCAAAGACGGAGTGACCGTCGCCAAGGAGATCGAGCTGGAGGACAAATTCGAGAACATGGGCGCTCAGATGGTGCGCGAAGTCGCGTCGAAGACCTCTGATGCCGCGGGCGATGGCACCACGACCGCGACGGTACTCGCCCACGCGATTGTCAGAGAGGGCGCAAAAGCCGTGGCCGCCGGGATGAACCCGATGGACCTCAAGCGCGGTGTCGACCTTGCTGTTGAAGCGGTCGTCCTGGACCTGCAGAAGAATTCCAAGAAAGTCACCTCGAACGAGGAGATCGCCCAAGTCGGGACCATTTCCGCGAACGGCGATGCCGAGATTGGGCGCTTTCTTGCCGACGCCATGAAGAAGGTCGGCAATGAGGGCGTGATCACGATCGAGGAGGCGAAGTCGTTGGAGACTGAGCTGGAAGTGGTCGAAGGAATGCAGTTCGACCGTGGCTACGTCTCCCCTTATTTTGTCACCAACGCGGACAAGATGCGGGTCGAGATGGATGATCCTTACGTCTTGATTTATGAAAAGAAGCTCTCCGGCCTCCAGGAAATGCTGCCTCTCCTGGAAGCCGTGGTGCAATCGTCGAAGCCCTTGGTCATCATTGCCGAGGAGATTGAGGGCGAGGCGCTTGCCACGCTCGTTGTCAACAAACTCCGCGGCGGCCTGAAGGTCGCGGCCGTCAAGGCACCAGGCTTCGGAGACCGCCGCAAGGCAATGCTTCAGGACATCGCGGTCTTGACCGGTGGTCAGGCGATTTCCGAAGACCTCGGCACCAAGCTCGAAAATGTCACGCTCGCCATGCTCGGGCGCGCCAAGAAGGTGACGATCGAGAAGGAGAGCACCACAATCGTCAGCGGCGCCGGCAAGAAGGTCGACATCGAGGCCCGCATCCACCAGATCAAGGCCCAAATTGAGGAGACCACATCCGACTACGACCGCGAGAAGCTCCAGGAGCGACTCGCCAAGCTCGCCGGCGGCGTCGCGGTGATCCGCGTCGGCGGAGCCACCGAGGTAGAGGTGAAGGAGCGCAAGGATCGGGTGGATGACGCGATGCACGCGACCCGCGCGGCCGTAGAGGAAGGCATCCTGCCGGGAGGCGGCGTGGCGCTGCTGCGCGCTAGCGAAGTGCTCAGGAAATTGCGCACTCAGAACAACGATCAGAAGACCGGCGTCGAGATCGTCCGCAAGGCCCTTTCGTGGCCGGCGCGGCAGATTGCGTTCAATGCCGGCGAGGATGGTTCGGTCGTGGTCGGCAAGATCCTCGAAAAGGATCAGTACGGCTTCGGTTTCGACGCGCAGTCGGGCGAGTACGTCAACATGATGTCGAAAGGCATCATTGATCCGACGAAGGTGGTGCGAGCTGCCCTACAGGGCGCAGCATCGGTCGCCAGTTTGCTTATTACCACTGAGGCGATGGTCGCTAAGCTCCCGACTAAGAATGGCATGCTGCCTGGAGTGTCGGCGGGTGGAGGCATGGGTTTCTAAAAACGGTGTCGTAGCCGGCTACGACACTGTTGGTAATTATCACGGGACACGTAAACGTCGAAGGACGAATCATCACATGCGTCGCACAGCCGACCAGAACCAAGAACTAGCGCACCATCGATTTCCTCCGGGAAACAAAGTCCGATTAAATGGGCCGAGGCATTGCACGAACGCAGCCTCCGGTGTTTACGACATAGTGCGATTACTTCCGGAGCGGGATGGCGAACTTCAATACTGGATCAAGAGCGACTTGGAGGGTTACCATCGGGTCGTGAGAGAGAGCCAAATCGCCAAGGTATGACTATCCCGTTCGTGGATAGGGATTCCGACGTCCTGCCAAACAGTGCACCCTGACGCGAGCGTTCCACAGGCTCGGGCAAACTCCACGTGTTACCATAGGTCCGTTGCGTGTAAGTCGAACTCCCGTCGCGACTTGGTTCACTAGAGTCGGCAAAAATTGGTTCTGCATCATGGGGCTCTGGCAGCCGGGCAAAAATCAGCACGGCTTCACGTGCTGACCTGCGCGCCACCAAACGTCGCCACGGTTCACAATCGTCAGGTCGTTGTTTTTGATCGGGGCCGTGGGCATGGGTGGTTAGACCAGCGTCGGAGCGATCTGCTTCGCCCCTCTCAGGCCCTTGGAACAAGTGCGATGACTGCATCTTCGGCGGATAGCAAAGCGACGCGGTCGTCACCATATGTTCACAGTCGGTTGGCGCAAACACATGCCGCGACTAAGGCGAGGAGGCCCCTATGCGAGGCCAACGCTTCGGAAGCAAGCTCAAGCTCCCCTCAACCATAGCAATCAAACATCAACTGCTGACGATGATGTTTGAGGACGAGATCCGGGCGATTCCACCTGGAGGCGCTTTCAACGTGAACGAATCTCCAGCGCTCGCCATGTTGAAAAGGCTCCGACGCTCGCCCCTCGCGCGCCGCCCTGCTGGCTGAACGAGCGGGTTCCCCTCGCTTCTACCCTCTGGCAAACCACTGGTCGGTGATCATCGGCGTGTTCACCTAGCTCCTTGCGATTTGTGGAAGTGCTCCCACGCGCGTCACAACGCGAGCTCGGGTAGGTGATTTCCTAACGCCAATGGGTCGGCGTCGTTCGCGCGAAGGGTCGCGAGATCGGGCAAATCGGGAGAATGTTGGATCCCAGTTCCTCTCCCTCCGCCAGCCCCTGAGCTCGAGATCGTTTCTCTGCATGCCAACGCTCATGAAATCCGTCTGTTACTAGGACGTTTCTCGTTGTGCCTCTGCACGGGCGCTGGCCGCGATCGAGCTCGGAAGCCTCTCTCGGGGCCTATTTTCTCTGTCCCTCTGTACTTGTGCCCAAACGTACGGTTCTCAAATAGGTTGCAAAAACAAGACGATATGGCCGCTGGATTTTTGCGAAGTTCGAATCCTTCTTGCTGATGCGGCGCTCATTATCGTTCAACATCATTGCAACCCGAGATGACCGCGCCGGAACGGCCCTCTCGCAGTTCGAAGCCAAGCTTCTGCTGCGCGCCGAGGTCCGACAAGAATTCAGCGACGAGCATTGCCGCATCATGCGCGAGAAGCTCGTCGGACTACCAGCCGCTGCTTATCGGCTCTCGACAATCGACGGTTGGGCCATGCGTTTGGTCACGCTTTTTCCGGCGAGAAGCGGCGCTGATCCCGCCATTCTCGCCTTGGCTAATCCCAGGACGGACTATCCAGCGATTCGCCGCGGCGCCTGGGAGATGATCAAAGCAGGTCACATCAACGAACTCTTGGCCGCCAGTTACTCGCGCCTGATTGTGGACGAGCATCAGGACTGCTCGGTTCCCCAGCACGCGATCATCTACTTTGCGTCGCGCGTTTTGCCGACATGTGTGCTCGGCGATCCAATGCAGGCCATATTTGGCTTCGGCGATCCGCTCGCCGATTGGGACCAACATGTCTGCGTGCACTTTCCTCTTGCTGGCGAACTAACCATTCCGTGGCGCTGGAAAAACGCTGGTACGGAGGATCTAGGTCATTGGCTTCTGGAGGTTCGCAAGAATTTGACAGCTGGCCTGCCCGTCGATCTGCGAGGGGCCCCACCGCAGGTCACTTGGGTCCATCTCAATGGCGCAGACGACCATGCCCGGAGGCTCAAAGCTGGACTGATAAAGGCGCCGAAC
>Ga0134126_10013374_pt1 | contig 10369 bp, 6 predicted proteins | sample KB31752_FD_96881 | JGI IMG/M metagenome (GOLD analysis project Ga0134126, IMG submission 96881) | Terrestrial soil microbial communities with excess Nitrogen fertilizer from Kellogg Biological Station, Michigan, USA - KB3-175-2 | ecosystem: Environmental > Terrestrial > Soil > Unclassified ...
CTCGAACCTGATCGGTATGAGCGATCCTCCCGGGGAGAACGGCGGCATCATATACGCCAACCGAGCGCTGTTGCAGACGCTGCAGCGCACGATGGAGGAAGTCAAGGGCCATCACTTCACAGAGTTTATTTCGAATGCGAATCCTCGCGAACTTCTGCAGAACATCCAGTCTCAGACGCTCCGCTCGGGCGGATGGCAGGGTGAGTGTTTGGTTCCACGCAAACACGCCGTCGACATACCAGTGTTGCTAAGTTCAAGCGTTATCAAGGGAGAAAATGGCCAAATCATCGGACTTCTCGGTATTGCGCAAGACATCTCGGAGCGCAAAGGGGCAGAGAAAGAACTCATTTTCAAGAATGCGCTTCTACAGGCGGAAGCGGAAACCACCCTCGATGGAATTCTTGTAGTGGACAACGAGAACCGGGTCATTCTGTCGAACCGGCGCTTTGCGGAAATTGTGGGTGTACCACAGGCGGTGGTCGATGCCGGCGATGACGCCGCTCTGCTGCGAAGTGCGGCAGATGTGGTCGAAGACCTGCCGCGATTCATTCGCAAGATTGAATATCTGTACGACCACCCCGAAGAGAAAAGCGAGGATGAGATTCGATTGAAAGACGGCAGGACTCTTGAACGGTATTCCTCGCCCATGCGGGATCCGCCGGGCGCCTATCTCGGGCGGATCTTCTATTTCCGTGATATCACGGAGCGCATTCGCAGCACCGAGCGCATGAAATTGTGGTCGGAGGTGCTCGACCAAAGCGCCGAGGGCATTTTTATTCTGGATGCACGAGAGAGGATTATCCTTGTGAACGCAGCGTTTGAGCGGCTCACGGGGCTGACGTCCAAAGATGTTTCTGGAAAGCCTCCCACTGTATTGCGATCCGAACGTCACGACGCGCTCTTCTATTCGAGTCTGCGCAAAACTCTATTGCACGACGGCTCGTGGCGAGGGGAGATATGGCTTCCCCGGCAAGGTGTGAGGCCGTTTATCGCATGGCTGTCCATCAGCGCGGTTCGGGATCAATCCGGAGCGCCTACTCACTTTGTGGCCATCTTTTCCGACGTTACCCTGCACAAGCAGGACCAGGAACGAATGCTGCGCCTGGCCCATTACGACGCGTTGACCGACCTCCCGAATCGCGCCTTGCTGCTTGAACACCTTAACCAGATGACGAAAACGGCGGAGCGAAAACGCACGAAAGTCGCTGTGATTTTTCTGGATCTCGATCACTTCAAGGAAGTGAACGACTCCCTGGGACACGACAGCGGTGATGAACTTCTGCAGACCGTGGCCAAGCGCCTTTGCAGTTCCGTGAGAGCCGGACAGGATACGGTTGCGCGCATGGGCGGAGACGAATTTGTGGTCCTGCTGCCAGGCCTTGAAAGCACCAGCGATCTGGCGACAGTCGCGCAAAAGTTGCTGTCGTGCTTCCTGGTGCCGGTGGAGGTCAACGGCCACCAATTGACCGTGACTGCAAGCATCGGCATTTCCGTATACCCCGATGACGGACGCGCGGTACAGGAATTGCTCCGCAGCGCCGACGCAGCCATGTACCAAGCCAAGTCGGCCGGGCGAAACAGTTTCAAGTTCTACACCAGCGATCTGCAAAGACGCGCGATGGAGATGCTCTCAACCGAGAACGGCCTGCGCCGCGCGATTGAACAGCAGGAATTCATTCTGGAGTATCAGCCGCAGGTCAGCATTAAGACTGGGCAGCTAATAGGTGCCGAAGCACTGATTCGATGGAACCGCCCCGGCGTGGGGTTAGTAATGCCGGGCCAGTTTATCGCGATTGCAGAAGAACGAGGATTAATTGTTCCGATCGGGAGTTGGGTCATTGAAGAGGCGTGTCGCCAGGCTGTGCGTTGGCAGAAGTCGAAGGCGCTTGCTATACCGATCGCGGTCAACGTCTCTGCGGTACAGTTCCGACAACGCGACTTCGTCGACTACATGCTCCAAGTGACTCGCAGGCATGGAATCTCTCCGGCGTGCTTGGACATTGAACTCCCCGAAGGCACAGTCATTCGCGACCCGGAGTCGACCGCGGACAAGCTTAAGCGACTCCATGAGATCGGGTTTCGGCTGTCGATCGACGACTTCGGTACCGGCTATTCGTCCTTGAGCTACCTGCGACGATTTCCCTTCGACAAGATCAAAATCGACCGCTCGTTCGTGATGGACAATGGAGCCGCGAATATCGTAACCGCGATCATCAGCCTCTCTCGAAGTCTCAACTTGAAAGTCATTGCTGAAGGCGTGGAAACCGCAGAACAGCTGGCCCGCTTACGCGAGCAAAATTGCCATGAGGCGCAGGGTTATTTGCTGGGGGCAGCGGTGTCAGCGGCGGAGTTTGAGGACTGCATCGCTGAATGGTCGCAGCACTTCGATCCGAGGGATCCCTTTCGACGGCCACTGACGGCACAAAAAAGTATCGCGTTCGCCTGAACTCCGCTTGCACCGCGGGGAAATCCAGTAGACTATCTTCCTTATGATCATTCCTACTCAGCCTAATTTCACTGTCGTAAATACTTCCGATTACCGCGAAACCTATGCCAACAGTGTTCAGGTACGCGTCAACGTCTGGGATTTTTTTCTTGTGTTTGGGACCATGCAGCAGCAGTCGGAAAATCAGGTCGAGGTGCGAAATTTTCAGGGCATCTACCTGAGCCCGCAGCAGGCGAAAGCGTTGGCTGCGATTCTGCAACAGAACGTCACCAATTACGAGAGCACTTTCGGCGAGATCAAACTCGATCCACGGGGCATTCCCGCCGCCGGACCCGTGCACTAACCAATGCCAAGTGTCTTATCGCAGGATGCAGTGGCTGCCCGCAACTCGAGTCTCCAGCCTAGCCGCTGGGTGAGGACGGCCGGCCTCTGGCTAGTCTTCTTTCTACTTTTAATAGCCGCACATGCTCGCATGTTGCGGCTTCCGTATTTTTGGGACGAGGCGGGATACTATATTCCCGCAGCGCGAGACTTGCTCGGTGGTTCCCTGATTCCACATTCGACCCCCTCGAATGCGCATCCGCCGCTGGTTATGGCATGGCTGGCGCTGGCTTGGAAGTTGTTGGGCCAATCTCCGCTGGTAACGCGGATCGCAATGCTGGCGCTGGCGGCGTTTTCTCTTGCGGGTTTCTTTCGGCTTGCGAAAGCAATCTCGAACGAACCGGTCGCAGCTGCAGCAACTTTTCTGGTGGCAATTTACCCCGTCTTTTTCGCGCAGAGTTCTCTTGCGCAGGTGGACCTGGCGGCAGCTGGGCTGATTTTCTGGGGCCTCGAAGCATATTTCCGCAAGCGGCGAACGGGAATGGCGATTTGGTTTTCGCTTGCCGCCCTTGCCAAAGAAACCGCCATTCTGGTTCCGCTTGGGCTGTGTCTGTGGGAGATATTGATGCTGGTCTTTCCCTCCACACGGTTCGAAACCGCACCACAAAGAACACGACGGCAGGCGAAGGAAACGATTCTCCTCCTGATCGTACCCTGGATTCCGCTTGCGGCTTGGTACATATATCACCACACGCATACCGGATTCGTTTTCGGGAATCCTGAATTCCTGCGCTACAACCTGCAGGGGAATCTGTCGCCGTTGCGCATTGCACTCGCATTTCTACTTCGACTGTGGCAGACGATTGGATATCTGAACCTTTATCTGCTGACCCTCGCGTGTGTGGTAGCCATGAAGTACTCGGCTCAGGCAATCTCTGCCGGCTCGAAGAAGATCGGAATGGGTGCTGGTGACAAATATCGCCCGCGAATTGATGTGTGGATTCAATTTGCGCTTCTGACGGTCACGCTTGTGTATCTGCTCGCCATGTCGGTACTCGGGGGTGCCGTTCTCGCCCGCTACATGCTGCCAATTGTGCCGCTGATCATCCTCGTGTGTGTTTCGACAATATGGCGCCGCCTGCGCTTCTGGAAGGCGGTGCTCGCGATTGTCGCCGCCAGTTTCATTGCCGCGCTGGTGATCAATCCCCCGTACGGATTCTCTCCGGAGGATAACCTTGCCTACGCCGACTACATTCGCCTGCACGAAGGAGCGGAGAATTTCATCGCTCATCAATATCCGCACGCGCGGGTTCTGACCGCATGGCCTGCCAGCGATGAACTTTCGCATCCATATCTGGGTTACGTGCAAACTCCGATGAAGGTCGTGCGCATCGAGGACTTCACTGCGGAACAGTTAATGGCGGCATCCGACGCGCGCTCGAACTTCGACGTCGCGCTGGTGTTTTCGACGAAATATCAGCCCCCCCGGTCGTTATTCGACCGCTGGCGTTTGTGGCAGGAATGGAAAAGACGTTTTTTTGGTTATCACATCGATATGAGTCCCGGCGCCGCAGCCTCTATCCTGGGCGGTGAACTGGTGTACAAGGGCGGGCGCCAAGGGCAATGGGTTGGCGTCATTCGGGTGCAAAGAATCGAAGAAGCACAGCTTCGCGGGATAACTAATGCTTTGCGCCCGCAAGCACCGGCGACAGCGAGTGCAACGGCGGATAAGAACTAGCTTGCGTAAACAGAGTTGCGTCGGGTTGCTTACCGCTGCGTATCGCGGCAGCCATGGCCTCTACAGCATCTCCGGCATTGGGAGGAATCACAACCGTTGCTACCAGTTGATGCTCGCGTACAGCTTTCTGCCCGCCCTTCGGGAGTCCGTCGCAACCGAGAAACGGTGTTTGTAACCAGCGGTCGCGGGCGGGTCCGTTCGGAAGTTCGTGGAATGCCTTGCGCGCCCCAAGGGCCATGGCATCGTTCTGTGCAGCAACAACGCCGATGGGAATTTCTTTTGCAATGCTGAGTTTGAGCCAGGAATTCACTGCGTTGTAGGCACTCACTTCGGTCCAGCGACCGCGCAGCATGCGAACCTCGACATTCGCCGGCTTGCGCGACAACATACCTTCGGTACGGCGCACGGCGGCATTGTTGTCACCGGGACCTTCGATATAGAGTACAGCTCCACCTTTGGGGAGAAGGCGCGCGATCTGCTCTCCCTGAATCTCACCCACGTCTTTATGGCTAGTGGTGACAGAAAACATCGGAGTTGAATAACGCTCGCGGAGTTCGCGAACGTAGTCAACGTTTTCGCGGTTTAGGATGACCCACCCGACCTTCGCGGCTGCAGCGGCTCGAGCAGGTTGTGCGAGCGACGTGCCGACCGGTTCAAAGAAAATCGCATTGGGCCGAGTCGACGCCGGTCGTTGAATGAAATCCAAGACAACCTGGCTCTGCTGTATCGAGTCGTGCTCGGTATGGATAATCTCGAGGTCAATGCCGAGCCGCGCAGCCGCCGATTGCGCCGCACTTACCTGCTCGACTTGATAATCGTTGTTATCGACTGCAAGAAGAACGAACCTGAGCTTTTCCATCGGGCCCCCCCGATTTCGCGCACGCAACGTACGTCATGGACAATTGCCAGGTTGTTATGAACAGGCTTGCAGAGATTCGCGTGACCAGCGCGAAGCTCTCCCGGAGGATTACCCTTTCTTCTACTCCGCATCTGTCTCTTGCACAAGACCGTGTGCACTCGTTGGTAACCTGCAAAGCGCACTAAAACGTTTACTTGGGATGACGTTATTTCGCCAGGAGATGGCAGGAGTGCGTTTTCACGATGACCCAAACCTCACGTCCGGGAGCCAATCCGAGGGAATCGCGAGCGCCTAGTGTCAGATGAGCGGCGAATTCGATTCCGCAGTCGATGCGGGCAACAATAATCGCATCTCGCTGATTGAGTGAAAGCAGCTTGCCGCGCAGAATGTTCCGGGCGCTCAATCCCGCGGGTTTTTCAGTGGCCAGCAGGATGTCGCCGGCGCTGACACCGACTCGCAGGTGATCGCCGGCTTCGGAGCGTACCAGCGGAGTTTCCAATTCCACCGGACTACTTTGGGACATTCCGACGCGACAAGTCATGGTGCCGCGGTCCTCGTGAATCGACGTGACGGTTGCATCGAAAATGTTCTCGAATCCCGCAAGTTGCGCTACCGTTTGGCCGCGCGGCGCCGAGAGGACGCGATGCGGCGTGCCTTCTGCGATGATGCGGCCGCGTTCGAGCACCAGCAAGTGCTCGCCAAGCATGAAAACTTCGTCTCGACTGTGGGTCACGTATAGTACAGAAATTGCCGAGCTTTGAAGCGAGCGGCGAAGATCGTCTGCGATTTTCATGCGCACGGGCAAGTCCAACGCCGCAAGCGGCTCGTCGAGCAGCAGAATAGAAGGCCTGGTTACCAGAGCGCGAGCGAGAGCTACGCGCTGACGCTCGCCACCCGAGAGTTCGGAAGGACGCCTGTGAGCAAGGGAATCAATGCCGATGGATTCCAAAGTTTGCGCCACACGCGCCTTGCGTTCAGCCCTGGAAAGAGACGAGAGCCCATATCCGACGTTTGCCTCCACGTTGACATGCGGGAACAACGCGAGGTCTTGAAATACGTAACCAATGTTCCGCTTGGTTACCGGGACGTCCACACGATTTACGGAATCGAAAAAGATTCGGCCAGAGATGCTGAGCCGGCCAGCATCGGGTTTTGCCAAGCCGGCGATGCAGTCGAGCAGCGACGTCTTGCCTGCCCCTGATGGACCAAAAAGAATGTTGATCCCAGGTTGAACCGTGAATTCAACGTTCAGTTCCAGGGAGGAGTTCAACTTCTTTCGGACTGCGACGTGCAGGCCGGGGCTTTGGCTCGGTGCCTGTGCGGTCAGGCAGTGGCGGTCCGATTGAGTCGCTGTGCTCATGTGCGCGGCCACAGGCTGCGGAAGTTTCGGTTCAGCGAGTACACCAGCGACAGCAACGTGAAAGCTATCACGACGAGCACGATTGCGGTTGTGTTTGCCCCGGCATAGTTCAAATCCTGCACCTGATCGTAAATATTGATGGAAAGCGTGCGCGTCACACCGGGGATGTTTCCACCCACCATCAACACAACTCCAAATTCGCCCATCGTATGAGCGAATGCCAACGCAACGCCGGTGACCAGACCGGGAATCGAAAGCGGTACCAGCACGCGAAAGAAGGTCTTCAACTTCGAGACGCCGAGTACGGCGGACGCATCCACCAGTCGGGGATCAATCCCTGACAATGACGATGCCAGCGGCTGCACTGCGAAAGGCAGACTATACAGCACGGATCCGATCACCAGGCCTCCAAAGGTGAAAGCCAACGTGTGGCCGGTGACAGAGGTCCACCAGAGTCCGAGGGGACTGCGCTGCCCGAGCGCGACCAAAACGTAAAACCCCAGAACCGTGGGTGGAAGCACGATCGGAAGAGCGACGAGCGCTTCAACCAAAAATTTCCACCGCCAGCGTGAGAAGGCGATCCAGTAGGCAAGCGGGAACCCGATCACAACCAGAATGGCCGTCACGACTGCTGCCAAGCGGAGGGTAAGCCAGAATGCCTGCCAATCCATAGGCAAGAGTGTAACCTGCACGGCGGAATTCGGTTCGGGCGCGGCGGGTCTCTCCCGTCCCATTTTGGGATGATCACGGAAGTAATGTTCACTCGTCACAGAGTTGACCTTCGCCAGCGGCATACCATGCCGGTGATGAAGGAGCAGCGATGGAGATTCACGAGGCGCTTGAAGTCGTTCGTAAACTCGCTGATGGTTTGCATCCCGAAACTGGCCAAACCGTAAGCGGCGATTCGATATACCAACATCCTCAGGCTGTGCGCGCACTGAACCGGGCGGTACTGGCACTCGAGCTTCAACAGGCAAGGGAACATGCGCGCAACTCTCTACCCGCCAATGCAGGCAAGCCGTGGTCGAACACCGAGGACACGCAAATCTGCGAAGAACTGCGGCGAGGGGTCAACTTCCAGGAAATTGCTCGAACTCATGGGCGCACGTTGGGGTCCATCCTGGCCCGACTCATTCGGCTGGGAAAAATATCGGCGCAGGCGAACCGGTTGAACTCACAGAAGAGTGTGTGATGAACAACAAGATCGCGGCCGTCGCCGTTCTGTTGTTCAGCGCCGCGCACCTGCTTGCACAGCAGTCAACGACGTTGCATTTGCAGGCCATGCAGAGGGTAGCACGCGAACGATGGCAGAGTAGTGGGCGTTCTGGATCGGGAACTGCGGACCTTCGACGACAGGCAATTCAGCAGAAGCTACGCATGCGTGGCATTAGATCGACGGCCAAGCCCTTCGTGGCAATGTCGGGCGGTTGGAATTCACTTGGCCCTTTGCCTCTGCCGTCCGATGCGAGTGGCGCCGGAATTCAGGATTATGGATGGGTTTCGGGGCGAGTGACGGCGATAGCGATCGACCCGAATGATCCCACCGGCAACACTGTTTTTGTCGGCGGAGCCTACGGAGGTGTTTGGAAATCGACCAATGCGGGTGATTTGAGTACGACCGCTTCTGCGGTGACTTGGACTCCGTTGACGGACGATCAGATGACGCTGGCTATTGGCGCGCTTGCCGTGCAGCCGCAAAGCGCGTCTCCGGATCCGAATAAAAGCGTCGTGCTCGCCGGTACAGGAGAAACCAACAGTTCGGTGGATTCCTACTATGGACTTGGCATTTTGCGCTCGACCGATGGCGGGGCGCATTGGGCACTGATTTCTCAAGACACGACCGGTACACACTCTTTCGCGGGGCTCGGATTCAGCCAGATCGCTTTCAGCAAGACGAATTCAAGATTGGTTGTAGCTGCCGCCGCATCTGCATCGCAAGGGATCGTAGAAGGCTTGGAGAACCCGGCAGACGCAAATCGCGGGCTTTACTACTCGACCGATGCAGGTGCGACATGGAATTTGTCGAGCATTTCCGACGCCGGCGTCGCGGTGACAGGGGCTTCGGCGACCTCAGTTGCATTTAATGCGGCTGCAGGAAAGTTCTACGCGGCCGTGCGATATCACGGGTTTTATGTTTCCTCAGACGGCGCGAACTGGTCGAGGCTCGCAATGCAGCCGGGTTCCGCTCTGGGTACCGGTAACTGTCCAGGACAAGCGGTTCTGCCGAGCGCCTGCCCAATCTACCGCGGAGTGATTTCGGTGGTCCCAAGCCGAACTGGCCCTTCAGGCTGGGGAGAGATCTATGCCTGGTACGTGGACGGTAACGATGTCGATCAGGGCGTCTGGACTTCCAGCAATGGCGGCGTCTCCTGGTCGCAGGTCAATGACTCGGGAATCACCAACTGCGGAGATTTCTTCGGCGGCTGCGGTACGGCTCAGGGTACCTACAACCTGACACTCGCGGCTGTCCCCAACGGATCAGCGACTGACCTATACGCCGGAGCAACCAACCTTTATAAATGCACGGTTTATCCGGGCTCGGCTGCGTGCAACGGCACGGGCGTGAATACGTTCGTCAATCTCACCCACTCATATGGATGCAGCGACGTCGCCCGAGTCCATCCCAATCAACACGCAATGGACTTCGTCGTCTCGAACGGAACCGCCCTCATATTTTTCGGAAACGACGGCGGAATTTCTCGTGCGCTCGACGGCTTTACCGATCTAACCACTGGGACCTGCGGTCTGTCCAATCAGTTCGATAATTTGAACGCGACGCTTGGCCCAATGACGCAGTTCCTATCGATCGCGCAGTCTATGACCGATGTGAACCTGTTGTGGGGAGGGACTCAGGGCAACGGTGCGCCGGCGACAGCCTTCCTGCAAAGCGGCGGTCAATGGGCCAATGCAAACGCGGGGGACGTCGGCTTCACGGCAATCAATCCGACTGACGACACTGAATGGTTCCTATCGACGCCGCCTGATGCGATTTCAGGCGTGAACCTTCTGCGCTGCTGGAACGGGATCAATTGCCACACGGCGGATTTTCAAAATGATCCCATCGTCAGCAGCACCTCGGTTGCTGGCGACGTCGGGCCGTTCTATCTGCCGTTCGTTCTCGATCCTGCAAATCCCGGAACAATGGCGCTGGGAACATGCCGCGTGTGGCGAGGATCTTCTTCGGGAGGGTCGTTTGCGCCGCTGAGCCCGAATTTCGAGGTCGGTGGCAATGGGAGCTGCAGTGGGACCGAGACAAACATGGTTCGGGCGCTCGCCCTCGGAGGACCTAGAGATAACGCCGGCAACTCTCGGGTGATCTATGCGGCAACAAACGGTGAAGGGCCAGCTCTGCTGACCACGCCGGCAGGCGGCCGCGTTTGGGTGACCACCGATGCCGGCGGCGGACCTAACACATGGCTCGACCGCACCGGATCGATTAATCCACAGGGGTTTCCGATTTCCAGCATTGTGATCGATGCCTCCGATCCCAGCGGGCAAACGGCATACGCCGCGATCATGGGCTTCCACGCATCTCACGTCTGGAAGACTATCAGTGCAGGCCTTTGGTGGTTCGACTTCAGCGGGAACCTTCCGGATGCACCGGCGGATACTCTGCTAATCGATCCGCCAACCTCGACGATCTAC
>Ga0134126_10013375_pt1 | contig 10368 bp, 13 predicted proteins | sample KB31752_FD_96881 | JGI IMG/M metagenome (GOLD analysis project Ga0134126, IMG submission 96881) | Terrestrial soil microbial communities with excess Nitrogen fertilizer from Kellogg Biological Station, Michigan, USA - KB3-175-2 | ecosystem: Environmental > Terrestrial > Soil > Unclassified ...
ACGTAGCACTGGAAGTCGAGGATCAGGACCGGCTCACCGCGGGGTGAGGTGAGCACCGAGAGGCCGGAAATGTGCGGCTGTCCGTGTGCGAATTGCCACGTCCAGGTGCCCTCGGCGCTCTTCAAGGCCGCGCTCGGCCGTTCCAAATACCAGGGGCTCTGTCCCGAGACTGTCCAGTCGATTGGGATCATGGGTGGTGCCGCAGGGGTATTTCTCTAGTCGTCGTCCGCGGCGTGGAGTGCTTGGCGGGCTTTCGCGGCCGCGACACAACTCGGCAGGTTATCGAAGAGTCTCGGACGCCGGCGACCGCCGTTGCCGTAGTCGCTCCAGAAGTGTTCGCAGTGCTCCGGGTCGTTGGCCTTGTCGGCTTTGCACTTCGCGATTTGCGCATCGCGCAGGGGTTTGATCTTCGCTTCCCGGTCCTTCGCGCACTGCGCCTCGAGCGCCGCAAGGTGACTGGCGGCGTCCGCTAAAGACATCGCCGGCACCGCGAGCGCGAGGACCGCGGCGGCGAACACCGATGCTCGTGTACATGGAGTCATCCTGCGACACCTCTTTGGCCCGCCGCTCAAAGTGTAGCGCGTAGAGGCCCGGTACCGGGTGCGAGCGAAAGCGCTGCCAGCGAGAAGGCTGCGCCGATCAGCGCGCGGGGAGGAAGGTGCGGACGCTTCGGAGTCCTGATCGACCGAGGTGTGGGCGGCGGGTCTGGCTTTATTCCGCACCGCGGACGGCCGGCGGGCTTCGGATCGAACGTGCGTCCGGCGCTGACGCGCCTTCGGATGGAGAGGTTTGGCGGTGGGGAGACGCATTCCGAATTCGCGTACCCCTCTGATTCGGTCACTTGGGGCCGCATCACGTGGGCGCCGTGCCGGTGGGGGCGCCTTCCGGTGGTAAGATAAGGTCCAAGGTCGGGGGGGCAGGGACTGACTGCGGCGATGGGGCTTTCCCGCATGTGTCAGCGCGGACATAACAGGCGACCTCAACAACATGAAGATTTGGGTCGGCGTCACGGATGAGGACTGGTTCCAACGCTTGAGCTTACTCAGGCCTGACGAAGTGAACTTCTGGCAGCCGAGCGGAAGTCGGACCTTCCGCGCGCTCGAACCGGGGGAACCCTTTCTCTTCAAGTTACATAGCCCGCAGAACTTCATCGTCGGGGGCGGTCACTTTGTGCGCTCTTCACCGCTCCCGGCTTCACTCGCGTGGGACGCCTTCGGTGAGAAGAGTGGCGTGTCGTCCTATGAGCAACTCCTCACCCGCGTGCGTCGATATCGTCGAGATGAGAGCAGCGTCAGCGTGGACCCCGTGATCGGGTGCAACGTCCTCGCGGCTCCCTTCTTCCTGTCGCGGCCCCAGTGGATTCCCGTACCTGAAGGGTGGGCTCTCAACATCGTCCAGGGGAAGACCTACGATTCAGAAGTTGCGGAAGGCGCGGCCCTGTGGCAGGCGGTTCAGGATGCCTCTACGGTTGGGCGTTCGGAGTCGGAAGTTGACATGCCTCCGATCACGGCCGATCGCTTCGGTGCTGAATACCTCACGCGCAGCCGCCTGGGCCAGGGTGCCTTTCGTGTGCTGGTGATCGATGCCTACCAGAGGCGATGTGCCGTCACGGGCGAGAAGACACTCCCGGTGCTCGAGGCGGCTCACATCAAACCCTATGCCCGGCAGGGGATGCATCATGTCAACAACGGCATCTTGCTCCGCTCTGACCTACACAAGCTGTTCGATGTCGGGTACGTCACTGTGACGCCGGATTTACGGCTCAAGGTGAGCTCCCGGTTGCGCGAGGACTGGCACAACGGACGTGAGTATTACGCCCACAAGGGCCAGTCGCTCGGCTTTCTGCCGGAGGACCCCGCCTGGCGGCCGAATGCGGAGTACCTGAAGTGGCATAACGACAAGGTTTTCAAGGCATAACTGATCCCCACTCCGCCCCTCTCGTGTCTGACGTGGAACGGATCCGTGAGGAGCTCCGGCGGTTCGCCGCCGAGCGAGACTGGGACCGTTTCCATACGCCTAAGAATCTCGCGGCAGCACTGAGTGTGGAAGCCGCCGAACTCTTGGAGCACTTCCAGTGGTTGACCGCGGAGGAGTCGGCGAATCTATCGGAGGTCACGCTCTCGAAGGTTCGACTGGAGATGGCGGACGTATTGCTCTACCTAATCCGGCTCGCTGACAAACTGAATGTGGACCTGATGTCCGCGGCGACGGAAGAAATTCGGATCAATGCCGCAAAGTACCCGGCAGACCAGGTTCGCGGGGATGCGCGGAAGTACAGTGAATATTGAGCGCCGTACGTCGAGCAGCTGAGGACTTCCGATGGGCGAAGTTCGGCGGGGGCGGTGGCGGGCGTTCGGTGGCCAGACGGGCGGGCGTCTGCATGTGCTCGCGGGCTCTGCGATTGCAGTCCCCGTAGCGACAACGTAATGTTCGAATTTCGTGTCGACTGCGCTCGACGGCGAGAGGGGCTATATAAGAATGATAAATCCCGAGAAGAGCAGCTTGACGGGACGGCAACGGGTCCTTATTTGCGTTCGCGAGTTTGTGGCTCCGAGCGAGATGTCGCCGGTTCTATTACTGATGTTCGGTTTGATCTTCGCAAGCTTGATTGCTGCAGGTGTGCAGATTTTCCTCTTGTTCATGGGAGCTCGCGAATCTAGCGTCTCTGTTGGGCCAGAGTGCGCCCCGGCACCCGCTACTTGACCATACGTTGCTTGGGCTCGGATTCACTGCCGTCGGCGCATGTATCGCCGTCAACTATGGAGCGCCATGGGTGTCGCGCAGAGTCGACCGCGCACTCAGTCGTCTCGACGCAGCGCGCTTGCGGGCCACTTATGCGGAGATCTGGCGGATCGACCCTTCGGAGGTTCTTGTCTACAAAGACTATGCAGATGCCTGCATTGGCTGCGAAGTTCAGCCGGAGCGAGAAGTCGTTCGAGTTTCGAATGTGCGACATTTCCTCCGTCCTCGCGTCTCAGGGAAGACCGTGGGTGCCAGGGCTCCTACCACGAAAGAATGTCGGGGAACGGGTTGCGCAGCAGATCGAGAGTCTTCTCGCGGCGACTCAGGCGAGTGGATCCGGAGTGCCGGATCCAGACCGGGAAGCTGACACGGCCGAAGCGCGAATCCGGCAACGCAAGGATATCGGTCCGACCGTCAAGGAGATACTCACCCGAGCGCGACGCGGGCAGGGTGTCTATCGAGAGAGTCTGGAGCGGGTGGAGAGTCAGTGCCGGTTGACGGGACTCCTGGATCGGCTCCATCTTCGGGCGAGTCACATCAAGCCGTGGTGCCAGTGTACGGACGAGGAGAAGCTCGATGGCTTCAACGGGCTGCTGCTCTCCCCGCACATCGATCCTCTCTTTGATCGCGGCTACATCAGCTTCTCAAACGCGGGCGATTTGATGCTGTCCCGGGATTTGAATCCGGCCGTGTTGGAGAAGTGGGGGATCGCGTCGCGCAAGAATGTGGGCGCGTTTGGACCGGAGCAGTGTCGATATCTGGAGTACCATCGCTCCGAAGTCTTTGAGAAGACGAACGGCGGGAGGCGCACGCGTGCCGATCAAGAATTGGAGCTGCTGGAAATCGGAGAGCCGGCGGTGGTGAAGGCGGTGGAGTGATGCGGCGAGGGATGCCCGAGTGGCAAAGCGAACGAAATGAAAGGAGGCGCGGGTGATCGATCGTGGTGGGGTCATCCGGATCGCATGATTGGCGTGTGTCCCAACTGTCACCGCCGCGTGCACTATTCGAACGACGTGAGGGGGATCAAGAGGAAGATGATGCGGCGGGTCGCTGCAATCCGGGTGAGCCTCACGCGCCTCGGATAAGGATTGTCATGCGCACGTTGACGGGTGTGGACGGTTGTCGCGGTGGATGGCTCGCGGTTGTTGAGTCTGGCGGGTGTCTCGTGGGGCGGGTGGCGCCCGATTGGGGGAGTCTGATGAACCGCATGTCAGCCGGGGCGCTCGTCGGCGTCGACATTCCCATCGGAGTTCCCGCGAGCGGGTCTCGGCAGTGCGATCTGGAAGCGCGTCGGCGATTGGGCCAGCCGCGAGGCAGCAGCGTGTTTCCGGCGCCGGTGCGGGGATGTTTGAGAGAGGGGACGCACCCGCAATTGTCGGCGCTGCATCGCACGATCGACGGTCGTGGTCTCACTGTGCAGGCCTACCACATTCTGCCTAAGATCCGGCAGGTCGAACGTTACATCGCGGCCGATCCGAAGAGGCATAGGTCGATCTTCGAGATTCATCCGGAGGCGTCGTTCGCGCTCTGGAATGGCGGGAAGCCCATGCAGCACAACAAGACGAAGTCGGCGGGGCGGGCGGAGCGGGAAAGACTCATTGACGCGGAGTGGCCCGGGCAGCGGGAGCGGTTGTGGGCGTCGGTTCGAGGGCGGGGATGCGGGCGGGATGATCTGAAGGACGCCTTTGCGGCGCTGTGGACCATTGGGCGCATCGCGGTGCAGCAGGCGGTGCGGATGCCGGTAGTCCGCGAGCACGATGGTAGGGGGATGATGCTGCAGGCCGGGCAGTGCGTCGCAGGCGCCGCCACGCTACTGTTCATTTTCTATGCTGGCCGATGGATCGTGACGGGCCGCGTGAGACCGCTATGGCCGCTCCAACCGAAGTCGTCTGGCGGTGAGAACTGCGTGCCAATACCGTGATCCGTGTCCGGCGCTGAAGCGCCTGCGGATGTAGAGGCGGGGCGGGGGGGATCCGGCGAGCGCCGAGCGGGGGGGACCGCGGCGAGTCGGGCGGGCGGGGTGTGTGGGCGAGGCGAACGTCGGCCATAGCGCAAGGGCGAGACACCGGCCTTGGAGCGGATCGAGACGCCCCTGGGAAAAAGAATCACGAGAGCGCGGAAAGGGGAGGATGCATGAGCTGTCCGAAATGTGGAGCGGCGACCGCGATTGCGGATCCACGGTGTCGGCAATGTGGGTCGGAATTGAACCGGCCGTATGCGGTGAGCCCCGCGGCGCTGGAGCAGTCGACACCGGCCGCCGCGCTCAAGAGCCCGTACGGCGGGTTCTGGCGGCGGGTCGGGGCGTTCGCCATGGATGGGTTTGTCCTCGCCATCGTGGGGCAGGGGCTCGGTTTGGCGTTTGGGGCGAGTTTCGCGAGCCTGGGCCAGAGCGGACGCTGGATCGGCTTCCTTGTCGCGGCCCTCTACGTCATTCCGGCCCACCACTTGTGGGGTCAGACTCTCGGCAAACGCGTTTTGGACCTTCGGGTGCAGCGCTTGGAGGGCGGACGGCTCTCCGTCGCCGCGGCGAGCGTGCGTTATCTGGCACTTGCCGTCCCCTGGTTTTTGAACGGCCTCTTCTTCAGCGCGCCTCAGTGGCCCTCGGCGCTTCTGATCGCGGTCGGTGTGATCTTAGGCTCGGTGTTGTTTGTCGGGATTCTGGGCAACCTATACCTCTTGATTTTCAACCGACCCTCTCGCCGACTCCTGCATGACTGGGTCGCCGGCACGGTCGTGGTGCGGGCGAGCCCCTCGCGGGCGGCGGTGCCGGCGGCGGGTGTGAGGGTCACCCCGCTCCATATGGCGATCGTGGGACTGATTCCCGTGGTCGTGTTCGCGGCTTTGGGCTCGATCGCGCTACGCACCCATGTTACTCCCGGGCAGATCGCTCAATTGCAGAGCACTCAGGAGGCGCTGAGCCACTCCCCCGGGGTTCTCCAAGGGAGCCTCGTGGACCAGCAGAACTTCAGCGCGCAAGGGCGCACGCATGTCATCGCCGCACAGCTGTGGGTCGCTGAAGCCGATGCCGCAAAACGCCGGGTCCTGGGCCGGCAGGCCGCCGCCACGATCCTTAAGCAGTATCCAAACAGCCGCACGGCGGACCGTATTGCCATCGTCTGCCGGTGGGGCTTTGACATCGGTATTGCGAGCACCTGGCGCAGTGACGGGGAGGTGCATTCGGTGGCGGACTGGAAACGGCTGTTGGGCAATGCATCCCCGTGATGAGTGTCGGAAGGTCAGAGGCTGGTGAGCGGGCGGTGGTGAAGGTGGACTGTGGAATCTATTCTGATAGCCGAATCACAGCGACTTGACCGTTCCAGTGAAACACTGTTCCGATCTATCAGCGACAGACAGGTTCACGGAGGAGCGGGGTCATGAGGTTTAAACACTTACAGAGGGGAATTCGCTGCGGCTTGACATGGTTCCTCGCCAGCGTTGTGCCCAGCCTGCTGATGGCCGCGGACCCACCCCAGGGGCTGCTTCAGTTCAAGCTCACGAAGGGCCATGGGATCCGTGTATGCGAGGCGTACCTCAAGCGTCTACAAAGCACGCACTTCGACAGACCGCCCTATTGCGGCAGGCCTGAAAACGATTCAGTTCCGGGATTTTCCTTCCTCCATCGAGTGCCCCTCACACCAGAAGAAGTCGCGACACTGGTCAATCGGGTCAGCAGTTTCGCGCACACAGGCGATCAATTTAAAGGAGATCGGGCGGAGGCCGCCAGGCATCGCCTAGGCATGAAGCCCGAAGATCGCGATCGACTGATCGCTATCATGAAAAGCGACTTGCCGAACCTGATGAATGTATGGCGATACGACCCGCCCGTATCCATCGAGAACAACGGCATCCCTGAAAATCTCGTGATTTGGCTCGGAGGTTCCGCCATAGGGTCCTGTGGCTCCATCCCATCCAATCTTCCGGAGCCCTTCCGGGAAGATCAGTGGGCTCTTGTGCTCACGAAAGATTCCGCTGCGATCGATGTTGAAAAGACCCTGAGTCTCTTTGGGCATCCCTACCCATACTCGGTGGTCCGGCCGGGGGTACCCGATCGCAGGCCCAGGCTGGTGGGTCCGAATGTCGGTATCTTCGAGTACGAGGGAGTCGATTACTTTGACACGTTCTTCGATTTTTTCGGAGACTTCGATAACAGAAGGGCGCACGACGATCAGCTTCTGAAGACCCTCGGCGTCTTCATGCGAAAAGACCATGTGACGAAGCAGATGTGTGAATACACGGTCTCTGGCATGGACCTCGGCTTTTGACCGAAGCTGTCGCGCTGTTGCGGGCGCTCTCGCTCCTGAGTGCGATCGGGATGCTCGCCGCGTGTTCGGTGAGCGCCCCGATTCAGCCGGTGGCCATGGGTGCATCCGCGTTGGAAGGAGCCGGTCAGACGATTTCGGTCCTGCCGATCCCGATGGATGGCGCGGCGTACCGGGTCTTCAATCAGGCCGGTCGTGGGTTTGTCTCGATGCAGTCGGTGCGAAAGGAAGCCGAGCGGAGGGCCACGGAGTTTTGCGGGCGCAGGGGAAAGGCCGCGGAGACTCTTCAAGAGACCCTCGCCTATACGCCTTACGTTTTAGGTCACGTCCCTCGTATTGAGATTGTCTTCGACTGCGTCGAGTTCGGACACATCGTCGATGACACGTATGAGAAGCTCTTTGACCTCAAGAAACAGTTCGATAGCGGCGCTAAGACGAAAGCGCAGTTCGATCGCGAGAAGGCAAACATCCTCGCCGAGCCGTGAGGACGGCGAGGATCTGATCGAGCGCGATCCGTGTCCGGCGCTTCGCCCCCAGATCGAGCCGTTCGGCGGAGGGAGGGGGAGGTGCCTGGAGAGTTGAGCGGGGTGTGCGGATGGAGATCGCGGCGTCCGTTCGTTCATGGCTGGACGCATCGCGACCAGGGGCCGGACGGTTCGGACCTCAGGGGGTGCGAGCGAGCAGGCAGCGGAGTACGGGTGATGGCACCGATCTCTCAGAAGTTCGCACGAGGGGCGATGATCACGGTCGTCGTGTTGGCGTGCACAGGTCTGCTGCTGCGTGCGCTCCTTCAAGTGTGGCGGGGTCATGGGGCGGAGGTCTATTCGAACGTTTACGGAATGTGGATCCACTGGACGACGGTGCTGACGTTCGCCGCGGCCTTGCTGATCGCCTTGATCGGGGCCCTTGGATTGCGCTGGTGGCAAGGGCGAGATGACCGGACCCTGGCACGTCTTGCCGGCGGTGCCGTCCAGAAAGATCGGGAAGACGGACGGGGCGGGCCGAACCGGCTTTGAATAGCCTTGAGGCGTGATCACCATGCACAGTCCAATATTGGCACCCGTTGTCGCCTTAGTGCTGTGGACGTTCGTGATGTGTGCCTGGCTGTATGCCACGCGCATTCCGGCCATGGTGAGCCAGAAGATCACTTACGACCCTCGTCGGCCGGTCGAGGCATTCCAGGCGCAGCTGCCGCCCGAAGTTCGCTGGAAGGCGGACAACTACAATCATTTGATGGAGCAGCCGACGCTTTTCTATGCCGTGGCGTTGACCTTAGGTCTACTCGGCGCTGACGGAGTCTGGAACACGGCGCTCGCGTGGGCCTACGTGGGTTTGCGCGTGGTTCACAGTTTGGTGCAAGCGACCGTGAACGTGATCCTGGTGCGTTTTGCCATTTTCATGGTCGCGACGATGGTCTTGCTGGTGCTGTCGCTTCGCGCGGCCTGGATCGTGTTGTGACAGAGAAGAGGCCGTGAAGGCGATCCAACGCGTGCTCATCGCAGTGGCGTATGCGATGGGGGGTATCCCCACGGATGCGCACTGGATCGGCCGTCTGCACCAGCTTCGCGGGGAGTTTCGGCGCACGCGCTCCGATTGGTGGTCGGTGGTGTTCGCCGCAGGGGTCTTCGTGGCGTTCGGCGGTTTGTGCGTGGGGTTGATGATCGGCACCGCGCGAGACCCGGAGCCGCTGTTCGCGCCTGCGTGGTTTGCACTTCCTGCGGTTGCGCTTTTTGGGCTCGCCGGATGGTTCGTGCGGAAACTGGACATTCAGTACCAGTTTGACAACGGCGAACTGCGAGCAGTGAGGCAAGGGGTCGTGCTGTGGAGAGAGGATCTCGCCGGTCTCACGCGGGTCACGGCGACGCAGGGTCGGAGCGGGATCATTTCGATGAAACTTATCTGGCCGGATCACTGCAGGAGGATGGAACTCTATCGCTCCGTGCAGGCGGCGGTGGAGGGCAAAGCTGACGGCGGGTGAAGCGGTGCAGGCGCTTGGGGAGACGGACATGAAATCGCACGTAATACTCATTGATTTCGAGAACGTGCAGCCGACGACGGTCGGCGCATGGCGCGGTGGCGCCTGCCAGATCAAAGTGTTCGTCGGGATGAGACAATCGAAGATTCCCTTGAGTACGGCGCGGGCGCTGCAGGTGCTCGGTCCGGATGCGGAGTACATCCAGATCGATGGCAGCGGACGTAACGCGCTCGATTTTCACATCGCCTTCTACATCGGGCGACTGGCAGCTCAGAAACCGGGCGCGCATTTCCACGTGGTGTCCGAGGACACCGGTTTTGATCCCCTCATCCAACACGTGAAGACCTTAGGGATTCTCTGCGACCGGGTGAACTCGATCGGGGAGGTGACGGGAGCCGCACGTTCGATTCCCGAGTCGCTCGTCCGGGGAGAGTCGAGCGAGGTGTGGCGGCAAATGGGGAATCAAGGCTAAGGTGATGGCAACGTGGGCCGTTGCAGTCTGCGTCAATTTCGCGAACCGCCGGAGGGGCCAGAGGCGGGCACTTCACACAAAAGGAATCGCACTACATCGATCACCCCGACCTCTTGGTGTCGGTGGTACCGCTGACACCCTTGTAGGTGTTACTGGGCTTGCCGTGCGGCGTGGATACGCCGACGTCGGTGACGGACGAAGGCAGCTGGGTTATCCGATGCGTGTTCGCGCGGATGCCGGAAAAGCCACTACCCTCCGTTCCCGCCTCAAGATACTTCCGAGGCATTCCGCGAGCCTGTTCAGCGCCGCGCGCTTCTCCTGCGCGTAGTCATGCCGATCGTAGGTCTCAGCCACGTCATCGATGGTGTGGTTGAGCACCTTCTCGACGTGCAGGCGCGGCACACCGGCTGCGGTCATCAGGCTGGCAGCCGTCCGACGCAGATCGTGCGGCGTGAAGCGTGGAATCCCAAAGTGCTCCTTTCGATCGCGGATCCCCTGGGAGAGGGCGCGAACCGTGAGGGGCCCGGCGGCCCGAGCTCGCCAGCAGCGAGACGGAATCAGGTAGGGCGTCCTTCCGAACCGCCGCTCCAGATGCCGTATCAGGGTGAGCGCTAAGGTGGACAACGGCACTTCGTGGGGCGGGCCGTTCTTGGACCGCTCTGCCGGGATTGTCCAGATCCGTCGATCGAGATCAAATTCCTCCCGGGCCGCGAGGGCCACTTCGCCCGGCCGCTGCGCCGTGACCAAGATCAGTTTCAGCGCGGTGCGCGTCTCGAAGTTCAATCCGCAGGCGCAGAGCTTTCTCCAGAAGAGCAGTACCTCTCGGTCATCGAGCTTGCGCTTGCGAGCCTTCTCGCTCCCGCCGGGCCAGGGGAGGGATGAGAACGGGGTGGCCTCCAAGGTGCCACGTTCGACCGCGA
>Ga0134126_10013376_pt1 | contig 10368 bp, 10 predicted proteins | sample KB31752_FD_96881 | JGI IMG/M metagenome (GOLD analysis project Ga0134126, IMG submission 96881) | Terrestrial soil microbial communities with excess Nitrogen fertilizer from Kellogg Biological Station, Michigan, USA - KB3-175-2 | ecosystem: Environmental > Terrestrial > Soil > Unclassified ...
TTACCCTAAGTCTGGCTTTGATCTTACGCCCTGGGTAAGCCCGCTGTCGTATGGATGCGGGCTTTTTTATTCCTGCGGCCACATGCCCTCTTCCGCCGGTACTTACTATTGCACTTCCTCCGTCGCCATCGTCGGATCGTGCCGGTAACGGAATACCAGCGGGAACACGATCCCCAGCACCAACGCATAACCCGAAAAAGTCAACCAGATGCTGTGCCAGTCGCGGACGCCATCCGCGGTGAAATGATCGACGACCAATCCACTCAGAAAAGTTCCGGCCCACGCGCCGATGCCATTGGTCATCAGCATGAACAACCCCTGAGCGCTGGCCCGGATGCCGCCGGCGACCTCGCGCTCGACAAACAGCGAGCCGGAGATATTGAAGAAGTCGAAGGCCATCCCGTAGACGATCATCGACAGGACCAGGAAGGGCAGCCCGCTACCGGGGTTTCCGATGCCGAACAAGCCAAACCGGAACACCCAGGCAAAAATGCTCAGGAGGATCACCGTTTTGATGCCAAAGCGTCGTAAAAAGAAAGGTATCGTCAGTATGAACAAGGTCTCCGAGATCTGGGAAACGGAGATGAGCAGGACCGAATGCCTGACGGCAAAAGCGTCGGAATAATGCGGGATGCGGGCGAAATCGCTGATGAAACCGTCTGCAAACGCGTTGCTGATCTGCAAGGCAAAACCCAGCAGCATCGAAAAGATAAAAAAGATCAGCATTTTCGGTTTCCTGAATAAGACAAAGGCGTCGAGCCCCAGCGAGGCATAGAGGCTCGGTTTGGACCCGGTCCGGATCGGAAAACAAGCAGGCATGGTGAAGGCATAGATCCCCAGTGTCACCCCCGCGGCGGCGCTTACATACAACTGAATCGGGCTTTGTTTCCAACCGCACAGATCGACGACCCACATCGCACATATGAAGCCGACTGTACCCCAGACACGGATCGGCGGAAAATCCCGGATGATATTGAATCCCCTTTTTTCGAGGATGATATAGGAGACGGTATTGTTCAATGCGATCGTCGGCATGAAAAAGAAGGAATTGAAAAGCATCGCTACGTAAAACAGGCCGAAGCCAGTCAGCGTGGACGCCCAGATCAGCATCGCCGCCGCAACGATATGACAAATACCCAACACCCGCTCCGCATTGACCCATCGGTCCGCGACGATCCCGAATAATGCCGGGGTGAATATCGAGGCTATCCCCATCGTACCGTAAATACTTCCGACCTGTTTGCCGTCGAAATGCAGTATGTTGAACATATAATCGCCCAGCGAGATCAGCCATGCCCCCCAGACAAAGAATTCCAGGAAATTCATCGCGATCAGCCGGGATTTGATATTCATCCGCTGAAGATAAACATTTACCATTAATTTTGTGGCATGGTTACCCAAACGACCGGCATAGCTGCCTTACTCTCAACAGCAGACGAGGACCTGCGGCCCATCGGTGAAAAGGTCATCGCCCGCGAGCGCATTACGCCCGAAGAAGGGATCCTCCTGTTCGAAAAAGGCAGCCTCCCCTATCTTGGGGCGCTCGCCAATCACGTCCGCGAGCGGCTGCATGGCAACAAAACCTATTTCAACCGCAATTTCCATATCGAGCCGACCAACGTCTGCGTCTTCACGTGCCAGTTCTGTTCCTATTCCCGGCTGTACGCCCACCGCGACGAGGGCTGGGAGCTCAGCCACCGGCAGATGCTCGACATCGTTAGGAGCTATGACGGAAAACCGGTGACCGAAGTGCACATCGTAGGCGGGGTACACCCGAAAATGAATCTCGAGTTCTTCATCGAACTGCTGCAGCAGATCAAAGCCCACCGGCCCGGTCTGCACATCAAAGGATTTACAGCGGTGGAACTGGACTATATGTTCCGGAAAGCCAGGTTGACCGCCGAAGAAGGCATGCACCGCCTCCACGCGGCAGGACTGGATTCGATGCCGGGCGGAGGAGCGGAAATTTTCCATCCGGAGGTTCGGCAGGTCATTTGCGCCGACAAGGTCGATGCGGAAGGCTGGCTGCGGATCCATGAGGCGGCACATCGCGAAGGGATGCACACCAATGCGACCATGCTCTATGGTCATATCGAAACCTATGCACACCGCATCGATCACATGGACCGGCTTCGTCGGCTGCAGGACCGCACCGGGGGCTTCAATACGTTTATCCCGCTTAAATTCCGTAATAAGGACAACGATATGAGCCATGTACCCGAGTCGTCCATCATAGAGGACATGCGACTGTATGCGGTCTCCCGGCTATACATGGACAATTTCCCGCATCTGAAAGCCTACTGGCCCATGCTCGGAAGACAGAATGCGCAGCTGACCCTGGCTTTCGGCGTCAACGACCTGGACGGAACCATCGACGATACGACAAAGATCTATTCGATGGCAGGCAGCGAGGAACAAACGCCCAGTCTCAGCACGGCGCAGCTCGTGGCGCTGATCAGGCAGGTAGGCCGCGAGCCCGTTGAGCGGGACACGCTCTACAATGAAATACATAACTATAAAGATGCGGATATCGACGCGCTGGCGCACGACCCCGCATTGAACTAGCGTCCCGCCTCCGCCGGCGTTCACTCCGACCGAAGGCTCCGCGCCCGGCATCCGCTCAGCACTCGCTCAGTCCCAGCGGGATCTGTACCGCCAGCCCTCCGTCGGATGTCTCTTTGTATTTGCTGTTCATATCCTGCGCGGTATTCCACATCGTTTGGATGACCGCGTCGAGCGAAACCTTTGCAAAATCCGGCGTGCTTTGCAGCGCCAGCTGCGAGGCCGTAATGGCTTTTATCGCGCCCATCGTATTCCGTTCGATACAGGGTATCTGCACCAGCCCGCCGATGGGATCGCAGGTGAGCCCGAGATGATGCTCCATGGCGATCTCCGCCGCCATCATGGCCTGACGCTGATTGCCGCCGACCGCTTCGGTGAGCGCCGCTGCCGCCATGGCCGAACTTACGCCGATCTCCGCCTGGCAACCGCCCATGGCAGCCGAAATGGTAGCGCCTTTTTTAAAGATGCTGCCTATTTCCGAGGCGGTGAGGATGAACCGGAAGATCTTTTCCTGGTCGAAACCATCGCAAAATATCACGTAATACTCCAATACGGCAGGGATGACACCGGCTGCTCCATTGGTAGGTGCGGTCACCACTCTTCCAAACGAGGCGTTCTCCTCATTGACTGCCAGTGCAAAACAGCTGACCCAATCCAGCGTATATTTGAAGCCGTTGCCCCCCGAGCGGATGGCCTCCACCCAGGAATCGTAGTTCTGGTAGATGCGGCCGCCGATCAGCCGGCGGTTTAGTGCTGCCGCCCTTCGCTGAACATTCAGACCGCCGGGAAGCATGCCTTCGGCATGACAGCCGCGATAGACGCATTCCCGCATGACCTTCCAGATCAGACCGACGCCCGAGCGCGTTTCCTGCTCGGGTCTCCAGGCGGCCTCATTCTCCATGACGACCTCGCTGATGGACAGGCCGGTCATACGGCACCAATGCAGCAGATCGGCGTTCGTGTCGATGGGAAAAGGCAGCTGTGTGTTAGCTCCTCCGCCGGCCTCCCCGCCTTCTTTTTTGACGAATCCGCCACCGATGGAGTACCAGGTCTCGGCGAGCTGACGACCGTCTTCCCATTCGGCCGTAAAGGTCATGGCATTGGGATGATAGGGCAGCGTCTCGGAATACAAAAAGATGATATCGGTCGCGGGATCGAAAACGATAGGCTGCGTGCCGCGGACATTCAACCGCCGGTCGCCCCTGATGACGGAGGTGGCGGAATCGATCTGCCCCGGGTCGAATGTGACGGGATCTTCTCCCGACAACCCCAGCAGGATGGCGATGTCCGTACCATGACCCTTGCCCGTTTTGGCCAGCGAGCCATAGAGCAGGATCGTCACCTTTTTGAGACCGGATAAACCGTGCTTTTGTTCGATCGATGCGGTGAAACGCTGGGCTGCGCGCCAGGGTCCAAGGGTGTGGGAGCTCGACGGGCCGACGCCGATTTTGAACATGTCGAAGACAGAAATGCTTTCGTGTGGCAAGATCGGTGGTTTTCGCAAAGTTAGCCAATTTGCAATTATGGCTTCGCAATGCTAGAAATCCTTATGGAGATACGGATTGAACTTTTCCGGTGGTTGCGGAAGGAAATAGCCGATGATCTGGGCGGGATTGATAACGCAGACCTCTATGTGCAAACCAGCCGTGAAATTGGCGTGTTCATAGATGGGTTCTCCCTCATGGTAGGGGCTTCGGATAGTATCATATGGGGGGATATTATCCCTCTTATTCGAGTCATGCAAATATTTGATGACGGCACAATCGAGCGCACGGTTAGCGCCATTGTTCGAGGGCATCGGTTGCCCGTTTCGTTTCAGTTCAGCCTTCAAATGTTCATACGCTTTTCTTATGATCTCCACGGAATTCGGTTCCGCCAGATTGAGGCATTTCCCCAGATCGATGATGGTTCCCAGGACCAGAGGGTCTTTTATCGCGCCACTGAATTTTTGTTTCTTTTGAGCGCAGCCGATGGCGTAAGTCAGCGCCCGGTAAGGATTGTCCTCCCAGAAATAAATACCGGGTCCAAGCCAGTCCCAGGGATTGTCGCTGGGTCGCAAATGATCTTTTCCCGTTAGCACACGCAATCCTACTTCCCGTTCGCAGCTATGGAAACCGATCACCTGGTGGGGGTGATGAAGTGCCAATTTGTAAGATTTTTACTTTGTCCGTTTTTTAGCCCGCTTTTTTTTCCTGGGCGTTTCTTCTTTCATCAGACCGATGTTGATCAGGAGTTGCCTGCCGAGTTCCGGATTTTTTGCCAATTCGGCGGCTACCCTATCAAGGGATTCAAGTTGTCGTTGAATGTCTTCCTGAGTCATCGCGAAAGGTTGCTTGGACACTGTAAGGTTGGTACTATAAATTTAGCTATTCCAACCATGCAGTTCCAAAATTATTGGGAAGTAGTGGGAAAAATATTAGCTTGCCTCTCCAAATTCCATTATTGTTTTAGTAACATGCAACAAGGTTTTGGCGAAGCATTGCCCGCCAACGGAGCAATGTCCGAAACTCTAATCGAGGACGTAAAAGACCGCTGCACCAAAAATAGAACTATTTCACCAAAAATGAAACTTTTTTCAGTTTATTTTCTTTGACGGTAGTTGAATACGATAGCGATCAAAACCACAGGGAGTTCAAAGGACTGCTTGATACCCTTAAGAAAAAGGGGATCAGCAGGGAAATTGTCGCAAAGAAATTAAAGATTAATAAGTCAACCCTTACGCGGATCTATAACGCCGGGAACCCGAACCCCCAAAATTGCCTTCATTACAACGAGCTGATAAAGAAAGAGTTTGGGAAGGAACTTGGCCTGGAAACCGAAGCCCCTCCTGTTCCGTACGATACCATGATCAAACGACTAAACAGGAAAATGAACTTCCTGCAAAAGGAAATTCAAGCGCTCAGAGAAAGCAATGCCAGGATCGAAAAGGCATTAAATATTCCCGGGATCGACAGAATTAAAAAATCCTGAATTTTTTTTAATTCCTTTGCAGCAATCTCGTATAACTGGTTGTCTAATTAACGGGTTTACCGGGACAAATTACTAATCAACCTTATTGGATCAACTTAACAGACTGCCAATCAATGTCTAACGTTGCTCTTGCGTGGCGATTCTACACCGTTTTCCCATCCTGATTTTAGATATACAGCTGCTTGATGTGCAGTAACCATGAACTACCTGCTAGGGCCCTGGTGATCGCCAGGGCTTTTTTTTGCTTCCTCCGGTACGTTCGCATCAATTTTCCCACCCTCATTCGATCCGGTCTGCTCGATCCCGGATGTGACAGCCCCGGCCGCGTTCCGCGCATCCCGGTCCCGACGCGCAAGCAGTTCACGATAATGCTGTTCATACTGGTCCCACTGGTGACGCTGCCAGAAAATAGCAGAAAATCCGACGATGAGCAGGAACGCGATCAGCAGCACCATGGGACTGAATTCGCTGCTATTGGCCTCCATGGTTGCGCGTTTATACCAGCCGGATTCCAGGTTGATGACGATGGGCACTACAATCAGCAAACCCGCAGGGATACCCACGAGCAGCTGGCGGGAAAATCTCTTCCTTCTGAGCCTGTTCTCCTCCCAATATCTGATGAAATCCTGTTCTTTTTTCGTCAGCATAGTTATCGTTTGCACCCGGCACTCCGCGGTATCGTTCACAAAGTTACACCCAAGTAAGCCAAAAGTTCACTACCTTTATCTCAACGTAAAATCCGATTGTGTGAAACTACCACAACTATTATCGCAGTATTTGTATCAATTCAGAAAACTTGATCTGCCGGGGATCGGAACCTTCACTCTCGATGCCGGAGCAGTGATACCCCAGGAATCCGACCGGATAGGACAAGTACCCGCAACGGGCATTTCCTTCAAGAATGCCAATATTCCTCTCGCCGATGACAACCTCATCACCTTTATCAAGGACCACACGGGAAAAATGAAATCGCTGGCGGCCGCGGACCTGGATTTCTACCTGACCACGGGCCGTCAATTGCTGAACATCGGGAAACTGTTTTACCTGGAAGGGATCGGCACACTCATCAAGAATAAAGAAGGACTGTTCGAATTCACGCCCGGCGATTATCTCGTCGCCCGCATGGAGGAACATGGTCATCATGGCCGGAGCACGGCTCCGGTCTCTTCGCACGAAGAGCCATCGCGGGAAGAAACCCGGAACAACAACAGCCGTCAAACCCTTCTTCTCCTCGGCCTCATTGCCGGCCTGGTCGTCATCGGCTGGGGGGGGTACAGTCTGTACAAACGAAATACGTATGTAGAACCTTCCGCAGAGAGCCGCGCTACGGTCATACCCGACAGTACTGTCCGGAAGACTGCGGATACGACGACGGCCCAACAGGCCTCCGACACCGCCCGTGCCATGCAAACGGCGGTGACCGATCTGGCCAAAAAAGACACGGCAAAAGCGGATGCTTCGGCGGCAAAACCGGTGGCGCCTGCGCCTGTACTCCATGAACCCGTTCCCGGTGCTGGAGAGACCCTGTATCACTTCGTGATCCTTCGAACGTCCAACAAGGGGCATGCCTTGCGGCGCTACAACCAGCTGCTAGGCTACCAGCTGAATATCCATATGGACCAGAAGGATTCCTCGTTCTTCAAGCTGTATTTCCCCATCGCGGCGCCGTTAAGGGATACCACGCGTATTCGAGACTCGCTGGCCGACGTGTATGCGGCGCGCGTGACGATCGAAAAGTGATCGCGCATCCGGCCCCCGCGGCAGCCGCGGGCCGCCCCCGGCTGCAGATTACGGCCGGTAGATCACTCCGTCTTTCATCACCCAGACGATCTTTCGCACCTGCGATATATTGACCGTTGGGTCGCCCTCTACGACGAGGATATCCGCGAACAGCCCGGGCTTTATCCGCCCTACGTGCTTGGCAATCCGAAAGACATCGGCATTCACGGACGTGGCCGATCGCAATACGGCGAGCGGTTTCATCCCGTAATCGACCATCATCTCCATCTCGCGCGCATTGTCCCCATGCGAAAAAACGCCGACGTCGCCACCCATGCAGATCGTGACGCCGGCCGCCAGCGCTTCGCGAAACCGGGCCCGTTTTTCCCTGATGCGCTCGGGCTCGGGGTCGATCCCTTTTCTCCACCCGGCATATTGCAGTATAGCGTCCCCGGCCGCCAAAGTCGGGCATAGGGCTATCCCCTTGGCCTTCATTTCGGCATACAGCTCCGGCGTTGCCCCATCGCCGTGTTCTATGGTCGTGACGCCGGCTTCGATGGCCCGGCGCATGCCCTCGGTTGTACCGGTATGTACGGCGACGATCCGGCCGCTGCTGGAAGCCACCTCGACCGCTTTTTTCATCTCTTCGATGGTGAAGGTCGGCTCATTGGCGCCGTTGATGCCCCAGCGATAGTCGGCATACAGCTTGATCACGTCGGCGCCTTTGCCGATCTGGGTGCGCACTTCGCGGGTGATCCCTTCGATGCCATCCGCTTCGGCAGCCCCATGCGGCGATTCGATATCATAGGCCAGCTCTTTGGGCCCATAGCTGCCCGTGGCGACGATGGCCCGGGTGGCACAAAGGATCCGCGGCCCGGGGACAACCCCCTTTTCGATGGCTTGTTTGAGCCCGACGTCGTCATACCAGCATCCCTCGGTGCCCAGGTCGCGCGTGGTGGTGAAACCGGCCATCAGCGTCTCCCGGGCATGAACAACTGCTCTTGCCGTTCGCTCGGCCCGCGATTCTTTCAGCACCTGGTCGTTCCATGAGACCTCGTTATAGGGATGCAAGAACAGATGACTATGCCCTTCGATCAGACCCGGCAGCAAGGTGGCGCCTTTGAGATCGAGAATGATGGCGCCGGCCGGCACCTGGACCGAGGCCGCGGGGCACGCGGCTTCTATTTCGCGTCCCCGTACGAGCACGACCCATCCTTCATGCACCTGCTCGCCGTCAAAGACGCGGTCGGGTCGTAAGAGGTAGACGCTGTCGTGTCCGGTTTGCGTTCTCCGCCCTGTGCCGATCCTGCCGTGGGGATCGGCTACCTGGGCGCGTGTGGCGCTGAAAGCAAGACAAACCGCCAGCACCAAATACATCCTATTTCTCATGGTTCCTCCGTTTACGTTGAAAATACAAATAAAAAGGAATACCCGTCGCAGTAAGCACGATGCCGAAAACGGAATTGATGATCGGCGATCTCCCGCTGCGGTAGGACTCGATGTCGCCGTATACGGTCGTGACCAGATAGAAACCGGTGAAGGCGACAAACACCGCCGGCAGCCAGGGATAACCCCATACCCGGTAGGGCCGCGGAACATCGGGCATCCTCCGGCGAAGCACAAAAAGTCCCAGTCCCGTAAGACCATAGAACACCCACGACATGAAGACGAACATGTCGGCCAGGATGTCAAAGCTGCCGCTCCAAACGAACAGGATGCTCCAGACACCGATGACGATGACCGCATTGCCCGGCGTGCCGAAACGCGGATGGACCCTTCCGGTCCAGGGAAAGAAAGTGCCCTCTTCCCCCATCGCGAAGGTGATCCGCGCGTTGGTCAGCAGGTTGATATGCGTGGCGCCGAAGGCCGTGATCACAATAAGCCCCGACACCAGTCCAGCAGCGGCCGGTCCTACCACTTTCTGCATCGCATCGGCAGCTACCAACGGGCTCCTGGCCATCTCCGTGACCGGCAGGACATAATTGTAAGCAAGTGTCGTCAGAACATATACGGCAATACAGCTGGCCACACCTATAAAGAGGCTACGGCTGATGTTCCGCTGCGGGTTTTCGATCTCCCCCGCAACCATGTTCAAATTGTTCCAGCCGTCATAGGAGGAGAATGCGCCCGAGATGGCCCCCATGAAACCTACCAGCAGCAGCACGGTTCCGGGATGAAAGGCCGGGCTCGCAGTAACGAAGTTCTCCGCATGTCCCTTACCGGACAACAGGATACCGCCGATCAGTAGTGCAAGCGCCAATGTCTTCATCAGCGTTGTGATGAATTGTATCGCATTGCCATAGCGCGTGCTGAGATAGTTGACCAGGATGAGCACGACGATGATGCCGCTGGTCAGCAATTTTACGCCGAAATTTTCCAGCGGATAAATATCGGCAAGAAAGGGAATATGCAGTTTGACCGAATGCTCCACCTCCGGCGGCCAGCGCGGCAGATGGATAAAGAAGCCGGTATACTGCGCGCACACGAACGCGATGGAAGCTATCGCGGCGGTGTTGATGACGGCCATCGTGGACCATCCATAAAGAAAGGCCGTAAAATCGCCATAGGTCTTCTGCAGATAAACATAGGGCCCCCCGGTCTCCGGGAACATCGTCCCCAGTTCTGCATAGATCATGGCGCCCAGCATCGACACCGCTCCGCCCACCAGCCATACGACCAACAACAGGACCGGCGATCCGAGCCTTTCGGCCATCGAGGCCGGGCGCATGAATATACCTGCGCCGATTATCCCCCCGATCACCAGTGAAACCGCCGACCAGAGACCGATGTTCTTTTTTAACTGTCCCATCTTATCCGATTAGCTCGGCGATCAGCCGGTGAAAATGATGCGTCCCCTGTTCGCGTATGACCGAATAGCGACCACGGGTATAGTAACGCGAGCGGATACCTTTCTGCACCGACTCGACCACTTCTTCATCCTCCCGCTCCACGGCATCCAGACCGGATCCCGCGCCCTTATTGTACCGGTCTTCATCCGCAACATAGGTCAGGAACACGACCCTCGATTCGGTGAGGCTCACGGGGCGGACCACGTTCACCGACAGGCCCCAGGGGTAAAAATTGAACATTGTGTTGGGAAACACAAAGAAGTAGTAA
>Ga0134126_10013377_pt1 | contig 10368 bp, 7 predicted proteins | sample KB31752_FD_96881 | JGI IMG/M metagenome (GOLD analysis project Ga0134126, IMG submission 96881) | Terrestrial soil microbial communities with excess Nitrogen fertilizer from Kellogg Biological Station, Michigan, USA - KB3-175-2 | ecosystem: Environmental > Terrestrial > Soil > Unclassified ...
GGGGCGGAAATACGAGGCCGGCGGCATCGCCAAGGACGGCGCCAAGATGGTGACGGCGGTGGCCTGCGCCCAGGTGCCGAAGATCACGCTGATCGTCGGCGGCTCCTATGGCGCGGGCAATTACGGCATGTGCGGCCGCGCCTTCTCGCCGCGCTTCCTGTTCTCCTGGCCCAACAGCCGCATCTCCGTGATGGGCGGCGAGCAGGCGGCGAGCGTGCTCGCCACCGTCAACCGCGATGCCGAGAAGTGGACGCCGGCGCAGGCCGAAGCCTTCAAGGCGCCGATCCGCGCCCGCTTCGAGGAAGAGGGCAATCCCTATTACGCCACCGCGCGGCTGTGGGACGACGGCATCGTCGCCCCGGCCGACACCCGCCGCGTGCTGGCGCTCGCCTTCAGCGCCTGCCTCAACGCACCGGTGCCGGAGACGAAGTTCGGCGTGTTCAGGATGTAGGTTGGGCGAGGTCGCCGACCGCTGGGCGCGCCGTCTCGAATTTTTCGTGGATAAAAACTAGGCTTCATCCGTTGTAAACCACGTTGACTCGCACCCAATGGGGGATGCCATGCCCGAAGTCGTCCACTATCTCAATGTAATCCTTGCATTTTTTGAGAACGGCCTGCGCGACGGATTCGCCAATGTGAACGGCGCGCTGGGCATCATCATTGCCCTGGTCGCTGCCTATATGCTGGCAAGCTGGAAGCGGATCTGGGCGATGGCGCTCGGTGCCACGATCGTCCATCTGATCGCGGAAATCATGATTCCGGTGCTGGCCAACCGGGCGCAGTTCGCGCTTCCGCCGGATCTGCTGCATCTGTCCTATTGGAAGACCGCGGTGGCGCTGTATCTCGGCTACCTCATCGTGATCGCGGTGTTCTTCTTCATCAAGCGGAACGTGCTGCCCAGGTCCGCGCCGGCGCATTAGGCGCAGCGGTTGCCATTCAACATTCCGCCGGTTTTGGGCTAAGACCGGCGGCATGTTCCGCACCCTCCTGATCGCCAATCGCGGCGAGATCGCCGTCCGCATCGTCCGCACCGCGCGCAGGCTCGGACTGGCGACCGTCGCGGTCTATTCCGACGCCGACGCGCAATCCGCCCATGTCGCCGCCGCCGACCGCGCCATACGGATCGGCCCATCCAGCCCGCGCGACTCCTATCTGAAAATCGATGCGATCGTCGCCGCGGCGAAGCAGAGCGGGGCGGATGCCATCCACCCCGGCTACGGCTTCCTGTCGGAGAACGCGGACTTCGCGCAGGCCTGCGCCGATGCCGGAATCGTCTTCGTCGGCCCGCCGCCGGGTGCCATCCGCGCCATGGGCCTGAAAGACCGCGCCAAGGCGCTGATGGAAAAGGCCGGCGTGCCGGTGGTGCCGGGCTATCTCGGAGACGATCAGTCTGCGGATCGTCTTGCCGCCGAGGCCGCGCGCATCGGCTATCCCGTCCTCATCAAGGCGGTGGCCGGCGGCGGCGGCAAGGGCATGCGCAAGGTCGAGGCAGCCGCCGAGTTCGCCGCCGCACTGGAGGGCGCCCGGCGCGAAGCGAAAGGCGCCTTCGGCAACGACACGGTGCTGCTCGAGAAATACGTCGCGCGGCCGCGGCATATCGAAGTGCAGGTATTTGCAGACCTGCACGGCAACTGCATCCATCTCTTCGAGCGCGACTGCTCGCTGCAGCGCCGCCACCAGAAGGTGATCGAGGAGGCGCCGGCGCCGGGCATGAGCGCGGCGATGCGCGCCGCGATCGGCGCCGCGGCGGTCAAGGCGGCCAGGGCCGTGAACTATGTCGGCGCCGGCACGGTCGAGTTCATCGCCGATGCGTCGGAGGGTCTCAAGCCCGACCGTATCTGGTTCATGGAGATGAACACGCGGCTCCAGGTCGAGCATCCGGTGACCGAAGCCATCACCGGCACCGATCTGGTCGAATGGCAGCTGCGAGTCGCTGCCGGCGAGAAACTGCCGAAGACGCAGGACCAGCTCGCCATCGACGGCCATGCCATCGAAGTCCGCCTCTACGCCGAGGATCCCGCGAGCGGCTTCCTGCCCTCGATCGGGAAGCTGGAATGCCTGTTTTTCCCGGCTGGCGTGCGCATCGATACCGGCGTGCGCGAAGGCGACACGGTGACGCCGTTCTACGATCCGATGATCGCCAAGCTGATCGCCCACGCCCCGACACGAACAGAAGCGGCCAAGCAGCTTGCCGCCGCGCTGGAGCGGCTCGAGATCGCCGGCGTGAAGACCAACAACGCCTTCCTCATCCGCGCGCTCACGCAGCCCGATTTCCTGGCCGGGCAGATCGACACCGGCTTCATCGAACGCCACAAGGCGGCGCTTCTGCCGGCCACCGGCGCGCCGCCCGAACACATTCTGTCCGCCGCGGCGCAGCTGCTGGTGGGGCAGGGCGGTAACGGCGGCGATCCGTGGGACGCGCATGACGGCTTCCGTCTCGGCGGGTCGCGGCCGCCCGTCGTGGAATTCCTCGTCGGCGGCAAGCGACGGCTGGTCGAGGCCGCCCCGTCATTGCTGACGATGCTGCGCCTCGCATCCGGCGAAGTCGCGGTGATCGAGAAGGGCGAGACCTTCCTCGTCCAGCCCTTCGATCCGTTCGAGGCCGCGGAGGCCGCAGGCTCGCCCACCGACCACGTCGTGACGCCGATGCCCGGCAAGATCGTGCAGCTCCTGGTGCGCGAGGGCGAAAAGGTCGCCAAGGGCCAGCCGCTCGCCGTGCTCGAAGCCATGAAGATGGAGCACACGCTCGCCGCACCGGCCGCCGCCACGGTCGAAGCCATTGCAGTCGCGGTCGGCGACCAGGTGGGCGACGGCACGATTGTCGTCCGTTTCGCCGCGGAAAAAACCACGTGACGCTTCACATCCTCAAGCTCTGCGTCGGCGCGGATTCGATCGAGGACCTGGCGCAGTGGCAGGCCGGCCGCATCCGCGAACAGAAGAAGCGCGGCGTAAAAGCGCCCGAACTTGTTCACGTCACGCGCATGATGCCCAAGCGCAAGGACGAGATCCTCGCCGGCGGCTCGCTCTACTGGGTGATCAAGGGCCAGATCGCCGTGCGGCAGAAGGTGATCGACATCCGCCGCGTGACGAAGAACGGCACGCCGCATTGCGGTCTGGTCTATGCGCCGAAGCTCGTGCCGCTGCAGCGTCGCGCCCATCGCGCCTTCCAGGGCTGGCGCTACCTCGACCCGAAAGATGCCCAGCCCGACGCCCGCGGCGCGAAGGGGCTGGAGAAATTGCCGGAGAAGCTGCAGGCCGAACTGGTGGCGCTGGGGCTGTTGTGAGGTCCACATTCTCCAATTGTCATGGCCCGCGAATGCGGGCCACCCAGTTGGGTTCTGCACATCGTCCGCAGGTTCGCGGCTTCCACCGCCTTGCGTCACCTCTGCGAGGCGTCACCTGGGTGGCCCGCATTCGCGGGCCATGACACCTGTAGATGCTCACACCACCATATTGTCGATCAGCCGCGTCGCGCCGATCTTCGCCGCCGCGAGAATCCGCGCGGGGCGATCCGGATTTTCGATTCGCGCCAGCGTCGCGGCATCGCGAATCGCGACATAGTCGACGCTGTCGAACCCTGCTTCGAGCAGATCGCTGCGGCCGAATTCCTCCACCGTTGCCACGGAGTCGCCGTGGCGCAATCGCGTCGCCGCATCGCGCAGCACGACGTTCAGCCGCCCTGCGATCCTGCGTTGTTCCGGCGACAGATACGCATTGCGAGACGACAGGGCGAGCCCGTCGGCCTCGCGCACGATGGCCGCGCCTTCGATCTCGATCGGCAGTCCCAGATCGGCGGCCAGCCGCCGGATCACCAGCAATTGCTGGTAGTCCTTCTCACCGAACATCGCGATGTCCGGCATCACCGCGACCAGCAGCTTGGCGACGACCGTGGCGACGCCTGCGAAGAAGTGCGGCCGAAAGTCCGTTTCCAGCCCGGCGCTCGGGCCGCCGACCTCGATCCGGGTGGAGAAACCTTCCGGATACATCTCCTGGCGGTCCGGCGCGAAGATCAGGTCGAGTCCGGCGCCGCCCAGCTTGCGCGCGTCGCTCGCCAGGTCGCGCGGATAGCGGTCGAAATCTTCGTGCGGCGCGAACTGCGCCGGGTTCACAAAGATGCTGGCGACGCAGCGATCGGCGCGGCTTTGTGTCTGCCGCACCAGCGACAGATGGCCGTCGTGCAGCGCGCCCATCGTCGGCACCAGACCGATGCGCGCGCCCTCGCGCCGCCAGGCGGAAAGCCGGTCGCGCAGCGCGGCGATGGTTGTGACTATTTCAGGCGCTTTCATCGTCCCAACATAGCGCGGCGGGGCGCGGCCGCGCTACAATCGCGCCCGCCATCCGAACCCATGACCACATGACGCTGCGCGACGCGATTTCCGCCGCCTATCTCGCCCCCGAAGATGTCATCGTCGACCGCCGTATCGCGGAAGCTGCGCCCTCGCCCCAGGAGGCGCGCGACACCGCCCGCGCCGCCGCCGAGATCGTCACCCGCATCCGCAAGGAGAACGGCAAGGCGGGCGGCATCGACGCCTTCATGCGCGAATACGCGCTGTCGAGCGAGGAGGGCGTTGCCCTGATGTGCCTGGCCGAGGCGCTGCTGCGCGTGCCCGACGCGGAAACCGCCGACAAGCTGATCCGCGACAAGATCGGCGGCGGGCAATGGGAGCGCCATCGCGCAAAGTCCGACTCGGTATTCGTCAACGCCTCGACCTGGGCGCTGATGCTGACCGGCCGCGTCGTCCGCCTCGACGAGACCGCCAAATGGGACTTCGAAGGCATCTTCCGGAAGCTCGTGACGCGCTCGGGCGAGCCCGTCATCCGCCAGGCCGTCACCTATGCGATGCGCATCCTGGGCCGCCAATTCGTGCTCGGCCGCACCATCGCCGAGGCGTTGAAGGAAGCGAAGCCGCTGGCCGACAAGGGCTACCGCTTCTCCTTCGACATGCTGGGCGAGGCCGCCTACACCAGGGCCGATGCGGCGCGCTACGCCAAATCCTATCGCGACGCGCTCGACGTCGTGGCGGCGATGAACCCGAAGGACCGGCGCAGCATCTTCGAGCGGCCCAGCCTGTCGGTAAAGCTATCCGCGCTGCATCCGCGCTATGAATGGGTCAAGCGCGAGCGCGTCTTCGCAGAGCTTCTGCCGGTCGTCGTCGACCTTGCCGCCCGCGCCCGCGCCGCCGACATCGCAATCACCATCGACGCCGAAGAGGCCGACCGGCTCGATCTGATGCTCGATCTGTTCGAGGCGTTCGGCGCGACGCAGGATCTCGCCGGCTGGAACGGTCTGGGCCTCGCCGTGCAGGCCTATCAGAAACGCGCCGTGCCGGTGCTGGCGTGGCTGGTCGACCTGGCGCGCCGCCAGGACCGGCGCATTCCGGTGCGCCTGGTGAAGGGTGCCTACTGGGACAGCGAGATCAAGCGCGGTCAGGAGCTCGGTCTCGACGACTATCCCGTTTTCACCCGCAAGGCGGCGACCGACACGTCGTACCTGGCCTGCGCCCGCGCGATGCTTGCCGCAGGCCCGGCGCTCTATCCGCAATTCGCGACCCACAACGCCCATTCGCTCGCCGCCATCGACACGCTGGCGGCAGGGCGGCGCGACTTCGAATACCAGCGGCTGCACGGCATGGGCGAGGCGCTGCACGAGATCCACCGCGCCATGGGCGGCGTGCCGACGCGCATCTACGCGCCGGTCGGCAGCCACGAGGATCTGCTCGCCTATCTCGTGCGCCGCCTGCTCGAGAACGGCGCCAACACGTCCTTCGTGAACCGTCTCGCCGACGCCGAAGCGCCGCTCGAAGACATCGTCGCCGATCCGGTCGAACAGATCCGCGCCACGCAGCCGCGCCGCAATCCGAAGATCGCGCTGCCCAAGGACATTCTGGGCGCGCGCAGGAATTCCTCAGGCTTCCTGTGGAGCGATCCCACGATCAGCGAGCCGCTTCTGCGTGAGATGGACGCCATTCTGCGTGCGCCGCACAGCGCCGCCCCGATCGTCGACGGTGTCGCTCGCACCGGGACATCCGCCGACGTCCGCGATCCCGCCGACCGGCGGCGTGTCGTCGGCACGATCGTCGAGGCGCAGGCCAGGGACGCACAGGATGCCCTGGCGAGTGCGCACCGCGCCCAGGCCGAATGGGATGCGGCGGGCGGCAAGGTTCGCGGCGGCATCCTGCTGCGTGCCGCCGATCTGTTTGAGAAGAACCGGGCGCTTCTCATGGCGCTCGCGGTGCGCGAAGCGGGCAAGACTTTGCCCAACGCGCTGGGCGAAGTGCGCGAAGCGGTGGACTTCCTGCGCTACTACGCGGTGCGCGCCGCCGGCGAATTCGCCGAACCGGTCGCCTTGCCCGGCCCGACCGGCGAGTCCAACGAGCTCTCCCTGCACGGTCGCGGCGTGTTTGCCTGCATCAGCCCGTGGAACTTCCCGCTGTCGATCTTCACCGGCCAGGTCGCCGGCGCGCTGGCGGCCGGCAATGGCGTGCTGGCCAAGCCCGCCGAGCAGACCCCGCTCATCGCCGCCGCGACGGTCCGGTTGCTCCATGAAGCGGGGGTGCCGCCCGGCGTGCTCCATCTGCTCCCCGGCGACGGGCCCAGGATCGGCGCGGCGCTGTTCGCCGATCCGCTTCTGGCCGGCGTCGCCTTCACCGGCTCGACCGACGCGGCCAATGCGATCAACCGCGCGCTTGCCGCGCGCAGCGGACCGATCGCCACGCTGATCGCCGAGACCGGCGGCCAGAATGCGATGATCGTGGACTCGACCGCGCTCCCCGAACAGGTGGCGCGCGATGCGCTGGCGTCGGCCTTCGACAGCGCCGGCCAGCGCTGCTCGGCGCTGCGCGTGCTGTTCGTGCAGGACGACGTCGCCGACAGGATGCTGAACATCCTGCTCGGCGCGATGGACGAATTGAAGCTCGGCGATCCGATGCGCCTCGACACCGATGTCGGTCCGGTGATCGACGAAGACGCCCGCGCCATGCTCGAACGGCATGTGGCTCGGATGACCGGTGAGGCGAAGCTGCTGCGCAAGCTCGCTGTGCCGGCGGAACTGTCCGACGGCGTCTTCTTCCCGCCTTACGCCTTCGAGCTCGACTCGCTCGACCGCCTCAAGCGCGAGGTATTCGGGCCGGTGCTGCACGTCATCCGCTATTCCGCCGACAGCCTCGGAAAGGTCTGCGACGCGATCAATGCGACGTCGTTCGGGCTCACGCTCGGCGTGCACAGCCGGATCGAGGAGACCGCCGATTTCGTCCGCGCCCGCGTCCATGCCGGCAACGTCTATGTCAATCGCAACCAGATCGGCGCCGTGGTCGGCGTCCAGCCCTTCGGCGGCGAGGGATTGTCGGGAACCGGTCCCAAGGCCGGCGGCCCGCACTATCTGCAGCGTTTCGCGCTGGAGCGGACCTACACGGTGAACACCGCGGCGGCCGGCGGCAACACCGCGTTGCTCAGCTCGTCGTAACCTGCGTCTTAGAGTCACTTTGGTTTGAAATTATCCAGCTTCGTCATCGCCGGGCTTGTCCCGGCGACCTATAATCACCCATGCAACAGGGAGATCATGGATGGCCGCCACGAGGGCGGCCATGACGGTTTTGAGAGATCTGATTCAACCCAATCCGAAGCGGCCCTAGTGCGACGACGCCAGCACGGTGAAGCAGGTCTGGCCGCGCTGCGTCAGGCGTGAGCACACCTCGCGGGCTTCGCGCTCGACGAACGGCCCGAAGCGGGCGCGATAGAGCGTGTGTCCGTCGACGCCGGTGAACGGCATGACGATGCGCGCGGCCTGGCCCAGGATGTCCATCGACTTCTCGGCATAGGACGCAAGCTGGCCGCGCGCCTGGTTGACGTCGGCGAAGGCGCCGATCTGGATGGTCCAGGCCTTGGGTCCTATCACCACCGGCGTTCCGGAATCGCCGATGTCGCCCTCGCCGATATCGGCGCGCATGCGCGGCTTCGCGGGCTTCGCCACGGGCGCGACGGTCGCGACCAGAAGCGGCTTCGGTCTCACTGTCGGCAAGTCCGCGGCGGCGACGAGGATTTCGCGCGGCTTCGGCTTGGGCTGCGGCGCATTGGCGACGCGGATCGGCTTCGGCGCGACGGGCGCGGCATGCGGCGCCGGCGTCTGCACGCCCGGCTGTGTCGCCGCCATGCGCGGCGGCGGCGCATGGGCCGGCGCTGCTTGCGCGACGACCGGCGCGGTGGCCGGGCGCGGCGGCGGCGGGGCCGCGATCACGTTCGCCTCGTCGTCCTGGGCGGCGGATTCGGCGGCGTCTTCGTCGTCGGTCGCGGTGGGCGCCACGTCGAGGCTCGCCACGACCGCCGGCGCCGAGGCGACAGCGACATTGCACCACGGCACGCCGGCATGGGCGACGAGCGTCGGGTTGCCGGCGATGCGGGAGAAGGCGTCGTCGAGCAGGTGGACCATTTCCATGTCGCGCCGGTGCGCGGTGCGGCCGCCCATCACCACGCCGATCACATGCGTGCCGTTGCGCACCACCGAGGAGACGAGATTGAAGCCGGACGAGCCGGTGTAGCCGGTCTTGATGCCGTCGGCGCCCTCATAGCGGCCGATCAGGTTGTCGTGCGTGACGTAGTTCACGCCGCGAAAGGTGAAGCCCGGCGTCGAGAAGTAGGGGAAGTATTGCGGAAAATCGTAGGCCAGATGCCGCGCCAGGATGAGAAGGTCGCTCGCCGTCGTGATCTGGAGCGGGTCGGGCAGGCCGGACGCGTTGTGGTAGAAGGTGTCGCGCATGCCGAAGGCGCGCGCCTTGGCGGTCATCAGCTCCGCGAAATGGCCCTCGGTGCCGCCGAGCGATTCGGCGATCGCCACGGCGACGTCGTTGGCCGAGCGCACCACGATCGCCTTGATCGCGGTATCCACGGGAATCATGTCGCCGGCATAGAGATGCAGATTGGTCGGGTGCTGGCTCGCGGCATGCTGCGAGATCGGCAGCATGGTCTGCATGTTGACGTCGCCGCGCTTCAGCGCCTCGAACAGCAGATACAGCGTCATCATCTTGGTCAACGAGGCCGGGTGGCGCTCGGCAGTGGCGTTGCGCGCATAGAGCACGCGACCGGTCTCGCCGTCGGCGATCAGGGCTGCGTCCTTGCCGGGATCGGTCGCACCCGCGGCGATCGGAATGCGCGCGCGGCCGCGGTGGTGGTGGTGTCCACGGGCAAACGCAGTGCCGGTCCCGGCCGCAAGGGCCAGGCCGATAACGCCCGCGCAGAACAGCGTTCGGACAAGCGCGCCAATAGCGGCGCGCGGCTGCTCAAGCATCACAGCCCCACTGTGTCGATGTCGGTGCCCCAAACTGATTCGATATGACCAAATCGGGGCTCCCGCCGCAATCGGAATCGAGGGTAGTAATCTCTCATTTACGAAGCGTTAACGCTCCGGTCCATAAGGGATTTTTCAGTTCCCTCGGGAACTTTTGGTGCACTGCAACATAAACCCTTGACATCGAGGCTGCTGCACCGCATATAACTCATGTTGCACCGCAATATGGCCTATCGGCCGCGACGAAGGTGCACCGGGAATCTTACGAGGAACACGACAATGGCAAAAGCAAAGACGGCCGGCGACAAGATCGACGCCACGGCCGAAACCATCGAAACCGCATTCAAGACCGGCAGCGAGGCGCTCAAGGCGAACTTCGAGAAGGCCGTGAAGAGCTACGACCAGCTGCTCGGCTTCTCCAAGGACACTGTGGAAGCCTACGTCAGGGCAGCCAACGTCGCCGGCAAGGGCGCCGAGACGCTGAACAACGAGATCTACAGCTTTTCCAAGCAGTCCATCGAAGGCTCCATCGCCAACGCGAAGGCCGTGATGGCGTCGAAGTCGGTGCATGAGGCGTTCGAGCTGCAGACCGGCTTCGCCAAGTCGGCACTCGAATCCTACATCGGCCAGATGACCAGACTCGGCGAGCTGATGGTCGCCACGTCCAAGGAAACCTTCGAGCCGATCCAGGGTCGCGTCCAGGCCTGGGTCGACGTCGTTCAGAACGCGCGCGCGGCCTGATCCTCCCCCGAAAGGGTCTGCGCAGCGTATGAAAGGGCCTGGGAGCGATCCCGGGCCCTTTTTGCATTCGATTCGCCGGTAACCGCGCTGGCAATGTGTACTTAATCGGGGCTTTGCTTGCCCCCCTGATGGAATAGGACAGCCATCACCATATAGAGCCAATGATGCTGCGACATGAAAGACGGACGTGACGGGCGCGGCCAGGGCGGCCAGGGAACGCGTGACGGTGAGGGCGGCACCGGCATCGTCACCAAGACGCGGCCGAAGACCAAGAAACCCAGCATGTACAAGGTGCTGCTGCTCAACGACGACTACACGCCGATGGAGTTCGTCGTGCACATCCTGGA